>WNGD01004664.1_pt1 | contig 16115 bp, 19 predicted proteins | sample 5400671 | NCBI WGS metagenome assembly WNGD01 (sample SAMN13153369, study PRJNA577476) | soil metagenome | isolation source: 40 cm soil or saprolite under grassland replicate 2 | place: USA:California | collected 2016-06-15 | reverse complement strand
GAGATTTTGCACGCCTCTCGGGATTTCACCCTTCACCTGGGCCAGATCGCGAAGCTGTGGAACCACGGCAGCGTGGTGCGCTCCTGGCTGAACGAGCTGGCGGAGCGGGCGTTCTCCCGTGACGACCAGCTGACCGCCATCCGGGGATACGTGGAGGACTCGGGCGAGGGGCGCTGGACCGTGGAGGAGGCGATGCGCCTCGACGTGCCGGCGCCGGTCATCACGTTGTCGCTGGTGGCGCGGTTCCGCTCCCGTCAGGAGCAGTCCTTCGGTGCCAAGTTGATCGCCGCGCTGCGCAACGAGTTCGGCGGGCATGCGGTGCAGGCCAAATGACGGCACGCCTCATCACCGCGGGGAAGGGGCACGTCCCCCGAGTGAGGGGTTGACGCGCCGCCGGACGGCCTCGATGTCCTGCACCGCCCGAACCTCGACGCAGCCGGTGTGGGTCCAGGGAAACTCCGTCGCGATGCGGACCGCCTCGTCCATGTCCTCGGCCTCGATCAGGTTGAAGCCCGCGAGCAGCTCCTTGGTCTCGGTGAATGGTCCATCCACGACCGTCTGCCGGCCGTTACGGACCCGCACCGACTTGGCGGTCGCCGCACGCTCGAGCATCTGGGAATCGAGCAAGCGCCCGTCCTGGCGCAGCTCGTCGGCATGCGCGAGGCAGTCGCGCATCTTCGCGTCGAACTGTCCCGCCGGGAGCGCGTCGAGCAGGGCGGCGTCGGTGTAGATCAGGATCGCGAATTTCATGTCGGTCCCTCTGTAGCGGAGGTGGGATGCGGTAATTTTGCCGCTCGCCGGCCGTATGCCAAGCCGATGCGGACCGGGTACACGCGCGTTGACCGCCGGTTGACGCATGCCCAACTGAAGCAGGCTTCAACCTCGGCCCGGGGGGCGAGGCCTGGAACCTCACTCGCTTGCCGGCCAGAGCCACGCCGCCCCTCGGACGCCGCTCGAGTCGCCGTGCGCGGCGCGCACGACGCGCGTAGCGACGGGATCGGAGGTCGCGCCGGCCGCGAACAGGTAGCGGGGGAGCAGCGCGGACGTCGCTTCCGGCAGCCCGGCGATGTTCGACATGCCGCCGCCGAGCACCACGACATCGGGGTCGAGCACGTTGATCAGCGAGGCGAGGGCGCGACCCAGGCGATCGTGGTATCGGGCCAGCGTCGCGACCGCTCCCGCGTCGCCGCTCTCCGCGGCGCGTGCGATCTCGGCGCCCGACAGGGTGAGACCGGTATGCCGGGCGTGGTCGCGCTCGACACCGGGGCCGGAGAGCCAGGTTTCGACACAGCCGCGCTTCCCGCAGTAGCACGGGGGACCGGGCTGCTCGTCGGACGTGAGCCAGGGCAGGGGATTGTGCCCCCACTCGCCGGCAATGAGGTTCGCGCCCGCCAGGCAGCGGCCGTCGACCACGATCCCGCCGCCGACTCCCGTGCCGAGGATGACGCCGAACACGACGTGCGCGCCCGCGGCCGCACCGTCGGTGGCCTCGGAGAGGGCGAAGCAGTTCGCGTCGTTCATGAGCCGTACCGGGCGGCCGAGCCGCTCCTCCAGATCGTGTCTCAGGGGCCGACCGTTGAGCCAGGTCGAGTTGGCGTTCTTCACGAGCCCCGTTCTGGGCACGACCGTCCCCGGCGACTAGGTCTGCGATGGCGTCGAGGGACGCGGCGTAGTCGCGCGGCGTGGGCACGCGTCGTCGGGCGATCTCCGCGCCGGCGGGCGACACCGCGATTGCCTCGATCTTCGTTCCGCCGAGGTCGATGCCGATACGCACCGAAGGGCTCACCGTGTGCCGCTCCGAGCGGGATCACGCAAGCTACGCTAGTGCTCGGTGCCCGGCATGGCCGCCCCTCCCGCCATCTTCCCGATCGGTCATGCGCGGGACACATTGAACGCCCCGTTCGAGGAGGAGATGCCATGCTGGCGAACCTGTTCACACCGTATGCCGGCGTCGGCGAGCTGATCCTGCGCCTGGCGCTGGGGGTCACCTTCTTCGCACACGGGAGGGGCAAGCTGAAGAACCCTGCCGGCTTTGCCGCGTTCCTGCGCCAGATCCACGTGCCGGCACCTCTGTTCAACGCCTGGCTCGTGGCGCTGCTCGAGACCGTCGGGGCGGTGCTCCTCATCCTCGGCATAGCGACACGTATCCTCGCGCTGGGACTCGCGGTCGATATGGGAGTGGCCCTCGCGACCGTGCGTATCGGAAAGGCCCCTTTCGCTTCTGGTCCCCAGGGCGGGGGGTGGGAGCTCGAGTTCCTGCTTCTCGCCGTCGCGGTCGCTCTCCTCTTCACCGGCCGACTAGGTCTGCGATGGCGTCGAGGGACGCGGCGTAGTCGCGCGGCGTGGGCACGCGTCGTCGGGCGATCTCCGCGCCGGCGGGCGACACCGCGATTGCCTCGATCTTCGTTCCGCCGAGGTCGATGCCGATACGCACGGTAGTAAGCTACGCAAGTGCCTTATCGAGGCTTTCCCAGCTCCCCGCATTTCGAACGAACTAAAGACGCCAGTCCGAGCGTTACGCTGAAGAGCGAGCCTGAGATGACACGAGCTGAATCAGAGGAGGATTACCATGAACCCTACACAACAAGCGACCGCAGCGCCGGTTGATGACGCCCCCAGGGTGGAATCGATAGGAGAGATCGTCGTCTTCGTCGATGGGTACACCGACCCTACAGACATCATGGAGTTCGCTGGCGTACTCGCCCAGGAGTATGACGCTCACCTGACCGGCGTGTTCATGCGGCCCGCACCCGCGGTTACACCGCCGGAGATGTTCGTCCGCGGCACGGGCATTCCGAACGTGATCGAGGCGCGCCAAGCGGAAGTCGAGAGGATCGAGGCGGACCATCGAGCCCGGTTCGACGACATCGTCCGTCGTAACGCTCTCGGGTCCGAGTGGAGATCGGTACCGTATTTCAGCAGCGACGCGGGTGTGCACGCGCGCTACGCGGACTTGGCGGTGGTCGCCCGCCCGGATCCCGCAGTCCAGACCGCCGGCCCTCCCGGCCTGGTGGAGTCCCTCGTCCTGACCTCTGGGCGGCCGGTCATCGTGGTCCCGCCACACAGCACGGCATCCCGGCTGAGCCGCATCCTGGTCGGGTGGAACGCGGGGCGCGAGGCCACCCGGGCGGTGGCGGATGCCCTGCCGTTGCTGGTGAGGGCCGCGGCAGTGGAGGTGTTGATCATCGACCCGGAGCGGGGCCCAGCTGGTCACGGCCAAGAGCCGGGAGCGGACATCGCGCGCTACCTGGCGCGTCACGGCGCGCAAGTGGAGGTACGACGCTTGTCGTCCGACGGCGAAGACGTGGGACGTCTTCTGCTGTCGCAGGCCGCCGCGTTCGGCGCCGATCTCCTCGTGATGGGTGCCTATGGCCACGCCCGCCTGAACGAATTGATATTCGGCGGCGTGACGCGCACCGCCCTACACGACGCGGGTCTCCCGGTCCTGATGTCCCGATAACGCTGCGCATTCAGCAATTGCCGATGGGTCGGCATCATCGCCGAAGCCAACTCACCTCCGTCGAGGCACTTAGCCGTCGCCTGTTTGCCCTTCCAGGAGCCCCGCCATGAGCCCACTCAACGGCGCGCTCATCTCCACGCCCAACCCCGACTACCGCGTCTCACTCGTCGCGCTTCCCCCGGGTACGTACAAGTTCGCCCGTCTGGTGCACGTCGCCCTTCACATGACGGGGCAGATCGTGGTGCAGCCGTGAAGGGTCGGCTCGCCGAGCACGGGGGTGGAGGGAACACTCGAGCCCCTGTGCCCGGTTAATTGACGAGCGAGGAGATCTGTTGAGCCACAAAACCGGGAAGGAGACCGGTACATGACTGCTAGGGCGAACGGCACCAACGAACGTGGCCACTACGAGCCCGGTGTGATCATCGTAGAGGGCGATCTGGTTGTGGCACACGGTCGCTATTCAAGCGGCGGCAAGACCCTCATTGCCACCGACTTTTTCCGGTTCGAGGGCGACTTTGTCGTAGAGCATTGGGACGTTTTGCAGGAAGTGGCCGCGGGCGACGAACCTGCCGACCGTTCGGCAATTGCCGACCCGCCGGCATCGTTCCAAACGCCAACCTTCTACCACAGCACTACTTAGCCACGGCGCGCTGCTTGCGTTCCCGCCCCCGTGAATGGCGGTGGACTCCGGCAGGTGACCCTCAGGATTGAAGCGACGTCCGACGGCCAGACCACGACGCTCCGGCTCATCGGGCGCATCGAGGCGGAGTATCTCGGCGAATTTACGGGCCCAGGTCCGGAACTTCCGCGGCGGGCTCGTGCTTGATCTCAATGAGGTGACGCTGGTGGACGTCGCGGGCGTGCATTTCTTGATCGCCTGCGAAGTAGAGGGCATCGAGTTGGTCCATTGCTCGCCGTACATCCGGGAGTGGATGGACAGGGAGCAAGACACAACAAGAGGTGGCTCGACATGACCAACGGTTGCCGCTGCATCGCACTCGTCGGCGCAATTGTGTGCGTCGCACCCGGCTGGGGGAACGGGCAGGCGGTCGGCGCCACGACCGGGGCACAGGACATTACAGTCACCGACCAGTCCTTCGGCTGTTTGCGCGACGCCACCAAGGTGAGGAACACCTATATCCGGAATGCCGATCCCAAGCGACTGGCGGAAGCGGTGCGCATTCTGCGGGACAGGGTCGCAGACACGGAGTACCCGGTCGGCACCTTTCTCCAGCTGGTTCCGGGCGAGGCGATGGTGAAGCATCCGCGGGCGACGTTTCCCGCTACGAACGGGTGGGAATTCTTTGCCCTGGACTTGTCCCCGCAAGGCACCAAGATCAAGACCCGCGGAGACAACGTCGTCAACTTTCAAGGTGTACCCTGCTTGGGCTGTCATAAGCCGGCCGCGAAGTTTGACTTCGTGTGCGAAAAGGGCCACGGCTGTGCTCCCATCCCGATCGACGACAAGAAAATTGCTGAGCTCCAGGGGATGGACCCGCGCTGTCCCGCAAAACCGACCGGCGAACCCAGCCGATGACGTTTACCCGACGGAGTAACGCCCATATCCGTCGAGCAGCGGAACCCCGACGCCGGCGTCTTCAACGGCATCAAGGCCGCGATCAAGGCCGACCGCCTGCGTCGATGCCTGAATCGAGGACTTCCGCAAGGACATCTCGCGCAACGATGTACCGACGCTCATCTTGGACGGAGACGCGGATCGGATTCTGCCGCCAGTGCCACGTCCCGCAGGCAGGGCCAAAGAGCCGCAGGATGGGCCACATGGTGTGCTGTGGACCCATGCCCAGCAGGTGAACACTCAGTTGGTGAGCTTTGTTGCGTAACCCCACCCGTCGTCTTATGGAGAGTCAGTCATGGCGACCCTGAACATCAACGGACGCGACGTGACGGTCGACGTGCCTACGGATATGCCGGTCCTGTGGGTGCTGCGTGATGTCGTCGGCCTGACCGGGACCAAGTTCGGCTGCGGGATGGCGCTGTGCGGGGCTTGCACCGTGCAGCTCGACGGCCAGCCGATCCGCTCGTGTGTTACCCCGGTGGCCGCGGCCACCGGCAAGAAAATCACCACCATTGAAGCGATCGGGGAAACGCCGGCCGGCAAGAAGGTGCAGCAGGCGTGGCTGGACCTCGAGGTCGTCCAGTGCGGCTACTGCCAGTCGGGTCAGATCATGACGGCGGCCGCGCTGCTCGCGAAGAACGCCCATCCCAGCGACGCCGACATCGATGGGGCGATGTCGGGCAATATCTGCCGCTGCGGGACCTACCCTCGCATCCGCGCCGCGATCAAGCAGGCCGCGAAAGGAGCCTGACCATGTCCACGCACACCGTGTCGCGACGCGACTTCGTGGTGGTGCTCACCGCCACCGGGGGCGGGCTCCTGCTCGGCTGCCGGGTCGGGGATCGGTCGGGAACGGCGACCGCCGCCGCCGCGGCACCACCGCCCGCATTTGCGCCGAACGCGTTCATTCGCATCGGCACCGATGGACGGGTCACGCTCGTCATGAATCAGGTCGAAATGGGACAGGGCACGTACACGTCGATGCCCATGCTCATGGCGGAAGAGCTCGAGGTGGGGCTGGACCAGGTCCAGCTCGAGCACGCTCCGCCCAACGACAAGCTCTACGCCAACCCGCTCTTCGGCGATCAAGAAACGGGTGGATCGTCGTCGGTGCGCTCGTTCTACGAGCCGCTGCGCCGCGCCGGCGCGACCGCCCGCTCCATGCTCGTGGCGGCGGCCGCTCAAACGTGGGACGTCGACATGGCGTCGTGTCGGGCCAAGCGGGGTGTCGTGACCCACGGGCCGACCGGCCGTACGCTCACGTATGGCGCGCTGGCCGAAAAGGCGGCCAAACTGCCGGTGCCGGAAAAGGTCGCGCTTAAGGATCCGAAGGCCTTCACGCTGATCGGCACTCCGGCCAAGCGGCTGGACACGCCGGACAAGGTGAACGGCAAGGCCCAGTTCGGCATCGACGTGCGGCTGCCGGGAATGAAGATCGCCACGGTCGCCGCGAGCCCTGTCGTGGGCGGGAAGGTCGCGGGACTGGACGAAGCCAAGGCGATGGCCATCCCGGGCGTGCGCCAGGTCGTCAACCTGGGTGACGTGGTCGCCGTGGTGGCCGACCACATGTGGGCGGCGAAGCAGGGACTGGCAGCGCTTGCCGTCCGTTGGGACGACGGGCCCAATGCCGGCGTGAGCACTGCCGACGTGGTGCAGGGGCTCGACGCCGCCTCGCAGCAAGCGGGCGTGGTCGCACGGACGCAGGGCCATACCGCCGAGGCCCTCGCCGGCGCGGCGAGGAAAATCGACGCGGTGTACCAGGTGCCCTTCCTGGCCCACGCCACAATGGAGCCGATGAACTGCACCGTCCACGTGCGGAAGGACGGCTGCGAGGTGTGGACCGGTTCGCAGACGCTGAGCCGGGCGCAGGCGACCGCCGCCCGCGTGACGGGCCTGCCACTGGAGAAGGTGGTGGTGCACAACCATCTCTTGGGCGGCGGATTCGGCCGGCGACTCGAGTATGACTGGGTGACGCAGGCGGTGCGCATCGGGCAGCAGGTCGAGGGACCGGTGAAGGTAGTATGGACGCGCGAGGAGGATATGCAGCACGATCTCTATCGCCCCTACTATTACGACCGCATGGCCGCGGGGCTCGATGCCCAGGGCAAGCCGGTCGCGTGGAGTCACCGGATCGTCGGCCCGGCGATCCTCGCGCGCTATCTGCCGCCCGCGTTCAGGAACGGCATCGACCCCGACGGGGTGGACGGCGCGGTACACCTCATGTACGACATCCCGGCGATCCAGGTCGAATTCGTCCGGCACGAGGAGCCGGTCTTGAACACCACCTTCTGGCGTGGGGTAGGGCCCACGCACAACATATTCGTGATCGAGAGCTTCATCGATGAGCTCGCCGCGGCGGCGAAGGCCGATCCGGTCGAGTACCGGCGGGCGCTCCTGAGCAAGGCGCCGCGCGCCCGCGCGGTGCTCGATCTCGCCGCGAAAGCAGCCGGCTGGGGACAACCGCTACCCGCCGGGCGCGGCCGCGGCGTGTCCTTACTCTATAGCGGGTGGGGCAGCTACCTGGCGGAGGTCGCCGAGGTCGAGGTGTCTAAGGCAGGCGAGCTGCGCGTGCACCGGATCGTCTGCGCAGTCGACTGCGGCACAGTGATCAACCCGGATACTGTGAAGGCACAGATCGAGGGCGGCGTCAATTTCGGCGTCAGCGCGGCGCTATGGGGCGAGATCACGCTCAAGAATGGCCGGGTCGAGCAGTCCAATTTCCATAATTACAGGGTCCTGCGCATGAACGAGGCGCCCACGATCGAGGTCCACCTGGTGCGGAACCTCGAGGTGCCGGGCGGGATCGGCGAGCCCGGCACCTCGGTGACGGGACCGGCGTTGGCCAATGCGGTCTTCGCAGCGACCGGGAAACGGATCCGGAGGCTGCCACTCCAGCCTGCGCTGCGCACGGGTTGACACGCGCTCACGGCGTGGCGTTGCCGATCACGGCTTCTAGATCCAGGGGGGCTCGCTTGCGGCACTCCTTCTTCAAGTCTTCCACGTCCGCGGCGAGGAACGTTCCCAGGATGCCGTCCGTGGTGATCTCAAACGCCGGCAGCTCTTTCTTCGCCGAGCTGTTGGAGTACAGGGCCATCACGGCTCGCTCATCGAACCGGTAGAAGGAGTAGGTCGGATAACGACCGAACAGCCATACGTGCGCGGGCTTGCCGAAGTCTCTCGCCAGACGCGCGAAATACCGGTACGCATCCGCGACCAGCGCCGGAATCAGGGGGCCGTCCTCGAAATGCTTGCCCAGGGAGAACATGAGCTCGTGGCTCTCGAGATCGGGGAGAAAGACCTCGAGCCTGGTGCCCGCTCGACCGACGAAAGCCTTGATGGCGGCGTCGTGATTCTCGCGCCAGCGGCGTGAGTGAATGAAGTAGAGGGCCATCGTGGTCGCAGACCCGATGAGATCCTCGAACCGATGCACGAATCCCGCGAACGGAGCGACCCGCACGATACCAAACGGGGGCTCGGGGCTGGCGCTCATCGGCTCGATGCTACCCTACGTCGCACGGAGGAGCAAGAACTGTCACCGGTCGGTCAGCAGCCGGTATTTCGACAAATTGCGCAAGGCTGCCGCGCGCTTCCCCGCGTGTTCGTACAACCGCGCCAGATTGAAGTAGGCGTCCGCCAGCCGCCGATCGGCCGCGATCGCCTGCTCGTAGGCTTTCACCGCGTCGTTGATACGCCGTCGGTCTTCCAGCGCGATACCGAGGTTGTACCAGGCTGTCGCGTGCTCGGGGTAGTCGGCCAGCACCGCTCGGAAGTGCGTCTCCGCCTCCTCGGCGCGACCGGATTCGACCAGCAGCCGTCCCAGGTTCACTCGCGCGTCGGCATGATGCGGATCCAGCTCGAGCGCCCGCCGGTAGGCGTCGCGCGCGTCCTCCGGGGCGCTCACTTCGAGCTCGAGCCCGAGGTCGAACCACTGCTCGGCGTCGAGGTCGTCCTCCACCCGCCGGGCGGCGGCCGCCTGGCGGCGCGCCAGCGGGGCCGCGCGCTCCGCCAGGCTCGCCACGTCGAAGTCGAGCACCAGCTGCCCCGAATCGGGATTCCAGGCGAGGGCACCGTCCCGCGCCACCACGCGGTGTCCCTCGGCCGTGATGCGCAGCTCCGAGAGCGCCCGTCCCCGCGGCAGCTGCTGCTTTAGCCGCCGCAGTGAGCCGCGGATCTTCGCGGCGGGGATCCGCGCCGCCATCAGCCCCTTCGCGGCGCGCAGCAGCACCAGGTCTTGAAAGGAAAAGCGCAGCTCGCCCCGCGCGGCGCGCGAGGGGGAGAGAAAACCGGCTCGGGTGTACGATCGGATCTGCGCGGGAGAAAGACCGAGGAGCCGCGCGACTTCCTCGGTCGTGTAGCCCGTCATCGCCTAGGCGCTGGCGGCCTTTCGTCTCTTGGCTGGCTTGGTTTCGGCGGCCCGCTCGGCGCGCTTCGCCGGCTTGCGCTCGCCGCCGGTCGAGCCCTTGCCCTTCGCGAGACTCGCCTTCAGTGCCTCCATGAGGTCGATGATCTGCGTCTTGGGGGCTTCGGTCGGCTCCTCGGTGATCTCCTCGCCGTCCACCTTCCGCTGAATCTGCTCCTGGATTCTGGCCTTGACCGTGTCCTCGTACTTCTTGGGCTCGAACGTCTCGTTCGCCGCCTGCTCGATCAGCTGCACCGCCATGTCCAGCTCCGCCTTCTTCACGTCAACCTTCGGGATCGGCACCTCGTCGATCGAGCGCACTTCGTTGGCGTAGCGCAGCTGCTCCATCGCGAGCCCCCGGCCGAGCGGCCGGATCATGACGAGGTATTGCTTGCCGCGCGCCGCCCACTGCCCGATGGCCACCTTGCGGGTCTTCTTCAGGGCTTCGCCCAGCAGCGTGAACGCCCGGTCGCCGCCCTTGTCGGGTCCCATGAAGTAGACCTTGTCCATGTACATCCGGTCCACCGTGTCGGCGTCCACGAATTCGGTGATGTTGATCGAGCCCGTCCCCTTCTCCTCGAGCGCCTTGAGCTCGTCGGGAGTGAACTGAACGTAGCGGCCCTTGGCGAACTCGTACCCCTTGATCATGTCCTCCTTTTCGACCTTCTCCCCGTCCTTCGAGCAGACGTATTGCTGCTTCAGACGGGACCCGTCCTTCTTGTGCAGCCAGTTGAACGAGACCGCGGCCGACGACTCGCCGGCCGAGAACATTTTGATCGGGACCGAGACGAGGCCGAAGGAAATCGTGGCGGAGCCGATGGAGTGCGCGGGCATAGGGCCTGCTGGTGATAGGGTGAGCGTCCGACCGACAGCATCAGGATATTACCACGAGCGCGAGGGAGGGTCCATCCTGCGCCCCCGCCGCGCCGATTGCCACACGATGCGGTTTCGGTCTACAATGGACCACGCCCGTGACACCGACCCGCCCGCCTCTCGACGACGCGCTTAAGACCTATCGCGCCAAGCGCTCCGCCGACCGCACGCCGGAGCCATCCGGCGCGGTCGCCGCCGCGCCCGGACGGCGGTTCATCGTCCACCAGCACGCCGCCACCCGCCTCCATTTTGACCTGCGGCTCGAGCTGGACGGCGTATTGAAATCCTGGGCCGTGCCCAAAGGGCCGTCGCGCGATCCCGCCGACAAGCGCCTCGCGGTCCATGTCGAGGACCACCCCATCGAATACGGCGACTTCGAGGGGATCATCCCCGAAGGGAACTACGGTGCGGGCGCGGTGATCGTGTGGGACCGCGGCGTGTGGGTGCCCATCGAGGATCCGGTGGCGGGGCTCGCCAAAGGGAAGCTGCTCTTCGAGCTGCGCGGCTACAAGCTGCGCGGCGTCTGGACGCTCGTGAAGATCAAGAAGTCGGTGAAGGACTGGCTCCTGATCAAGGAGCGGGACGCCTATACGTCGAAAAACGGGGCCATGTTTCCCCCCGGATCGGTGCTGTCGGGGTTGACGGTCGAGGAGCTACGCGACGGCAACACTAAAGCGTCGAAACTCGTGGCCGAGTTGAAGAAGCTCAAGGCGCCCGCGCGCGCCGTCCGCGCCGAGGATGTCGCGCCCATGCTGGCGGAAACGCGCGAGGAGCCGTTCTCGCGAGCCGGGTGGGTCTTCGAGGTAAAGCTCGACGGCTATCGCATGCGGGTGGTGAAGGAAGACGGGACCGCGCGGCTGATCACGCGTAATGGGAACGATTACTCTGTGGCCTTCCCGGAGCTGATTCGCCCAATTGCCGCACTGCCGTACTCGAGCCTGCTCATGGACGGGGAGCTGGTGATCCTGGACGAGCAAGGGCGGCCGAGCTTTCAGCGCCTGCAGAACCGGGCGCGCATCGGCCGCGCCCCGGAGATCCGGCATGCGTCCGTCGAGACACCGGGCACCCTCTATCTCTTCGACCTGATGGCGGTGGAGGGGTTCGACCTGCGGTCCCTGCCGCTCCTGAAGCGCAAGGCGCTCCTGCGGAAAGTGCTGCCGGAGGCGGGACCGCTGCGCTACTCGGAGCATTTCGAGAAGGACGGCGAGGCGCTGTACGACCGGGCGGTGGGGATGGGACTGGAGGGCATCGTCGCCAAGAAGGCCGACGCCCCGTACAAGAGCGGGCGCTCCGACCTCTGGCAGAAGATCCGCGCCGACAAGACCGGGGATTTCGTCGTCGTGGGCTACACCACGCCCAAGGGCAGTCGCGGCGGGTTCGGGGCGCTTCACCTGGGTGGCTACGTCGATGGGAAGCTCATCTATGCCGGTCGTGCGGGCAGCGGATTCACCGGTCAGATGCTGAAAGATGTGGGGGACCAGCTCCTGGCGCTCGAGACCCCTCGACCGCCGTTCGAGGGTCCGGTTCCAGCGGAGAAAGAGAGTCACTGGGTGAAACCGGAGCTCGTGGCCGAGGTCCGATACAAGGAGGTCACGGGGGACGGGCTGCTGCGGCAACCGGTCTTTCTGCGGTTCCGGGACGACAAGAAGCCGGAAGAGTGCGTGATACGGGATGCGGGAAGCGAGATGCGGGATGCGGATGCTCCTCCATCAGCCACGCATCCCGCATCCCGCATCCCGCCTCCCGAGGTGCAGTTCACGAACCTCGGGAAGGTCTTTTGGCCCGACGAGGGTTACACCAAGGGCGACTTGATCGAGTATTACCGGGCCATATCCCCGTGGATGCTCCCCTATCTCGCCGAGCGGCCCTTGGTGCTCACCCGCTTCCCCGACGGCATCAACGGGAAGTCCTTTTTCCAGAAGGACGCCCCGGAGTATGCCCAGGCGTTCGTGCGGACGGTCACGATCTGGAGTGAGGACTCGCAGCGCGAGCTGGACTATTTCGTGTGCGACAACCAGTCCTCGCTCCTCTACATCGCCAACATGGCGGCGATCCTGCTCCACGTCTGGTCGTCCCGCGTAGAGACCTTGGAGGCGCCCGACTGGTGCATCCTGGATCTCGACCCGAAGGATGCTCCGTTTACGGATGTCGTCACCGTCGCGAAGGCCGTGCAGGCACTATGCGACGACATCGGCCTGCCGACGGGCATCAAGACCAGCGGCTCGACCGGCCTGCACGTGCTGATCCCGCTGGGCCGCCAGTGCACGTACGAGCAATCCCGCACGCTCGGGGGACTGCTGGCGCGGGTCATCGCGGCCGAGCTGCCCGACATCGCCACGGTCACCCGCCAGGTCCAAAAGCGGGGCGGCAAGGTGTACCTCGATTACGTGCAGAACGGCCACGGGCGCCTCCTGGTCGCGCCGTTCAGCGTTCGGCCGTTGCCGGGCGCGCCGGTGTCGATGCCGCTCAGGTGGACCGAGGTGACACCGAAGCTCGACATCAAGAAATTCACCATCCAGACCGCACCGACGCGGATGACGAAGCTGGAGGAAGACCCGCTGCGCCCGGTACTCGACCTCAAGCCGGACCTCGTGACAGCGCTCGAACGACTCAACGCGCGACTCTCGGACGACGAATGACGGCGGCGACCGAGCTCACCTTTGCGGCGGGCCCCGGCGGCTCGCGGGTCTCGGGATTGCTGCTCCGGCCGGACGACGCACGCGTGCTCTACGTCCTCGCGCACGGAGCGGGAGCCGGGATGCGGCATCCGTTTCTCGAATCCATCGCCCAACGTCTCGCCGAGCGAAATGTCGCAACCCTGCGGTATCAGTTCCCCTACATGGAGCGCAGGGCCAGCCGACCCGATACGCCGGCGGTCGCCGCGGCGGCGGTGCGGGCCGCCGTGTCGGAGGCGGCCCGCGTTGCGCCCGGGCTGCCCCTCGTGGCCGGTGGCAAGTCGTTCGGCGGGCGGATGACGTCTACCGCACAAGCGGAAGAGCCGCTCCCCGGCGTGCGGGGGCTCGTGTTCCTCGGGTTTCCGCTGCATCCTCCCGGACGGCCCGGCGATTCCCGCGCGGAGCATCTGGCACGAGTCCAGATACCGATGCTGTTTCTGCAGGGTACTCGGGACGACTTCGCGGACCTGAAACTGTTGCGGCCTTTGGTGAAGCGGCTCGGCGAGCGCGCGACGCTGCACCTCGTGGAAGGCGGCGACCACTCATTTCATGTCCTCAAGAGGTCCGGCAAGACGGATGCGGATGTGATGGGCGAGCTTACGGAGGCGATCGTAGTTTGGACAACTGGGGTCATGTGACGAATCGCTGGGGGCCTCCCTGCGGAGCGGGGGGTCCGGCGACCGCAGCTGGGGGGCCGAATGAGCAGCTACTGGATTGTCAAAACTGAGCCGTCCACCTACAGCTATGACGACCTCGCCGGACAGAAGACCGCCGTCTGGGACGGCGTCAAGAACAATCTGGCCCTGAAGCATCTGCGCCAGATGAAACCCGGCGACCGGGTGCTGGTCTATCACACTGGAGATGAGAAGGCCGTGGTGGGCGTGGCGGACGTGACGTCCGAAGCCTATCCCGACCCCAAGCAAAAGGACCCCAAGCTGGCTGTGGTGGATCTCCGCGCCGTGGGGAGACTGCCGCGACCGGTGCCGCTCGCCGAGATTAAGAAGGACCGGGCGTTCGCCGACCTGGGGCTCGTGCGCATGGGACGCCTCTCGGTGATGCCCGTACCACCCGATCAGTACCAGCGTCTCCTGAAGCTGGGCGGCATGAAGTGACCGACCATTCACCACCGACGACTGAGGATTCTCCCATGGGCAAAGGCGACCTTCGCACCCGGCGCGGCAAGATCTTCCGTGGCACGTACGGCAAAACCCGTCCCAAGAAGAAAACCCTGAAGAAGGCCGCCGAGGCGGCGAAGCAGGGGAAGGTCGAGGGTCAGTGAGAGCCCTGTGGGTCGCCGTGATCCTCCTGCTCGACGCCGGGCCGGTCACGGCGCAGCAAGGTGACCGCTGGCAGCTCACGCTCAACGACGGAACGATCCGCTGGGAGCTGCATCTGATCCGGTTCCGGGGCGATACGCTCGCCGTGCAACAGGGTGACTCGACGTTGCGCTTCCCCGTCATGCAGGTCGACGAGTTGCGCCTCGTGCGGAAAGCCGAGCGGCGTCAGGCCGCCGAGCCCAACCGCTACGGCGGCGTGTTGGGCGGCGCGGATGACGAAGTGTACCGGCTGACCCTGTACGATCTCGCCGAGCGGCGGCAGATCGTCGCTCAGATCTTCAAGGACCATACGCCCGCCCCGTCCCCGTAGCGTCCCGGTGAGCTCCGCTCGACGCATCCTTCTCGCCGACGCCGACGCGTTCTACGTGGCGGTGGCGCGCCTGGCGGATCCGGAGGGCGCGGGCAAGGCCAGGTTCCTCATCGTGGGCGGCTCTCCCGAGCAGCGCGGCGTCGTCACCTCCGCGTCGTACGAAGCCCGCGCCTTCGGCGTGCACTCCGCGATGCCGATGGTGCAGGCGGTGCGGTTATGTCCCGAGGCGACGGTCGTGCCGGTGCCGTGGGAAGCCTGCGCGCAGAAGAGCCGGGACATCGGCGCGGCGCTACGGCGCTTCACTCCCGTCGTGGAACAGGCCTCGAGCGACGAGTTCTATCTCGATCTCTCCGGCACCGAGGAGCTGTACGATCGAGAACCGCTGGCCGCGACGGCCCGGCGGATGCGCGACACGGTGATCGCGGCGACCTCGCTCTCGCTGTCGATCGGGGGTGGGACATCGAAGTTCGTGGCGAAGCTCGCCGCTGGCCTCGCGAAGCCGCGCCCCGGCGGGGCGGCCGACGGCGTCCACATCGTGGCTCCCGGTGCGGAGACCGACTTCATGCTGCAATTCGCGTTGGCGGACATCCCGCTCATCGGGCCCAAGTTCCAGCAGCGCCTGGCGCGTTTCGGCCTCCGCACGGTACGCGACGTGGTCCGGCACGAGCGGGAGACGCTGGTGGGTTGGCTGGGGGAGCGCGAGGGCACATGGCTGCACGAGCGCGCGCGCGGCATCGATCGCGCGCCGGTGGAGACGAATCGCGAGGCCAAGTCGGTGAGCCGCGATGAGACGTTCGCCACGGATCTGGATGACGACGCGGCGCTCGCCGCCAGGCTGCTCAGCCTGGCCGACCGGGCCAGCGCCGACGTGCGTGAGTCGGGGCTCGTTGCCCGCACGGTCACGGTGAAGCTGCGCGATGCCGACTTCACGACACGACAGGCGAGCCGCACGCTCGCCGATGCGGTCCAGTCGGGGACAGAGCGGTGTATGCCGTCGCGCGGGAGCTGTTGACGCGGCTGCGCGCCGCCCGGCGCGTCCCCGCGCGGTTGCTCGGGGTCGCCCTGTCCCAGCTTGTCCGAGCGGGCGGTGAGGGTCAGCTGTCGCTGCTCGAGTCTCCCGGTAAGACGCTCGAGACCGAACGCGACCGGGTCATCTCCCGCTTGATCGACGAGGTGCGCGAGAAGTTCGGTCCAGACGCTCTCGGCCGAGGTGGGGCGCGCTGACGTCTTCGCTTGACGTTCTCGCGCGACGTTCCTACTCGACGTCTCTTTTCTTTTACATTGCGCCCAGCGCGGCCGCGGCCTTGTTCACGGCGGCCGCTTTCACCCACAGAATGGCGCCATACCGGCCCATCCCGGCGCATACTCCTGTCACGGCCGTCACGTTGATTTTCGCCGAGCCCAGCCGCGCCAGGATCCCGGCGAGCGCGCCCATCCGGTCTTCGCCGTCGATCAGGAACGCCGTCTTCGGCTTCGACAGCTTGA
>WNGD01003412.1_pt1 | contig 16117 bp, 14 predicted proteins | sample 5400671 | NCBI WGS metagenome assembly WNGD01 (sample SAMN13153369, study PRJNA577476) | soil metagenome | isolation source: 40 cm soil or saprolite under grassland replicate 2 | place: USA:California | collected 2016-06-15 | reverse complement strand
GCCAGCCGGGGGTCGCGGTCGGCGCGGCTCAGGCTGAAGTCGGTGGCCGGGTACACCAGCACCTGCAGCGCCGCGGGCCGGGGACCGGCATCGCGCAGCCGCTGGGCGACGTGGGCGGCCAGCGCTGCGCCGGCGCTGTCGCCGGCCACGACGAGCCGCGCAGGGTCGGCGCCGAGCTCGGGCGCGTGCCGCACCGCCCACCGGACCGCCGCAACAGCGTCCGTCTGCGCGGCGGGCAGCGGGTGCTCAGGCGCGCGGCGGTAGTGCACCGACACCACGGTCGCCCGTGCTGAGCGGGCCAGCTGGCGGCAGGTGCCGTCGGCGGTGAACAAGTCGCCGACGACGAACCCGCCGCCGTGCAGCCACACGACCAGCGGGCGCCGTCCCGCCCCGGCGCCGTGCCGGTAGATCCGCACCGGTATGCGCGCGCCGGCGGTGTCGATCACCGCGTCGGCGACGTGGGCGACCCACGGCGTGCTGTTGGCTGCCGCGGCGAGGATCCGCAGGTCGGCGCGGGCCTGCTGGGGGGTGCGCTGATGCATCGGCGGCCAGCCGCTGGCCGACAGGCCGGCCAGGAACAGCCGGCACCGTGGATCGAGGCGCTCGGGCGGCGCGGGTGCTGCCACGGGTGTCTCCTTTCCGTTCGCGGTGGCCGGCGGGGTGTCTAGACCGCTCGGTTCCGGCCGGCCCAGTACGGCGCGCGAAGGTCGCGCTTGAGCACCTTGCCGGTGGCGTTGCGCGGCAGCTGGTCGACGACGTCGACCGACTTCGGGCACTTGTACCTGGCCAGGTGCTTGCGGCAGAAGGCGATCAGCTCGGCGGGGTCGATGACCGCGCCCGCGGCGGGGACGACGACGGCCTTGACGGCCTCGCCGTAAACGTTGTCCGGCACTCCGATCACGCTCGCGTCGGCGACGGCCGGGTGGCCGGTGAGCACGCGTTCCACCTCGGCGGGGTACACGTTCTCCCCGCCGGTGACCACCATGTCCTTGGTCCGGTCGGTGACGAACACGTAACCGTCGGCGTCGACGTAGCCGGCGTCGCCGGTGCGGTACCAGCCGTCCTGGAACGCCTTCGCGGTGTCCTCCGGCCGGTTCCAGTAGCCGATGGCCGTCTGCGCCGACTTGATCCAGAACTCCCCGGTCTGACCCTGCTCGACATCGCGGCCGGTGTCCGGGTCGACGACCCGCAGCTGCACGCCGGAGACGGGCCGCCCGGCCGAGGCCAGCCGCTCGGGATGGGCGGCATCGCGGTGATCCTCGGGCCGCAGCACGCAGAACACCCCAGACGCCTCGGTGGCGCCGTACACCTGGTAGAAGTCGTTTGCGAAGGTGTCCAGGCAGCGGCGCATCAACGGCCCCGGCATGGGGGAGCCGCCGTACCCCAGGCAGCGCACGCTGGACAGGTCGGCGTCGCCGATCCCGGGCAGGCTGAGGAAGAACTCGTACACGGTCGGGACGAAAAAGGCATGCGTCACGCCCTGCTCCCGGATCTGCTCCAGGATCGCGGCCGGCGCCACCTCCCGCACCACGATGGTCCGGCCCCCTACGTACATGCTCTGCAGCGCCCAGCTGGTGCCTCCGACATGGAACAGCGGCATGGCCACCAGGTTGACGCTGGCGCGGTCGAACCCGAACGCCTCGCTGGCCGCGAGCGTGTGGGCCGCTACGCTCCGGTGGGTGAGCATCGCGCCCTTGGGATGGCCCGTCGTTCCCGACGTGTACAGCTGCAAGAAGCACTCGTCCGGCTGCGGGCGGTGCTTCGGCGCGCTGCCACCCGGCGCGCTGGCCAGCAGGCTCTCGTACTGGCCGGCCGGCCCGCCCAGCACGACCACATGCCGCAGGCCGGGCAGCTCCGGCCGGATCTTGTCGACGGCCGGCGCGAACTCCGCGCCCACGATCGCGACCACGGCGCCGCAGTCGTCCAGCACGTAACGCAGCTCCTCCGGGGCGAGCCGCCAGTTGATCACCGTGCTGACGAACCCGCCTTGGGCAGCCGCTAGCGCGACCTCGAGGTGTGCCGGGTCGTTCTTGTCCAGCACCGCGATCCGCTGGCCGGCCTGCACGCCCAGGCTGGCCAGGGCACGGGTGAGACGGTCGACCCGGTCGGCGAGCTGGGCCCAGGTCCAGGCCCGTTCTCCGCAGCGCAGCGCCTCGCCCTCCGGCGCCAGGCGCGCCCAGTGGCGCACGATCGCGCTCATGTCGTCGGCAATGGCCGGCCTCGGTCCGGCGGCTGGGACGGTGTCGGGTGTCATGGGGGCCTCCGGCCAGATTGGCTTACGACCGACTGTGGGGCCGATCAGATCATTTCCCGCCATGCTAATATTTAACCGTACGTACGGTCAATAGCGTGCACGGTGCGATTCCGATCAGTACGGGATACTTCGCGGGGCGCTCCAGTGCGGGTAGGCTAACCGTGCGTATGGTCAGTGCCCGCACAACCAGCTACGGGGATGATGAGATGGCTCGAGAGGACGTTCACGGTGACGGGCCGCGCCAGGACCATCGGAGGGCCGGAGGCAGGGCGCCGGACATCCTGGCCACCTTCACGCGCCTCGTCGCCGAGCGCGGGTACAGCGAGACCAACTTCAGCGACATCGCCGGTGAGCTGGGCATCTCCAAGGGCACGATCGTCCACCACTACGGGACCAAGGACCGGCTGTTCGCCGCGATGCACGACTCCTACATGCGCCGCTGCCTCGCCGACGCCACCCAGATCGTCGCGAGCCTGCACGGCAGCGCCGAGCAGCTGGCAGGCCTGCTCTACTCCTTCATCCTCTACCAGGTGACCGACCGCGACGCCACGGTCGCCTTCCAGCGCGAGATCGCCACGCTCGCGACCCACCCGGCCCTGGAGAGCGGGCGCCGGCTTCGCGCGGAGTACCTGGGCCTCGTCCGGCACGTCATCGAGACCGGCGTAGCGGAGGGCGTCTTCCGGTCCGCCGATGTCGACGTCGAGAGCCTGCTGATGTTCGGATCTTCGCAGTGGGCATGGACATGGTTCCGGCCCGCGGGCCGCCTGTCGGCGCTCGAAGTCGGTTCGCAGCTCGTGCAGCTGGTCCTGGGCGGCCTGCTGCGGAACCGCCGGCAGCTCGCGGCGCTGGCCGATCCGGCCGGGCGGGCAGCGCGGACCGCCGAGGATCGCCTGAGCCGCCCAGCGCGGGCCCTGGGGTCCGAGCAGGTCGCCTGACCCTCCGCGGCACCGGGCTTCCGGCCGGTGATGAGGTTCTCTGTCCCGCAGCTGCGGCTTCGACAGCAGGTAGCGTTAGCGCGAGTTGACCGCTTGTACGGTCAGTATTAGCATACGCTGAAAGCGCTCCGCCCACGCTCCGCCCTGAGGATGCCCGAGGACGGCCGGCCTGGCGGAGTTCGTGAAGGGAATGACTGATGGGTGCCGACATCCGGGCCCTGACCCGCGATCTCGCGGCCGAGACGGCGGACCTGGTGCCCATCCTCCGTGGCCTGGCCGAGAAGGATTGGGCACGGGACACACCCGCAGCGGGGTGGACCATCCGCGACCAGATCAGCCACCTCGCCTTCTTCGACGAGGCGGCGACGCTATCGGCCACCGACCCTGAGCGCTTCCGGGTCGAGGCGGGACAACTGATCACGGACGGCCCCGACGCGGCCGACCGGGTAGCTGCGCGCTTTGCCGGCCTGCCGGGTGAGCAGGTACTCGCCTGGTTTCTGCGTGCGCGCGAGGAATTCCTCGCCGTATTTTCCACGCTTGACCCGTCCGCTAGGGTGCCCTGGTTCGGCCCGACCATGAGCGCCGCCGCCTCGGTGACCGCCAGGCTGATGGAGACGTGGGCGCACGGCCAGGACGTCGTTGACGCGTTCGGGCTGTCTCGCCGGCCCACCTCCCGCCTGCGGTACGTGGCGCATCTGGGAGTGCGGACGCTCGGGTGGAGCTTCCAGATCCGGGGCCTGCCCGAGCCGCAACGCCCAGTCCGGGTCGAACTGCTCGGCCCGGACGGCGAACAGTGGACGTGGGGCCCGGCAGATGCGGCTGACCGGGTCAGCGGCCGCGCCGAGGACTTCTGCCTGCTCGTCACGCAGCGGCGGCACCGCGACGAGTGCGGCCTGACTGCTGAGGGACCGGTCGCCAGTACCTGGCTCGACATCGCCCAGGCGTTCGCCGGCCCTCCCGGCAGCGGCCGTCCGCAACCGGATCCAGATCGCCAGACGATGCGCTCTGGACCCTCGGCATCTGATGAGCGGGCACAGGCGCCATGAGAGCGTGCGAGCGCCCCGGCGTGATCGTTGGCGCGTCAGCCGCCGGAAGCGCCTGTGAGGCCCGGCCGTTCCTGGCGTACGGCGGCTCTCCGGAAGCCCGCTTGCCCGCGACCGCCAAAGGGGTAGTCAGGGCGGCTCGGCCCCGGGCCCACACCCCGCCGCCGAGTCCTCCGCTATCTGCAGGCCGTCTCACGGCACGTAGGGGCACGTAATCACGTGACCAGCGCCGCTGGAACCTGGCCACGCCCGCAAGTGTTGCGGTCGCAGGCTACGACCGACTGGAAGGAGGACGGCAGTGGATCGCACCGCGGCGATCGTCGGCGCAGGCTTGACTGACGTGGGCAAGGTGTACGGGCGCAGCGCCCGCTCGCTGGCCGCCGAAGCGGTCCGGCTCGCGGTCGAGGATGCCGGCCTGGCGCTCGGCCAGGTCGACGGGTTGCTCATCAACGCCGGTAAGAGCGGCGGCCTGGACCTGTCGCTCGCCCGCCATCTCGGCCTGCAGAACCTCCGGCTGCTGCTCGAGCTCAACGCGTTCGGGGCGTCGGCGGCGATCATGGTGGCGCAGGCGGCGACGGCGGTGGTGTCCGGCGCCGCGGAGGTGGTCGCTTGCGTGTTCGCCGACACCCCGCGGCGGGAGGGAGTAGCCTCGGGCGAGGTCTACCAGCAGTCGTCGCTGGAGGCGGTCGGCTTCCGCAGCGCCGAAACCGCCGCCGGGTTCCGGAGCGTTAACCATCGCTATGCGCTCGCCGCTAGCCGGTACATGAGCACCTTCGGCGTGGACCAGGCACACCTGGGCGCGGTGGCGGTGAGCCAGCGCGCGTGGGCGCTCGACAACCCGGCGGCGCAGATGCGGACCCCGCTGACCCTCGAGGAATACCACCGCTCCCCCTGGATCGTGGAACCGCTGCACCTGTTCGACTGCTGCCTGGTCTCCAACGGCGGCGCCGCCGCCGTCGTCACCACCCAGGAGCGGGCGTCCGGCTTGCGGCAGCCGCCGGTGCGCGTGCTGAGCTGGGGTCAGGCCCATCCGGGCTACGTCCTGGAGCGCGGCAGCGACTTCGGGCTCGTGACCGGCGCGGCGCCGTCGGGCGCCGCGGCGTACAAGCGGGCCGGGCTGACTCCCGCTGACATCGACGTCCGGGAGATTTACGACTGCTACACCTACACCGTCCTGGTCACGCTGGAGGACTACGGCTTCTGCGGCAAGGGCGAAGGCGGCGAGCTCGCCGCCAGCGGAGCGCTGGCACCCGGCGGGACGCTGCCCACCAACACCGGTGGCGGCCAGCTGTCCTCGTACTACCTGTGGGGAATGACGCCGTTGCTGGAAGCCGTCACGCAGGTCCGGGGCCAGGCCGGCCCGCGGCAGGTCCGCCGGCACGAGACCGCGATCGTCAGCGGCAACGGCGGAGTGCTCGACCACCACGGGACTGTCATCCTCGGAGCGGCGCGATGACCGCCCCGGCAGAACGGACGGCCGGGACGGCCCGCCGTGACGACCGCTCCGGGCCGTGGTTCGACGCTCTCGCCGATGACACGCTGCTGATCCGTCACTGCCCCCGGTGCGGGCACCACAGCCGCCCGGACGCCGCCGCGTGCCCGGCCTGCCATGCCGATGAGCTGGAGTGGGTCACCGCCACGGGCACCGGGACGGTGGTGTCCGTGGTGGTCGATCATGGCGGGGAGGATCCGGTGCTCCTCGGCCTCGTCGAGCTGGACGAAGGCCCGTGGCTGGCTGTCCGGCTCATCGCCGACCCGCCGCCCGCACCCGGCAGCCGGGTGATCCTCCAGATCCTGAAGGCGGGCCAGGGCGAGCCGATCCCCGGTTTCGCGGTGGTCCCCTGACCGGGCCAAGCCGGCAGTGGAACGACAGCGGACCGAACGTCCTGCCGCCAGCTCCTTCAGATCTGACCCGCGCAGAACGCCGGGCCGACGCCTGTGATCACGCCAACGCGCAACGCCGGATCTCCTGCCGGATCCGAAAGTGCCTGCCCGACAGCACCTGACATCCGCGCGTCGACGACGCTCATCACGTGCGGCCGGTTGAGTGTGATCACCGCGGCGGCACCCTGGCGCGCCAGGACCGCTGCAGGCTCCTGGCCGGCGGTCCTGCTCATCAGAGCCGAGGGGCCCGTGCGGCCTGCCCCGTACCCAGGCGCAGCACTTCGAAGCGCTGCTTGCCGTAGTCGGAGCGCATGCGCTTCTTGTCCAGCTTGCCGACGCTGGTCTTGGGGATCTCCGGGACGAACGCCCAGCGCTCGGGCAGCCACCAGTGCGCCACCCGTCCTTCCAGGTGAGCGCGCAGCTCGTCCGGCGTAGTGTTCGCGCCATCGTGGAGCACGACGCATGCGAGCGGCCGTTCCTCCCACCGGTCGTCGGGGACACCGATGACTGCCACCTCGGCGACGGCCGGATGGCTGGCGAGCGCGTTCTCCAGCTCCACGCTCGAGATCCATTCGCCGCCGCTCTTGATGCCGTCCTTGAGGCGATCCTTGAGCTGCACCCACCCGGATGGGTGGATGACGCCGAGATCGCCTGTGCGCAGCCAGCCGTGGCGGAACTTGCCTGCCATGGCATTCTGATCCGCGCGGAAGTAGCCGCCGGTGACGGTCGGGCCGCACAGCTCCAGTTCCCCTACTGACGCGCCATCCCACGGGAGCTCACGCCCGTCGTCCACGACCCGGGCGCGGACGCCGGGCACGAGCCGCCCGGTGCGGGTGGCGAAGCCGGGCACCTGCTCCGGCCGGGCACTGGCCGGTGGCCGGGAGAACGTCAGCAGCGGGCTTGTCTCTGTCATCCCCCACCCCTGGGTGAGCTGCACGCCGTGATGGGCGGCGAAGCTCTCCGCCAGAGACGCCGACAGCGCGGAGCCGCCGGCCACCGCGAGCCGCAGGCTCGAGAAGTCCGTTCCGTGCTCGGCGCCGTAGCTGTCCAGCGCCTTCCACAGCGTCGGAACTGCGGCCGCCGCGGTCGGGCGCTGCTCGGTGATGATCCTGGCGAGGTGCTCGGGTTGGAGGAAACGGCCGGTCAAGATCACATCCGCCCCGTTCAGCCAGGCCGCGTACGGCCAGCCCCATGCGTTGGCGTGGAACATCGGCACCATCGGCAGCACCCGGTCAGCGTCGCTGAACGCGAATGCGCTGCCGGTGGAGATGACCAGCGTGTGCAGGTAGATGGAGCGATGGCTGTACGCGACGCCCTTGGGCTCGCCTGTCGTGCCGGTGGTGTAGCACAGCACCGCTGCATCACGTTCGTTCAGCTGAGGCCACGCCAGGACCGGGTCGGCGGCATCCAGCAGCAAGTCGAAGTCGTGGACCGAGGATGACGTTGCCCCGCCGAGCGGGATCGCGGCAGGTCCTACCACGATGACGTCCCGCACGCCGGGGCACCGGGGCAGGATGCGGGCGAGTTGCGGGACGAGGTCACCGTCGACGATCACCACCCGGTCGCCCGCGTGGTTAATAATGTAGGCCAGCTGGTCGTCCGACAGGCGCAGGTTGAGGGTGTGCAGCACCGCCCCCATCGACGGCACCGCGAAGTACGCTGCCAGGTGTGCCGCCGTGTTCCAGCACAGCGTCGCCACGATGTCATCGCGGCCGACGCCCAGCCCTTGCAGCGCCCCCGCAAGCTGGCCGGCCCGTGCGGCAAGGTCGGCGAAGGACGTGCTGCTCGTCGCTGCGCCACGGAACTCAGTCACAGCAGCGTCGGGATGCACTCGCTGGCCGTGGACCAGCATGTCGGAGACCTGCGCATCGGTGTCTTGCATGGTGCTGTCCATAGGGGTCCTCCTCTAGTGAGGTACGTCACTAGCAGCTTACCGTACGTACGGTCAATGCATACGGGTGACCGTTTCCTGGCAAGGGAAAGGCGCGGACGGCTCCGCCGACGCTGCCGTTGTCATCGGTCCCTAGCAGTGCGTCCGGCTGCCAAGTCCCATGAGCTGCTGCCTGCATGGCTGGTCGCGCTCAGGATGCAAGCGAGCCCGTCGTTCGCGATGCTGCCTCCCGGAGGGTCTGCGCCGCCGGGCCGTCCGGGGACACCAGTTCGGGCAGTGCGGCGCGGTCCACCAGCAGGCTGCCCAGGATCAGGTCGACGAGGGCGCTGCCTACCTGTTCGGCGGTCTTCGGGCCGTCGGGGCTGAACCATGCCCAGGCCCATTGCGCTGACCCGAACATCAGCAGCGTGTCGACATCGACGTCCACGGGGCGGAAAAGGCCAGCGTCTGCCCCTGCCCGGATGACGTCGCGCACGATGCCGAGGTACCGCTGCCGCAGCGCCGCTCCCGCAGCCATGGTGTCCCTGCCGTCCAAGCGGACGATCTCACGCTGGACCGCCACCGTCGCCTCGCGGTCCTCAACCTGGTATCGCACGAACGCATGCAGGATTGCCGCAAGCTGCTCGCCGGGGTCATCCAGCCACTCCAGGATCATGTCCAGCTCTGCCAGTCGCCGTCGCATGTAGGACTCGTGAATGGCGGCGAGTATCCGCTCCTTCGTGCCGAAGTGGTGCACGATCGTTCCCTTGGAGATCCCCAGCTCGGCCGCGACCATGCCGAAGTTCACGTCGTGGTACCCGATCTCGGCGATGTGCCGGGTGAAGGACTCCAAGATCTGGTGGTACCGTCCCAGGCTGCCGGCCATCCGCGTCCTCCGCTGGTGTGAAACAGGTGCTTGGCCTGCCGTTCGTCAGGTGGCTAACCCCGGGTGTAGATCGACTTGTACGAGACGTAGGCGGTCAGGCCCTCCGGACCGAGCTCGCGGCCCAGGCCGCTGGCCTTGACCCCGCCGAAGGGGGAGCCAAGGTCGAGGTTGAAGAAGTTGACGCCGACCGAGCCGGCCTGGACGCGCCGGGCGAGGTCGAGTCCCCGTTCTTCGTCGCTGGTCCAGATGGTGCCGCCGAGCCCGTATTCGGAGTCGTTGGCGATGCGTACGGCGTCGTCGACGGTGTCGTAGGGCAGGACGGCCAGGACGGGACCGAACACCTCCTCGCGGGCCAGCGTTGCTGCCGGGTCGAGGTCGGCGAAGACGGTGGGCTCGATATACCAGCCGCGGTCCAGGTGAGCCGGGCGGCCGCCGCCGGCCGCGATCCGGCCTCCTTCGGCCCGGCCCACGGCGATATAGTTCTCGACCCGCTGCCGCTGGGCGGCCGACACCAGCGGGCCTATCCGGGTGGCGGGATCAGCCGGGTCACCCACCGGCAGGGAGGCCGCCAGGCCGGCGACGGCCTCGACGACCTCGGCGTAGCGCCGGCGCGGGGCGAGAATCCGGGTGCTCAGGTAGCAGGTCTGGCCGTTGTTGAGCAGGCTCACCCAGGACAGGCCGCGGACCATCTGTGCCAGGTCGGCATCGTCGAGGACGATGGCCGCGCTCTTGCCGCCGAGTTCCAAGGTGACCGGCCGCAGCAGCCGCCCGCAGACCTCGCCGATCGCGCGGCCGGCCGCCGTGGAGCCGGTGAAGGCCACCTTGTCCACCCCCGGATGCGCCACCAGGTAGGCTCCCTCCTCCCGCCCGCCGGTGACGATGTTGACCACTCCGGCGGGCAGGCCGGCCGCCTCCGCGGCCTCGGCAAACTGAAAGGCGTCGAGCGCGGTCTCGGGGGCTGGCTTGATCACCACAGCGCAGCCGGCCGCGAGCGCCGGAGCCAGCTTGAACATGGTCAGTGACTGCGGGAAGTTCCAGGGGATGATCGCGGCGACGACCCCGGCCGGCTCCCGCCGCACGACGGTCACCCCCGGACCGCCGACCGCCGGGCGGCGTTCCTCGGCAGGCGTCTCGCGGGCGAGCTGGGCATAGTAGCGCAACGTCGCAGCCGGACCCCGGCCCTCCGCAGCGCGCGCGATCGCGATCGGCATGCCGTTCTCACCGCAGACAAGGGCTGCGGTCTCCTCGGCCCGCGCCTCCAGGGCGTCGGCGAACGCCTCCATCGCGTCGGCCCGTTGAGTGCCGGTCCAGGAAGCCCACGGGTAACAGCTCAGCGCGGATCTCGCGGCCGCCACGGCGGCGTCGACGTCGGCCGGCGAACCTGGCGGCGCACTGCCGAAAACCTCCTCGGTGGCGGGGCAGATGATGGCCGTGGCACCGGGCGCCGTCTGGGACCGCCACTCCCCGCCGATGAAGAGCGCTTCCCGCACGCGTGATGCGGTGGTCATGGCCGGGCCTTCGGCAGCAGCACCGGCTTGATCGTCGCGCCGCTGGCGTGGTCCTGTTCCGCCTGGTTGATCTCATGCAGGTGATAGGTGCGGACCAGCCGGTCAAACGGGAACCGGCCCTGGCGCCATAGCCCTATCAGCCGCGGGAGGAACACCTGCGGGACGGCGTCGCCTTCGAGGATGCCCATGACGTTCTTGCCGTGGGCCAGCGCGAACGGGGCCAGCACCAGCTCGCGGCTGCCCGTTCCAACCAGCCCCAGAGTTCCCGTGGGCCGCAGCGCCTCGACGGCGCCCGCGATCACCTCGGGCACCCCGGTAGTGTCCAGCGCGTACTGCGTCCCGTCGCCGGCCGCGGCCACCACCCGCGCGGCCACATCACCGCAGTCCCCGCGGACGACGTGCGTGGCGCCCAGCTCACGGGCGAGGCCGAGCCGGGAGTCGTGCAGGTCGACGGCCACGATCGTGGCAGCTCCAGCGACCTGGGCGGCCATCACCGCGGCCATGCCGACGGCGCCGACCCCGTAGATCGCAACGCTGGCCCCGGCCTGAACGCCGAGCGCGATGAGGATCGACCCGGCCCCGGTCTGGATGGCGCAGCCAAGCGGCCCGAGCAGGTGCAGGGGCAGGTCATGGTCTACGATGACGACGTTGCGGGCGCCCGCGATGACGTGGGTGGCGAAGGACGACTGCCCGAACCACCGTGCAGCGACCGGCGCACCCTGCCGGTCCACCACGCGACAGGGCCCGTCCAGGGTCCGGCCGGTCAGATTGCGCCGGAGGAACGTCGCGCAGTAGGCCGGATGCCCGCTCGCGCAGTTCGTGCACCGGCCGCACGAGTCGAACGACAACAGCACGTGCGCGCCGATCGGGATGCTGTTGACGCCGGGGGCAGCCGCCGAGACGACGCCCGCACCCTCATGGCCGACGACGATCGGCGGACGGGCCATGAAGCCGGGCAGTCGGGGCAGCAGGTCCGTGTGACAGAAGCCCACGCCGGCCACCTCGACCAAGACCTCACCGGGTCCCGGTTCTGGAAGCTCCAGCTTCTCGAGGGTGAACGGGCCGCTCCGGTCCCGCAGCACCGCCGCTTCGATCCGCACAGACACTCCTGTCGTTAACCGTTCGTACGGTCAGTGTAGCATCCCCCGCTACAGCGACGATGGCCACATAACCTGCGAGCTCGGTGAGCCGCCCGCCGCCGCGCCCCGCGCCTCGCCATTGTGAAAGGGCGACCTGCCACGCAGACATTCAGCCGACAGACACCCCTCGGCAAGCGGACGCTCCCCAATGGGTTCGCTCCGATCTGGGAACTCCTGGACACGCAGCGATTCACAAGCGGTGCCGTCTACCTCAGCTGCCACCCCAAGTCAGCGTGATCGCGTCGCAGGATCGTGGGCCGATGGCTGCGCCTAGATTGCTCACCCCGACCACGACCCAACCGGGTATCTCGCCGATCCGGCTCCTGCTGCGCTGCGGCTGCCGCGCAGATCGCCCAGATCCGCATCGTCGGAGACGACGCCGTCAGTTCCAAGCTCGCCGCTCATAGCGGCCGCTACTTGCGCGCCGCATGTCGGCCCCGCCGCCACCGTCCGTGACGGCAGCCCGAGTGCCGCCACTGCCGGACGGAGCCGCCACGGTGAGCATCCGGCGCCAGGGTGGAGCATGGCGGAGACGCTCATTGGCGGGCATGCCAGCAACCGCAGTTCGCCGAAAGCGACGTCCCGCACTCACGGCGCATGACACATAACACCCGTGCTCCCTCCCTTACCTGGCCCGCTGTGCGGGCGGCGGTGTGTCAGAACAGGGTGCTGCGCAGGCGCAGGGGACGGTAGCCGGTGGGGCCGAGCTGGGCTAGTTCAGTTTCAATGTCGACGTCGATGGAGCCGAAGAAGTTGATGTTCTCGTTGTGGGCCGGGGAGATGTGGGCCAGGACCTCGTCGTCGATGCGCCGCCCGGCCGCCCGCAGCGATTCGACGGCCAGCCCGTAGTACTCGGTGGTCCAGGCCACGACGGCGTTGGTGACCAGCGTCAGGCACCAGGCTTGCTCGGTCTGTTCTTGCAGGTGACGTGCGCGGACGGCGCCCTCGTGGGCATAAAGCAGGCCGCGTTTGAGGGCGTGCAGCGACTCGCCCTTGTTGAGCTGGCGGGCGATCTTGCGCCGGTACGCCGGATCGGACAGGTAGCGGGCGGCATAGATCGTGCGGCGCAGCGCCCCGTACTCCTTCAACGCCGCGGCCAGGGCGTTTTGCCGGCTGGAGGCCGACAGCTTGCCGACCAGCAGGGACGCGGTGGCGTGCCCGAACTTCAGCGACCCGGCCAACCTGAGCAGGTCATCCCAGTGCTCGGCGATCAAGGCGATGCTGGCGCGCCGGGTCAACAGCGGCCCGGCCAGCGGGAACGTCGAGGCCGCCTCCTCCTTCGGTGTCATCCGGCAGAGGGTGATCTTGCCCAGGTCCCGGATGCGCGGGGAAAGCTGCAACCCCAGCAGGTCGAACAGGGCGAAGTTGACCAACCCCGTGGGTGTCGGTCGCGTGCTCGGTGATCGGGATATCGGCGGCGTTGCCCAAGATCTCATCCAGCACGTAGTGGGCTTCCCGCCTGGTCGCCACGATGATCTTCGTGCCGTAGGTGGCGTGCTGATCGGTCACATGCGTATAGGTGGACAGTCCCTCGTGAGCGAAGTACCTGCTCAGCGCGGTGACCGACTTGCCGCGGGTGGGGAAGCGCTGCCCGTCGGAGGAGGACAAGGTGCCGGCGCCGAAGACCGGGGCAAGCAGCAGCTTGCGGTGGTGGCTGATGATCGCCAGGTTCGCCGCCCGCAGCGTCTCCTCCCGCACGTACCATTCGGCGGTCCAGGCGAGCACGTCGTAGGGTATGCCGCACGCGTCCGCCATGCGGGTCAGCCCGAGGTTGGTGGCGTGGGCGAGCAGCACCGCGATCAGGTTGCGTTTCAGCTCGCTGCTGCGGGCGGCCTTGCCGCCGGCGTGGGTGAAGCAGTCCAGGAACCCGGTGCGCTGGTCCAGTTCGATCAGCAGCGACACGATCGGCGCGAACGGCAGCATCTCGGTCAGCTCGGTCTTCAGCGCCACCGCCTCGGCGGGGATGTCCTCGGCGGTCAGCGGGGAGATCACCAGGTCGCCCGCATCGTCCAGGTGTACCAGGCCGTCACCGGCTGCCAGGGTGTGTTCCAGCTCGCCCATTGCCTGGTGCAACTCGCCGGCGACGGCAGCAAGCGCCGCATCGGCGGCGGCGGGTTTGCCGGCCAGCCGGCAAAACTCCGCCCGCTGCCCGGCCCATCTGGCCGGGGTGAGCAGGTAGGCGGCCGGGTCGGCGTAGCGGCGCGAGCCTGGAACCCATACATCTCCGCTGCGCAGCCCATCCCGCAGCGCCAGCAGCACGCACAGTTCCCAGTAGTGCCGGTAGGCGGTCACGCTCGCGGCCTTGGCCGTGGCCTCCAGGTAGCCGCGCCAGCGGGCCGGCGCGAACCCGGCCGGGGCGTCGTCGGGGACCGTGCGGGCGCCGTTGGCGTTCAGCTCCGCAAGACCTCGACCGACTTCAGCAGCTCGCCGGCGGCGGTGCCGCCGGCGAAGGGCACCGTATCGATCACCTGCTGGGTGAACTGCCGCAGATACCCATAGGAGCCCTCCAAAGCGGCCAGGTGGCCGTGGTCGCGTGGCAGCGGGGGGAAGGCGGCAGCATGGGCGGCACGCAGGCGTTCCCACCCGATCGCTTCCCCGCGGATCAGCCCGCCGACTTGCTCATCGGGGATGGCGGGGTCGGCGGCAATAGCCAAGATCGAATCCAGCAGCACCTGCCGGTCCTCCCCGGCCCTGCCGCGCTCGGCCAGCGCGTCCCGCATCTTGCGTGCGGCCTTGCTTTCGCGTGCCGAGACCGCTTGGTCGAATAGCTGCACAACCTCATCCAGCACCTCCGCCGCTGACTGCGCCACCAACGTCAGCAAGATCGGATACCGGCGTTGCGGCTCACGACGGGCCAGCGCCTGCGCGGTCATCCGGCGCCCGCCATCGCCAAAAACCGGCGTCGCTCCGCCGGCAGCACCGACAGATCCAGGGTGTGCACGCCCATCTGACGCAGGAACTCCGCTTGGCGACCTCGGCCTTCACCGCCGCCGGCGAGGCCTCCACCGGCCCGGTTTCCAGCCACCGCAGCCGGGTCATCCCCACCGCCGGGTCGGTCGCCAGCAGGCCGTCCAGCCCGGCGCGCCGGCTTTCGGTGAACTGGTCCGCCAGCCGGTCGAAGGTCTCCCGTCGCGCGTGCTCCCCGGCGTGGGCGACCCGTTCCACCACCATCACCGGCCCCGGGCGGATCACCCGCGCCGAGATCAGGTACTCGCACGCCAGCCGGAACAGCAGCAGCGGTGAGTCGTGCTCCAGCGCCCGGGCCAGCAGGAACTCATCCAGCTCCTTCAACTCCAGCGGCCCCGCCGCGCGCCACCCCAGGTACCGGGCTGCCAGCCGCAGATGCTCCGTCCGTGTCTTCGCCCGGCGCCCGTACAACCGCAGCGCATCCGGGTCAACCTGAAGCTGCCCGGCCAGCCGCACCACGGCTGCCTGCGGTGCCGCCGCCACGTTGTCGGGTACGAACCCTAGCCACGGCAACGAGCACAACGTCACCGCCAGGCCCAGCCGGTCAGCCGGACCCCGGCCCCGCCCCGGATCGATGAACGCCAAATCCGCTGGCGTCAACGTGAAGAACCGCGCCAGCTCCTCACGCCCGATCTCGGGGAACCCTCGCAGTGCCTCCAGATCCTCATCCGCGAGCACCCGCGTGGCCACCCAGCACCTCCCAGCCCGGAACCCGAAGATCCCCAGGCCAAGAGCCTACGCAGGCAGGCCATATCCGCCCGATTTTCGGCCAGTACTACGGGGTCCCCGTGTAGGCGAACGCAGCGATCAGAGAGTGGCCGCTGCGCCTGCGGGACGGTGCCGGGGAAAGCCGGATTTCATGGCTTCGGGCCGGTGGTGCGGCGTGTCAGCGCTGTTGCCCGGCATCCAGCAGCGCGAGGGCGTTCTGGATGCCCTGCTCGAGGACCTCATCGGCGAGCTGCCGGTCGGCCAGGGCGCGGGAGAGCTGCAGTGTCCCGGCCATCAGGGCGAAGACGCTGAGCGTCTTCACGCGTGCCGACTGCGGATTGTGCGGCGCCAGGCGGGCGGCGACGTCGTCGATGACGGCCAGCAGGCCGTCGGTATACGCCTGCCTGGTGGCGTCGGTGCAGCGGCCGATCTCGTCGAGCAGGGCGGCGGACGGGCAGCCGTCCCCGGGGTTGTCGCGGTGTCCGGCCGAGAGGTACGCGCGCACGTACTGCTCGACTCCGGCGCGGCCGGGCGTCACCGCGCTGAGGCTTTCGCGCTGTTCGCGGAGCTGGCCGGCGACCGCGGTGGCGACCAGGTCCTCCTTGGAGGCGAAGTGGGCGTAGAAGGCGCCGTTGGTCAGCCCGGCGTCGGCCATGAGCGTGGCGACCCCGGAGCCGTCGATGCCGTCGCGCTTGAGCCGGCGGCCGGCCGTCTCGATGATCCGCCGCCGCGTCGCCTGCTTGTGCTCTGTCCCGTACCGCGCCACACGCTCCTCCACCCGCCGCAAGAACCACTTGCCGTCCGCCGATACTCGCCGGCAATTATAGTACGGGCGTAATCCATTATGCCCGTCAGGTCTCCCAGACGGCAGCCCGGCCGGCGGTGCGGTGCCCTCTGGCGAGTCCCGCCTCCGCCGTGAGCGC
>WNGD01003411.1_pt1 | contig 16118 bp, 8 predicted proteins | sample 5400671 | NCBI WGS metagenome assembly WNGD01 (sample SAMN13153369, study PRJNA577476) | soil metagenome | isolation source: 40 cm soil or saprolite under grassland replicate 2 | place: USA:California | collected 2016-06-15 | reverse complement strand
CGCCGGAGGTGCGGGCATGGCCTTGGCCGCTTGCGGCTCGTCTCGGCCAAGCTCACCGGCGCCGGGCTCCGCGGGGACCGGCGCTGCGAGCGGGTCCGGCTACTCCTATTACCGGTCGATGATGGGCAGCCGGTACGGCGGCTCGATGATGGGCGGGACATCCGCGCCAGCCTGGATGCGCGGCAGCGCGCGCGGGCCGTGAGGTCGGAAAGCAGATCCGGCACCGCCCCGGTGGGTGACGAGTTCCGGGTAGCGGCCGGCGGCCACGGCATGCTCATGCGCGGCGGCGGTAACCACGGCGGAGCCAGCCATGGAACTCAGTACAGCCGTCGCCGTACCGCCCCTCTCGGTGGCAAGCTCGGCCAGCTTCCAGGCGGGGGCATAGACCACGATCTCGAGGTCGGGCAGGCTGCTGTTGGTGGTGGCGAACCCGTGCGGGCGCGGCGCGAGCCGCTCGAGCGGATCTCATGTGATCACGAACAGGCGCAGCGCGCCGGCCATTCGGGCCTGACCGGGGGAAGGGCCGGTCCAGCCGACGCTCAGCTCGAGCAGCTTCTTCTCCATGACCGGCGGTGCGCCGAGCAGCCGGCGTAGCGCATCCGGCAGGCCAGACAACAGATCGCCGCTCATTCCGGTCACGGTCTGAATGTAGCGGCTGCCTTGTGCGAGGCTGATCCTCCTGCACTGAACCCCCGGCACGAAGCGCCAGCAAAGGTGCGCCGGTGCGCGTCAGCCGTTCGGGATAATGCAATCGATTTTCCTTCATAACGGCTGACGCGGTGTGTCACGGGCGTCCAGGCGGCACACGAGCGTTCCGAACGTCACAGGGGGCGCCACCATGAGCCGGCCGCCAGTGGGCACGCTGCTCGATCTGCTCGAACCCGGCTGGCGGCGGCACCTTGCGTCCGGCGAGCCGGCCGGGACGCTCGACGTAGAACCCGAGATGCTGGACGCGGTGGCCAGGGCGCTGGGAGAGCTTTCGCGGGCCGAACCGCCGGCCGTGCTGAGCCGCCGGTGGCCGGCCTGCGTCGTGGTCGCCCTGGCACAGATCACGGCCCACCGCGACAAGAACGGGAAGGTTTGGCGCGCCTGGCACCGTGCGAGCGGATCGCGCGCCACCAGGCGCCCCAGCGCTGACTGGGCTGAGGCGTTCCGCGGCTCGCTTGCTGCTCTGGGTGTCCCGGCACCGGCGGGCGACCCGCTCGAGGCGGTGCTCGCCCATGCGGCGGTGACCGCGCCGTCACTGCCAGAGTTTCTGCGGCTGGCCGGTGCCGGAGCGCCGGAACAGGAGTTGGCCGGCCTCGATCCCGCGGTCGCCGCGCTGCTGCGCCTCCCGACGGGCGCTGGGTTCGTCGAACGCTGCCGCGCGCTCATGACGCTGCTCACCGAGAACGGTGAACCCGGTGCCGGGGACCTGGCGGGCATCTCCCTACCACGCCGCATCATCGACGCGGCCCGGACGGCCGCGGCCGCCCGCCCGGGACCGGGCGGACGGCCGCCGCTGCGGCTCGATCCGTTCGGGCAGGGTGTGCTGACCCGCGACGTCGACCGCGGCGCCGACAATGCCGGACCCTGGACCGCGATACTCCCGGACGAGATCACCGATCCCGCAGATCCGCTCCTGGCCTTCGACGCCGACGGCGAGCTGATCTGGGCGGTGCTCCCGCCCGAGGCCGTGTGGCTGGTCCACCCGGAGGACCGGGCGCTGCGCGCCGACACCGCACCACGGATCCTGGTGGAGAGCAGGCTGCCGCTCACCTGGAGCGGCTGGCGGCTGGTCCAGCTGGACCTGTCCGGAGCGGCCTGGCTGGAACTGGCGCCCGCAGGCGACGATTCGCCGCGGCGGCGCCCGGTCCGCGGCCGGTCGAAACCGCGGCTGGTGACGGGTGCTCCAGTACCGGGGATTCACACAACGGACGGGCTTCCGGTCTATGGGAGGCTGCCGACGGTATGGCTGCCCGCCGATGAGGTCCGGTGGCGGGTCGAGGTACGGCGGCCGGGCTCCAGCCACGCTCTGGCGGCGGTCCAGGCGAGCGGGGATCGCTGGGATCCGCAGCGCCTGTGGGATCGGGTGCCCCGTCCGGTGCTCGGCGAACTGGTGGTGACTGCGGCCGCAATGGACACGGCGCATGTTACCGGGCTGCGCCGCGTCGTGGCCGTGGCCGAGAGCCTGGACGTCAGCTACGCGCCCGCGCTGCGGCTGACCGGTGAGGAGGGGCTGGAGCCGGCCGAGGTGGTGCTCTCGGCCGCGCCCGGGATGACCGCCTCGCCCTGCGCGGCGAAGGCCCCGGCCGAGGCCACCGTGATCGAGGTGGCATGTGTGGCGGGCCCGGTCGTGCTGCCGCTGCGGGTCACCCCGCCGCACTGCCGGATACGGATCGAGCCCGAACCGGGGAGTGGGGACACCCCGACCGCCTGGCACAGCCTCGGGCCGCTGCGGCTGGAGACGGCGGACCTCGGCCGTGGCGGCGCGCTGCGCGTGGACCTGCCCGGGGCCACTGGATACCCGCCCGTCGATGTGGTCGCCGCGGATGCGATCGTGCAGGTACTGGAGCCCTCGAAGCGGGGCGGATATCCGCTGCGGCGGATGCTGGACACGGTGAGCGCCCATGGTGGTGCGGAACTGCGCATCACCGTCGGTGCGCGGACCGCGGTGATCGCCCGCATCGATGCTTCCGCACCGGCCGCCGACCCGTGGCTGTCCGGTTGAGGTGGCCCGCGCATGCATGTGCCCGTTCGCACTGTAAGGTCCCAGAAGGCATCTTCTTCCGCCCGGGAGCGGCCTCCTCGTGGACGCGATCGCCACCAGCACTCTGCTGAGCACCACCTACCGGCGTTATCTGCGGTCACTGTTGCCGGTCCGTGACCCTGCACTCGCGGCCGCGCTGGCCGGCTGTATCGCCGCCAGCCCGCTGCTGACCAAGGGGCCGCTGCTCGAGGCGACGCCGCCCTACCGGACTGGGTCGAGCCTGCGTGACCTGATCGGCGAGAGCCTGCTGGATCCGGCATTCGCCCAGCTGGGTAGCCTCGCGTTGCCCCTCGACCGGCCTCTTTACGGCCATCAGGAGCAGGCGCTGCGGAAGGCCGCCGCGGGGCGGAACCTGGTAGTGGCCACCGGCACCGGGTCGGGGAAGACGGAGTGCTTCCTGCTGCCGGTGCTGTCGGCGTTGGTCACGGAGCACGAGGCGGGCACGCTTGGACCCGGGGTGCGGGCGCTGCTGCTGTATCCGATGAACGCGCTCGCCAACGACCAGCTCCGCCGGCTGCGCCGCCTGCTGGCGGGCGTGCCGCAGATCACCTTCGGCCGTTACACCGGGGACACCCCGGAGCGGGCCGCCGAGGGCGCGTCGCTGTTCGAGTCGCTGAACCCGGGCGAACCACGGCTGCCGAACGAACTGCTCAGCCGTCGGGAGATGCGCGACGAGCCGCCGCATCTGCTGCTCACCAACTACGCGATGCTTGAGTACCTGCTGCTGCGCCCGGCGGACATGGAGCTGTTCGAGGGCAAGCACGGCGGGCGCTGGCGGTTCGTCGTGCTGGACGAGGCGCACGTCTACGACGGGGCGAAGGCCGAAGAGGTGGGCATGCTGCTGCGCCGACTGCGCGAGCGGGTGGGCCGCGGACGCGCGGATGCGGCGTTCCAGGCGATCGCCACGAGCGCCACCGTCGGCGACCGCCCGCGGGCGGTGACGGACTTCGCCGCCAAGTTGTTCGACGCGCCCTTCGAGTGGGTGGACGGCGACCCGGCACGCCAGGATCTGGTCGGCGCGCAGCGGGTGGGCATCCCGGCCGGACCGTTGTGGGGGCCGCTCGGTCCCGCCGGCTACCTCGGCCTGGCCGCCTCGGCCGATCCAGCGGCGGCGGTGGCGGGCCGGGCCGCGGACGATCCAATAGCCGCCGGTCTTGGCGATCGCGACCCCGCGCTGCTGCTCGCGCATGAGCAGGCGATGGCGCGGCTGCGCGCCCTGCTGGCCCGTTCGCCCAGGCCGTTCACCGGCCTGGCCGCCGAGGTGTTCGCCGACGCCCCCGGCCCCCGCGCGGAGGCGGCGCTCGCCGCACTTGTCGCGGTGGGCGCCAAGATCCGCGACAGCACCGGCTCACCGGTGCTGTCGGCCCGTTACCACCTGTTCGCCCGGGCCACCGAGGGCGCGTTCACCTGCCTGATGCCGGGCGGCCCGCACGTGTCGCTGGCCCGGCGCGATATCTGCCCGGACTGTTGCGGCGCCGTGTTCGAGTTCGGATGCTGCAAGCGGTGCGGTGCGGTCCACCTGGCCGGCTCGGTGGAACGCGCCCCGGGCACTGTCGGCTCTGCCGTCTGCGAACGCTTCACGTCGCGTGCGGTGCGACCCGGCCGCCGCACCTGGCTACTGCTGGACGCGCCGGCCGAGACGGCGGACGAGGACGATGAGGTTCTCGAGCACGCTGCGGCGGCGACGGCCAAGGACGCGTTGCTGTGCGGGCGCTGCGGAGCCCTCCACGCCGTGACCGCGGCCGCGGCGGGGACGGTGCCGTGCGGATGTCCCGTTACGGGGCTGCGGTCCGTGCGGCGGCTGGCGGCCAGGTCTGGCGCCCCGAACGGATGCCTGGCATGCGGGGCCCGCGGCAACGGGCAGGTGCGGCTCTTCGAGAGCGGCAACGAGGCCGCCGCGGCGGTGCTGGCCACCGCGCTCTACCAGGCGTTGCCCCCAGACGAGGAGCTTGCGGAGCGGCCAGGCGGCGGCCGGAAGCTCCTCACGTTCAGTGACAGCCGGCAGGCTGCCGCGTTCTTCGCCCCCTATCTGGAGTCCAGTCACGCGCTCGTGCAGCAGCGGCGGCTGATCCTGGACGGTCTGGCGCGGGCCACCGCCCACGACACGGACTGCACGGTGGACGACCTGATCGAGGAGACTGCGGCCGCGGCAGGTCGCGCCGGGGTGTTCTCCAGGCGGGAGTCGCGGCAGGGCCGCCGCCGGGAGACCGCCCGCTGGGTGCTGCGCGAACTGGTTGCCCTCGACGAGCGCCAGTCCCTGGAAGGCCTCGGGCTGCTGCGGGTGAGGCTGGGCGCCGAGCCGTCGTGGCGGCCGCCCGCCCCGCTGCTCGATCTCGGCCTGTCCGCGCAGGAGTGCGTGCTGCTGTTCACCGAACTGCTCCGCACGGTGCGGCTGCAGGGCGCGCTCACGATGCCGGAGGAGGTCGACCCGGCCGACGAGATGTTCGACCCGCGGCGCGGACCAATCTACGTCCGCTGCGACGGCGCGGAGGCGAGGCTCAAGGTGCTGAGCTGGCTGCCCACCCGTGGCGTCAACAAGCGGCTCGACTACCTGCGCCGGCTGCTGGCCGCCCTGGACGAGCCCGCGTCCGGAGTCGACGCCCGCGACGTGCTTGCCGGGTGCTGGCGGGCGCTCACCGCCGTCAGGGACGGCTGGCTGCGCGCGGCGGCGCTGCCCCGGCTAGGTCAGGTGCACCAGGTCGATCACACATGGCTCACGCTGTCGGACGGCGGCGGCCAATGGCGGTGTTCATTGTGCCGGCGGGTCACCACCGCCACGCTCCGTGGGGTGTGCCCGACGCTGGGCTGCACCGGTGAGCTGGCCGCCGACCGCGGCGATGACGACGGCCACTATCGTGTCCTGTACCGGCAGACCGCGCCGGTGCCGCTGACCGCCCGCGAGCACACCGCCCAATGGACCGGCCTTGAGGCCTCCGACATCCAGCAGCGGTTCCTGGCCGGTGAGGTCAACGTGCTGAGCTGCTCCACTACTTTCGAGCTCGGCGTCGACGTCGGGGCGCTTTCCGCGGTGCTGCTGCGGAACATGCCGCCCAGTACCGCCAACTACATCCAGCGGGCTGGCCGGGCGGGCCGCCGCAGCGGCACCGCCGCTCTGGTGCTCACCTACGCCCAGCGCCGCTCTCACGATCTGTCCCGTTATCAGGCGCCGGAGTCGATGCTGACCGGGCAGGTCCGCGCCCCTTACGTGCCGCTGGGAAATCCACGCATCGACCGGCGGCACGCGCATTCGGTAGCGCTCGCGGCGTTCTTTCGTGACGCCAAGGACAACGGCGGCCAGGAGTGGAAGACGGCCGGGGATTTCTTCCTTCCCGCCGGACGCGGCGAACCGCCCTGCAGCGCGGTCCGCGGCTACCTCACCCCGGTGCCCGCCGGGGTCGACACGGCGCTGCGCGCCGTGCTGCCGGAGCCGTCCTGGCCGCAGATCGGGCTGACCGACGGTAGCTGGGTGGAACATTTGTGCGGGCTGCTGGAGCAGGTCCGCGCCGAGCTGGCCCATGATGTGGCGCTGTTCGAGGAGCGCCGCACGGAGGCGTTCGAGTCCCGGCGCAGCGACCTAGCCGCCCGGTTCGAGCGCAGCATCGCCACCATCAGCCGGCGTCCGCTGATCGGCTACCTGGCCAACCGGAACGTCCTGCCGAAGTACGGGTTTCCGGTGGACACCGTCGAGCTGCGCACCGCGCACTGCGACAGTCAGGTCGGCGCCCGGCTGGAGCTCAGCCGCGACCTGTCGGTGGCGATCCACGAGTACGCCCCCGGCGCTGAGCTGATCGCCGGTGGGGTGCTGTGGCGCTCGGGCGGCATCTACCGGCTTCCCGGCCGGGAACTGATCACCCGCAGCTACACGGTGTGCCGGGGCTGCGGGCACTACCGAGAGGGTGGTGCCGACCTCGAACCGGCGTGCTCCGCATGCGGGCGGCCCGCCGACGGCCCGGTCCGCGAATACTGTGTGCCGGAGTTCGGCTTCGTCGCCGATCCGCGCACCGGCAAGCCCGCCGTCGTGCCGCCGCAGCGGTCCTGGAACGGCGCCGTGCACGTGGTGTCGCTCGGCGAGGAACTCGCGGAGACCTGCTGGAAGGCCGGCACCGGCGCGCTGGCATGGTGCCACTCCGGTGCACGCGGCAGGCTGGTGTCACTGGCCGAAGGGCCGGGCGGTTCGGGGTTCTTGATCTGCGACTGGTGCGGCTGGGGCACCCCCAACCACGGCCGGTCCCCCACGTCGCACCTCAACCCGCTACGCGGCAAGGCGTGCACGGGGCCGCTGCGCTGGCGCTCCCTTGCGCACAGCTATGAGACGGACATCCTGCGGCTGGAGTTCGACGCGCCCGGCCTCGATACCGGGGCGCAGTGGCACTCCCTCCTGTATGCGGTGCTTGAGGGCGCCGCGGGCGGGCTGGAGATCAGCCGCGCCGACATCGACGGAGTGGTGCATTCCGGCGCGGACGGCCGCAGCGGGCTGGTGTTGTTCGACACCGTCCCGGGTGGGGCGGGCAGCGTGCTGCGGATCGCCGCCGCACTCGACACGGTGATCGCCGCCGCGGTGCGGCGGGTGGCGTCATGTGACTGTGGCCTGGAGACGTCCTGCTACGGTTGCCTGCGCACCCCGCGCAACGAGCGCCACCACGAGGACCTGAGCCGCGGCGCCGCATTGACGGCGCTGAGATCGCTGCATGGCCTCGTGAGGTGTGTCGAGCCGCCGGAGGATTGACCGGTCTGCGTGCCGCTACGGCGTGTTGTCCCGCACCCGCCACGGCGATCCGGCAGACTGGCTGTCACGGCCGTTCCACCACAAATCCCCGGATCATCGAGATGACCGAAGCCCTGTGACGAGTAGCCATCCTGCTGTCTCGGTGAGTGATATCACTGAGAGCGCAACTTTTGGCATCGATGCGTTCACCCTCGACGACCGGCTGCGGCTGTTCCACTTCGCGGCCGTCGAGAAACGCCACGAGTACCTGTGGCTTCTCCGCGCCTTCGACCGGGCCAGAGCCAACTACCAGGTGCTGATGCACGCGTCCGACGCCCGCGAGGTGCTCGGCAAGCTGGCCGCCGAGCACCCGGAGGCGACCACCGTCGGTGACGTCCAGGTGCTGCTTGACGCCCTCGCCGACTGGCAGGTGCTTGACCGCTCCTACGATGGCACCCGCGCCGCGAACCTCGCCGAGTACCGCAACCGGCACTACGTCTACCAGTTCACCCAGGCCGGATACCGGGCCTTCCGGGCCGTCGAAGAGGTGCTGACCGCCAGCCTGGAAGACGCCAAGCTGTCCCGTCTCGTGTTCCCCGACATACTCGCCGACCTGCGAGCGCTCGCCGAGGCGGTGCGGTGCGGGGACGCCGCCGAGGTGTACAGGAAGCTGTCCCGGCTGGACGGCGTGCTTGCCGACATGGCGCAGCGCGCGGCCCGCTTCTACCTGATGCTGGGCGATCTGGCGCGCACCAACGACACCCGGCCCGAGGTGTTCCTCGCGCACAAGGACGCGCTGCTCACCCACATGCGGGACTTCCATTCAGAGCTGACCCGCTTCGCGCCGCTCCTGGCCGCCGCGGTCGCCGAGGTGGACGCCACCGGCGCCGAGCGCCTCGCCCGGCTCGCCGCGGAGGCCGACGAGTCGCTGTTCCGCGGCACCGAGGAACGGGTCGCGGACTGGCGGGCGCGCTGGGGCGGCCTGGTGCAGTGGTTCGGGGCCGGTCCCCGCAGCGAGGCTGAGCGCCTGCAGGACGCCACGGTCACCGCGATCGCCAACGTCACGGCGCTGCTGCGCCGGGTCACCGAGTCCCGCCGCGGCGGCGTGAGCCGGGAGAGCCAGTTGCGCCATCTGGCGCAGTGGTTCATCGCCTGCCCGACGGACGGTGACGCCCATGCGCTGTTCCAGGCAGTGTTCGGTCTCGGCGCACCCCGGCACGTCTCGGCCGCGCACGAGGACGCCGACGCGATCAGCAGCCGCCTGTCGTGGTGGGACGCCGAGCCGGTGGAGCTGTCCCGGACGCTGGTGCGCAACGGCAGATCCCAGGGACTGCACGGCCCAGGCCGGATCCAGCGCAACGACGAGGAGAAGCAGCGGCTCCGCGCCGAGCAGCTGAAGGCGACCGCGCAACGCCGCACCGCGGCGGCGGCGCTGGCCTGTGACGGCGTCTACGGCCGGGTGCTGGACGAGCCGGAGACGCAGGCGCTGCTCAGCCTGCTGGATGTGGCGTTGTCCGCGCGGGTCCCTGTCAGCCGGACGGCCAGCGGATCCGCGCACGGGGTACGGCTGTCGCTGCGGCCCGCCCATGGGTCCACGACCGTGCACACGGTCCGGGGGCGCCTGCATCTGGACGGCCTGGCGGTGGAGGTCACCGGGCCGCCCCCCGCCCTGCTAGCTGGCGCGCCTCCGCCACGACGCACCGCGAGGGGGGCAGAAAGTTGAGGGTGGCCGCGGACGTCGATGCGCTTGAGCTGGCCGAATATCAGAAGGCGGCGCGGCTGGTGCTGCGCCACCCACTGATCACCGCGTCGTATCCGGACAAATCGACGCTTCCGCTCGTGCGCAAATGGGTCAGCCAGTTGCGGACCGACTTCGGCGAGGTCCTCGGCTACACGCTCCTGGTCAGCGGCGACACGATCCGGCTGCGCCGGATACAGACCGTGCTGGACGGCACACGCCCGGCGGTCACCCGCGCGCGGCGGCCGTTCGACCGCCGCCGCTATGCCTACCTGGTGCTGACGTTGTCCGCGCTGGGCCGCTCAGGCACCCAGATCGCACTCAGCGAGCTGGCCGGCGCGGTCGCCGCCGACGCCGGCCGCATCGACGGTCTCGGCATGGACACCGGCCGCAAACCCGACCGGGACGCGTTCGTGGACGCGGTCGCCTGGCTGGAGGTGCGTGGTGCCCTGAAGCTGGCTGATGGCTCGGCCGTCGAGTGGGTCAACGACCCAGAACGCGCCGAGGCGCTTTACGACATCGACCGCGAAGTTCTCGTTGCCATCTACGCGCCGAGCCGGGTGCTGCAGTATCTCAACTCGGTTACCGAGCTGCTGGACGGCTCTGGCGGCTCCGCACCGGCCCAGGGCCGGGAGGCACGGCGGCGCGCGAACGCGCGGAATGCCCGGCGGCTCGTCGTGGAGCAGCCGGTCGTCTACTACACCGACGTCGATGAGGGGCTGCGTGGCCAGCTCCGCTCGGCGAGCCTCGCCGAGGACGTCGAGCGGCTCACCGGCCTGTGCCTGGAGCGGCGCGCCGAAGGGGTGGCGCTGGTCAATGCCGGGCAGCGGTTCACGGACGTGGCGTTTCCTGCGACCGGCACCGTCGCGCAGGCCGCACTGCTGCTGTGCGCGCGGATCGCCGGCTACCTGCACCACCACAGTTCCAAGATCGAACCGCTGCCTGCGGCCACCGCCGCCGAACGGCTCGCCGACGCGGCCCGGCGGATCGACGCGGCCCTGCCGGATCGCGGCCGCCTCGCCGGCTTGCGTGCCGAACCGGCATGGCAGCCGGAGCCCGGGGACTACGGGCACGGGGACGGCACCGATTCCGGGTCCGATGGGCAGTACCGTGCCGCCGATACCGCCTACCCATTCCTCAGCGACGTGTGGCTGCGCACCGAGCTGCGGAAGCTGATCGCGGACTTCGGCGCTGGGATGGCGGAGAAACAGGCCGCCGACCCCGGTCATCTGCTGGCCGAGGCGCTTGCGCTGCTTTCGTCGCTGGACCTGGTGGCCAGGGTTGACGGGGGCATCCTGGTGCTGCCGCTGCTGGCCCGCTACCGCAGTGTCACCGCGCAGATCAAGATTCCGCTGCCCAGCGCGTCTTGACCCCCCCGCGACGCCACTACTTCCATCACCGCACCGACGACGGGAATGACGGAATGACCGCGAAGGATGACGGCAGGTGACCCGCTTCCAACCCGCGCGGGCCGGAATCATCAACATGTGGGACTACCGGGACGAGGAGTTCTGCTTCGCCAGCGGCTGGCTGATCCTGCGCGGCCCGAATGGCTCCGGGAAGACCAAGGCTCTTGAGGTTCTGTTCCCGTTCGTACTGGATGGCCGGATCGACCCGAAGCGGCTGAACCCGTTCGCCGCCGAGGACAGGACCATGAAGGCCAACCTCCTGTTCCGTGGCGGCGAGAACGCGGTCGGGTATGCATGGCTGGAACTGCGGCATCTCGACACCGGCGAGGCCGTCACCGTCGGCATCGGCCTGCATGCCCAGCGCCACCGTGACACCCCTGTCCGCTGGCACTTCGTCGCCGACGGCCGAGTCGGTGCGGACTTCTCCCTCCTCACCAGCGACGACCGGCCGATGACGCGCAAGCAGCTCGCCGAGGAGATCGGGGAGTCGAACCTGCACGCCTCCCCCACCGACTACCGGGCCGCCATCGACCAGCGGTTGTTCGGCCTCGGCCGGGAGCGCTACGAACAGCTGCTCACCCTGATCCTTACGCTGCGCCGGCCGCAGCTGGCGAAGAACCTCGACCCGGCGAAGCTGTCGGACACACTCACCGACGGGCTACGCCCCGTCGACGACGACTTGATCGTCGAGGCGGCCCGCTCGTTCGACGATATGGAGGCGGTCGCCACGACCCTGGAAGGGCTCACGACCGCCGACGAGGCTACCCGCGCCTTCCTAGGCTCCTACACCACCTATCTGCGCACCCACGCCCGGTCGGCTGCCGACGCGATCACCCGCCGCCGCGAATCCGGCGCGCAACGGCGCACCGAGCTCGCGGGCAACGTCACGGCCCTGGCAAGCGCCGAAACGGAACAGGCGCAGACGCGAGCCCGCCTGCAGGAGGCGGAGAACGCTCTCACCGGATCGCGCGCCCGGCTCGACCAGCTGAAGTCCTCCACCGCCTACAAGGCGGTCGAACAACTCGCCGACCTGCAGCGGCTCGTCCGTACCAACGAGCGGACCGCCGCCGAGGCCGCCGCCGAGCTCGCCCGGCGCGGCGAGGCGACCGTCCGTGCCCGCGCTTACCTGGAACAGGCCGCGGCGTTGCTCGCCGACCTGGAGTCGAAGGTCTCGCGCACCGCGGCTGAACTCGCCGATCACGCCACGGCAGCCGGGATCGGCTGGCGGCCCGCCGACGCTGAGGCCGACGGGTTCGCCGAACGGGCGGGTGCCCGGGTCACCGCCCGGCTGGAAGCCGTCCGCGCGGTACGGGCTGCCCTGGCGGCGCACCGCAAGGCCGAGCACGCCCGCGATCTGGCCAGGCTCGCGCTCGACCGGGCACTCGAGGCGGTTACCTCCGCCGAGCACGCCGAGCAGGCCGCCGCCGATGCGGTGGAGGAGGCCCGGTCCGAAGCCCAGGCGGCGCTGATGCGGTGGGCGGCGGGCTACGCCGATGTGCTGGACGAGACGGCGATGCGGAAACTCACCGAGGGCCTCAGCATGGCCATCGCGGTGTTCGGCGACCCGGACGCCGCCACCCTTGAGTCGGTGTTCACCAGGGCAACCACCGCGGCCGAGCAGGCCGCACGGGACGAGCAGGCGCGTCTGCGCGCCGAGCGCGCCGCCGCGCAGACCGAGCGCAAGCGCATCGCCGAAGAGCGAGACCGGATCGCCGCCCACCGCGACGACGCACCGCCGGCCCACCCAGGACGCACCGCCGACCGATCAGACGGGGACCGTGCGCCGCTGTGGCGGTTGGTCCGCTTCGCCGGCAACGTCGGTGAAACGCAGGCCGCCGCGGTCGAGGCGGCGCTGGAAGCCACCGGAATGCTCGACGCTCTGATCACACCGGACGGCCGCGAGTCCCACGACGTCACCGTTGGTGACAGCGACGGTTACCTGTTCCCCGGCTCACCGGTGGAGGGCGCCAGCCTCGCGGATGTACTGGTGCCCGAGGACGACACGCCGGTACCTGCCGCGCGAATCGGTGCCGTGCTCGCCTCCATCGCCCTGGACGGCGAGTTGTTCTCATCGGCCGCCGTGATCGGTGCCGACGGCCGCTACTCGCACGGTGTCACCGCCGGTGCGCACCATAAGGACCGCGCTGAGTACATAGGCGCGACCGCCCGTGCCCGCCGCCGGGCCGCGCGCATCGCAGAGTGCGAGGCCCGAATCGCGGGGCTGACGGAGCTGGTTGGCGGCCTCGACAGGAAGCTCGACGGGCTGGCCGACACGCTGTCCACCTTCGCGCAGGCGCACGCCGCGCTGCCCCGCACCACAGCGATCGCCGCGGCGCTTCGCGCGCACTCCCAGGCCATCGGAGAGCTACGCTCGGCCCGGGCGGGCGCCGACGGCGCCCAATCCGGCTACGACGAGTCGGTGGCCGCGTGCACTGTCACCGAGCGTGCACTGCGCCGTACCGCTGTCGACCACGCCATCGAATGGGAGCAGGCCGACCGGGTGGAGGCCGCTACCCGGCGGTTCGAGACCACCGCATCCGACCTGACCGGACGCCGCCGCGAGGCGACGCAGCAAAACGGCATCATCGCCGATTCCCGTGGCCGGCTGGAACAGGCCGTCGAGGAGGAGCGATCTTACGCCGGGACCGAACGGGAGGCCCGCCGCCGGCATACAGAGGAAGCCGCGAAACTGAATGCGCTGCAGGGTGCTGTCGGCAAAGAGGCTGAAGAGGTGATGGCACAGATCGAAGAAGCCGAGCGGAGCATCACCGCCGCCCAGTCGGCCGAGCATTCCGCCCGCTCCGCCGAGGTCGAGGCCATAAAGGCGGCCAGCGCCGCGGCCGAGCGCGTTTCCAGCGGGAGGCGTGCGCTCGACGTGGCATTGGAGGAAGAGCGGGCCACCGCACGCGGTCTCGCACCGTTCGCCGCCCGCGAGCTGCTGGACGTGCTGAAGTGCCCGCCGGGTCTGGCATGGCCCGCGCAGGAGGCGGACTGGGCCGGTGATGGGCTGCCCCAGGCGGTCATCGGCGTGCACGAGGCGATCCTCGAAGCCACCCGCGACCTCACGCCGACCGAGACGTCACTGAAGATCTCCACCACCCGGCTGACCCGTGCGCTGGAAGATCTGCAAGCCCAGCTGGCCGCATCCGGGCAGGACTACCACCCCGAATGGGACAGTGCCGACGGCGTCATCGTCGTCCGCATCGCCGACGAGCAGGGCCCGCTCCCGGTCGGCGCGTTCGCAGAGCGCATCGCGGTCGCCCGCCGCGACCAGCAACTGCTGCTGACCGAATCCGAGCAGCGCATCCTCGAAGACGCGCTGCTGGCCCGGCTCGCCCAGCAGATCCACGAGCGCACTGTGGACGCCAAGGACCTGATCAGCCGGATGAACACCGAGATGCGGTCACGGAAGATGTCGTCGGGCAAGACGGTCGGGGTTAGGTGGCTGCTGGCGGACGTCCTCGACGACGAACAGCGCGCGGTGTGCGGGCTGCTGGACGCCGACGCCTCCCGGCTCAACCCAGACTCCCTCGCGCGGATGCGCGGCCACTTCGCCGCGCAGATCAAGACCGCTCGGGCCCGGCATCGTGAACTGCCCTACCGGGAGTTGCTGGCCCAGGTGCTGGACTACCGTCGGTGGCGGCAGTTCGTATTCCAGATGGTCAGCCCCGAAGGCACCGAGGAGAAGCTCACCCGGGCGCGGCACAGCCGGCTGTCCGGCGGGGAGCAATCGGTCTCATTGCACCTGCCGTTGTTCGCCGCCGCGCACGCGATGCTGAACTCGGCCCATCCGCACGCGCCGCGCCTGCTAGCTCTCGATGAGGCGTTCACCGGGGTCGACGACACCGGCCGCGGCGAGCTGATGGGCCTTGCCGTGCAGTTCGATCTGGACCTGTTCATGACGGGCTACGACCTGTGGGCGACCCAGGGCGCCGTCCGCGCCGCCGCGCACTACGACCTGGCGCACTCTCCCATTGAGCACACCGTCAGCGCACTGTTGCTGGTGTGGGACGGAGCGCAGCTCCTCGCCGACGAGGCGGGCGAGCTTTCCGCCGCGCTCGGCTCGCCCTGCACCCGGCGGGCGATCACCGCTGCGGCGTGAGGACAACGGTGGCCGAGGATCTGGCGGAACTACGCGCAGGCGGCTGGAAACGCCTGCTCGCCGCGGCCCGGCGCAGCCTGGAACGGACCGGTGGCGCGCTGGACCGATCGATTGGACTGAGCTCACCCACCGAGGCCGAACGGCGGGTGGTCATCGGCATAACCGGCAGCTACCGGCCGCAGACGGTGAAACGGCTCACTATCGAGCTCACCACGCTGGACGCGACCCTGCGCCAGCGGTACGGCACCGGCCTGCATGACACGCTGGCCATGCTCGGCGGCCCGCTGCGCGACCGGCCTGCCGAACGGGAACGGGAACAACGTCGTCGCGCGGAGGCCATCGCGACGGCCGGTGAGTCCGCGCTCGCCGGCGAGGCATGGTTCGGCTCCTGGTGGGCGGCGCTGGAGGCCGATGGGACGATCACCAGGCTGCTGCGCCGCGGCGATGACCGGCTGCTCGAACATGCGGTGCGGATCCTGGAAAACCTTCGCGGCCGTGCGCCGGGCAACCCGGTCCCGCTGCCGGTGCTTGCCGAACAGGTCACCGGCGACACGAAGGCACTCCTTGCGGGCGGTTCGCTTGCCACCCTCGTGCTGCGGGCGCTGGCCATCCGCTCGGGCACCCCGCCCATGCCGCGCGACCGCGCTGCGCAGCGGGCGCTGTGGGAGATGCACGGCGCCATCCCCGACGACCTGGCGAGCCAGGTCCTGGTGCTCAATGTGGCCTGCCGCGGTTCCGGCCTGGTCTCGGGGTGGCTGAACGACGCCAGCCGGTGCGGCGTCCCGTTCCGGCTCACTCTTCATCAGCAGACTACCGACGACCTCCTGCCCGTCCCCGCTGACGTCTTCGTGTGTGAGAACCCCGCCGTGCTCCGCGTCGCGGCAGCCGAACTTGGCGCGAGCTGCCCGCCGCTGGTATGCACCGAGGGCATGCCGAGCGCCGCGTGCCACAAGCTGGTCAGCTCTGCGGTCGCGCAGGGCGCCCGGTTGCACTGGCGAGCCGATTTCGACTGGACCGGACTGCGCATCATCGGTGCCGCTATCACCTCCCATGGCGCTGAGCCCTGGCGGATGACCGCCACCGACTACCGGCATGCGCTCGAGGCGGGTGAATCCACGCCTCTGACGGGATCGCCGACGGCCAGCCCATGGGACCCAGAACTGGCCGCGCTGCTGACCGGACACGCCCGTGCGGTCATGGAGGAGCGCCTTATCGCCGTGTTGCTCGCCGATCTCGCTCAGTGAAGGCTCGGCCGGGTACCTTCACGGGCCGCAACAGCGCACGGGTGGCATAGCGCCGGTGCCCACGATGATGTGACGGCCTTCAGGGTTGCGTCAGGCGGCCCGCGGCCGCCGCCGCACGAAGCTGTGCCTTAGGCCGCACCTCACCGCCCGCGCCAAGGTGCGGCCTAAGGC
>WNGD01004672.1_pt1 | contig 16120 bp, 16 predicted proteins | sample 5400671 | NCBI WGS metagenome assembly WNGD01 (sample SAMN13153369, study PRJNA577476) | soil metagenome | isolation source: 40 cm soil or saprolite under grassland replicate 2 | place: USA:California | collected 2016-06-15 | reverse complement strand
ATGGCGGGGACGACGAGACTCGAACTCGCGACCTCTGCCGTGACAGGGCAGCGTTCTAACCAACTGAACTACGTCCCCAGCCGTGGAATCAACAACTTAGCCTAAAACCTTGCAACTAAAGCCTTTGCAAGATTCGCATACAGCGCACCGTTCGCCTCGGTTGCCCCTGACTGCAAGCTTTCCTGGCAAAACCTCCTGTAAATCTCCTGTAAAAATCAGTGCGCTCATACGGGTTTCATACTAGCACAGATGCATCAAAGAGGCGAACCACCATTCTGACTCGTGGGTAGGCAGCCGACTCATGCCAAGCATTCGGGTCAAAAATTAAATGGTCAAATTCCTCAGCGCGCCGAGTTGGGGTCCGCCGGTTGGGTGTTCTCTTGGTCGCTTCCGGTGGGAAAGAGAGGCAACACCGAAGTGACGACGGTCACATGGGACTGTGCCGAAGGGCACAGCGTGAACCAGTGGTGGGGTTTACTCTTGCGAGGAAGTTGTTTGTGCAAGCGATGAACGGCATAACGCAAACTCGGATTTCGTGGCACAGGCTGGTCACCATAGTTCTCGCGCTCATGGTGATGACAGCGCCGGTATCAGCCTCTCTTTGCGCGACCGGTGATTGTTCCGCTCAGAGTTCAAAGGTCGAAGCCAGGTGCAGCGGAATGGCCATGCCCCGGAATGCCAGTGCGATCAAGGCGGAATCTCGGGTCGATTGCTGCCAAATCAGCCAGGGTCTTTCCGCGACGTTCCGCCAGAGCACTGACACGGAAAAGGCTAGAGCCAAATTCTCTCCCGTTCCTCTGCCGACGGGTCTCCCGACTGTGATTGCAACACGTAGAACGATTGCGCGTCCTGTCGATAGCTCACCGCCTCAAGACGTGCAATCCCTCTTCTGTACCCTCCTGATCTAAGCATCCCTGTCATTGATGCCCTTGGTGCGGGTTCGTCTGTCTGCGACCCCGCGGCGACAAGAACTCTTTCCGAGATGAGGGGATTTGAGATGAAACTCCGAGTTGCATTGAGTGTGAAATTTCTGGTGGTGATCCTCGTGGTTCCCGCGTCACGCGCGCAAGAAGTTCAGACGCCGACAACGCAAGAAGTCGTAACGCTGCCTCAACTCTTGGCCGAAGCGGAGCGGGTACACCCCGCCATCAAAGCGGAAGTGCAGATGATCGAAGCGAAACGGTCGCGCATCCCGCAGGTGAAGAGCCTCCCGGACCCGACGGTCCAAGTGGGGTGGATGGGAAACATCCGCCCGTTCAGCGTTCAGCGCCTCGATCCCTCAAGCTATCGCGGCATCAGTGCGATGCAAGAGTTTCCGTATCCGGGAAAGCTGAAGCTGCGTGGACAAATAGCGGAGAAGGACGTCGAAGCGGAACACTGGAATCTGGAAGCAGCGCGCCGGCAGGTGAAGGCCGATGTGAAGTCGGCTTACTACGAACTTTGGGCCGTCGACCAGGCTCTCTTGATTACGCAAAAGAACAAGGAGTTGCTCGAAAAACTTGCTCGGATTGCGGAGGAAAAGTACAAGGTTGGAAAAGGACTCCAGCAGGATGTGATCCGCGCTCAGCTGGAGGTGAGCCGGATCCTGCAAACGTTTACGACTTTGAACCAGAGGCGCCGCACTCTCGTCGCAAAACTGAACAGCCTGCTTCTTCGGCCCTCCGACACTCCTATCGAATCGCTCGCACCAGTCCAGAAGACAGAACTCAACTATTCCCTGGAGGAATTGGCGGAGAGGGGCGTTGCCAATTCTACCGAGGTACGGCGGCAGGAACAGCTCATTGAACAAAGCCAGTACGCCGTAAATCTCGCACGGAAGGATTATTACCCGGACTTTCGCGTCGGTTACGACTACTGGCAGCGTCCGGACATGGCGGACATGCACGGCTTCAACGTGGGCATCAACATACCGATTTTCTACAAGAAGAAGCAGCGCGAGGAAGTACGCGAAGCCACGTTCGCAGTAGAAAGCGGAAAGCAGAGCCGCGATGCAATCCGCACCTCCCTCCTCTTTCAGGTAAAGGAACAGTACCTCCAGGCGAAAGCGTCGGAAGAATTGCTCGCGCTTTATACGAAAGCACTGGTTCCGCAATCAGCGCTGGCGCTGGAGTCCTCGATGGCCTCTTATCAAACGGGCGCGCTCGACTTCGAAAGTCTGCTCGCGAATTTCCAATCTGTCCTCGAATACGAAGTCAACTACTACCAAGAGCTGGCCACTTACCAGAAGGCCCTGGTAAATCTCGAGCAGATCACCGGCGTTGAATTGGCGAATTGAGGGATGAGACATGAATCGAAACATCAGAATCATCAGGATTGCAGTAGCGACCGTAATTGCTGGCGCGGCGCTGCTCGTGGTCATACATTACAGGGTCGGCCTCGCAAAGTGGGTCCTCGCGAGCTCCGTGGAGCGGTCCTCCGATGTCCACGCGGCCCATACAACCGCTCCAGCTGAGAAACAAATTCTCTACTACTACGATGCCATGAGCCCGGAGCACCACTACGACAAGCCAGGCAAATCGCCAGACGGGATGGACTTGGTGCCTCAATACGCCGACGAAGACGCCGGCATGGAGAACATGCCCGCGGGAACCGTGCGACTTTCTCAATCGAAGCAGCAGTTGATTGGCGTACAGACCACTGTGGTACAGCGCGAGAAGCTGTTTCGCACGATCCGCGCTGTGGGACAGCTCACCGCCGACGAGACGAAACTGGCCCACGTCCATTTGAAGGTCAGCGGTTGGATCGAGCAGGTGTATGTCGACTACGTGGGGAAGCTGGTCAAGAAAGGAGAGCCACTCTTCACAATCTACAGTCCGGACCTAGTCGCCACCGAACAGGAATACCTGATTGCGCGGCGGGGCAAACAGAATCTTGGGAACTCCGGGTTTCCGGAGGTCTCCCAGGGAGCCGATGCCTTGCTGCGTGCCGCACGCGAGCGTCTGCGCTTGTGGGACATTTCGGACGACCAAATCAAGAAGCTCGACGAAACCGGAGAAGTGACGAGGACACTGACCTTCTACTCACCGATTGATGGATTTGTACTCGATCGCAAGGCGTTCCCGCAAACCAACGTTACACCGGATATGGAGCTGTACACGATGGCTGATCTCTCCACGATTTGGGCCACGGCAGAGATCTATGAATTCGAAGTGCCTTACGTGCGCGTCGGCCAGCAGGCGCAGATGCAACTCAGCTACTTTCCGGGGAAAAAATACTCCGGGCGAGTGACGTACATCTATCCAACCGTTGATCCGCAAACACGCACGATAAAAGTCAGACTGGAGTTCCGCAATTCGGACTTCGAGTTGAAACCGCAGATGTTTTCCGACGTGATGCTGAACATCGACTACGGCAACCAGGTGGTTGTGCCGCAGGGAGCGGTGCTTGATTCCGGTGAACGGCAAACCGTTTTTGTAGCCCTTCCAGACGGATATTTCGAGCCTCGAGAGATCAAAACCGGGGCCAAGGTGGACGAGAAGGTGATCGTTCTCTCTGGATTGAAGCCCGGAGAAACAATCGTCTCCTCGGGAAACTTCCTGATCGATTCGGAGAGCCGGTTGTCGAGTGCCATGAGCGGGATGAAGCACTAGGCGGCCAAGGAGAATGACAATGACAAAGCAGGCATGGATTGCAACAGCGGTGGTGCTGGCGATGGCGGGGCTCGTCGCTGGTGGTTATCACTTGATGGCCAACCGGGAAGGACAGTTTTGTGGCTTTTGCACCGCTCGGTCCATCCGAACACCAAGGTCGTCGCGGAAATCGACGGCCGGCGCCGAACGGTTTGCTGTGCCCGCTGTGCGATCAGTGAGGCGTACCAGGAAAAGAAGCCGCTGCGGTTGATTGCGGCCACCGATTACGTCTCGGGTAAGGACATCGATCCGAAGCAGGCCTACTTCGTTGAAGGCAGCCATAGGGTGCTTTGCGCCCATAACGAAGCCATGGTCGATGAGAGCAAGCATGTACAGCCGATGACCTACGACCGTTGCTTTCCGGGGACTTATGCCTTTGCTCACCGGGAAGATGCAGAAGCATTTGAACGAGAAAACGGCGGGACAGTTTTGCGACTAGACAAATTACTGCAGGGAGTCAGCGGCCAATGATGAATCGACTCATAGAAGTTTGCGCGCGTAACAAATTCCTAGTCTTCCTTTTCACTGGCGTGGTGGCGATGCTCGGCTGGTACTCGCTGAGCAAAACCAAGCTGGACGCGATCCCCGACTTGTCCGACACCCAGGTGATCGTCTACAGCAAGTGGGACCGCAGCCCTGACATCATGGAGGACCAGGTCAGCTATCCCATCGTCTCCGCACTGCTGGGCATGCCCAAGGTGAAATACATTCGTGCGTTCTCCGACTTTGGCTATTCCTACGTATACGTGATTTTTGATGAAGGGACCGACCTTTACTGGGCGCGTTCTCGCACCCTGGAGTACTTGAATTCGATTTTGCCGAGGCTCCCGCAGGGGGTTCAGACGGAGTTGGCGAAGGACTACACGTCCGTTGGTTGGGTCTATGAGTATGCGCTCGTCGATAAGAGCAAGAAGTATAGCCTGGCGGACATGAAGAGCTTCCAAGACTGGTATCTGCGTTATGCCCTGCAGTCTGTTCCGGGCGTAGCGGAAGTAGCCCCCATGGGCGGCTTCGTGCGCCAATACCAAATCAACGTCGATCCCAACAAGCTGTTGGCTTACAAAATCCCGATCAATCGAGTAGTCGAGGCCGTAAAGGGCAGTAACAACGATGTCGGCGCGCGATTGGTGGAGTTCACCGGGCGGGAATACATGGTCCGCGGGCGCGGCTATATCAAGTCCGTCAAGGACATCGAGGACTCGGTGGTGGGTTACAACCCCGCTACCGGAGCGCCGGTGCTTGTGCGGGATTTGGGAACGATTACGCGCGGCCCGGAGTTGCGCCGCGGAGTTGCGGAGCTCGACGGTCAAGGCGAAGTCGTCGGAGCGGTTGTGATCATGCGCTTCGGCGAGAACGCCAAGAAAGTCATTGAGAGCGTGAAGGCCAAGCTGGACGAAATGAAGTCGACTCTGCCGCCGGGTCTCGAGATTGTTCCTACTTACGATCGTTCTGAGCTAATTGACCGCTCGATTGAAAATCTAAAGGGTACTTTGATCGAGGAATTGATCATTGTGAGCTTGGTCATCGTGATATTTCTCTGGCACATCCCAAGCGCCATGGTTCCCATTATTACGATTCCTCTGGCTCTCCTGTTCTCCTTTATTCCTATGCACCTGATGGGTCTGAACGCCAACATCATGTCGCTGGGCGGGCTGGCGATCGCGATTGGCGCGATGGTGGACGCATCGATCGTGGTGGTGGAACAGACCCACAAAAAACTGGAACACTGGCAAGCCAAAGGCCAGCCAGGCGATTACAAAGACGTCATCATCGGCGCCATTAAGGAAGTCGGAGGCCCGAGCTTTTTTGCCTTACTGGTAATCGCGGTTTCTTTTCTGCCGGTCTTCACCTTGGAAGCGCAGGAAGGCCGGATGTTTAAGCCGCTGGCCTTCACCAAGAATTTTTCCATGGCCATCGCCGCAGTTTTGGCGGTCACACTGGTACCGCCTCTCTTGCTGCTATTTATCCGGCTGAAGAAATTGGCGTTCCGGCCGTCTTGGCTGGCCAATGTCACCAACGCGATAGCGGTGGGCAAGATCCACAACGAGGAAAACCACCCCATCAGCCGGCCACTGATGAAGATTTATCACCCCGTGATCGAATTTGTACTAGAACACAGGTGGAAGACCATCGCGGCTGCGGTGCTCGCCATGGCAGTCACGATCCCCGTGTATTTCCGTTTGGGCTCGGAGTTCATGCCCCCACTCGACGAAGGTGTTCTGCTCTACATGCCCACGACCCTGCCGGGCATGTCGATCACGCAAGCCAGCCAGATTCTGCAGACGCAGGACAAGGTGCTCCGGGGTTTCCCCGAAGTAGAACGAGTCTTCGGAAAAGCTGGACGAGCCGAAACCGCGACCGACCCGGCCCCTTTCTCCATGATGGAAACGGTCGTAGTTCTCAAACCCCACATGGAATGGCCAAAGAAGAAACGTTGGTATTCCAGCTGGGCGCCCGAGTGGATGCAGAGAGCCTTGCGACGCGCGTGGCCCGATCACAAAAACACCCAGGAACTCATTTATGGCCAAGGTGGTCTCAACGACGCCATGCAGTTTCCGGGTATATCAAACGCCTGGACGATGCCGATCAAGGCTCGCAACGACATGCTGACCACCGGGGTGCGAACTTCGCTAGGCATCAAAATCCTCGGGTCCGATCTCAGCAAGATCGAAGAGATTGGCGAGAACATCGAAATGGCGCTCAAAGGTATCCGCGGTACCACCAGCGTATTCGCAGAGCGCACCGCAGGCGGATACTTCCTGGACTTTGATCTGAAACGAGACGCACTGGCGCGTTACGGAATCACCGTTGGCGATGCCGAAGAGGTACTCATGTCGGCGGTCGGCGGGGAAAACGTGACCACCACCGTCGAAGGGCGGGAGCGGTACCCAGTTAATGTTCGGTATCTTCGCAACTACCGCAGTGATATTGGCGCCTTGGAGCGTGTATTGGTTTCCACTCCGCAGGGTACGCAAGTCCCACTGGCCCAGCTGGCTGACATCCGCATGCGGACCGGTCCCGGCATGATCCGCGATGAGAACGGCCGGTTGAGCGGATATGTGTACGTGGACGTCTCTGGGCGAGACATCGGTGGGTATGTCCAGGATGCAAAGAAGGCAGTTCTTGAGAATGTGAAAATACCGGCGGGCTACCAACTCGTGTGGAGTGGCCAGTACGAATTCATGCAACGCGTCCGGGAACGTCTAAAGATTGTAGTACCTATCACACTCTTCATCGTGTTCCTGCTGCTGTACTTCAATACCGGCTCGATCGTAAAAACCTTCATCATTCTTCTGGCCGTTCCGTTTTCCGCAATCGGTGCGATCTGGCTGCTCTATTTGCTCGGCTACAACATGAGCATCGCGGTTTGGGTGGGTCTGATCGCCTTGCTCGGCGTGGACGCTGAGACGGCGGTCTTTATGTTGCTGTACTTGGACCTCGCCTACCATGATGCGCAAAAGAAAGGACAGATGCGGAGCTGGGACGACCTGCGCGAGGCCATTGTTCAGGGCGCGGTCAAACGGCTTCGTCCCAAGGTCATGACTGTGGCCTGCATGTTATTTGCTCTGCTACCGATCCTGTGGTCGGTGGGAAGCGGAGCCGACGTGATGAAGCGCATCGCGGCGCCGCTGGTCGGCGGAATATTGATTTCCTTTTTGATGGAGCTGGTCGTCTATCCGCCCATCTTCGCCATCTGGAAGTGGAATTTCGAAGTGAAGCCCGAGATGCGGAAGCTGGAATCTGCGTCTGCATAAGGATGATTTCGATGATCTATGCGTGTGAAGTCTCGAAAGAACCTGGGATTCAAGGCGTTTGTGGGCTCTTTGGAAAAGGGACTGTCGGCGGAAAGCGATTCCGAGGGATTCATCTTGGCACTTAGGGGAATTGTCGAACGGTTTCAGGTCACATGGGGAGTGACGCCGCTCCACGGGTCCGACTGCGGAGAGAGTGTTGAGATCGGGTTTGTTCTTGACCTGAACGGGACGCATAAGCCGGCTGCGAATCATGTGGGACGGACTTGCCGACACTGCACCAATTTGATGCTGGCCCTAAAAATCATCGGGGACTGGCTCTTGCCGCCGCAAGGAAAATGTTCATTTTGTGAGGTGCAGGCGTACAGCGACTTCGTTCGTGGCGGGCAAAAAGGTCAAGCAGATGCGTCCTCGACGAGGGCGCTTCGTCTTGTGAGTCATCTAGGCACGCGATGTCAGTTGGGAGCATGCCACCTTTGGTGCATGACAAAGATGAAAGCACGGCTGAACAGGATTGGATCGGTCGAACGAGGAAGGAGTTCGATTTCTACAGAATAGACGGAGTCATGAACATGGAAATTCAACGAGAAGCAGGGGCATCGCAAACGGGAAACGACACGAGCACTCCTACGAAACTGAAGGAGCTAGTGCAGCGCTTTCGGATCTGTTGGGAGGCCTTACCCGATTACTACTACGTACAAAAACAAAAACGCCAGATCGGATTCACGCTCGAGTTGACGGGTACGCATGAGCAAGGGGTGGAACATCCGCTGCCTGGGTGCGAGCACTGCCGGAAAGTGTGGCGTGCATTGAAGGCCATCGCGGATTGGATCATTCCACGCGAAGAACGTGACTCCGATTACGACATCGTTCCTTTCGATCAGTCCATCCATTACGACGCAGGGCGAAAGTTCCGGTCGGACGTTTCGCTGAGAATCTGGATACGTCATCGCTCCGGGTTCGACCGTGAAGTGGATGCGTGCGAGGTCCGGTGCCTCGGCGAAATGACACAGCGGCTCGCGACGATCGGTGCGCGCAAGACGCAATGGGAATCGGACTCGGGTGCGGACCAAGGCGAACTTTTTCGAACAGCAGACCGGAGACATCTATGGCAAATGAAAGCGCAACAAGATCAGTGAGAGTAGCCTATTTTTCGATGGAGATCGCGCTGGAACCGGAGATCCCAAGTTACAGCGGAGGTCTCGGCGTCTTGGCGGGAGACATCTTGCGCTCTGCTGCTGATCTCGGGGTTGTGGTTCGCCAAAACTCTGGCCGACCCCTAATCTTGGCCGCTGTAACATTGTTACTGTGATGATTTTGGCGAGGGACAGGTAGGGAAACGTGCCTGAAGAGAGTGCTATACTGTGCGTAATGGAGATCGTATGAGTTCGAGGGACAGCGTGATCGTCAAAAATCCAAATATCCTGAGCGGAACGCCGGTTTTTCGCGGGACGCGAGTACCCCTCCAACTTCTGTTCGATTCCCTGGAGCGGGGCCACACCCTTGAAGAATTTCTCGAAGGGTATCCGACCGTTTCACGCGAGATGGCCATCGCCGCGCTGGAAGAAGCTCAACAGCTGCTGTCGGCCCAGGCATGAATGCGCGTTCTCCTCGATGAGTGTGTGAGCGAAGGACTGCGCAACTACCTCGCCAGGCACGAATGTCAAACCGCCCGGTATGCTGGCTTCGCGGGACTTGAGAACGGTCAGCTCTTGACTGCAGCCGAGGCCGCGAAGTTCGACGTTCTCCTGACTGTGGATCGCGGATTTGAATACCAGCAGAACCTCGGACATCGGAAAATTGCGGTCATTATTTTCTGTGGTAAATCCGTCCTCTTGGAAGACCTCGTTCCTCTCATGCCCGTTTGCCTCGCTCACCTCGAGTCCATCGAGCCTGGCCAGGTCGTCAGAATCGAAAACAGCGGAAGTGAAGCGAGAAGCTGACTTGGCGGTCGGCACCACACGTAGAGCACATGCTCCGTGCAAGGGGGTTCGAACTTGGTGGGTTAACCGATTGGGATAAGAGAGAGTCCGGAATGGAATCGGAAGTGACGAACATTGAGTAAGCGTGGTAACGGAATATGAAGAGATCGGGCAAAGCAATGACAATGCCCCTGGCTGGCTGCTCGCCTTCGATTCGTTCGGCAAGCCCAGCGATCAGACCTGGACTTCACTCGGTCGTGACAGTGTGGGATTCTAACCAACGACAGGGCAGCGTTCTAACCAACTGAACTACGTCCCCAGCCGTGGAATCAACAACTTAGCTTAAAACCTTGCAAACAAGAGGCTTGCAAGATTCGCATACAGCGCACTGTTCGCCTGGATTGCCTGCAGTAGCCCTTCTTCCTGGACGAACTGCCCATAAACTGCCATTAAAAACGAGGTGCGCTCATGCGGGATTCATACTAACACAAATCCGTGGGAGAGGCGAAGCGGCATTCCTAAACGGTCGAATCGGAGGGCGCTACCTTAATAGTAGAGGTCTGCAGCTACAACGGTCTTGTAAACCGTTGCCTGAGTGCCATAAAACTGTGAACAGAGTCGAATGCGTCTGCGTCGCAGGCAGGCGTTCTGATTGAGTCGGTAGGGATTCTTGGTGCCCTCAGCTGTGACAGCGCAGCAGCCAGAGGTAACTGATTGTAATTTAAGGGCGCCGGTCGCCACCCTTGGCGCTCTACGGAATCCTCGGGAACTGTTATTGCACCTTAATTGCACCCAGATTTTCGCGAGACCAATCAATACAAGCGCGTTTATCGTTACTAATCAGGGTGAATTCAATCTTCGCGACGTCTTCGGTGAAAACGATCCCGCGCGTCGGCGCGCGGCCATCGACGAGCTCTGGGCCGAAGATGGCGTGTTCTACGATCCCAGCAAGAGCGCCATTCGTGGCCGCGACGAGATCGATCGTGTCGCCGGGACTGATTTCATCATTTCCCGGGGCGGTCGGATTGCTGCCCTCTATATGTTTTTCGACAAGCTGCCCTGAGCTGGAGTGTGTGGTGGTGAGGCCTCAACCCCATGGCGCGGATGTCGCGATTCTCGAAAACGGGCGGCGCGGTTATGAAAGGCACGCTCGAAGCCGTCGCGGCAGGGTGTGCCGACTCGATTTGTTCAAGTGGATTCCGGGTGTGTGTGTCCCTCACTGGTGTGAGGGGGTAATGCGGGAAGCGAACCGGCGACGCCGGGCGTAGCGCGAAACGGGACAGTTCCTCGGCGAAATCTTCCACTTTGAAAAAGGCGATTCAAAGACGGGTGTGAGTTGACGAAATTGTAGGAGGAGGTGAGACACTTCAGGTCGACCAAGACATGGAGTATGTCTCATGAGCCAAAATCGACTCCCTCCTCCCGAGTCTGAAGCTTGCCTTTTTCGGCTGCGTTCGTCCACTCAAAAGGGCGGCACGCTGATCGCCGAAGATGTCACCGACCATGCCACGCACGAGCGGCGCATCTGTGACCCCGACGGCTATCGGCCACCCTTCTGCCCGCGATGCGGGAAGGGGCCGCTGCACGTGCACGATTACCGCGAGCGCGTGCTGCGCGCAGAGCCCAGCAAGCCAGTGACCACGATTAGGCGTTTCGAATGTGTGTCCTGCGCAGCGATCTGGCAGATTCTGCCCCTCTTCATTGCTCGCCATCTGTGGCGGACCTGGAATGTCGTGCGACGCGCGCTGATGCCGGATCATAAGTCATCTTCGCCAAGCGAGCCGCAACACTGGCCGAAGGTGCCACAGCGAACCGTGCGGCGCTGGCGCGCACGGTGGTTGCGGCCAGCTCTCGCACTGATACAGATCCTGGCCGCCTCCGGCCAGGCCACCTGGGCAACGCTCGCCACGCAACTGCTACCCGCGGCCACCTGCGCGGATCTGGTCGCTGCCTATGCCCGCGAGCACGTCGGCCAACCTCTGGCGGGCTTGGCCGCGCTCCTTTTCCGCTTACAACCGAAGGTCCGTCTTATGTAACCCGCGGCTGTCTCCGCGCCGTCCGGGACGGCGCGGAGCATGGCGAAAATCCCCCCAGAAATGGCCGCAGCTACCCGGTATAACGCGGCCCATGAAGCAGGAAGAAAAAGAAACGATCGCCCTTTGGCGACTCGGCGTTCTCGGTCCGCTCATCAGTGCCCGGCTGGAGCACGGCGATCGTCGTCGCTACATCGCGGAAGCGGCCGCGCGGCTTCAGCAACAGCCGGACGGCACCTATGTGCAGCTCTCACCCCGCACCATCGAGTCCTGGTATTACGCCTATCGCCACGGCGGCTTTCCGGCGCTGTTCCCTCAGGATCGTTCGGATCGCGGCTGTAGCCGAGTCATCTCTGCCGAGATCGCCGAGAAGATTCTGCGCGTCAAGCGCGAGCGCCCCCGCCGCTCCATCCGGCGCATCATCCGCATGCTTGAGCGCGCCCAGATCGTCCCCAGAGGCACGCTGCATCGCTCCACGGTGCATCGCTTGCTGCTGGCTCATCGCCTTTCCGCCCGGCCGCAGCGCCATGGAGTCACGGAGCGGCGATCCTTCTTGCCCGAACACGCTGGAGATTTGTGGGTGGGCGACGCGCTGCACGGGCCCCTGGTCATCGCCCCCGATGGCTCGCTACACAAAGCTTACTTGCTCTCCCAGATCGACGGCGCGACTCGTTATGTCCCGCACAGCTACTTCGCTCTTTCCGAGAGCGCCGTCGACCAGGAGTACGGCTTCCAGCAGGCCATCCTCAAGCATGGAGTTCCGCGCACCTATTACGTCGATCTCGGCGCAGCCTACATCGCCGACTCTCTCAAGCTGATCTGTGCCGAACTCGGCATCCGTCTGTTGCACACCCAGGTCCAAGATTGTGAGGCCAAGGGCGTCATTGAACGCTGGCATCGCACTTGGCGCGAAGAAGTCGGTGACGAATTGCCGGCCGACCCGCTCCCCCTCGCCGAACTCAATGCCAAGCATTGGGCGTGGCTTTCCGCGGAATATCACGCGCGAAAACACAGCACCACAGACCGCGTGCCGCGTGAGCACTGGCTGGCCGAGCTCTCCTTCCTGCGCCTCCTCCCACGCCAGAAGAACCTCTCCGATGTGTTCCTGCACCGCGAGCGCCGCGTCGTGCGCAAGGATGGCACCGTCCGCTTTAAAGGGGGCTATCTGGAAGTTCGGCCCGAACTCGAGGGCCAGGAAGTGGAACTGCGCTTCGATCCCCGCGACGACACTGCGCACCCCTGCGTCTTCATCGAAGATCGCTTCGTTTGTGACACCGTGCCGCTCGACCGCGTCGCGAATGCTTCGCGCAAGCGGCGGCGCGTGCGTGGCGAAGTGCTTCCGGACGCCGAACCCAGCGGCCTCGATCCGCTCGCCTTGATCGAGGCCGAACACTACGACCGCGTCCGCCCGGTAGGCCAGCCGGCCAGCACCCAGAAAACCGAGAAAAAGGAGGAATGATCCAACATGTATCGACAACGCTTTGGTCTCACCGGCCATCCGCTTCCCAAAAATGTCCAGGGCAAAACCTTCTTCGACAAGAGCCCCGGGTTCAAAAAACTCGAACGCGCCTTCCGTCAGCTCATCGCCGATCCTGGCCTGGGCGTACTCACCGCCGATGCTGGCGTCGGCAAGACCGCCGCCCTGCGCCATCTCTGCGCCCAACTGCCCAAGCCCGACTACCTGGTGCTCTATCTTTGCGCCGCCGTGGGACCCTTCGATTTCTACCGCGCCTTAGCCCTGGAGCTCGGCCTTCGCCCCGCCCATCGCCGCGCCGAACTGTGGGCCAGCCTGAAGAAAAGTCTATTGCACTTGGTCGATGAACGAAGCATCGCACCGATCCTCTGGCGCGACATCTGCGCATGCAACAGCACGCCCCGCTGGCCATGCGCATCGTGCATTACCTCCACCTCGAGCCGCTCGATCGCGAAGCCTTCAGCGCCATGATCGACCATGCCTTCAAGGCCGCCGGCGCTACACAGAACATCCTGGCCGACTCGGCTCGCGAACTCCTGTTCCGCACCAGCCGCGGGCTACCGCGCGTTGCTGCCCATCTGCTGCATCGGGCTTTGTACGAAGCCCACGAACGCAATCAGAATTTCATCGACGATCACGCCATGGAGGCCGCCATCGAGCAGTCGCCGGTCGGTCAAGTGGTGCTGGCATGAGCGCCCGCGAGCGGGAAACACTGCCCGTGGTGCGCGCGGCCGATCTCGACGAGCTCGACCCCGCACGCCGCTGGCTCATTGAGCCCCTCTGGATCCATGGCGGCGTGGGAACGATTGGCGGCTTGCCTAAAAGCTGCAAGAGTTGGATGGCCATGGATGTGGCCGTGTCGGTGGCCAGCGGCACGCCGTGTCTCGACACGTTTCCCGTGTGTGACGCCGGGGGCGTGCTGCTGTACATGGCCGAAGATGCGGCGCCGCTGGTGAAAGCTCGGCTCCTCGGCCTTTGTCGCCATCGCGGTCTGGACCTGAATGCGTTGCCCATCGACGTCATCACCGCACCCACGTTGCGCTTGGATCTGCTGACGGATCAGCATCGCCTCGCCGAAACCGTGCGCCGCCAGGCGCCGCGTCTGCTTGTTCTCGACCCCTTTGTCCGCCTGCATCAGGTGAACGAAAACCAAGCGGGCGAGGTGGCCGCGATTCTCGGCTACTTGCGCGCCTTGCAGCGCGCTTACAACGTGGCGGTCATTGTCGTCCATCATGCCCGCAAGAATGGCTCTTCCACCGGTGGGTTGAGCCTGCGCGGTTCGGGCGATTTCTTTGCCTGGGTGGATACGGCGCTCTCCCTCCGCCGCCGGCAGCACACGCTGGTCCTGTCGGTTGAGCATCGTGCCGCCGCCCCTCCCGATCCGCTCACGCTGGCCCTACTGGGCACCGAGCAAGACATGCACTTGGGCATTGTGCGTGCCGAAGAACTGGCGCCGCCTGCCACCACAGATCTCGATGCCATGATTCTTGATGCCCTGGAGCACGCCGGCAGCGACGGACTCGAGCGCGCATCACTTCGCGCGGCCGTCCGCGCGCGCAACGAGCGTGTCGGCGAGGCGCTCACGCGTCTGGCCGCAGCGGGGCACATCGTGCGTCGCGGGGATTGTTGGGTGCGCGTTCCGCTCCCCACTCCAGAGACGCATCGGAACGGGAACGGGAATTCGCCCACACCTCTTCCTGACCCCCGAGTTCTGTGGCGTGCGAAGAACTGATCCGCTAAGTGGGTAAGCGGAACAACGAAACCAGGTGAAACAGAAGCGGGCACTGCAGGGATGCAACCATCGCCGAGGGATAACCTGGTGGGGGCTCATTCGAGCCGATGTGGGTAGCGCGGGAGAAAGCAACTCGAATCTCGCGCTGCCACCTCCTTCACACTTCTCCCCACATCGGACGAATAGACCCCCCCCGCATGCCTTGAAAATCCTCTTCCGTTTTCCCGCGCACTAAACCACCCACTTGTCGGCGCCCCTCCACCTCGTGCATTGGCAGGGTTCGGGGAGCAGAGTTTCCCGACGCATCGCTCCGTCGGATCAAGACATCAAACTGGGACGATTTTCCCTGCAGAGTGCGGGCCGGTACACAGGGAATTGCGCTTTTTTCGGTGCGCATACAATTTGGCGAAGCACAGGCATAGCCTCCTTGGCTCCTTTGGTCGTTGCGAGCTTGTTAATTTTGTTGTATGGTGAGTGTATGGCGCGCATGATCTCGACAACGATTCGCTTGAACAAAGAGGATGTTCGTGCTTTGAAGCGCGCGAGGGCGGCGGGGCACTCCGCTTCGGAGCTGGTTCGGAAAGGCCTGCGCGTCGTCGCCTCGCGATACTACACCGGTCGCCGACCGCCCTCTACGTTACTGTTTGAGTCGACGGACACGAAGCTGGGAGACGAATCCGAGCTGTTTCGGGATCTCGAAGATTGAGTGGCCTGATCATCGCCGACACGGGAGGGCTCCTCAAGGCACTCGCCCGCACGCCTGATCACAAACCGACCTTTCCGGAATACCAAACGATTCTGACCACCGCGACCGTCGTGATAGTACCAGCGCTGGTGCTCGCTGAGGTGGACTACTTCCTCAGAGACAATCGGGCAGCCATGCGCAAGCTGATCGCCGAGATCTTCGATCCAGCGACCCGCTACGAGTACGAGCTGCCGCTGCCTTCCGATCTTGTTCGCGCGCTCGAATTCGACGCCAAGTTCAAGGAGCTCGATCTTGGATTAGTCGATGGCACGGTAGCCGCGCTTACTGAGCGGCGCAAGGTCTATCGAGTGCTGACCACCGATCGGCGCGACTTCGCCACAATTCGTGTAGGCCCGCGCTTCTTACGACCGCTCGAGCTCCTGCCGTAGCGACGCTGGTCCAAGGCCTAAAGTGGAAAATATTGTCAAAGGACCTTGCCGCGTCCATTCTCAAGAAGCGCTCAAACAAGTCTTGGAATTCGTGAGCAGGATGCTGCCCGCTTGTGTGTGCCAAAACGTCGTAATTGTAAGCAGTTGTGGGTCGTGAGTTGCACAATTGGTTGCACAACTGAGGCCGAACTGGAGCACTTTGTCCCGCACAGCGGCCTCCGCTCCGAACGTAAGCTATTGAATCCGAGCAACAGGGCGGTGGAACACGCAATTTGCTAAACCGTTGTAACGGTGAAAACTGCAGTTGTAATGCCGCCGATTGAACCAGGGTTAGGAAGAATTCCCGGATCATCCCGCTTCAGGGACAAAGATCGTTACTGATCGCGTATCTCCTGCCAGAGTCCGCCACTTGCCGCAGGTCGCGCCGCGGCGAAACCTGCCTGC
>WNGD01006046.1_pt1 | contig 16122 bp, 18 predicted proteins | sample 5400671 | NCBI WGS metagenome assembly WNGD01 (sample SAMN13153369, study PRJNA577476) | soil metagenome | isolation source: 40 cm soil or saprolite under grassland replicate 2 | place: USA:California | collected 2016-06-15 | reverse complement strand
CCGACGCGGTTCTTCTCCCTGCCGTTCACCGGCAGCTCGCTGCTGAAGCCGATCGCGACCGACCTCTCGACCTGGAAGCTCATGCAGCTCGCCTGGGCGAAGTTCCGGACGGGCACCACGATCCACTGCCGGCTCGGCGGTACGGGCCTCACGAACTCGCTCGGCGACGTGATCATCGGGAGCCCAGAGAACATCCAGGTGATCGACACGGTGCTCGGGCAATCGGCGCCGCAGCGGCCGGAGAAGGGGAACCCCTACGCGCCCGGCTGCATCGTCGGCAACGCCGGCTTCGGCAAATAGCGCGTTTTTAGAGTTTAGTCGCCGCTTGCGGCGGCCTTCTTCTCGGCCGGCTTCGAGTCCGCCGGCTTGCCGCCCTCGCCGGACTTGCCCTCACCGCCCGACGGGCCGCCTTCGCCGTCCTTCTTCGCGGCCTTCCCCTTGCCGTAGTCGGTCGTGTAGAAGCCCGAGCCCTTGTAATGGATGGCGATCGGGAAGAGGACGAGCTCGACGGGGGAGGCGCCGCACTCGTCGCACGCCTCCGGCGCCGGGGCCGTCATGGCCTGGAAACGCTCGAAGTGGTGCCCGTTCGGGCAGCGGTACTCGTAGATCGGCACAAGGTGGCAGACGGTAGCAACGAGTGCCGACGTGGCTTGTAGCGCCGAGTCCGGCCGGGCGATTGACTCAGCCTGGCGTCACCAACCGGGCCGCCAGGTCGTCTTGAGTGTCGAGTTCAGGACCGTGCCTGCGGCAACCGGGTTCGCGACGAGACGGTTCTGCCAGAGATCGGCTTCCGACTGGAAGCTCGCGAGAATGCCGAAGCCTCGCTGCGTCCGGAGCCCGGATGAACTGTCCGGCCGGGTGTCGACGACGGTGTTGTGGTCGAACATGCACATCGAGCGGTCATTGCAGTAGAGCCCAACTCCCACCGCGTTCCGGATCACGTTGTGCGACGCCGTGCCCATCGACATCTCGTCGACGTCGATCGCCTGCTGCCGTGTGCGGCTGACGCGGTTGCCCATGATCTCGGTCATCGAGGAGTGCGTGGTGATCCCCTGCACTCCACCCACGATCGTGCAGCCCTCCACCATGCTCATCCCCATGTCCATGTTGAACGAGATATCGATCCCCTGGCCGAACCGGGTGCCGAGCATGTCGATCGTGCAGTCGCGAACGACGATGCCTGCTGCTCGGACGTGGATGCCGTCGAGCTTCGCGCCCTGCACGGTCACGTTGTCGAGGACCGTGCCGTCGACGCCGTCCACGGTGATCCCGTTCGTCCCCCCGAGCACGGTGAGGTTGCGGATCTGGACGTCGTCGTGCGCTACGACGATCCCGCCGCGGACGACCGCGCCCGGCTTGCCCTGCAGGATCTCGCGCTGCCGGATCACGAGCGGCCCCTGGTGTACGCCGGCGGAGAGCGTCACGACCGGCGGGAGGCGCACGTACCAGGTCGCGGCGGAGCCGATGAGGGCGAGCAGGACCGCTGCGGCAGCGGCCGGGCCGATGCGACCGAGCTCTCCGCCGTCCTCTGCGTAACCGAGCCGAAGCAGCGGGAAGCCGGCCTGAGCGAGGACGAACGACGCAAGCCAGCCTGCTCCGAAGAGCGCGAGCGCCGGTACCAGCGGCGCGTGCAGGCCGAAGCCGTAGACGATCGCCAGCAGCGCGGCGAGCTCGACCGCTCCTAGCGGCACCGCGGCCCAGGCGGGCTGGTACGGGAGCAGCCGGTGCCAGACCTCGAGATCGAGGAAGAGACCGACGGCTGCCATCAGGGCGACGAGCTCGACCGGCCACCAGCGATGGAGCGCTCCCGCGAGCGCGCACGCGGCGAGCAGCACCACGAGCAGCGCTACCAGGCGGGTCTCGACCCTTCCCCTCAGCGTGTACGACACGTCTCGATCCTCCGCAGGAATCCGTGGGCGGCGTACCGCGCGCCCGCGAGGGTGTCGGCGGCGGGGAACGCCCACTGCGCGGGCGCGCCCGCGACCGCGAGAGTCCGTGTGGCGTCGCTCAGCCCCGGCACGGTCGAGTCCGGATCGAGCACGAGCCAGTCGTCCGCCGTCTCCAGGCCGTGCTCGGCGACGAGGCGCGCGAGCAGCCGGTCGTGCCGGAAGCCGCGCCGGAATCCCGTTGCGCAGATCACCTGGGCGCTGCCGTTCACGGATTGCCCCACGCGGAATCGGCCCTCTCGAGTCGCGCGCTCGAGCGGCTCATCCCATTGAAAGCCGGGTGGGTAGGAGGGCGCTGTCATCGTGCGGAGACGCTCGGCCCGCTCACGCGGACCCAGGCAGTGGTAGCCGGCGAGCCCCCGGCGGGAGAAGTACTGGCGCGGAACATTGAGCGGTCGCCGAATCGGCTCCCGCCGGCGCACGGACACGACTTCGGCGCCTGCCGCGAGCCCGTTCAGCCACTCCGTCGCGGCGGCGAGACCGGCGCCGACGACCGTGACCGTCGCCGCGTAGCCGTGCGGCTCGTACGAGTGCACGGCGCGCGGGTCGTTGCGCAGCTCCTCGGGAACCTCGAGGCCGGGGTGGCCTGGAGCGAGCAGCACGTGCGTAAACTGCTCACCGTCCAGCTCGAAGCCGCCGTCGGCTGCCCGGACCCGCTCGACGGTGCGCAGGACAAGACTCTCGTCCCACCCACTCCGCTCGCGGAGCCGCTCGACGTGGGCCAAGAACTCGACCACGGTCGGGTGATAGCGGTCGAGCACGGAGTCGAGTAGCGGGCGGAGCGAGCGGCGCCGGCGGACGCTCGAGATAGCGAGCCCCGGGAACGAGGTCGGGCGGCAGTGGCCGTCGCTCTCCGAGCGCATCTCGCGCTGCCCGATCGCCGCCGCTCGCACGCGCCAGGCGGCTGCCGGATCGGCGTCCGTCCCGAACACCGCGATGTCGCCCGGCGCGAGTGCGCGGCGCAGCGTCTGGTACGCGGTGAACCCGGCGAGCCCGGAACCGACCACCGCCACCTTCGGCATCACTTCACCGAGCCCGCGAGCAGCCCCTGGACGAAGTAGCGCTGGAACGAGAAGAAGATGACGAGCGGGACCACGAGCGAGATGAACGAGGCCGGCGCGATGATGTCGATGCTCGACGAGAACTGACGCATCTGACCGTTGATCCATACGGTGATGGGGATGACGTTGAACGTCAGCGAGACGATCAGGTCGTTCCACGTCCAGAGGAACTGGAAGATCGCGAGGGAGGCGATCGCGGGCAGCCCGAGCGGCAGGATCAGGCGCAGGAAGATCCAGAACTCGCTGGCCCCGTCGATGCGGGCCGATTCGAGGATGTCCTTCGGTATCCCGATGAAGAAGTTGCGCAGGAGGAAGATGGCGAAGGGAAGCCCGAACGCGGCGTGGAAGAGGATCACGCTCAGGATTGTCCCGCCGATGTGGAACGTGTCGTAGAGCCTGAACATCGGGATCAGCGCCATCTGCAGCGGCACCACGAGCAGGGCGATCACGCCGATGAAGATCCAGTCGCGCCCGGGGAACTCGAGCCAGGCGAACGCGTAGCCGGCGAGCGCCGCCACGATCACGACGAGCAGCGTGTTGCCGACCGCGATGTAGGCGGTGGTCCTCATCGCCGCGGTCAGGCCCGCGTTGTGGAAGAGGTCGTTGTAGTTCGAGAAGGTCGCGAGGCTGGGGTGAGCGAAGACCTTCCACCAGCCCGCGGTCGCGATCTCGGATGCGGGCAGGATCGAGGTGATGAACAGGCCGATCGTCGGCACGAGCCAGAGCAGGGCGACCACGGCGAGGAAGATCTGGAGGGGCAGCTTCCCGACAGCGCGCAGGATCTTGGCGGCGACCGTGTCGTGAGGGGCCGGCAGGCGTACGGTCTCGGTGACGGTGGACATCAGGCGTCTCTCCGGAAACGGCGGATGTTGAGCGCGAGCACCGGCAACACGAGTAGGAAGAGGAAGACCGCGATCGCCGAGCCCGTGCCGAAGTCGAGGCCGCTGAAGGACGTCCTCCACATCGCCAGCGCGATCACGTTCGCGTTCGCCTGCGTCGACTCGGGCGCTAGGGCGATCACGATGTCGAACACCTTCAGGACGTTGATGATCATCGTGATGAAGACGACACTCAGAACGGGCGCGAGCAAGGGGACGGTGACGCGGCGGAAGACCTGCCACTCCGTCGCGCCGTCGGTCCGTGCGGCCTCGAGCACCTCGCGCGACATCGCCGCGAGGCCGGCCGCGATCACGACCATGGAGAACCCGGCCCAGATCCAGATGTAGGCGATCAGGAGCGCGGGCGTGATCAGTTTCGGACCGAGCCACGAGTAGCCGCCGAAGGGCTTGGCAAAGGTCGCGGCTCCGATGCCCGCGTTGTACGTCCCGGGAGAGAGGCCGGTGAACTCGAAGCTGCCGTTCGGGTCGGTTTTCGCACTCTGCACGGCCTTGCCCGACGAGTCTCTGAGCTCGACCGTGACGCCCGGCAGCCCGAGCTCGCCCTGCTCGACGACGCCGGGCTTCCCGCCTCCCGGCTTGAAGTCGCGCCAGACCACGCCGTCGATCGCGCCGGAGCGTCCGGCCGGCTTCGCCGCCTGTTGCGCTCCCCGCGGCACGTCCGTCGTGAGGACCCCGGTGAGGCCGAGCAGGGCGACGCCCCCGGGATGGAGGGGCGTCTTCAGGACCAGACCGCCGCCGTGCGGCTGGAGGGCCGTCGTCGACGGCTGCGCGTTGGACAGGACTCCGGGCGACCTGAAGGCATCCGAGACCGTGCGCCCGAGGGCGTTGATCGCGCCCTGGTCCGGATTCTGCTGGTACATGATCCGCCAGGTGACGCCGGTGGCGAAGGCGGAGATCGCCATCGGCAGGAAGATGACCGTCTTGAACGCCACCGCCCAGCTGATGCGCTCGGTGAGGACGGCGAAGAGGAGCCCGAATGCCGTCACGAAGGCGGGCACGACGGCCACCCAGATCGCGCTGTTCTTGATCGCCGTGACGAGCGTCGAGGTCGTGAACAGCGTCCTGTAGTTGTCGATCCCGACCCACGTGCCGAGGTATCCCGACTGCCCGAAGAAGCTCCGGACGATCGTGTAGATCGTCGGATAGACGAGCCAGACCCCGAGCAGGATGAAGGCCGGAAGGAGGAAGAGCGCCCCCGTCCGGTAGCGGGACCTGCCCTCCCCACCGGCCTCTGGCGGAGCCGCCCTCGGGGGCGGCTCCGCCGTGATCGAAGCACCGCTCAAGCCCTACTTCCCGCTCTGGTACGCCTTCGCTGCCGAGCTCTCGAGCTGCTGCTGGATGCTCGAGATGCTCGATGGGTTCTGGAGGAACTTCTGGAAGATCCCCCACTCGCCCTGACCCGTCGTCGCCCCGAACGAGGCGGGCTGCTCGTCGGACATGTCGAAGGCGACCGACGACGCCCCCGCAAGCGGCGTCTCCGTCGCCTTGGTGATCGGGTCCGGATAGACGCTCGCGGACACGTTCTTGTTTCCGCTGCCGAAGCCGCCGAGCTTCGCCCAGATCTGCGCAGCCTGCGACGAGGCGAGGTACTTCATGAACGCCTCGATCGCCGGGCTGTCGCGGAACGTCACGATCAGGTCGCCGCCTGTCTCGACGGCTGTCGAGTCAGGGCCCGAAGTGATCGCCGGGAACGGGACGACGTTGAAGTCCTTCACGGGCTTCGCCTTCGTCGCCTGGAGGATCTCGAGGCTCACGAAGTCGCCCTGGAGGTTGAACGCCGCCTTCGGCGGGGTCGCGAAGTTGTAATCGACGCAGGTCGGATAGTCGGTCTGGAGCGCGCCGCTCGTGCCGCCGTAGATGTTCCCGGTGTCGCCCACGACCTGAGCCATGTCCTGCAGCGACTTCGTCACCGTCGGATCGGTCCACTTGATCTGGTGGGCCGAGAGCGCGTCGTACTTCTGTGCCCCCCACCTCCGGAGGTAGAGGTTCTCGAAGATGTCGGTGAGGGTCCACCCGCTCGCTCCACAGAGCGAGTACGCCGGCGTGCCCGACGCCTTGATCGTCTTGGCGCCGCTGATCAGCTGCGACCACGTCGTCGGTGCCTTGACGCCCGCCTGCTTGAGGACGTTGACGTTGTACCAGAGGGTCGACTTGTTCGACGCCTTGAAGAGGAGTGCATAGAGCTTGCCGTTGACCTTGCCCAGGTCCTCCCAGGCCGGCGAGAAGTTCGCCGCGATCGTCGACTGCGCGTACGTGATCGGCTTCAGGTGACCCTGCTGCACGAGCTGCTTCATCAGGCCCGGCTGTGCGATATCGGCCATGTCGGGCGGATTGCCGCCGGCGATCGCAGTCGACAGCACGGTCGGGATGTCGTTGCCCTTCGACGAGTAGGTGACCGTGACGTTCGGGTACTGCGTGTGGAAGCCGTCGATCACCTTCTGGAACGCCTTCTGCTCGGTCGCGGCCCAGATGCCCCAGAACTTGACCGATCCCGAGACGCTCGAGTTGCCCGTCGATGTCGAGTTGGAGCTGCCGCCGCCGCCTCCGCAGCCGGCCGCAACGGCCACGAGCACCGCGACGACCCCTGCGAGCGCCGCCAACCGCACGGCCCGTTTCCTGCTGCGAATCTCCCTCACGCTGACGCTCCTTTCTGGCTTTCGTTTCCGTCGTAGATTCCTTCGCTCGTCTCCGGATCGAAGAAGTGGAGCGACCGCGTGTCGACCGCGACCTCGACCGGCTTACCCTCTTCGACCGAGGCTCGGGCGCCGAAGCGGCCGACGAAGAGCGCGCCGGAGCCGCTGCTCTCGAGCTCAGGCTGCCCGTCCGGGGCGCCCACGTCCTGGGCCAACTCCTTGACGTCCTCGGTCAGCGCCGCCTGCGTCCCCTCCACCGTGAAATGCACCATCAGCTCGGAACCGAGTGCCTCACGCAGCTCCGCAACACCACGCAGGCGGCGGTCGCGCGGCGTGTCCGGCTCGAGCGACACGTCCTCGAGGTCCTCGGGGCGGATCCCGAGGATCACGTTTCGCCCCTCGTAGGCGCGCAGGGTGGGCCGTACCTGAAGGGTGGACTCGTCGAGCTTGAGGTGCTGCTTGCCGACGTCCACCGCAAGCCCTCCATTCGCGCGCGTCACCGTCGCCTCGATCATGTTCATGGCGGGCGAGCCGATGAAGCCCCCGACGAAGAGGTTGACGGGCCGGTCGTACAGGGTCTGCGGGTCGGCCACCTGTTGCAGCTCGCCCTTCCGCATGACGGCTACGCGGTCTCCCATCGTCATCGCCTCGATCTGGTCGTGCGTGACGTAGATCGTCGTCGTGCCGAGGTCGCGCTGGAGGCGGCTCACTTCGCCCCGCATCTGCACGCGCAGCTTCGCGTCGAGGTTCGAGAGCGGTTCATCCATGAGGAAAACCGCCGGCTCACGCACGATCGCCCGGCCCATCGCGACGCGCTGGCGCTGGCCGCCCGAGAGCGCGCGCGGCTTGCGCTTGAGGAAGGGCTCGAGCCCGAGTCCGTGGGCGGCGTTGCGAACGCGCCGGTCGATCTCCTGCTTCGGCATCTTCTTGACCCGGAGGCCGAAGGCGATGTTGTCGTAGACCGAGAGGTGTGGATAGAGCGCATAGCTCTGGAAGACCATGGCGATGTCGCGGTCCCGCGACGGGACATGGTTGACAACCCGGTCCCCGATCCGGACCGCTCCGCCGGAGATGTCCTCGAGCCCGGCGACCATCCGCAGCGCGGTCGTCTTGCCGCAGCCCGACGGGCCGACGAGAACCATGAACTCCCCGTCGGGGATGTCGAGCGCGAGCGAGTCGACGGCCTTCGTGCCGTCGCCGTAGACCTTCGTCACCTCATCGAAGACGACCTCGGCCAACTGCCTCTCACCTCGCTGGTGCGCAACTCTAGACGAGCGCAACACAAGCAAGCGCCGATGCCGTCGCCGCGGCGGGCACCGAGTGGACCAGAGGTGTGCGGCTCAGCCTGGCGGAGACTCGCTGGGCACCGGCACAGGCACCGGCTCGGGCCTGAGCCTCGCGCGCACCAGGAGGCGGGCGATCGCGGGCGCGAGAACGGGCGCGCGAGCGGGCGCAGGAGCCGGAGCGAACCGAGCCAGTGCACCGACGACGGCGATTCCGGCCGTGAGCTCGTACGCGGCGGAGTCGTTGACGAGGAGCGAAGCCACGATCGCGACGCCGAATGCGAGCAGCACGTCTCGTGTCGATTGCTCACGCGCGAAGCGCCACGAGAGCGCAAAGGCGACCGCAAGCACGAACAGAAGAGGAACGACCATCTGCCACGCGTGCAGGGCGGGCACGTACGAGAGCGGCACCCGGCTCGCGAGCGACGAGACCAGCCCCGCGCCGTGGTCGGCAAACGCACTGCGCAAGTGGTTCGGGCCCGGGTGGGCGAGCCCCCTCGAGACGATCCAGAGCACGGCGACCGCCGCGGACGCGAGCAGACCGACGAAGCCGCGTGCTCCGAGCTTGAACAATCGCGCCCCGAGCACCGCGAGCGCGATGCCGAGCGCGATCGCTCCGCCGCCGTCGGAGCCAAGGCGGTTGTCCGTCATCACGACGAGCCCGAAGACGCCGAACACGGCGAAGCCCACGATCCCGAAACGCCGTCGCGCGAGGAACGCCCCCGCGAGAAGCGGCGCGAGTAGCAGCGTCTCGATCTGGTTGCCGATCCCCCAGAACCGCGAGTTCTGCGTCGGCCCGAACGGGTTCACCGCCTGCCACTCCGGTCGCGTGACCATGACGTAGGCGTAGAGGGCGACCACCCCGCCGTAGAGCGCGAGGAGCGCTGGTTCGCTACGACACTTGCGCGAGAGGACGAACGCCACGAGCACCGTTCCCGCGGAAAGCGCGGCGCACAGCAGCACCTCGTTCGAGACCTGCCCCATTCCGAGAGCGAGGTTGACGAGCAGCGCAGCCGGGATCGCCGTGATCGCCGCGCGGAGGCCGAGCAGCGCGAGGGCGAGCAACACTCCCGCGAGGATGAAGAGGGCGGCGAACTTGAGCCGGTTGTTCGAGCCGATCGCGCGGTCGAGCCGGGACAACTGCCCGAGCGCGTCCTTCGACGGTGTCCAGGAAAGCGTCGTCGTGGGGTGTCCCGGCAAGTCGGTCGGCGCGATGTCGACGACCGAGACGAGGCCGGGAATGTGGGTGGTGGGCGACGTGAGCAGCCCATGGAAGCTGCCGCCGATGACCGCGATGCGGTAGAGCCGGTCGTTCGAGATCGGCCTGCCGCGCGGCGGCAACTGGACGACGATGCACCGCTTGCAGTTCGGGTAGACGCTCGCCTTGTTCGTGTTAATCAGCGGCTTGCCGGCCGGGACGCCGCCGAGCCGCGCGTTGACCTCCGCCCCGCGCACGAGCTCGGCCAGGGCACGGCGTCGGTTCGTCGTCGGGCCGTAGCTCGGCCGCAGGAGCCCGACGGCGCCCCGGTGGGCGAGCTCGGCCCACGTCGCGTCGCTGATCCGATCGACGACGACGACGCCGCCCGCGAGCCGTTGGCCGGACGGTGACAGGCGCGCGGACGCGGAGCCGGGCGCGGCGAGCGCGACGCACACGGACAGAACAACCGCGAGCAGGGCGACGAGGCGGACCGGCCGGACCATCAGCTGAGCATTCTCACCGATGATTGTCACGAAACGAAGGGTTCAACCGGCTCAACTGTCGGTCCGGGCCGCGTGTTCCTCGAGCAGCTCCTCGAAGCACGGTGCGCCCTCGAACGCGGCCAGGCCGGCCGGGCGCTCCAGCCGCTGCCCGCGGCGGCGCCGAACCATCCGCCGGCGGCGGGCAGCAGCGACCGCAGCCGCGCCGCCGACGAGCCCGCCCAGCAGAAAATCCCGCGCTCTCGCGCTCGTCCTCCCCGACTCCATGGGACGATTGTGCCTTGCGCGTAGCGACCCTCGGTGACGTACTGCTCGACGTGGTCGTGCTGCTCGCGGAGCCGCTCGCCCCGGGCGGCGACGTGCGCGCCGTAAACCGGGCGGGAGCCGGGGGGCAGGCGGCCAACGTCGCAGCCTGGGCGGCCGAGCTCGGAGCCGAGGCCCGCTGCATCGCGAAGCGGGGCGACGACCCCGCCGGCGAGCTCGTCGCACGGGAGCTCGACGCGCGCGGTGTCGAGCTCGTCGGGCCGGTCGCCGCAGGAGAGACGGGTGTCGTCGTCTCGGTCGTCCAGGAGGGCGACCGCTCGCTCGCGTCCGACCGAGGGGTGGCGCCGTCACTCGCGCCGGAGGAGCTCGACCACGCCTGGCTCGCGTGCGACGTCCTCCACCTCTCCGGCTACGCGCTCCTTCGGGAGCCGATCGCCGCCGCCGCGCTCCTGGCAGCACGCCTCGCGCGGCAGCAGGGAGCGCGCGTGTCCGTCGACCTCGCGGCGTGGACCGAGATCCGCAGCTACGGCCCAGTGCGGTTCCGCGAGCTCCTCGACGCACTCGCGCCGGACGTCCTCTTCGCGACCGAGGCCGAATGGGAGCTGCTCGGCGGCGCCTATCTAGCCGCCCCGGTCGGCGTGCTGAAGCGCGGAGCGCGCGGCTGCACCGTCTTCACGGAGGACGCGAAGCTCGACTTCGCCGCGGTCGACGCCGAGGTCGTCGATCCCACGGGTGCCGGCGACGCGCTCGCCGCGGGCTTCCTCGTCGGGCTGGAAGCGCCGCCGGCAAAGCCGGCGGCGCCCGGCGAAGACCCCGGCCGCCTGAGGCGGCCGGTCGGCGGCTCGCTCGAGGAAGCGGCGCGGCGCGGCCTCGATGCGGCCGCCCGCTGCGTCGCGAAAGTAGGGTCGCTGCCGTGAGGGTCGAGGAGTGGACGGAGGAGCACGCGAACGAGGTCGCGGGCTGGCGGTACGAGCCGCCGTACGACTTCTACGATCTCGCGTCGGACCCCGCCGACGAGGCGGCGATGCGCGACCCGGCCCGCGTCGAACATTGGCGCGCGGTGCTCGGCGACAGCGACCGCCTCGAGGCGTTCTGGTACTTCGACTGGCACGGCGACGTTGTCGAGCTCGGGATCGGGCTCAGGCCCGACCTGACCGGCCGACAGCTCGGCGAATCGTTCCTGCGTGCCCAGCTCGACTATGCGTCGCAGAACTGGCAAGCGGAGACATTCCGCCTCTTCGTCGCGGCCTGGAACGAGCGGGCGATCCGGCTCTACGAGCGCCTCGGTTTCCGCGAGGTTGCGCGCGAGACGCGTCATTTCGAACTCGTCGGCGATCACGAGTTCATCCAGATGGAGCGCGCGGCGTGAAGGTACAGCCGATCACCGACGAGCAGGCAGCGGCGATCGCCGAGTGGCGGTACGAGTTTCCATACGAGTGGTACGACACGTCGGCCGACCCGCGGCGCGTCGAGCTGTTCGCCGACCCGGGCCGGCGGACGCACCTGAGGGCGGTCGTCGACGACGACGGCGAGCTCGTCGGCTTCTTCAACTTCGTCCCCGAAGGGCACGAGGTGCGGCTCGGCCTCGGCATGCGTCCCGACCTGACCGGCCGCGGCCTCTCGCAGCCGTTCATCGCAGCCGGGCTGGAGTACGCGCGCCGCGAGTGGCGGCCGCGCACGTTCCGGCTCTGGGTCGCGAGCGCTGGCCGCCGGCCGCGCCGTCGTCGCGCTCGAGACGACGCTCGTCGCGCACGGCTTCCGGCCCGGCGAGGGCGTCGAGGTCGGGCTCGAGTCGGAGCGGCAGGTGCGCGCGGCAGGCGCCGTCCCTGCGACGGTCGGAGTCCTCGACGGCGAGGGTCGGGTCGGGCTGACGCCTGAGGAGCTCGCCCGGTTCGGCGCCGAGGCGCGCAAGGTCGGCCCGCGCGACCTCGCGGCCGCGGCCGTCCAGGGAGCCGTCGGCGCCACCACGGTCGGCGGCACGCTCGCGGCGGCGCGCGCGGCCGGCATCCGCGTGCTCGCCACCGGCGGCATCGGCGGCGTCCATCGCGGCTTCCCGGATCCGCCGGACGTCTCGGCCGATCTCGCGCAGCTCGCGCGGACTCCCGCGCTCGTCGTCTCGGCGGGCGTGAAATCGCTCCTCGACGTCCCGGCCACGGCTGAGCTGCTCGAGTCGCTCGGCATCCCCGTGCTCGGGTTCCGCGTCGACACGCTGCCGCTCTTCTACGCGGCTGCCGGCGGCCCGCCTGTCTCGGCGCGCGTCGAGTCGACAGAGGAAGCGGCGGGCATCGCCGCAGCGCACTGGCAGCTCGGCGGCGCCGGCCTCCTGCTCGGTCGGCCGCCCGACGAGCCGCTCGAGGACGTGGAGCCCCTCGTCGAGGAGGCGCTGGCCGCCGCCGCGGCAGAAGGCGTGAGCGGCCAGGCGGTGACGCCGTACGTCCTCGCGCACCTCCACCGCGAGAGCGGCGGCCGGACGGAAGCCGCGAACAAGGCGCTCGTGGCACAGAACGCACGACTCGCGGGCGAGGTCGCGCTAGAGATCGCGGCGTTGGAACAGGAACACGGCTAGCGCAAGCGCGGCGCACATGTATCCGACCGCGAAGACGCGGATCCCCGAGCCGTGCACGTACGCGCCGCCGAACGGTCCCAGCTGGAGGAAGACACCGGTGAGCCCGGTCGCATTGCTCGAGATCAGCCGTAGGCCGTCCTGGTAGAGCGCCTCGAACGGCAGCGCCCACGCGGCGATAGCCGAGGCGTGCTTGATCCCGGGCGAATTCAAGGCGTGACCGATCGTCCCGAGCAGCCCGGCCACGAGACCGGCGCCGAAGAGCATGAAGACGGCGATGCCGTTCGCCGTCGAGGAGAGCACGACCGAGCCGAGGATCGAGAGGGCGATCACGATCAGGACGCCGCCGGCGAGCTCGAGCCCCGGCGCGACCGTCGAGGCGGGCGTCCAGTGACCGGTAAGGTCGATGATCGTCACGGCTGTCCCATAGACGGCGAGCACGTAGACGACGCAGACGAGGGCGGCACCCAGGAAACGCGAGAGCAGTAGGGTTGCCCGGCCGACGGGGCGCACCACCAGCGGCTGCAGCAACCCGCGCTCCGCGTCACCCGAGACCACGCCGAGCGTGAGGAAGACGGCGAGGACGACGCCGAGGAAGAGCGTCGCGAACATCGCTAGCCCGAGCAGGAATGCGCCCGCGAAAGTTCGCGTGTCGCCGAAGCCCGCGGGGGGCGTGATCGTCGAGAGCCGGCCGAAGACGTAGTGCGTCGCTAGCCAGAAGAGGAAGAGAAAGATCGCCGTGAGCACTACGACGACGGCGAACACTTTCCGCCGGACGGCTTCCCGGAAACCGTACCCCATGATCGTCAGCACGACGCTCACGAGACCTCGTCCCCCACGGCCTCGAGATACGTCTCCTCCAGCGTGGACGTGAGGGCGCGGACGCCGTAGACGCGTCTGCCGGCCGCCACCGCCTCGGCGACGAGCCGCGGCGCATCGTCCCGCGTGGCGCCCTCGATCGTGCGGGTCCCCTCGTCGGTCTCGAGCTCGATTCCGCGCGGCCGCGAGAGGGCTGCGGGCGAGCCGGCGGCGACGACCTCGCCGGCGCGCAGGATCGCGACGCGGTCGCACACGAGCTCGATCTCCGAGAGCAGGTGCGAGTTGAGCAGGACGGAGACACCACGGTCACGCATCTCCTCGAGCAGGACGCGGACGACTCGGCGGCCGGCAGGATCGAGCGCCGAGGTCGGCTCGTCGAGGACGAGCACCCGCGGCAAGCCGACGAGCGCCTGCGCGATCCCGAGACGTTGCTGCATCCCCTTCGACATGCCGTCGACCCGGCGGTCGCGGGCATCGTCCAGCGCCACGAGCTCGAGTAGCCGCCCGCGCTCGGCCGCGCCACCGTTGGAGTGCGCCAGCCGCTGGTGGAGCCCGAGGACCTCGTCCGCCGTGTACCACCCCGGGAAGCGGAAGAGCTCGGCGAGGTAGCCGATCTCCCTGCGCGCGGCACGGCTGCCGGCGGTGGCGCCGGTGACCTCTGCCCTGCCGCGCGTGGCGCGCACGAGCCCGACCGCGATCTTCACGAGCGTCGACTTGCCGGCGCCGTTCGGGCCGAGCAGGCCGACGAGCTCGCCCTCCTCCACCGAGAGATCGACACCCTTCAGCGCGTGGACGGATCCGTAACGCTTCTCGAGCGCATGGACGGCGAGGGCAGGCGGCACGCGGCGAGGGTACGGCACTAGGCTCCACCCATGCCCCGCGGGTACATGGAAGGCCCCGCCGCCGAAGAGGCCGAGCGACGGGCCGAGGAGGCGGCACGCGCGAAGGACGAGCCTCCCGCGCCGGAGGTCTCCCCGGCGGTGTACGGGTGCACGACGGACGATCCCGAGCCGCACTTCCTCGGCTGGCTGGGCCAGGTCGATCCCGACGAGCTGTTCGCGAGCGGAGCGGCCTGGGGCGTCACCGTCCGCCGCGTCGCCGTCGCCGAGTAGTTACTGGATCGTCGAGACGAACTCGTCGATGGAGAGCGCGGGCAGCGTCTGGATCTTCGTCGACCCGCGGGCCCCGAGAGCGACCGAGACCTTGGCGATGGTCGCCGTGTCGGGCGCCTCGACGACGTTGACGAAGTCAAACTCTCCGAGCGTCGCCCACTGGTGGAGCAACTTCGCCCCGAGCTCCTCGACGTCGCGGTTGACCTCCTGCAGGCGGGCCGGATTGCTCTGGAGCGTCTGGACGCCCTGCTGCGAGAGGCGTGAGAGCAGGATGTAGATAGGCATGGCTCGACCTTACTCGACCTCGACGCGGGCGGCCTGGTCCACGTAGAGCAGGGCTCCGCCGATGAAGAGGAGTGGCGAGAGAACGAGGTCGGCGAGGATGCCCGCCGCCGTCTGGCTCTGATCGCCGAAACCGTGGATCAGGACGAGGAGGGCGTAGCGCGTTACGAAGTAGACGAGCGCGAGCGTGACAAGACCCGCGATGGCGTGCACGAGGTCGGCGCGAGCAAGCTGCCAGCCTCGACGCAGCGCGGATCGCACGCCCAGACCCTCCAAGACCGCAGCCGGCACCGACAATCCGAAGAGAGCGAGCCAGACGAGCCCCGGCAGCAGGTACAAGCGCACAAGGACGGGGAACGGCATGAAGACGAGGAGTGCGGCTCCGAAGGCCGGCCACGACCAGGGTTTCTCCTGGACGAGGCTCGCGGCTCGCACGTAAGCGGCCGAGAAAACCGGAGCGAAGGCCCAGAGGATGAGCGTCTGCACAAGCACCATGTGGTGCAAGCTTGCCGTATCCAGAGCGACGAGAACCAGGCCGAGTGGAAGCACCTGCCAGAAGTGGTCGCCGTAGAAGCGGATCGACTCGGCGACGAGCTGCCCGATCGTCCGTTCGGCGGGCGGCAGCGCAGCTGGGCGATGCTCGACTCGCGGGGGCTCGGCCATCGGCGCGGAGGGTATCGTCGCGCCATGGGCTGGGACGTCGTCCATCACGCCGATCTCGACTGGGAGGAGCGGCCGGCTCACGAGGGCCAGGAGCCCCGTCACGCCGCCGCGTTGACGGAGCCGGCGCACATGACCGAATCGCGGGCGCGGATGTGGCGCTATCCGGCCCACACTCGCGGCCGCCGCCACCTCGACCCGGACCAGGAGGAGGTCTTCGTCCCGCTGCGCGGCACGCTGACGATGCTCCTCGGGGATCCGTGGGAGCGGGTGGACGTCGAGCCCGGCGGGGTCGTCGTCGTCCATCCCGGCACGCCGCTCCAGATGCGCAACGAGACCGGCGAGGAGATCCTCGTCTTCGTCTACGGCGCGCCGACGCGCCACGGCAACGCCGAGTTCCTAGCGGACGTCGAGTCGCTCTAACGCCTCGGCCAGCGCTGCGAATGCGTCGTCGAAGCGCCAGCGCGTGCGGTCCGCCTCGTCCGGCGAGTTGGAGATCGAGCGGAGCTCGACGGCCGGCACGCCGGCGAGCTCGCACGCCCGGAGCACACCGAAGCCCTCCATCGCCTCCACCTCGAAACCCGTCCCGGCCCCGACCTTGCCGCAGGTCGCGATCGGGAGGACGCGTGCCTCGGGGAGCACCGCCTGCGCACGCTCGAGCAGCATGGCGTCCGGGTGCGCGCGCTCGACGCGGAGTAGCGTCGACCCGGGATCGATCACGTCGCAGTAGACGGCCTCGCTGCCGAGCACGAGCGCCGGAGGCTCGAGCGTCCGCGAGCCTGCGATCCCGACGTGGACGACCGCATCCGGCTTCCGCTCCTCGAGGGCGCGAGCGGTCTGGAGCGCGGCCTCGGCCGGGCCGATCCCGCAGCAGAAGGTATCGAGCGCGTCGAGGAGCGCCA
>WNGD01005980.1_pt1 | contig 16126 bp, 15 predicted proteins | sample 5400671 | NCBI WGS metagenome assembly WNGD01 (sample SAMN13153369, study PRJNA577476) | soil metagenome | isolation source: 40 cm soil or saprolite under grassland replicate 2 | place: USA:California | collected 2016-06-15 | reverse complement strand
CAGCGCGCCGGTGTGAATGGTGGCGTGCGGGTGCAGCAGGGCGGCAATCTTGGCGCTGGTGGGGTCCTGTTCGACGCCGGTCCACTCGACCGGGAGGCCGGTGGGAGTGGCGGCCAGGAACCGGCCGCTGCCGCAGCCGGGCTCGAGGACTCGCCCGCCTGGGAACCCCAGGCCAAGCAGGATCCGCCAGACCGCCGCGATCACGGCCGGGGTGGTGTAGAACGCGGTCGCGGTCGCCTGCTGCGCGGCGCGGCCCTGCTCGGCGGACAGCAGCTCCAGCAGCTCGTCACCGAGCTCCTGCCAGGTGCCTTGGGCGACCGGGTCGAACGCCGGCGCTATCGGCCCCCAACCGACCCAGTCGGCCAACACCGCGCGCTCGTCGTCGGTTGCAGCGCGGCTGTGCTCGTCGAGGTCCTTGAGGATCCGCAGCGCCGCGAGGTTGCGGCGAGCCAGCGCGACCGGACCATGCCCATTGGAACTGGCGTCGGTGACCGCGGCGCGCGGGTCTGGGAGTTCAACGAGCGCCGCGGGCAGCAGCCCATCAACGCTGCCGGCAGGGAGGAGCTCGGTGCCGCCGGTTCCGGGTGCGGCGACCAGCTCGGCGATCTGGGTTGGGTCACCGAACAGCGTGGCCGGGACGCCGCCATCGGTGACAGGTGGCCGCGGGGTCCACAGCGCCAGCGAAAGCTGACCAAGGGTGAAACGGGTCCGGGACGGTAGACGCGACGAACGCGCCCGCGTGCGGTGGGATCGGCGTTGAAGCATCGACAAGTGCGCCTCCGACACTCGGGCAGACCTCGGCTGGTCTGCCGGTCGGAGACCGCCCCGTGGCAGGTTGCCGGCGGGTCAAGACCGACCGAAGGGAGTCGCGAAGCGACGGGTGGCCGGCCGAGCGCGAGCGCTCGGCCGGCCACCCGGTCTTGAGGCGTCGGCGTTCTGGCACGGATTATCGGAAGGACCGGCAGGCCAGCCTTGCCATGCGGGCGCGCCGGGTGGAGCTACTGCTCGATGGCCGGACCAGCTGGACCGAGCTCCTCGATCCGTCTGATGGGGACCGCGAAGGTGTCGTAGAACCGCTGGGGAACGTCGGCGTCCATTCCGCCGTTGGTGCCGACGAGGACGGCGTCCCCGTGGATCAGATAGTCCGGCGGGAAGCGCCTGCCGCGCTCGCGGAGCTGCGCGGCTCTGTTGGAGTGCTCGTGGACGTAGCGGGTGACCCGCTCGTTGACGGGCAGGCCCTCGATCGCGCCGGTCTCGTTGACCAGGAAGTAGGCGTCAGGGTCGTACCGGGCGACCTCGATGTCACCGCCGACGAGCCGCTGGAGCAGCTCCAGGTTGCCGCCGGCGGGGATCCAGCCTGCCCGACAGGGCACGGCCGGGTCAGCCGGGATCACGATCGCGCGGTGGCCCTTCACCGTCATAGCGTCGGTCGCCTCACGATGACACCGCAAGACCGGCCAAAGGACGCGAAGAACCCGCATATCCCGCCCAAGATATGGCCCGGATTTGGATTGTGGCGCCCGTGTGCGGCGCGTCGATCATGCGGTCCTGGCCGCTCTGATCCTTGCCCAGGTAGATGGCGACGTGGTGGATGGTGGCCGGGTTGGCGACGTCGTAGGCCCAAAACAGCAGGTCACCGACCTGGAGGTCAGACCGGTCGACATGGGGCGTCACCGCCCCACTCATAGGGAGTTCCGATCTTGGAGACCGCGAAGGCGATCACCTTGGCGACCAGCGAGCCTGTCGGGATCGCTGTGGCCTGGTCGGCGGCATAGGCGGCGGCCTGGGCGAAGACCCGTTGGACGTAGGCGACGGTTTCGGGGAACGGCGGGATGCCGTGGTAGCGGGCAACGGCGGCGGGGCCGGCGTTGTAGGCGGCGACCGCCAACCGTTGGGTGTCGGGATTGCCGGCCCCAAGCGCGCACAGGTAGCGGGCGGCGGTGAAGATCACGTCGGTGACGTCGCCGGGGTCAGCGGTGTGGTCCTCGCTGGGGTTGCCGTTGACCGCCCAGGCGGCCCAGGTTGCCGGCAGGAACTGGGCCATGGTGAACGCGCCGGCTGGAGAGACGGCGGTGTTGTCGAAGTTGCTCTCCACCTTCAGCACGGCGGCCAGCAGCTCGGCAGGGAGGTCGCAGAACGCCGCAGCGGCCTGGTCGATCGGGCGTACCAAGGCCGCCGGGACGCCGGAGGCGGGGCCGAGCGTCCCGGCGGCACCTTGGGCGGCCACCGCGACCATGGCCGTGCCGGCGATGGCGATCACCAGCACCCCGGCGGCGACCGCGGCGAGGGCGGGCTTGCGCACCTGCTGCCTCCTCAAGCTCGGCGTCGGTTCGGGTTGGGGCGCCCGCTGGGCGCGGGCGGGAGTCGAGGCTGCGGAGGCGCCCTCACCGGAAGCTGTCCCGTCGTGTCAGTGAGGTGGCGGTGAGGTCAGCGCGAGCCCGGGTGTGGTAGGTCGCCGCGCCGGGGTGGACGTCGGGGTCGCCGCCGGGGAGCGGAGCGTGAGCGGCCGGTGAGGTGGTGGTGAGGCAGGCAGGCGAGCCTCCGGGCCCGTGCGGCAACGACCCTGGTCGGAAAGGAGGCGCTCAGACAGCGCCATCGGGGCGCGGCCGCGCCCCGATGGCTCCTTCACCTTGCCTTGAACCCAAAGGAGTACAACGACATGCAGTCCGTCTTCGCCGCTCAGCCGGGCGGCACGATCACCTACACGCCGAACTGGAGCCTGTTCTCCGCCGGCAGCGCCCTCGCCCAGAAGGGCCTCAACCTGCTCGCGGCGATCGCGCTGACCGCCTGCGCCGCGTTCTTCATCTGGGGTGCGATCCTCACCGCCGGTGGGGTCTCCAGCCAGATCCCCCACAACGTCGCCCGCGGCAAGCACCAGATGCTGATCTCAGCGCTGTGCGCGCTCGCAGTCGGCATCGGCGCGCTGGTGGTCAACACCTTCTACAACACCGGCGCGCACGCCTGAAACGCCGCCGATCCCGCTGCACCTTCCACTGCACCTTCCCCGCCCGCCGGCCGGCCGGGCATCCCACTCGGCCGGCACTCCACCCACGCGCTCACCACGGAGACATTCGGTAGATGCGACAGACACGATGGACCGGCTGGCCTCGTCGCCAGCGGCTGGTCGTAGTTGGGGCGGCACTGGTGACCCTGCTCGGCCTCGGCACGCTGGCCAGGCACGCCATGACGCCGGCGACCCGACCGGCATCCTCGGCGGCGTCGCCGCCTGCGGCCACAACAGTGTGCCCGCCCATGTCCACAGTGCCGGCCACCGCAGCAGGCCAGCTCGGCGGCGAGCCCAGTCCGGCCCGCTGGGTCGGCGAGGTCCCGGTCGGCTGGCCAGAGACCCGCCAGGGCGTGGTGGCGGCAGCCGCCAGCGACGCCACCGCCTTCTCGGCGCTGTGGTTCATGACCGACACGACGCGGCGGCACCGCACGGTGGAGCTGCTCGCCGCGCCGGGCATCGCGGCAGCGCTGCAAGCCGACCAGGACCGCGACGCGGCCGCTGTGCTTGCCGGCCCATTCGGCGCGGGCCTTGCCCGGGCGGGGGTGCGGTCGCTGCTGCGCACCGCCCTGCTCGGGTGGCGCCTGGACGACTACCGGCCCGACCGGGCAGTCGTCACCTTGTGGGCAGTGGTGGTCTGGGGCAACGACGGCGGCTTGGCCCCGCAAACGACCTGGACGACCACCGTGGCCCGGCTGGTCTGGGCGGACGACTGGAAGCTGGCCGGCATCGACTCGACGCCAGGGCCGGTCCCGGTCGAGGGGCCAACCACCCCGACCGCACCAGCCGAGCTGCTGGCTGCTGCCACCACGCTCAAAGGGTTCCTCGATGTCCCGGCCGCATAGCCACCGGATGCTTGCTGCGCTGACAGTGCCGCTGGGCACGGCCGCGGGGGTGCTCCTGAACGCCGGGTCGGCTGCGGCGGCGGGGCCATGCAGCGGCGGGCCGGCGGCCATGATCGGCTGCGCCCGGCACCCCAGCAGGGCCGTCGATGCCGTGGTCGCATCGGCGGGCAGCAGCGTGCTTGGGTCGGTGACGGGCTGGTTCACCGGCGCAGCCGGCTGGATCGTGCAGCAGATCCACGACTTCATGGCGACACCGACCAAACCAGACCTGCTTGGCGCCACCTGGTGGGTGGAGCGCTACCGGCTGATGCTGGCGTTTGCGGTTGTGGTCGCCGCGGCGACCCTGCTGCTGGCGATCGTCGAGGCCGCCGCCAAGGCACACTGGGGCGGGCTCGGGCAGGCGCTGTGGATCGACGTTCCGGTCGCGGCGCTGGTCGGCGGTGCCGGGCCGATCTTGGTGCAGTACCTGGTTGATCTGGCCGACTGGCTGAGCAACCGGCTGCTGGTCGGCTTGGGCGTCAACCTTGACAGTACGTTGAACAACACCGGCAAGTGGTTCCTCGCGTTTACCGCCAGATCTTCGCGGAGCTGCTGCTCCGCGCCAACGCGATCTACCTGATCGTCGCGCTGGTCCCGGTGCTGTACGCGGTGCGGATCTGGCCGGCCTGCCGCCCGCTTGCCCGGCGAAGCACTGAGGTGCTGGTGGCGATCATCTTCGCGCAGCCGGTCATCGCGCTGGCCATCGCGCTGGGCGCGGCCGCAGGCGCCGGCAACCACGCCCCCGGCCGCCAGCTCGCCAATGCCCTCAGCGGCACCATGTTTCTGGTGCTGGCGGCCCTGTCGCCCTGGGCGATCCTGAACCTGCTGCCCGCCTTGGAGTCGAGCCTGGCCGCCTCCCGCCAACGGGCCGCGCTCAGCGGCGGGCCACGCGGGCTGCTCAGCACCCTGTACATGGGCAGCTACCTCACCCGCATGACCGGCACTCCCAGCGCCGGCGCTGGCGCGGCGGGCTGGATGCCGCTTGCACCTCCCGGCGGTGGCGGCGGCAGCGCAGGGATGCCCGGGCATCTGACCCGAACCCTCGGCTCGCCTGAGCAGCCGTCCGCTCCAGACTCGGAGGCGCCGTTGGAGCCGACGCCGCCGACAGCAGCCGACCAGTCGGGACCCCGCACAGCGCCGGGCAGCGGTTCGCCGCCGGCCCCGCCCGGCTCCGGCCACATCGACTGGCCCCTCGGTAGCCGGCCGCCGCAGCCTGATGATCCGCCGCAGCAGCAGGATCCACCGCCTGGAGGCGACGCGTGATGCGGCAACCGCTGCACTACAGCTTCCCGCCGCCCGAACACCGCCACGTGCTCGGCTCCTTGACCGCCGGGCAGCTTGTCAGCATGGCGGTCACCGCGATGGCAGCGCTCTTCGGGATTGTCCAGCCCGATCCTCGCCCTGCCAGGATCGGCGCGGCACTCCTGGTGCTCGTGATGGTCGCCGGGGTGGTCTGCACGCCCGTACGGGGCCGGGTCATGACCGGGTGGCTCCCGGTCGTCACCAGCCACCTCCTCGGCCGGGCAGCGGGCCGGGGTGACTGGCGGGCGGCGAGCAGCGCCCCGCGTGCGGATGCTCCGACTCGTGTTGGCGTGCTGGGCCTGCCGCCGGAGCTCGGGGAGGTCACCTTTCTCGCCTACCCGCACGGTGGCGGCATGGTGGGCGTTGCCGCGGAACGGCGTGCGGGGCGCTACACCGGGGTGCTGGAGGTCAACCCGCCCTCCTTCCTGCTCGAAGAGCCCTCGGCGCAGGAGGAGCAGCTCGCCCGCTGGGGGGCGTTGCTTGCCCGGCTGGCGCAGCCCGGCAGCGAGCTCGACCGGCTCCAGTGGATCGTGCAGCGGGCACCCGACGAGGGTAGTGGGCTGCGCCGCTACTTCGAACAGGTACGTGCCCGTGACCTGCCGGAGGCCGCCGCGGCGATCCGCTCCTACCTTGACCTGCTCGCTGGGGTCAGCGGCAGCAGCGACGATGGCGGTGGTGGTGGGGCGACCGCCAGCTACCGCACCCTGCTCGCCGTCCAGGTCTCGGCGCGCACCTCCGCACGGGCGATCCGCCGGGCAGGCGGCGGCGACCGGGGCGCCTGCGCGGTGCTGTCCCAGGCGCTTGAAATGGTCACCGCCGGGCTGGGGAACCTCGGCGCCGGGGGCCAGCACCCGCTCGGCGTCCGCGAGTACCAGGGCCTGCTTCGCCTGGCCGCCGACCCGGCCGCGCAGCCGATTCTGGATGCGCTCGCCGCCGCCAGGCCCGAGCGCGGCTGGGGCAGCGACGCGCCTTGGCCGGTGGCGACCGAGACCCGCTGGGGCTACTACCGCACCGCCGACCATGCCTGGCACCGGTCGTTTGCGGTGGTGCTGCCGATGACCGAGGTCGGCGCGGACTGGCTGGTGCCGTTGCTGGTGGAAGGGACCGCCTGCCGGACGGTCGCGGTGACGCTGCGGAGCGTGCCGCGCCAGCAGGCCACCCGCGACGCTGGCCGCGCGCTGACCCGTCTCCACGCCGAGGAACAGCGCAAGCGCCGCCTCGGCCAGCTCGCCGCCGCCACCGATGCCAAGGCCGAGACCGCCGCCCATCGGCGGCTGCGCGAACTCGCCGATGGCCACGCCGACGTTGTCTACGCCGCCACCGTCACGGTGACCGCCGCCGGTCTCGACCAGCTCGAGGTGGCCTGCCGGGAGGTTGAGCACCTGGCCGCGCTCGCTGGCTGCGAGCTGCGCGCCCTCGACGGCCAGCAGGCGCTGGGGTTCACCTGGACGCTGCCGCTCGCACGGGGGCTCGGATGAACGTCTCGCTCGGGATGGCGTCGCGCCTGCAGGTCTCGCCGCAGCGCTACCGCAGCACCACCCGCCATGCGCAGGCGCTGTTCCCGTTCATGGCCGACCCCGGTCTCGGCACTGAGGGGACCCTCATCGGCCAAGACAGCCTGCGGCGCAGCTTCTGCTTCGACGCCTTCACGCTGCACCAGCTGGGTGTGCTCAACGGCCCCAACATGCTGCTGCTCGGCGACATCGGCTACGGCAAGTCCGCCCTGGTCAAGCTGTACCTGTTCCGCCAGGCAAGCTTCGGGTACACACCGCTGGTCACCGACGTCAAGGGTGAGTACGACCGGCTGTGCGAGGCGCTGGAGGTCAACCCGGTCCGCTTTGTCAGCGGCGGGCGCCTGCGCCTCAACCCCCTCGACCCCGCGGTCGCCGAGGCCGGGCCGGAGCGGCTCGGGCTGCTCCGCTCGGTCGTGGAGCTGCTTGCCGGCGAGCCGTTGCGGCCACGGCAAGGCGCGGCCCTGGAGCAGGCGCTCGCCCGCGCCGAAACCCAAGCTAACCGGCAGCGTCGCCAGCCGACGATCCCTGACGTGATCGGCCACCTGCTCGGCCCTGCGCCGGAGGCCGCCCGGGCGCTGGAGACCCACCCAGAGGAGCTGGCCGACTGGGGCCGCGACGCCGCGTTCTCGCTGCGCCGCCTGGTCACCGGCGACCTTGCCGGGCTGTTCGACGGGCCAACCAGCGCCGGGCTGAACTTGGGCGGCCGGATGGTGTCAGTCAACCTCGCGGGCGTCACCGATCAGGCCAAGCCGATCCTGATGGCCTGCGTCGCGAGCTGGCTCAAGCAGGTCTGGAGCCGCCGTGACGGCCGCCGCCGCATCGTCGTCCAGGAGGGGGCCTGGCAGCTGTTGAAGTCGCCCAGCATCGCCGAGCTGCAGCAGGCCAACTTCAAGCTCGCCCGCCAGTACGGCGTGCAGAACATCATCGTCATGCATCACCTCGGCGACCTGCGCGCCGTCGGGGATGTGGGCAGCCGCACCGCGGCGCTGGCCCACGGGCTGCTCGCCGATGCCGCCACCCGCGTGCTCTATCACCTCGATGAGGGCGAAGTCGCTGCCACCGGTGAGCTGCTCGGCCTCAACCAGACACAGCGGCGCGTGCTCCCCCGCCTGGGTCGCGGCTCGGGTCTGTGGGTGGTCGGCCATCGCGCCTTCATCGTCCACCACCACCTCGCCGGTGGCGGCAGTCCGGAACGCTGGATCGTCGACACCGATGCCGCCATGCGCGGCGAACTCCCCCACCCGGACCGCCGCAACCCGCCGCCGAGTCGGGAGCGGTCGCGGTGAGCAGCCAGCCAGGCCCCGGTCCGGGACCGGGGGCCCGCTCCCCCGCCGGCGGCATGCTCGGCCCGATCGTGTCCCTCGCGGTTGTGGCGGTGCTGCAGGTCTGGGTGGCCGGTGTGGCAGCGGCGCTGCTCACCCACGGCCGCCTGCTTCACACGCACCCGGACGAGCTGGGAGCGATCACCCTCCACCTCCTCAGCCACCCCGGCGACCCCGCCAGCGCCTGGCCACCTGCCGATCAGCGGCTGCTCCCCGGCCCGGTTGGCTTCTACCTCAGCTTCACGTTCACCCTCGCGACCGTCGCCGGGGCGGCAGTTGGCGGATGGCGCCTCTGGAACCAGCACAGCGGCAGCCTGACCGGCCGTGACGGCTACGGCGCCACCTGGGCCAGCCGCCGCGACCTGCGGGACCTGTTCGTCCGCCCGCACACCAGCCTCACCGGCCGGATCGTGCTCGGCCGCACCAGCACCAGCACCAGCACCGGCCGCCTCCGGCCAACCACCATCGCCACCACCCTGCGGCACAGTCTGCTGCTGTTCGGCCCTACCTTGAGCGGCAAGACCACCTCGTTCGTCATCCCCACCATCCTGCGCTGGCGCGGCCCGGTGGTGGCCACCTCCAGCAAGGTCGACATGCTGCTCGCCACCCTGGAGCCGCGCCGCCGCCGCGGCCAGGTCCACATCCTCGACCCCTTCGGCGCCTCCGGGCTCCCCTCGATCCGCTGGTCGCCGCTGGTCGGCTCCACCACCTGGGCGGACGCGCTCGACATGGCCTACTGGCTCACCCAGGCCGCCAGCCTCTCCCACAACCTCCAGAACGCGGAGTTCTGGGAGACGCTGGCAAAGAACCTCCTTGGCCCGCTGCTGTACGCGGCGGCCAACAAACCCGGCGGCACCATGCTGGATGTGGTCGCCTGGGCCAGCGACTACGAACGCGCCGACGACGTCTTCCAGCTCTTCGCCGCCATGCGCCGCCAACACCCCGACGACCGCGACCCGGAGCTGGCCCACAGCGCCCTGGCCGCCTGCGTCCAGGCCGACCCACGCAGAAAGGACTCCATCTACGGCACGGCCCAGGTCCTGCTGGACGTCTACCGCTACCCCGACGTGGCCGCCACGGCCTCCGGCTGCGACATCGACCGCGACAACTTTCTGGCCGGCTACGACGAGGGCGGCAACCCGGTCGACAACACCTTCTTCGTCTTCTCCCCCGAGCACCGCCAAGACCAGCTCCGCCCCCTGTTCGAGGCCTGCATCTGCTGGCTGATCCGCGGCGCTGAAGACCGCTACGCGCTCACCGGCCTCGCGCTCCACCCACCCCTGCTGGTCATGCTGGATGAGGCCGCCAACATCGCCCCGCTCCGCAAGCTCGGCACCTACGCCTCCAGCCTCGCATCCCAAGGCGTCCAACTCGTCGCCGTCTTCCAGAACTTCGGCCAGATCAAGGACCGCTACGGCACGGCAGCCAACACCATCGTCACCAACTTCCTCGTCAAGGTCCTCATGGGCGCCACCACCGACCGCGACCTCCTCGACCTGCTCACCTACCTGCTCGGCAAAGAGGAGATCGCCCAGCCGTCAGTCACCCACAATCTCGACGGCTCCCGCACCACCACCACCAACCTCCGCCAGCGTGACCTCGCCCCGATCCACCGGCTCGTCCAGCAGCGCCCCGGCCACGCCCTCGCCCTGCTCAGCCACCACAAACCCGTCCGCCTTCGGGTCCGCCCCTACACCGACCTTCCAGAATTCCATTCCCCCGCCGGGTGGCCCAGACTGACGGCGCGGCTGACGGCATGGACGCGCCTGGCACGACCTCTGCGACGGCTCATCAGGCGAACCTAACGACGCCACCATCGATCATGCACAAAATATCTCGTCTGAGCGAGTTACGACAATATGCTGATGCTGTTACCTTCCGGGCCTTCATCCTTGGGCACTGAAAGTGGTAAAAGACAGCGAACCAGCAGAACAAAGTAAGCGTCGTCACATCGACCCGGACGTCCCCCCGTCACTGGCGTCGAGGAGGCTGAGGCGTGGCACCCCCGCAGCCGCGTTGCCCGCAACTCCATCAACCACCCCGCTTTCTACCCCGCTCACCCAGGCAGAGCCATCGCGCTGAGGGGACGACTCGTGGGACCCACCAGCCACCCCGATAGGCAGCAGTGGGAAGGCGCTCTCGAGGACCTCCTCGCCATGGAGCGCCTCATCAAGGCACACGTGAACGACGCTATCGAGGGCGCCCGGGCCGCAGGCTGGTCATGGTTCAAGATCACCCGCACGGTTGGCATCCCCGCGACCGCCGCCGCCCTCTGGCGCCACCGCCCGCGACTCCGCAAGCTCACCTACCGGCGCAAATCTCCGGAACCAGAGTGAGGGTGACCGCTCGGTGGAACTCGACCCGTTTGTTGACACTCGCTTCCCCGATTCCGCGCCTATTTGCGTTGCTGGCCCTGCGGGGTCGAACGATGTTGACCGGCCTGGCTTGGACGCGAACTTCGGCTGTCACTGTGCGGGACCATCCCTGATATGAAACGATGTTGAACAGCACGGCGTTGCAGTCGGATGACAGCCGCCTCGACCCGCGACGAGGACCACGGTGGAACAGGCCTCTGACGAAGCGACGCTCGACGACGTCCAAGCGCACCTGACGCAGGCCATGGTGGAAGCCCGCAGCCTCCTGACACAGGCCCGCCGCCACATGGCCCGCGAAGAGTGGCTCGAGGCCTTTCAGCTCTTGGATGCCGCCGAGGACCAGCTCGGCATCGGGAAACGACAGCTCATCCTGGCCGCTCGCAAGGGCGGCTGGTCCTGGCCCCGCATCGGCCGTGCCCTTGGTGTGAGCTGGCAGGCGGCCTGGCAGCGCTATGGCCCTTCCGCCGGGCGCCGCAGACGCCCTCCAACCTCAACGCCCACCCCGCAGTCTGGAACTGCGGCTGAGGCTGAGTAGGCAGCCGCGGCATCCGGCAACGTTCGAGTGATCACCCAGCCGAAACCGTTGGCGATCTATCGGGCGCGGAAGGGCTGCTGGACCGCGCGAAGCGCCCAACGTCGGTGATCGCCATGCCAGTCGGCGTCGGTGATCGCGTGGGGATTGCGGTAGGCGAGTCGGACGACTTCCGAAGTTCCGGTCAGGCGGCCGGCGGTGACGGTGCAGCGGTACAGGGGATGGACCGAGGGGTGGGGTGAACTGTCGGACGTGGAGGCTGGGAGTGCACCGCGATCAGCTCACCAACCGCGACGGTCAGGCCGGTCTCCTCCAGGACCTCGCGGGCGAGGGCTTCCTCGGCGGTCTCACCAGGGTCCACCCAGCCGCCTGGCAGCGCCCATCCTCCGGTGTCGGCGCGCTGGATGAGCAGGAGCGGGGGCCGGTCGCCGTCGTCCCCGTCGCCGCTCGGGCGGCTTGCCGGGTCACCGTCACGGTCGGTGAAGATGGCCGAATCCACGCCGACCTTGGCGGTCGGGTAGCCAAGCTCAGCGGTGAACCGCTCGCTCACCTGCTCAGAGACAAGGTCGGTCAGCCGCCCGTAGGCGCTGCTCACAAGGTCGAGCAGCCGCTGGTAGCGCTGCCGGTCGTACGGGTCGGTGGCGTAGCGGAGCCCCTGCTGCGCGATCCCACGCACCGCATCCAGCAGCACCAGGCCAAACGCCTCCTCCCGCGCCTCCTCCTGGTGGTTCATTCGATCCCGCTTGCTGGGGCCGAACAGTGCACGTTCATGAACTCGTTCAGTCGGTTGAACTCGGCGTCATCGGTCGTACTGGCCGAGCCAGGGGAGGAGCACCTCACGTCGGAACGGCTGTGGGACCGAGACCAACACGTCGGCGCCGTGGCGGCTGAGCAGGCCTGGCCGGCATGGGTGGGGGTCACTGGCAAGCTCCCGAAGCCACCGGGGCGCAGCTGGGAACTGGACGGCGGCAAACTCGTCGCCGGCCTGGGTAAGCCGCCCGGCTGCAGCGTCGGCGAGGCGATGCGGACCGGCTGCGACAGGCTGGGCGTCGGCCAGGTGGACACCACCAGCACGATCGCGGTAGATGCGCACGTCGACGCCAGCAACGCGGAAGATGACCTGGCGTTCATCGACCGTATGGCCCGGTGGAAGGTCGTGCTCACCATCGTCGCCGTCCCAGCGCCGCCCGTACTGGTCGGGGATCTCGCCCCACCCCCAGACCGGCACGACCCGCCTCGGTGTGGTGCCGTAGATGCTGCGGGGGTCGACGTTGTCAGCGTCCACGACACAGTCGTGAGTCCAGCAGTCCCCCAGGTCGAAGACATAGCAGAACCGGTCGCCGACGGTGACGGTCGAGGTGACCAGAAACTCCCGCTCGTCCAATGGCTCGTCGCCCAGCTCGTCTTCAGGGGTGGGTTCCGCGAGCCTGCGCCCATCAGCCAGGGTGAACTCGTGGAGGTGGGCGAGATCCCAGCGCGCGAACGCCGCATCGATCCCCTCGGCGAGATCGGCGAAGCTATGCCTGGGACCGACCAGCAGGATCCGCCCGGGCCCTGGACTGTAATCCTCACCTCGGCCGCCGACCACCTCAACACGGATCGTCATCCAGCCCTTGGGCACCGTCCCTCCTCCCTTTGTCCCGTCGCAGGGAGCCTACGACACCTGTCACTTTCCGCGGGTCAGCCAGCAACGGCTGAGATCCGCTGCACAGTAGCTATCGCCGACGCAGAGTTGAGGGGTCTCCATGCCTCGACCTAATCCGGACTCGCCCGACCTGTCGCCGATCCTGAGCAACATCCCTGGCTCCTTCGCCTGGGGTGTCCTACAGCAGCGGCATCCCAAACTGATCAGGCAGGTTCGCGACGCGCATCCCTACACGCCCGATCAGCACCGCGCGTTGGAGGAGCTGCTCGACGAGACCACCGCAGGGACGATCCGCCCATTGGACCGCGAGGCACCCGATCACGCGCTGTGGGACGCATGGGGCGACGGCTACTTCGGACGCAGCTGGGCCGACGTCCCATTCCTGTGGGCCGAGAGCTACTTCTACCGCAGGCTCCTGGACGCGGTCGGGTTCTTCGCTGCAGGGCCGTGGTTCTGGCTGGACCCGTTCGCCTTCCTGAAGGATGCCGAACTCAACGACCCAGCGCTCGACGCCGAGTTGCACATCCTCGATGAGGTCCACCGCCTTCCTGCTCAGGAGCAGGCCGAGGCACTGTTGCTGGCTTCGATCTGGGGGAACCGGGCGGACCTGGGATTCCGGATCGGAATGGCGACCGCCGCTTCCGGGCAGGAAGCAGGAACGGGGCAGCCAGCGCCGACAGCGGCCTTGGTCGCCGATGACAGCACGTCAGTTTGGGCGGCACTGGAGGGTGGCGCCGGGCAGAGGCTCTGCGTTGTCGCAGATAACGCCGGCCGGGAGTTGCTCGCTGACTTCATCCTCGCCGACCACCTGCTCGACACCGGCTTGGCGGAGACGGTCGCCCTGCACGTCAAGCCCTACCCCTACTACGTCTCCGACGCGACCACCGCCGATCTCGTCGGCTGCCTTCGCCGTCTCGCTGTGGCGCCAGGCAGCGCCGGGGAGGCCGGGCGGCGGCTGTGGCAGGCCATGGCCGCTGGTCGGCTGACCGTGGCGGCCCACTGGTTCTACTGCGCCCCGCTGTCGTTCCACCACATGCCGGACGAACTTGCCGACGAGCTTGCCTTGATGTCGCTGGTGGTGATGAAGGGTGACCTGAACTACCGGCGCCTGGTCGGTGACTGCGATTGGCCCCAACGACTCCGTTTGCCGAGGCGGCTTCCTATTTCCCGGCTCCGGTTGTGACGCCGCGCACACTCAAGTCTGACGTCGTGGTCGGCCTGGATGCCGAAATGGTCACGACGCTCGAAGCCTCCGGAGTGGCCTGGCGAACCAGCGGCACGCATGCCTTGGTGCAGGCGCGCCTGTAGCGTTCAGCGCGACATTGTGACGGCTTCTTCGCTGCATCGCGTCTATCACACTGCACAGGAGGTCCTGGGAGGACCCCTGGGGAGCACCCTGACGAGTTGCCGGGTGGCTCACCGAACGAGGAGTCGATATCCGAGTTGGGCATTGAAGTCACCGATCAAGGAACGCCGCGCTGATAGCGCTTGCGGATTGTGCCTCGTGCCTGTGGCCCACGGATTCAGTCGAGGAGGGCGAAGCCGCATGGCAAGGCCAAGCCAGTCGAGGAGATGGCCAAGCTCGTGGCCTGGATTGTCAACGAGGTCCTCATAGCGAATGAGATACATCGGGACCTGGTCAACGTGGCGTAGGGCCGCCTGGATATGAACGATCCAGGCCATCTCGGGGGTGAGGAACTCGCCGCGTTGGCGGTAGACGAAGCGGTTGGCGCGAATAGAGGCAGCGACGTCCTCACCGTTGCGGCAGATGTGGATGAAGCGACATTTGGAGCCGAAGCGTCGATAGAGCTGGGCGACGCGGAAGGTGTTGAACGGCGACTTGGTGAGCAGGCGACGTGTGCTGAAGTGCTCAAGGTGAGCTGCGATGGCACGGTCAAGAACGTATAGGTTGCCGAGCGCGGGATCGGTGAATTCGTAGCGATGACCGCCGAGATGGATGTAGCAAGGAATGGCGCGATGGAAGATGTCCTCGGCCTCGGCCGGGACGACGAGGCTCGGGTCGAGCTTGAGTGTCTTGGTGTCGATCGCAAAGGCGCCGCCGCCAAGGTCGGCGAAGGGCCGCTTGGCGGTGTGGGCGAGGCCGTAGGTGGGCCAGGCCCAGCAGGAGGCGTTGGTGAAGAACGCGAAGGCGCCTTGGGCGGCGAGGAGGTTGAACAGGTAGGAGGTGCCGGATCTCGGCGAGCCGACGATGAACACTGCCATGTCGAGCCGTTGAAACCATTGCGATGGGTCGGTGCGCTGAGTGTGAGCAGCACGGGCAGCCAGCTCAGCGGCAAGGTCGAGGTGTTCGAGTTCGGCGAGTTGGGCGGCTGGAATGGCAGGTGGCTCGCCCCGGCGGACCATGTCGATGAAACGTTCGACCGCGAGCATGGTCGGAGGCTGCGGTGTCATGCCGGCGAGATAGCGCTCGTCGAGCTGCTCGGCGAGCACGTTGACCGCGGGGTCGTCGCTGAACCGAGAAGCGCGGGTCCTGAACAAGCTGAGCGTCGCTGCGAGCGTGGCCGCGTCGATGGACCTGGAGCCGCTCATCGCGTGCTGAGTCCTTGCTGGAAGAGCCGGGAAGCGCCTGGCGGGCGGATGTCGCTCCAGCGATACCTGTAACCGCTTTGGCCGTGATAGGCGGCGGTGAGGACGAAGTGCACCTCTAGCCAAACGTAGAGTTGGGCGAGGGTGCAGCGGAGCGCGGGATTGCGGTGGGCTGGCGGGGTGCGGCGATGAAGCGCGGCGTTGTAGCTGACGAGGATCAGCTCGATTGTGGTCTGTTGAACCGGGCCACAGGTCATGGCGGCGGCGACGATGAGCTTGCCGAGGTCGTAGCCCGGCGGGGCGAGGGTGAGGTCGTCGAAGTCGATGGTGATGAGATCGTCGCCGCGGAGCAGGAAGTTCCGCGGATTGCTGTCCTTATAGATGACGGCTGGGCTGCCGTCAGCGACTGCCAGGATATGGTCGGCCTGGCTGGCGTTGAACCACGCTCCGCATGCCTCGTCTCCCTCAAGCCGTCGCGCGAGCGCCGTGCGACGGATGGAGTAGAAGTCGGCGGCGATCGGCTGCCCGTCTTGGCCGAGGAGTGGGCGTGCGAGGTTGGCGTCGAAGGTATGGGTCTGGTGGATCGCTGCGTGGAGGGCGCCCATCTCGCGGGCCACGAGGGCAAGGTCGGCGAGGCCGAGTGGGTGGGATGGGAGGTAGGTGAAGTCGATGGTCAGCTTTGCTGCATCTGCGCCGAGCATCGGTGGGAGTCGCAGCGGAGGGGCGAACTGGGCAAGCCAGTGGTAGTGGCGAAGCGCGGCATGCCACGCGTCCCTACTGCGGTAGTGCTTGGTGAACCGGTCGTGCTCGTCTGGTGGAGTTAGGCGGGCTGCGGAAGCTGGAGCGGCTTCCACGCCTCGACCTGGTCCAGGAGCTGGAGGCGGTCCCGGATATGCCAGTTGAGCAGCAGCCGCTTCAGCACGACCAGGCGCAGGAACCATGGCAGCAGCTCGACGACGGCATCCTCCAGGCCTGGGTGCTGCCGAGCATGGGTGTATTCG
>WNGD01011604.1_pt1 | contig 16128 bp, 15 predicted proteins | sample 5400671 | NCBI WGS metagenome assembly WNGD01 (sample SAMN13153369, study PRJNA577476) | soil metagenome | isolation source: 40 cm soil or saprolite under grassland replicate 2 | place: USA:California | collected 2016-06-15 | reverse complement strand
GGACATAAACCCTTGCGGGCCTCGAAGCCTTTATTCTCCGTCGCCTCTTGGCCGACGTCTCCATGAACGCGAACGAGGCCACCCTCGTCTGGGTCGACGAGTACAGCCGCATGGCGGAGGCCTACGACGCGAACGTCGCGCCACGCTTCGAGCCGATCGCCCGGGAGGTCGTGCGCCTCGCGGACCCAAAGGCGAACGAGCTGTTCCTCGACGTCGGCACGGGCACGGGCCTCCTCGCATGCCTGCTCGCGCCGCGCGTCCTGCCGCAAGGCGTCGTCGCGATCGACCTTGCGGACGGCGCGATCTCCGCCGCCAGCTACCGCGCCGGGAACGCGGGGATCCGGAACATCCGCTTCGAGATGCTCGACTCCCGGAACATCGTCTACCGCGGCAAGCTGTTCGACGGCGCCGCGAGCAACCTCGGGATCCCGGGCCTCGGATACGACCGGGTGTTCCAGGAGGTTCGCCGGGTCCTAAAGCCGACCGGCCGGTTCGTCTTCAGCGAGTGGCCGACGGACCCGACCCCGTCCTTCGCCGCATTCCGGGCGCTGCTCGAATCGCACGGCACGCGGACGCCATCCAAGGATCTCGCGCAGGTGCGAGACGCGGTGCGATTGGTCCGGAACGACCCGGAGGCGAAGGCTCTCGGCGACCCGCGGGCCGTCCTCAAGGCCCTCGCGGTCGCGGGCTTCGAGCACCGGGAGGCGATGACGAAGGACTTCCCCGTGCGATTCGCACGCGTCGACGACCTCGTCGCGTTCGGCGCCTCGTACGGCTGGTACGAGCGGGAGCTGCGCGAGATGTCGCCCGCGGACCGGGTCGCCTTCGACGCGGAGCTCGCGGAGCGGCTCTGGCCCCTCACGACGGACGCCGGCATCGCGGAGACGTGGCGTCTGAACTTCTTCGCCGCGCGGCCGGAGTAGAGGCCCGTTCGTAACGAAACGCTAAATACGCCTCCATTCATCGAAACGGCGCGCATGGCGGACGACGCGATCATCCACGCGGTCGATGTCCACAAGACGTACAACTCGGGCGCCGTGAACGTCCACGCGTTGCGGGGCGTGAACCTGGCGATCGCGCGCGGCGAGATGGTCGCGATCATGGGGCCGTCCGGCTGCGGCAAGACGACCCTGCTGAACTGCTTCTCCGGCCTCGACGACGTGACGTCGGGGGACGTGCGCATCGAGGGCGTCTCGCTGTCGGCGATGAACGACGACGAGAAGAGCCGCTACCGCTCCCGGCGGATGGGCTTCGTGTTTCAGTCGTACAACCTACTCCCGGTCCTGACCTCCGTCGAGAACGTCGAACTGCCGCTCCTGGTGGCGAGGGTCCCCGCGCGGGAGGCACGGCGGAAGGCGCTGGCGATCCTCGAGGCCGTCGAGCTCGGAGGCTGGGCGGACCACAAGCCCGCGCAGCTCAGCGCGGGGCAGCAGCAGCGGGTCGCGATCGCCCGCGCGCTCGTGAACGACCCCGCGATCGTCTGGGCCGACGAACCGACGGGGAACCTCGACTCCGAGACGTCGGCGCAGATCATGGACCTCCTCGTGCGACTGAACCGCGCGCAACGCCAGACGCTCATCGTCGTGACGCACGATGCGGGCGTCAGCTCGCGCGCCCACCGCATCCTCCGCATGCGGAACGGGCAGATCGTCGAAGAGACGCGGGGGTCGTGAGGCCGTGGCCCTTCCGGAGTGGTCCGTCGTCGCAGTCCTGCTTGGCCTCGCCTTCGTCGCCGTCGTGATCGGCGCGCGGCCGCTCCTCGCTCGCCTGGCGGCCCGGAACATCGGACGCCGCAAGTCCCGTGTGATGATCGTTGTCGCAGGCCTCTTGGTTGGGACCGCGATCATCTCCTCGAGCCTCGTCGTGGGCGACACGCTGGGCTACATCTTCCTCGAGGACGTGTACGGCCGCTTAGGCGCGGTCGATGAGATCGTCTCCAACGAATTCAGCGGGCAGCTGTTGTCCTTCAACGAGACGAACTATACGCAGATCGCGGGAGACCTCGCGGCGCGGTCCACGCCGATCGACGGCATCGCCCCGGCGCTCGTCAAGACGATGCCCGTCCGGAACGTCGCGGGCAACAAGGGCAACCAGCAGATCACCGTCACGGGGCTGAACGCCTCGGACGAGGGAGCGTTCGGGCCTCTCACCACGATTGGCGGGCGGTCCGTCGACGTCGGCGATCTCGCGCCCGGCGAGGTGTACGCGAACGGCCGCGCCGCCGCGGACCTGAACGCGACAGCGGGGCAGGACCTCACGCTCTTCTACGGCACCACGAACCAGACGCTCGTCCACGTCACCGTGGCGGACATCGTGCGGGACGAGGGCAAGGCTGCATACGGGCGGGATCCGATCCTCTTCATGGACCTCCGCCGCGCCCAGGCCGCGTTCAACGAGACCGGCTCAATCAACCGGATCCGCGTGTCGAACGTCGGCGGCGTCGCCGACGGCGTCGCCCTCTCCGACCGGGTCGTGCAGGACCTGCGGCTCAGCATCGCGGAGCGCCACCTTGAGCTCCTGGTCCAGGACATCAAAGCGTCCGAGATCGCCCAGGCGGTGCAAGTCGGCCGGGACGCGACGGAGCTGTTCCTCGTCATGGGCGCCTTCGGCATCCTGGCGGGCGTCCTGCTGATCGTGAACATCTTCGTCATGCTCGCGGAGGAGCGGAAGCCGGAGCTCGGCATCACGCGGGCGGTCGGGTTTCTGCGGCGGGACCTCCTGGCGACGTTCGCCCTCGAGGGGACGTTCTACGCCGTCGTCGCGGCGGCGCTCGGCGCCGTCGCCGGGCTGGGCCTCGGCTACGTCATGGTGTACTTCTTCGACAAGGTCGTGCCCCACGGCGACGTCGTCGTGACGTTCCACTTCGACCCGGCGTCGGTCGTCACCGCGTTCGTCGCGGGCGCCACGCTGACGTGGGCGACGATCCTCCTCGCGTCGTGGCGCGTGAGCCGGCTGAACATCGTCCGCGCGATCCGCGATCTGCCGGAGCCCGGGACCCGGGAGCGGTCGCGCGAGGTCACGCTCGTCGGTGCGGTCGTTGCCCTCGGAGGCGTCATCCTGACGGCATGGGGCTTCGCCGCGAACACGGGGTTGGGCAAGATCCCCGGCCCTCCGATCCTCGCGATCGGCGTGGGGATTGCCGCGTCCTCGAAGGGATGGGCACGGCCCGCGCTCTCTATGGCGTCCCTGTTCAACCTCGGCTGGATCCTCATGCCCGTCGGGCTGCTGAACGAGGCGACGGACAGCGTCTCGATCGCCTTCGTGATGACAGGACTCATCCTCGTAGGCTCGGGCATCCTGATCGCCGTGTTCAACGTCAGCGAGGTCCTGCGGGCGCTGCTCCGGCGAGCGAACCGCGGCGCCGGTCGGCCCGTCCTCCGGACGGCGGTGTCGTATCCGATGGAGAAGCGGTTCCGGACCGGGATGACCGTGGCGATGTTCGCGCTCATCCTGTTCATGGTCACGCTGATCTCGATGATCCAAGGGCTGCAGGAATCGAGCCTCGACACGTTCGTGCAACAGCAGTCCGGCGGCTACGACGTGATCGCGTACACGACCACGTACGGCGAGATACCGGACTTCCGGCAGCGCCTCCAGGGGAACTTTAGCGAGGACCTCTTCGCTGGCGGCTGGAACGGGACGGCGAGCGCGAGCGTCTTGCCCGCGCGCGTGCAGGCGATCGGCGGGAATCGGTCGTTCGACTATACGCTCTGGGGCGTCGACAACTTCCTCATCCAAAGCAACCAGTACGGATTCTACAGCAAGATGTCCTCGTACGTCAACGAGACGGACGGAAAGGTCGTGCCGCTGACGACCCGCCAGGACGTCTGGCTCTCCCTCCGAAACAACCACACCCTGGCGATCGTCGACCGGAGCGCGGCGGGGCAGAATCAGTTCGTCCCGGACGAGAGCCGCCTGCGCGTCGTCCCCGGCAACACCATCCGAGTGTTCGACGCGGCCGGCCGCGGCGTCAACCTGACGGTCGTCGGCGTGCTCGAGCAAGCTTTGCAGTTCACGTCCGGTGTCTTCGTGGACCAGGGGGTGGTCCGCGCCGTGTTCCCGGCGGAGGAGCGGTACACGGCGTACTTCTTCCAGATGGCACCCGGGGCCGATGTCCCCACGTTCCGGGCCGACCTCGAGCGGGCGTTCTTCGCGTACGGATTGCAGACGATCGACATCCGCGAGGCGATCGGCCAGGCGTTCGACGCGTCGCAGCAGGTCCTCACGCTCATGGAGGCCTACCTGGCGATGGGACTGCTCGTCGGGATCGCCGGCCTCGCCGTCATCACGCTCCGAGCGGTCGTCGAGCGGCGCGCGCAGATCGGCGCGCTCCGGGCGATCGGCTTCACCCAACGGATGGTGCTCTCCATGTTCCTCGTCGAGATCGCCCTCATCGCCGTGCTGGGCGTTGGGATCGGGGTGGCCCTCGGGATCGTGTTCGCGTACAAGATCTACGTCGTGTACTTCGCGGACATCATCGTCTTCAGCGTGCCATGGACGCACCTGCTCGCGATCATCGGCGGGGCGTCCGCCGCGACGGTCGCGTGCACCGCGCAGCCCGCCGTCCGCGCGTCCCGCCTCCCGCCCGCCGAGGCGCTGCGGTACATCGAGTGAGCCGCGCGTCGAGCGTGTCCACAGGAACATACCTCTAAGTGTCGGTATGCCGCCCGTCCGCGGTCGCGGATGCGATGGCCTGCTCGATTTTGGCCCGGCGTCGCGCGAATTCTTGCTCGGCCCGGCGATGGTACGTCGCGATCCGACGGAGCAGCTCCTGCTTCGCCCGATCCGATCCGACGCGGCCGACGTAGTCCTCGTGGCGCGCCGACCGACCGTTCGTCCGCTCGTAGTGCCAGAAGTAGAAGTACCGCCGTCCATCGAAGTCGCGGACCCGCGCGCCGCATCCGATCTCCATCGTTCATACCTCTAAGTAGAGGTATATCCGTAGAGGGCCTCAGGCTTCCGGTGGGGTGGGCGAAACAACTCTCGCGTCGCCCCCGGAACAATCCTTTTATGCGCTCCGGGGCTGTCCGCGGAGACGCGCATGGCCGACGCGAAACTCCCGGAGAAAGCGTGGGAGCCTTCCATCGAAGAAGAGGTCCTCGACCTCTGGAAACGGGAGCCGGATTCGTATCGCTTCGACCCCCAGCCGGGCCAGCCAGTCTACGTGATCGACACGCCGCCGCCGTATCCGAGCGGCTCGTGGCACGTCGGCGCGGTCATGGCCTACTCCCTGATCGACATGATCGCCCGCGCGCAGCGCATGCTCGGCCGCGCCGTCCTGTTCCCGTTCGGCCTCGACCGGAACGGAATCAACATCGAGCGCACGGTCGAGAAGAAGACCGGCAAGCCGCTCCACAAATGGGACCGCGAGGCGTTCATCGCGGAGTGCCGCAAGGAGATCGAGTCGATCGGTAGTGGCCTGCTCGAGCTCGCGACGCGCGTCGGGATGTCCGCGGACTTCGCACACACGTACTACACGGACTCCGACGAGTACCGCGCATATAGCCAGTCGATCTTCCTCGAGCTCTGGCCGAAAGGCCTCTTCTATCGAGGCGAGCGGCCGACGTTCTGGTGTCCCGTGTGCGAGACGCCCCTCGCGGAGGCGGACATCGAGTACGAGGAGCGGCCGTCAAGCCTGGTGACGATGCGCTTCCAACTGACGTCGGGCGGTGAGATCCATATCGCCACGACGCGGCCGGAACTGCTCGCCGCATGCCGCGCAGTCATCGTCCATCCCGACGACGCGCGATTCGCGGAACTCCATGGGAAGCGGGCGCGCGTCCCGCTCTACTGCCACGAGGTGCCGATCGTCCCGCATCCGACGGCGAAGCCGGAGTTCGGCAGCGGCGCCGCGATGATTTGCTCGTACGGCGACATGGTCGACCTCGCGCTGTTCCGCGAACTCCGCCTCGAACCGGTCAAAGCGATCGACGAGTCGGGCCGCATGACGCCGGCCGCCGGCTCTCTGAAGGGCCTGAAGGTCGAGGCCGCGCGTAAGAAGGCCATAGAGGAACTCCGCGCTGCCGACTTGCTGGAAAAAGTCGAGCCGATCCAGCACATGACCCCGATGTGTTCGCGCTCCCTGAACCCGATCGAGTTCATCTCCTCGGACGCGTGGTACATGAAGCAGCTCGAGTTCCGCGACGACCTGCGGCGCCTCGCACACGAGATGGAGTTCCGGCCGACGCGTCACCGGCAGCTCCTCTTGGATTGGATGGACAGCCTGACGATCGACTGGCCGATCTCCCGACGGCGGTACTACCACACGGAGATCCCGCTATGGTACTGCAAGAAGTGCGGCGAGACGCTCGCGCCCCCTCCAGGCAAGTACTACCGTCCGTGGAAGGACCCCGCTCCGTTCGAGAAATGCCCGAAGTGCGGCTCGAACGCGTTCGTCGGCGAGGACCGCGTCTTCGACACGTGGATGGACTCGAGCGTCTCGAACCTCTTCCTCACGCGCTACGGCAAGGACCCGGCGTTCTTCGCCGCGACGTTCCCCGTCTCCCTGCGGCCGCAAGGCCGGGAGATCGTCCGGACCTGGCTCTACTATACGACGCTGAAATCCTGGGTCGTCCGGCGCTCGAAGCCGTTCCACCGGGTGTTCATCCACGGACTCGGCCTCGACGCCCGCGGACGCGCGATGCACCGGACCCTCGGCAACGTCATCGACCCGTGGCCCCTGATCCGGAAGTACGGCGCGGACGCGATCCGGGCGTTCGTCGCGGGCGAGACGAACCCGGGAGACGACTTCCGGATCTCGGAGCAAAAGATCGGCGGGGCCGCGAAGTTCGTCACGAAGCTGTGGAACGTCGCCCGATTCATCTCGTCGTTCGAGGAGCCGGACGCCGGCAAGTTGCAGCCGACGGACGAGTGGATCCTCGCGGAGCTGAACCGGCTCATCGAGTCGTCTCGCGGCGCGTACGAGGACCTGAACCTCTTCCTGCCGGCGAACCGCGGCCGGGACTTCCTCTGGAACCTCTTCGCCCCGCACTACGTCGAGATGGTGAAGGCCCGCGCCTACGAAGGCGACACGGGGGCGCGATGGACGCTCCACGCGTGCCTGCGCGACCTCCTGCGGCTCCTCGCCCCGATCGTGCCTTTCTCGACGGACCGGATCTGGCGTGCCGTGTACGGGGGCGGCATCCATGCGGAGCGGCTCCCGATGCCGCGGGACGGCATCCCGGCGTCCCGCGCGGACTTCACGGAAGGTCTCGTGACCTTCAATGCGGACGTCTGGAAGCGGAAGCGGGACCAAGGCCTGGCGGAAGCGGGACCAAGGCCTGAGCCTGAACGTCGAGCTGCCTGGGATCGAGGTGCCGCCGGCACTGAAACCCTTCGAACGAGACCTTAAGAGAATGCACCGCCTCGGGTGACGGGAGGCGTGTCCCGCATGGACCCGGATCGGCTCGCGGGAATCCTCATCGTAATGGGGGCGGTGGTCGGCTTGGTCAGCACGACGATCACCCTCTGGACCATCTTCTCCGTCATGGGCTGGTTCGCGTTCGCGCTGGTCCTCGTCTTCGGCGTGTACGTGTTCCGGCAGCGCTCGGAGGCGCGCCTCCTCGCCATTGCGACCCTCTGGTTCGCGCCTCTCGAGGCGGTCTCGAGTGCGTGGATCCTGACGTTTGCGCGTTTCGTTCGCTCCGACGGCGCGGTCGCCTGGGCCTTCGTCGCGCTATTCGGAACGGTCCTCACAGTGGTCGGTGGGTTTCTCCGGATCCTCCGAGGAGGGACGCCGGCTCAGCCGGATTCGGGGTTCGGCTTCGCGGGCAATGCGGCGCGACGGACCCGATAGGTGTCGACGTACCACGCCATCGTCTCCCGGATCCGCTCCTCGAGCGGACGCGGCGTCCATCCGAGCTGGGTGCGCGCCTTCGTCGCGTCGATGACGATGTCGACCGCGGCGAGGTCCAAGGCCGCCCGGGACAGGAGCGCCGTGCGCCCTGCGAACCGGGCGTTCGCCTCCGAGAACCGCGCGGCGAGCCGCGCCAATGCCATGGGCACGTTCGGCTTCGGTGGCTCCACTCCCGCAGCCTCGGCCGCCATCCGGTAGAACTCGGTGATCGGTAGCACACGGTCGCCGAGCAAGTACAGCTCACCGGCTTTCCCGCGCGTCGCCGCGAGGACGTGGCCCTCCGCGACGTCCGCGGCGTGCGTCCACGTGTTCGTGCCGAATCCCTTCGGCAGCCGTCCGCGGCGTGCGTCCACGTGTTCGTGCCGAATCCCTTCGGCAGCCGCGGCAGCCGACCGCGCGCGAGGAGGGCCATGCTCCGGCCGAGCTGACCCGTGTCGCCCGGTCCGAACACCGCGGCCGGGAGGACGATCGTCACGGGCAGCCCGGCGTGCATCTCATTCACCGCGAGCTGATGGGCCTGGAGCTTCGAGCTGACGTAGGGATCGGCGAGCACCGTCTGCACCGGGGAAGCCTCCGTCGCGGGATGGTCCTTCGACGCCGGCGCGAACACGCCCGCCGTGCTCGTGTAGACGACCCGCCCGACGTTCTCCGTGCGGGCCAGCGACAGCACGTTGCCGGTCCCGGTCACGTTCACGTCGAGCATGCGTCGCGCGTCCCGGACCCCGGCCTCGTACCAGCCGGCGACATGGAACACGACCTCGGCCCGGGACACCGCCGCCTGGAACCGAGGACGGGTCACGTCCCCGACGACCAAGCGCACGCCGCGGGCCTCGAGGTCCTTCCCTCGCGCGGGATCCCGCGTGAGGACGGAGACCTCCCATCCGCCCGACAGGAGGACGTCGACCAGGTGCCGCCCGATGAGCCCGGTGCCTCCGGTGACGAACGCGCGCATCCGCTCAGCCTTTCCGCAGGACGACGGTCAGGACGTCGGAGTCTTTCAGGGGATGCTCCAGGCCGACCTTCTGACCGGGGAACTGCGCCGACGGGCCCCACACGTTGGCGTAGCGGAAGCGGCGACGCCAGTCGCGGTGGATTGCGTCGCACACCATGCCCACGTCGGAATCGGCCTTGACGATGAGCGGGTCCGCGAGGTCCGCCTCCTTACCCTGCGGTTTCAGGAAGACCCGCATGAACCGCAGCGTCTCGTAAATCTCGTCCTTGAGGCGCGTGAGCCCGACCCCTTTCTCCGCGGAGATCGGCACGAGCTTCCACTCCGGGAGCTTCGACTGCAGCTGCTTGACGTAGTCCGAGGAGACGAGGTCGATCTTGTTCACGACGACGAACGCCGTCACATAGATCCGGTTTCCCGCGAGCACGTCGATCAACTGGTCCTCCGTGATGTCCTGCCGGATGACGACCGTGCCGTTCAGGTAGCCCCACTCCCGGCAGATGTCCGCGACCATCTCCTCGTCGAGCTTCGTCAACCGCACGGTCGGGTTGATCGTGAGGCCGCCGCGCCGGCCCCTCGTCAGCGTGACGTCCGCCGGCCGTTCGTTGAGCCGGATCCCCGCCAGCCGCAGCTCGTCCACGAGGACGTCCACGTGCGTCTCGAAGACGTCGATCATCAACAGGATGAGGTCGCACCCGCGGGCGACGGACAGGACCTCCTTCCCGCGGCCGCGGCCTTTCGAGGCGCCGCGGATCAACCCGGGCATGTCGAGGACCTGGATCTTCGCGCCGCGGTGCTCGAGCAGGCCCGGGATGACGTCGAGCGTGGTGAAGTCGTACGCCGCGACGGCGCTCGTCGCATCCGTGATCTGATTGAGCAACGTCGACTTGCCGACGGACGGGAAGCCGACCAGACCGAGCGTTGCGTTCCCGCTCTTCTTGACCGCGTAGCTCGGGCCGCCACCGCCGGACTTGAGCCGCCGCGTCTCCTGTTCGTCCTTGAGGCGCGCGACCTTCGCCTTCAGCTTGCCGATGTGATGCTGCGTTGCCTTGTTGTACGCCGTCCGCTGGATCTCGTCTTCGATGGACTGGATCTGTTCCTCGAGCGTCGCCATCTATGCGGAAGCCAGTGGAACTCCCCGTGATAAAGGTTTCAACGCTTCCGCCGCGGCGGCTCCTCGAGTCCGATTTCGTTCCCTTCCGGATCGCGGAACGTGGTGACTCGGCCGAAAGGCTCCTCTCGGATCGGGTCGGTCACCACGCCGCGGCGCGAGAGCTCCGCGACGGTCGCCTCGATGTCGTCCACGAGGAACTCGATGTGCCAATTGTCCCCGGAGGAATGTCTCTCCCGCTCCGCATGCAAGGCGATCGAGGCGCCACGACCCTGCAGGTTTGCAAAATGAGGGTTCTCATAGGTGATCGCGAGGCCGAGGACATCGTGGTAGAAGGACCGCATCGCACGGAAGTCCCGCGTCCACAGAAACACGGTTTCGAGCTTCGCACCCGTCAGCGGACCGGCCGAACGCTTCCGCGCCATCGTCGTTCCCGTCCGCGGATGGATCCCTCGAGATAAGAGGCTTCCATGGCCGGCTACCAGGCGGTCCGGACTCCCTCCGGCTGCAAGCCCTTCACGGCGAACAACACCATGCGCCGGGAGCGGGGCGTGTACCCTGACAGCTCGAGGCCGCCGAGCACACGGTGGACGAACAGGCCCGCGCCCTCGAACATCTCCCGGAGCTCCGGGAACGTGTACGCGCGGACGGAGCCTTGGTGCTCGCGCGTGCCGGCGCGGTCGATCACGACCTGCCGCGTCTCATACCGGTCCAGGAGGACATCGAACGAGTCTTCTTGGAGGATCACGCTCCCGTCCGGCCGCACGCGCCACGACTGCGACGGCAGCACCGTCGCGAGCGCGTCCCGATTGAAGCGCTCCATCACGAACTTGCCGCGGGGCCGCAACGCCCTCGATACTCCGACGAGGACCTTTCGATCTTCCTCTGTGCTGTCGAAGTATCCGAACGACGTGAACATGCTGATCGCCGCGTCGAACTCGCCTCGGTACGGGAGCTCGCGCATGTCCCCGCGGACGAACTTCGCCCTCACGGAGGCCTTGCGGGCCTCGGCCCGCGCCGCCTTCAGGAGCGTCTCCGAGAGATCGTACCCGAGGACGTCGTAGCCGCGCGACGCGAGCTCGATGGAGTGGCGGCCCGCGCCGCACGCGAGGTCCAGGATCCGGCTGCCCTTGTGGAGGTGCAGGATCTTCTCAAGCGAGTCGACCTCCTGCGAGGTCGTCGTGTGCTCGTACTGCTTCAGGTAGTCCGGGCCGAAGAACGACTCGAACCACGGCTTCGGGTCGCGCCCGATGGATCTCCCCCGCCGTGCGGGCCATCGGCCCCGGCGGCCAAAAACCTTCCGAGCTACTTCGACGCGATTCGGGTGCCCGCCTTTCCGTCGACCGCGGGCCCGAGGTGCTCGAGGTCCGTGATGACGACGCGCTCCCCGCCGCCCTTCAGGAACTCGATCGCCGCCTCGACCTTCGGGCCCATGCCTCCGGGAGGGAACTGGCCCGCGGCCAGGTGCTTCTTCGCCTCTTCGATCGTCATGCGGTCGAGGGACCGCTGTGTCGGCTTGCCGAAATCCAGGGCGACCTGAGGGACGTCCGTCGCGATCGCGAGATGCTTCCATCCGAGCGCCCGCGCGAGGACCGCGGCCGCGAGGTCCTTGTCGATCACCGCCTCGACGCCGACGAGGCGAGAGCCTCTCCGGACGACGGGGATACCGCCTCCGCCCGCGGCGATCACGACGCGGCCGTCGCCGTTCCCGACGAGCCGCGCGATGATGTCCTTCTCGATGACGTCCAGGGGATGCGGCGACGGCACGACGCGCCGCCAGCCGCCGCGCTGGTCGAACACCATCTTCCAGCCTTTCGCGCGCTTCACGATGATCTCGTCTTCCCGGGCATAGTACGGCCCGATCGGCTTCGTCGGATTCGCGAACGCAGGGTCGTCGGCGTCCACGAGGACCTGCGTGATGACGCACGCGACATCGCGCTCGATGCCTCGGTCCGCGAACTCGTTCCGCAGCGCCTGCGCGAGCAGGTACCCGATCTGGGCCTGGCTCTCCGCGCCGCAGACGTCGAGGGGCATCGCGGGCACGAGATGGCGGGTCTCCTCGTTCTGCACGAGGATGTTGCCGACCTGGGGCCCGTTGCCGTGCGTCACGACGAGGTCGTGGCCCGCCTGGACGAGCTCCGCGAGACGCGCCGACGTCCGCTCGATGCGCCGCCGCTGGCCCGCCGCATCCGCAGCCTCGCCCGCCGGGAGGAGCGCGTTCCCGCCGATGGCGATGACGATTTTCTTCATGTCCGCCTCCGGGCGGAAGGCCCGCACTATTTTGCGGAGTCTATAAGAACGTTCGGCCGTCGATACCAACTCGAGGAGGCCGACGACTCGTCCGTCTGCCGTGCCTCGTCGAGCGGGTCCGCCCGGAGCCATCGCGGAGGAACCCTCACTATAAGCCGTCCCGTCCGCATGCGGGCCTTCCCATGGCCCAGGACGATCTCCGGGAGGAGATCCGGGAGCTGCGTGCCCAGATCGAGGCGCTCCGCGCCGCCCTCTCCGACGTGGCCCGGCCGTACACCGAGCTCGTCGGATACCTGGACCGCCTCCAGGACGTGTCCCGCGGCTATTTCCGGATCCTCGACCTGTACGCGAAGTACGGGAAGGTCTCGCCGGACCTCGTGATCCCGGGCCTCAAGGACGACATCTCGCGGCACATCGTCGCGGTCCTCTTCGACCGCCCGGAACGGAACATCTCCCAGATCACGGACGCGGTCAAGCGGAAGCGGGGGACCGCCTCCCGCCGCATCGTCCGGCAGCGGCTCGAGGACCTGCAGCGCGAAGGAATCGTCGTGGCCACGCCAGGCTCCCGGGTCCGGACCTTCCGCGTCTCCGACGCGGTGGCCGAGAAGTGGTCACAAGTGCTCGGCGTGCCCAAGTACCGGGACCGGCCTGGTGGTAGGCAGGAACAGGAAGGTGAAAGGAATGACTGAGGAAAAACATCGAGTGAGGCCGGAAGAGATGAAGGAGATGTTCGAGATCGCGTCGGAGAAGATTCCGTCGCTGTTGAACAGCCTCACGGACTCCATCTACGGAAAGGACGCGTCGACGAAGTTCGGGACCGCGGTGGCGGACTTCTACAGCACCCTGAAGAAGAGCGGCATGACGGACGACCAGGCGTTCAAGCTCACGGAGCAGTACATGTCGTCGCTGAACCTTGGCGGGATCATCGCGAAGGCCGTCGGGAAGCGCCACAAGGACGAAGAGTGATGGCGGACACCGGCGACCGCTTCCCCGTCGTGCTCATGGCGGCGTTGCCCGGGCTGACGATCCGGTTCGGGCTGACGTTCCTCCGGTTCCAGTCCCGCCGGAGGCAGGGCGTGCGACGGTTCCGCGAGACGCTCGAGGCCGGGGGCATGCCTCCGCGGGAGGCGGCCCTCCTGGCGCAGTCGTACCACGAGGCGGGCTCCCTGCGCGAGATGCTCCGACGTTAGGCGCAACTATTTATCGAGACGGCCGCATCGCGCGGTTCCGTGACCTCCCAGGAGGCCCTGGCACGCATCTTGGCAATCGCGCGTGCCTTCCGCGCGACCCCGTGGTTCCGCGTCCTCTACGTGCTGGTCCTCGGCGGCCTCGTCGCGGAACTGTACCTGCTCACGGCGAGCGCGCTGGCGTGCCTGATCCTATTCCTCATGCCCTTGACCGTGTTCCTCGTCCCGTACTACTTCGGCGAGCGACGGATGCGGCACTTCGCGCTGAACGCGCTGCCCATCTTCGTGATCGCGACGCTCCTCGCCGGGGGCATGGCCACGCAGGCGCTCCTCGCACAGAACGAGCCCATCGAACTGAGCAGCGCGGCCGTCCCGTTCTCGGCCCCGACGATGGCCCTCGCGAACGGCACCGTCGCGCCGTACCACGCCGACCCGAACCGGGACTTCACGTTCCGCGTGAGGCTCATCACGACCCTCAACGATTCGTACCTGAATTACAACGTCTCCCTGAATCTCACCGTGATCGATGGCGTCTCCGGGACCCAGCCTGCGTTCTCGATGACATACAGTCCGGGAACGAACAGCTCGACGAACCCCCGCAACGGCACCTGGTACCAGGCCATCCTGCCGCTCGGCGGATCGATCTACGGCTACGCGTTCTCCGTGACGGACAAGCGCGGGAACTGGACCTACACGCCGTCCGACTTCGGGCCCATCACGGCGTCCGGCCCGGCGTTCTACGGATTCTTCACGTACTATACGGGAATCTCGATGACGTTCCCCGCGCTCTTCTACTTCGTCATCCTGTTCATGTGGTGGTACACGATCCGGATGCGGGAAAACCGGGCGCGGATGCTCGGCGCGGAGCCGCGGATCCCGAAGGAGAAGCCCTCGCCGAAAGCCGGCGACAAGCCGGCGGACCCCGGCGGCAAGGCGTCGAAGGCCGCTGCGTTCACGTGCACGAACTGCGGGGCCGACGTGGGCGAAGACGACGAGAAATGCCCCAAGTGCGGGGCGGTCTTTGAGGAGTGAACGCATCCGCCATCGTGCACTTTCGCTCACCCCTGCCCGGCAGATTGATAGCCTCTCCCTCCATAGAATCGGCCGCGCACGTTTTCCTAGGAAACCTTAAATGGCAGCCGTAAACATGCGGGACCCTGGGATGGGAACGCCCCGCGTTCTCGTGAACCGTATCCGGTGATTGCATGCCCTCGACCTCGATCGCCGAGGAGCTCGCGAAGAAGCAGCGCGAGATCAGCGTCTCCGAGTTCTTCGAGCGGAACAAGCAGATCCTCGGCTACGACTCGGCGACGAAAGCCCTGCTCACCGTCGTGAAGGAGGCTTGGGAGAACAGCGCGGACGCTTGTGAGGAGGCCGAGATCCTCCCGGAGATTCTGGTCGAGGTCACGAAACTCGACAAGGAGGAGTTTCTCGTCGCGGTCGAAGACAATGGCCCGGGGATTGTGAAGAAGCAGGTCCCGAACGTCTTCGGACGTCTTCTCTACGGTTCCCGCTTCCACGCGCGACGGCAAACGCGAGGCCAGATGGGACTTGGGATTTCCGGGGCGGTCATGTACGGGCAGCTGACGACCGGGAAGCCGACGAAAGTCCGATCGAAGACGGCGGAAGACGATGTCGCCTACGAGATTGAACTCATCCTCGACACGAAGAAAAACCGGCCGAATACGATTTCGGAGGACTTTGTCATCTGGGAGAAAGCCCACGGCACGCGGGTAGAAATCCCGCTCAAAGGGAGATACGTCGCGGGCAAGCAGTCCATCCCGGAGTATCTCAAGGCGTCCGCCATCGTGAATCCTCACGTACGAATCGTCTACAAGGGGCCCGACGGCGAGACGACCGCCTACGAACGAGCGACGGAGGATCTCCCTCCCGTCACGAAGGAGATCGCGCCGCACCCGCACGGCATCGAACTCGGAGCGCTCATGGCGATGATGAAGGAGACGAAGTCATACAAGCTCGCTGCCTTCCTTGAAGAGGAATTCGTCCGGGTGTCTTCCCGAGTCGCCAAGGAAATCTGCGAGGCGGCCGGGATCGATCCGGACACCAAGCCGAAGTCGCTGACCCTCGAGAAGGCGAACGCCCTCCATGATGCCATGCAATCCGCGAAGCTGATGGCCCCGCCGACGGACTGCCTCAGTCCGATCGGAGAGAGATTAATCAAGCGCGGTCTCAAGAATGTCCTCGGTAACCTCCGGCCCGAGTTCTATGCCCCGCCGCTGACTCGGGATCCCGCTGTCTACGCCGGAAACCCGTTCCAGACCGAAGTCGGGATCGTCTTCGGTGGCGACCTGCCTCCGGACCAGCCGGTCGAAGTCCTTCGGTTCGCGAATCGGGTCCCGCTGTTGTATCAGGCGGGAGGCTGCGCGCTAAACCAGGCCGTCGCCAACGTTGACTGGCGGCGATATGGACTCGAACAACGCGGCGGCCAGGGGGTCCCCTTCGGTCCCGCCATCATCCTGGTCCATCTTTGTTCAACCAAGGTTCCCTTTTCGTCCGAGGCCAAAGAGGCGGTCGCGACAATCGACGAAATCATGACGGAACTCGATCTCGCGCTGAAGGAATGCGGACGTCGGCTCAAGACGCACCTGACAAAGAAGGCGCACCGCGAAAAGACGAAGGAGAAGTTCGAGATCGTCCAGCTCATCCTGCCGCGAATCGCGGAGAAGTCCGCGAAGATCGTGGACAAGAAGGTCCCTTCCCTCGACGCGACGATCACCAAGATTATGGGCGTCGTCTGGATCGACGAGGAGATCGC
>WNGD01007276.1_pt1 | contig 16128 bp, 17 predicted proteins | sample 5400671 | NCBI WGS metagenome assembly WNGD01 (sample SAMN13153369, study PRJNA577476) | soil metagenome | isolation source: 40 cm soil or saprolite under grassland replicate 2 | place: USA:California | collected 2016-06-15 | reverse complement strand
AAATTGGCTGGAGCTGCCCACAAAGTTCGACTTGCAGTAGTTTATCCTACAAAAATCAATTGGCTTACTTCTGTAACATAGTATAACGTCGAGTCATGGATGCATTGCTGGAAACAGAAACTGTGACTTTCACCGTCAAGGCCAGGTCGTGATCCCGCGCAAGTTCCGCAAAGAGTTTGAGATCGAAGAGGGAACCAAAGCGGCAGTCAGCTCAAGCCAATCACACGCGCATATATTCATAGTCTGCGCGGTTCGCTGAAGGGCAAAGGAGTGCTCAAAGCCATGACGGAAGACCGCAAATGCGAACGCGAACTGTGACATGGCGGCTAAGGTTCTTGATAGCTGGGCGCTGATTGCCTTTTTCGAGGACGAACCTGTTGCCGATACGGTGGAGGAACTCATCCATCGCGCCGCTTTGGACCGGCACAAGCTGCTGATGAGCGTCATCACCTGGGGAGAAATCTATTACAACACGATGCGGGAAACATCCCAGGGCGAGGCCGAATCTCGCATCAAGGAGATCGCGTCGTTGCCCATTGAAATTGTTGGCATCGGCGATGACCTCAAAATGACGCGGCAAGCCGCGATCTACAAAGCGACCTATCGCGTCGCTTATGCTGACGCGTTTGCGGCTGCACTGGCGAAGGAAAGGAGGGCCGAATTGGTGACAGGCGACCCTGAATTCAAGTCGCTGACAAGGAAATCAAAATCAACTGGCTAAAATGAAAACAAGCTTTGACCGGACGTTGGGGCCAAATGCAATGCGTATCGATTGGGCTTGTCATCAATTCGCGCGGACGGACGCGGGAGTGCGTTCTCGCATGCGTGGGAGCCAGACGGGATCGCCGTGTGGAATCACGTTGCGCCAGCGGGTGTCGAGGCGCCATAGGCCGGCCGTGCGCGCTACTTCGATGGCGTAACAAAATTCGTTGTCGGAAGTGCGTCGATTAATCTCTGCGAAGCGCGGCTCGGTTTCGGCTTTGTAGGCGGGATAATATTGATCCATGACATTGACGTAGGTATCGCGTGACAGGGTGGTGGCGATCCAGCGCATGATTTTGTGCGTGTCAGCGAGCAGACCGGGCATGACCAAGTGCCGCACCAAGACGCCGCGCAACGCCAGCCCCTGCTCATCCACTTTCAACTCGCCGACTTGCGCGTGCATCTCGGCGATCACGGCGCGGGCGGTGTCGGCATAATCGCTGGCAACGAGATATTTCCGGCAATGCTCAGCGTCCCACAGCTTGAAGTCCGGCATGTAGATGTCCACCAACCCCTCCATGAGCTGAATGCTTTCCAGGCTGTCGTAGGCCGACGTGTTATAGACCAGCGGCAGACGCAGACCGCGTTCGACGGCAATTACGAGTGCCTCGAGGATTTGCGGCACCACGTGCTCGGGCGTGACGAAATTGACGTTGTGGCACCCGATGTCTTGCAAATCGAGCATGATATGCGCCAGATCCGCTGCGGTAACTTCTGTGCCTTCGCCGTGCTGGCTGGTCTCGAAGTTCTGACAAAACACGCAGCGTAGGTTGCACCAGCCGAAAAAAATCGTTCCGGATCCATTCCAGCCACGCAGGCAATCTTCTTCGCCAAAATGTGGAAACGCGCTGGCTACCCGCGCGCGCCGTCCGCTCTTGCAAACGCCGATCTTATTGTTGAACCGGTCAATCTCGCAGTCGCGCGGGCAAACGCGGCATGACCTTAACGATTCGACCGCTCGCGCTGCCCGCTGCTGCAGAACTCCTTCCTCGAACGCTTTCATATAAGCCGGGACGAAAACCTTGCGCGGTAGAACAAACCGCCCGTCGCCGTCGAGCTCGGCGGGCGCTGAGTTGCCACTTACGTTCCCATCGAAAATGCGCATCGTCGGTTGATTAACTTAGTCATGTCAGCGCCAAGCGCCATCGGAAGACAGACCGTCCCGGCTGTTCATCGAGAGCCATAACCAGGACTTCCAAGCCGACAGGCCGGGAGGAGGTCCGTCTTCCATGACAGGCGGGACGCCCGTCTTCCGCGTGCATGAGGCTGACGCATAGGTTGCGTATTGTGATAAGCTATCCCGCGATGGCGATTAAAACTGAAAAGGAATTGAACGAAACTCAGCGCGGCCATTGGCTGAAAGCCGTGGCGGCGATCGAGTTGCGCAATTTCGGATACGCAATCTCGCTGTTACAGGGAATTCTCAAACAGGAGCCGCAGTTTCTCACGGGCCGTCAACTATTGCGGCGCACTGAGGTAACGAAGAGCAAATCAGCAAAGAAAAGTTTTTTTAATATCTCGACCGCACCGATCACGGTCATGAAGGCGCAGCGGGAAATCAAAAAGGACCCGAAGCACGCCGTCGAAATACTGGAAACAGTTTTAGGGGAAGAACCTTACCATCGCCAGGCAAATCTGGTTTTGAAGGAAGCAGCGGTAGCGGCCGGCTGGCCGGAGATTGGTGTTTTCGCGCTGCGAACGTTGCTCGAAGAAAATCCGCGCGACCTCAAGGTGCTGCACGAACTCGGGCGGTTGTATCATGAACTTGGAGAAAGCGATCGGGAAGTCGAAGTTTATAATCAAATCACCGAGATAAATCCGCTCGATGCCGAAGCACTTCGACTGTGCAAAGATGCTTCGGCTCACGCCTCCATGAAGAGCGGCGGTTGGACGCAGGCGGAGAGTTATCGCGATCTGATCAAGGACAAAGAAGTGGCGATTTCGCTCGAGCAACAGAGTCGGATGAATTTGACCGGTGAATCGCTCGATCAACAGATCGCGGAAACATACGTGCGCCAACGGGCAGAGCCGGCGAATATCGATCTTGCCCGACGCTTGGGCGCATTAAACGAGCAAAAGGAAGACTTCGAGGCAGCTATTAGCTGGTATCAACATGCCGCCGATCTGACAAAAGGGGCCGATGGCGGATTGGTCCGAAAAGTCTCCGATTTGAAAATCAAGCGCCTCGAGCGCGAGATTGCTGCGCACGAAGAATTTCTCTCCGGGCACGCTGCCGATCATCAGCTGCATGCGGAAAAGGCTGTTGAATTGAAGATCGCGAAAAAGAAGCGGGCAGAAATTTTGCTCGATGACGCGCGCAAGCGTTTGGAGCGGAACCCAACCGACTTGCAGCTTCGATTTGAACTTGGTGAACATCTCGTGAATGCAGGGCATTTTCGTGACGCCGTGCCTGAACTGCAGCGCGCGAGACAAAATCCAAATGCCCGTGTGAAAGCGATGAACCTGCTCGGCCGCTGTTATAGCGAGCTGGGAATGCTTGATCTCGCGATGAAGCAGCTCGAAGAGGCGTCGAAAGAGATTTTGTCGATGGACGCGATGAAAAAGGAGATCGTCTATAATCTCGGACTGGTTTACGAGCGGACGGGCGATCGGGAAAAATCCCTCAACTGCATGAAGCAGATTTACGAAGCTGATTACGGATACAAGGACGTGGCGAAGCGCGTGGAGAGCTCGTACGAGCAGAATATATCTCAAGCCTAATCAGATGAGAGGTTTTTGTTTGCCCCGCAGTCGCGGGACCGCGGCGGCTTCAGAGTAAGAGATCCTCTGCCACGTCCAAGCGGGTGCGAATTTTCGATTCTTAATTGTCGAATTGTTCCGACTTATCTCAACGGAGAAAAATCATGAAAAGCAAAGTCACTATTATTTCACGGTTTAGCATCCTTGCTCTCATAGTCGCATGCTTCGGTTTCGCTGGCGCGGCTCTGGCACAACCGAGTGGGGCAACCAAAAGCTCCTCGCTTAGCGCAAAGGACAAGACTTTCATGAAGAAAGCTGCCAAGGGCGGAACGATGGAAGTAACAATGGGAAGACTCGCTGAGCAGAACGGTCAAAGCGATGATGTCAAATCATTCGGCAAGCGAATGGTCACCGATCACACCAAGGCGAATGAAGAGCTGAAATCGATCGCGGCACAAAAAGGCGTTAAACTGCCAAGCAAAGAGCCGAGCGAAAAATGGAGCTCCGATAAAGCTTACATGGATATGATGGTGAAGGATCACGAAAAAGATCTGGCCGAATTTCAGGAGGAGGCCAGTACAGGCACCGATCCCGACGTGAAGAAATTTGCGGAGGACACGGCGAAGGTAGTCCAGGAACACCTTGACCTCGCCAAGCAAACTCAAAGCAAGCTGCAATAGAAACACTGACTGCGCGATGATGCGGCACGTCTGGGAAAGGCGTGCCGCATTTTTTTGCTATTTAGCAATGGGTTCTAAAACTGCCTTGCTTTTGCGCGGTCAAATTTAATCCTCCCTCGTGGATGCGTAAGACCAAAATCATCTGCACGCTCGGCCCCGCTACAGACCAAACCAGTGTGTTGAGGCGACTAATCCAGAAGGGAGCGGATGTTTTTCGATTGAACATGAGCCATGCCGATCATCGCTCCGTGCGTAAGATTGTCCCGCGTATTCGTGCCCTCGCAAAAGAGGCCCGCCGATCCGTCGGAATTCTGATCGATACTCAAGGGCCAGCCATTCGCATCGGAGATCTGAAGACTGACCTCGATTTGAAGCAAGACGACATTCTGGAACTCACCGTTGCCGGTGCCAAAAGCAAAGAGCCCTATTCGGTCAAAGTGAATTATGACGGACTTGTAGACGATGTTTCCGTTGGCGACACCATTCTGGTGGACAACGGCATGATCAGGCTGGTGGTCACCGAAAAACGGGGGAAGCGGATCCGCAGCAGGGTCGTGACTCCCGGGACGCTCGCCTCGCGGCGTCATATTAACTTGCCCGGCGTGCATGTGAATCTGCCGCCGCTTACTGAAAAGGATCTTGCTGATATTTCTCTTGGCACAGAACTGGGAGTCGATTTTGTCGCGCTCAGTTTCGTGCGTCAGAAAAGTGATCTTGACGAACTGCGTGGCGTTCTTGTCGACAGAAGGAGCAAGGCTTTGATCATTGCTAAAATCGAAGATCAGCTCGCCGTCCGAGCAATAGGCGACATGATTGAAGGCGCGGATGCGATCATGATCGCCCGGGGCGACCTGGGAATCGAATGCCCAATGGAGGAGTTGCCGATCATCCAGCGCCGAATTGTGAAATCCTGTCTTCGGCTGGGCAAACCGGTGATTGTCGCAACGCAAATGCTCGAATCGATGATCACGAATCCGCTGCCTACCCGCGCCGAAATCACCGATGTAGCGAATGCGGTTTTTGAGCAAGCAGATGCCATCATGCTCAGTGGTGAAACGAGCCTGGGGCGCTACCCAGTGGAATGCGTCCGAGTGTTGAATCGCGTTGCCTTGCGGATCGAGCGCAGCGGAGGGGCAGGTTATGCGGAGTCGGCAGTCCTCGCGGATCGGAGGCAAAAAACAGTTGCTTCTGCCGTGGTCTTGGCCAATTCGCTGACGAACTCAAAGATTATTGTCTTCACTCGCCACGGCGCCATGGCAAAAAACGTTTCAAAGCTTCGTCCGGAAAACGCACCGATATTTGCCTTCACATCTAGCGAAGAAGTTTATCGCCAATTATCGATCTGTTGGGGCGTTTATCCAGTGAAAATCGACTTCACCGAGGATCCGAACGCGACCATCGAGGCCGCAGAAAAGTTTTTGCGGACTAGCAAACTGACCGCCGCGGGCGATCAATTAGTGATCATCAGCGATGTCCGCGCAGGCGAGGAGCGCATCGATTCGGTGCAACTTCGGACAGCAAAATAACGGAACATAGGATTCTGCCTGTGCGCCCAACGCGGCTCGCGGCTCGCAGCCTGTTGTTTCCGGGATGAAACAGGCAACCATGCCTGTTTGGCGCACAGACCGGAGGTCTATGTTCCGGTGTTCGACTTAAGCTTCGACCGGCAATTCCACCTCAACCGGACGCTCCTTTTTGCCTAGAGCGCGGCGGAGTTTCGAGAGCGCGATGTTCTGCAGCTGCCGGATGCGCTCCCTCGTAACGCCGAATTTCTTTCCGACTTCCTCGAGAGTCTTCGGTTTGCCACCATCCAGCCCGAAGCGTTGGAAAATGATTTTCTTCTCGCGGTCGTCCAGCACGTCAAGCAACCCACCGACTTCATTGCGCAGATTCTTATCGCGCAACAGTTCGAAGGGCGTCTGAGCCTCCTCGTCGCCGACGATTTCGCCAAACTCCGTTGAATCATCGTCGCTGATTGGCGCATCGAGCGAAGCGGGACGGATCGACACGGTCTTGAGCTGGGACACTTTCCCGCTCGCGATCCCAATCTCATCGCCAAGTTCCTCGTCTGTCGGTTCACGGCCAAGTTCCTCGCTCATTTGCAACGAAACCCGTCGCATCTTGGAAATCTTGTCCACTAGATGCACAGGCAGACGGATCGTCTTGCTCTGATTCGCCAGCGCTCGCTTAATGGACTGCTTGATCCACCACGCAGCGTACGTGCTGAGCTTCCCGCCTTTCGCCGGATCAAAACGCTCCACGGCCTTCATCAGACCGATGTTTCCCTCTGAGATCAGGTCGAGAAGCGGCAGCCCGAGATTCGCATAGTCATGCGCGATCTTGACGACCAGGCGCAGGTTCGAACGAATCATCAGCGCCCGCGCTTCGCGATCACCTTTTTTAATTTTCGCTGCCAGCTGGATCTCCTGCTCCGGAGTCAAAAGGGGGATTTGCCCGATCTCGCGCAGGTAAATCTTAATTCCGGTATCGCTATCCTCGGCAGCCATATAACTCTTTTTCATCACTGATTTTGGGGGGTTGGATCGACAACGTACCGCCTATAACTATAATATTCGCCAGTGCCTTCCCGATCACGCGTTGTAGCATTCTCAAAAGTATTTAACAAGGTTAAATATTCGGATTTATGACAGCCCACGGACGCCTCTTGTTCAATCTTTTTCGGGCCTTCCACAAGGCCGTCATTCCTCGCGTTTTGTCCGCTCCAACCGCCCAATTATTAAACCAATTTGGCGAGTGCAAGTCGCGTTGGTGATTGCGGGCATTTGCCACTTTTCCACGCTTCGATTTTCTGCGACTCTGCAACGGCGATGCTGGCGAAGATTTATTCGGCTGCGGTCTACGGCGTGGATGCGTACGAGGTGGAAATAGAGGTCAACGGCGCTGGCGGTGACCCCAATATTATCATCGTTGGCTTGCCGGACGCAGCGGTCAAAGAGAGCCGCGACCGTGTCACAACAGCAATCTCAAATAGCGGCTATTATTGGCCACGCGGTCGCACTACGATCAATCTTGCCCCCGCCGATATCAAAAAGGAGGGACCAAGCTTCGACTTGCCCATAGCCCTTGGCATGATCGCTGTGACCGAGGGATTGGACAGTTCGCCGTTCGAAAGTTTCAGCTTCGTGGGCGAACTTGCCTTGGACGGTACCGTGCGCGCCGTGAAAGGCGTGCTGCCAGTTGCGTTGGAAGCGCGACGTCGCGGCAAGCGTGCACTCTTTGTCCCGGAATCCAATGCGCTTGAAGCCGCCATGGTCGATAAGATCGACATCTACGGCGTGCAAAATTTGCGGCAGACATTTGCTTTTTTGCGCGGCGAAACCGCGCTTCTACCCACCCGTGCGGATCTGAGCGGTTTTTTTGCCACCCATCAGGCTTACGACGTCGACTTCAGCGACGTCAAAGGTCAGGGGCACGTCAAACGCGCCATCGAAGTGGCCGTGGCCGGCGGTCACAACGTGCTCATGATCGGACCTCCTGGCTCGGGTAAATCGATGCTTGCGAAACGCATTCCCACCATTATTCCGTCCATGTCGCTCGAGGAAGCGATCGACACGACGAAGATTCACAGTATCGCCGGCTTACTCGGCAGCGACCGCTCATTTGTTTCCACGCGGCCGTTCCGTGCGCCACATCACACCATCAGCGACATTGGTTTGCTCGGTGGCGGCACATTTCCAAATCCGGGTGAAGTCAGCATCGCGCATAACGGCGTCCTCTTCCTCGATGAGCTGCCTGAGTTTAAGAGATCGGCCCTGGAAGTAATGCGCCAACCGATCGAAGACGGGAAGGTCACTGTTTCGCGCGCTGCGGGCAGCGTGACTTTTCCTTCCGAGTTCATGCTGGTGGCAGCGATGAACCCCTGCCCATGCGGATATTTTGGCGATTTAAAACGCGAGTGCCGTTGCGGTCCCGTTCAGGTGCAGCGCTACCGCCAACGGATCTCCGGCCCGTTACTCGATCGCATCGATCTGCACATTGAAGTGCCGGCGGTCGAATATCGAGACGTCTCCAGCGAGCGTGCCGAAGAAAGCTCCACCGCGATTCGCGACCGGGTGATGCGGGCGCGACAACGCCAGCAAGAGCGTTTTCGAAACGACCCGAAAGTAACCTGCAACGCGCGCATGGCCACGCGACACCTCAAACAACATTGCAAGCTCAACCAGGATTCGCAGGACCTCATTCGTGTCGCAATGAACGAACTCAATCTCAGCGCCCGCGCTTATGATCGGATCCTGAAAGTTTCGCGCACCATCGCCGATCTCGACGATAAGTTCGCCAGTCGGACGGACTCGTCCCGTGGCGAGATCGACATCTCACCCGAGCACGTTAGCGAAGCGATTCAATATCGCACATTTGATCGGACCCTCTGGGTTTGAGCGCTGATCCCTGCTGGTCTGTGCAATGCAACGATTCGCTGGCGAAAGTTGAATCCAATTGGGATGCGCGGCGCATCTCATGGGAAACAACAAACTATTGGAACTATGAAACCAACGCCATTGACAACCTGTAACGTCAGCCGCCGCGACTCGTTCGACCTCACCATGCACGAAGCTCATCCATGGCCAATCACCGATTATAGCTACCATTCTAGCTCACTCGGACGTTCGAGCGCGAATTATGCGCGCGGCGCAGCACGATCGTTTTGGAGTATCACGGGGGACTATCTCAAAAACGAGGCACGCCATGCGTTTTGGGGTGAAGTCGCACTTTTTGCGGTGTTGGCCGTCACAGCACTTCTTCCCTTGATCAGCAACGGACATGCGTTGATGGAATTTGTTCGTGCGATCAGCAACTATTAACTGGCGTAGTTTCCGTCTGATTGTTGCTTGGTGCTCTTTTTCCTTGTCAGCTGCGCCTCTGCGACAGACCGCACGTAGAGGATATTTTCGAGCAATCCTATGCGATTGAACCGACGGAGAACGTAACAATTAGGAATGGGGATGGCGCGGTTCGCGTTTATGGGTCAACTGCGACCGAACTGAGCGTCCACGCCATCAAAAGAGCTTACACGCCCGAGCGGCTGAAGCAGATCGTGGTCAATGTTTCTGTGAGGCCAGGCTCCGTCTCAATTGAAACAACTTTTCCCAAAAAACCGACTTGGGGCTTGTTTGATCGCTCCGGCACGGTCGATTACTCAGTCGTCGTTCCGCAAACCGCCAGCATATCGCGATTGGAATTAGACAACGGCGAAGTGCTGGTGGACGGAATGCATGGCCAAACCATGCACGCCCGGTTGGGGAGCGGCCAGATGTTCGAGCACAATTGCTTCAGTGATGTGGTCCTTTCGCTGGGCCGCGGCGCGCTCACGTTGGCCTACGAATGGTGGGGGCAGGGCAGATTTTCCATACGGGCAAACATCGCCCGCGGAAATGTGTGGGCCTTTTTTCCAAGTGACGCTGCCTTCCACCTGATTGCTAAAACAGTGCGCGGAAAAATTGCGAATGATTTTGCCGAACAAGGAGGGAGCGCTGCCAAAGAGACATCCAAGGTGGATGCGCTGATCCACAGCGGGGACGAGGCTGCAATTCAAATGCATGTTAGGAAGGCAATATTAAAATTGGGGAGCAAAACCCGTGACGCCCAAAAGAGGGCGCTTGCCCGACGCTCTCTCGGTTCCTGCCCTGTCACGCAATTTGCTAAATCCGTTTGGGAGTTCCAAAATCAAAATGGAACGGCTCCTCCCCATTTTAACGTTGTAACGCTTTTAACTCTTTACCGCCCAACATGCCCTCTTTCGACATCGTCTCCGAAGTAGACAAGCAGGAACTCGATAATGCGATCAATCAGGCACGCAAAGAGCTTGCCACCCGTTTCGATTTCAAGGGCACAACCGCTGAAATTCTCGCCGAGAAAGATAAGATCACACTTACCGCTGAAGACGTCGCTCGCCTGCGCGGACTGCGCGAAATCGTGATTGGCAAACTTTCCAAACGCGGCGTCGATCTCCGCAATATCGAACAGGAGGAACCTGCAATCTCATCCGTCGGTCATGCCCGGCAGGAATTAAAAATTCGGCAGGGCCTGGAAGGGAACAAAGCGAAGGAGATCATTCAGGCAATCAAGTCACAGGGTTTCAAAGTGCAAAGCCAGTTGCAAGATCGACAAATTCGCGTCACGGGAAAAAAGAAAGACGACTTGCAAGCCGTGATTCAATTCCTGCGCAGCCGCGACTTTGGCGTTGCCACCAATTTCAAGAATTTCCGTGACTGAGGTCTGGCTTCTGGATGCACAGAAATAAGCGAGATACCCCGTTCATTTTCGGCAGGCTGCCGAAAATCACAGGCTGGCAGCCTGTGCTCCCCGGAACGAAATTCATCCCCCCTGCACGGGCGGCATGATCGAAATCTCATCCCCGGGACTCAGTTTGTAATTGCGATCCACAAAGTCTACGCCTGCACCGATGAGGATGCTTCTATCCCGGGAGCGTAACGCCGGTATTTGCTCGTAAATTTTTGCCAACAGATCGCTCACGGTAGCTTTGTTCGGCAGATCCACATGCAACTCCGACGCGCCGGCTAAGTCGCGCAACTGCGCATAAAATTGAACGCTGATTTTCATGGACGATTACTCTGTTGCGCGATCAATTCCTTCCGCAGCACGCCAATGTATGGAAGATTGCGATAACCTTCCATGAAATCGAGTCCGTACCCGACCACAAATTCATCCTCGATTTCAAACCCGACATAATCTGCAGCGACATGTCGGGCGCGTTGCTTCTTTTTACTAAGCAGGACGCAAATTCGGATGCTGCGCGGTTTGGCCGTCTCCAATTTCCCACGAATGGCTGCGAGTGTTTGGCCGCTATCCAGAATGTCGTCGAGAATCAAGATATGCCGATCGATCACATCGGGAAGCGCCACTTGCTTGAAAATTACCTGGCCGCTGGCTTGCGCTTTTCCGTGATAGCTTGCCACACTCAGGCAATCCAGCGTCAACGGCAGTGGAATCCGCCGCAGCAAATCCGCCATGAACATCAGGCTTCTGTTTAAGACCGCGATCACGGTCAATTCCCGGTTGCGATAATCATTTAAGATTTGCTTAGCGAGCTCATCCAGACGCCGGTTAATTGCCGGTTCATCAAACAGCACGCGCTCCAGATTCCCTAGCATTGCAAATTATTAGGCCATCACCGGGGACAAAGATCAACGCACGACCTTTTTCAAGCAGCGGCGGCTTCCAAGCCGCCGATTTCCGTATACGGGGGTCAGAGACCGCCGCTCCTTGTTTTGCGCTACCGCGCGAGAGGCAATTCTGTTCTAAACTATTCAAACTGCCAGCAACATTGCTCTCATAGCCACGTTGAATAACGTGCGCTCCAATGCACGTGCATCACGATCGACTCGAGATTCGTACCAACGGCAAGGGAATGTATGAAATCACCGATGACGTCCAGGCAAAGATAGACAAGTGCGGCGTTCGCACCGGGACAATGTCGGTCTTTGTTCAGCACACCAGTTGCAGCGTCGTCATCATGGAGAATGCCGATCCAACCGCGCGACATGACGTGGAGGAATTCTTCAATCGCCTTGTGCCAGAAGATGCTGATTACTTCACGCACGGCTCGGAAGGCAGCGATGACATGCCGTCGCATATTCGCATGGTCTTGACACGAACGAGCGAGACAGTGCCGATTATCGACGGAAGAATGCAGCTCGGGACCTGGCAGGGTCTTTTCCTCTTTGAACATCGTCGCGCCCCGCATCGGCGAAAAGTTTTGATCACAGTAACGGGTGAATAGCCTGTAGCGGCGGTCCATGACCGCCGAAGGTAGCGCGCGACCTTCCAGGTTGCGTTTGGAAGAATCGCAAGCGAGACGTTTTTCGGCGCTCACAGAGCGCCGCTACAGAAGATCGTAAATCGCGTCCACGAGCCGCAATGATTTCTCGTTAGGCAGCAGCGATTGCTCCATTTGATTCATCACGTAGGCAAACGCGATTTTGTTTTCCGGATCGGCAAAGGCATGGCTGCCGCCCGCACCGGGATGTCCAAAGGCACTTGGCGATGCGCCGAAAATTCGTCTCACTGTGTGCTGTGCATCTTTCATAAACCCAGCGGAAAACGCCGTCGGTATTTGAAAAACGCAGTCAAGGCCGTCTGCTAATGTCGTTGTCATCCAAGCGATCGTTTGCTCCGAGAAAAACGTGCGATTACCCATTTTTCCGCCATTGGCGAGCATGGAGTAAAATTGTGCCACTGCCGCAGCGCTCCCGATCCCGCCAAAGGAAACGATCGGTTTGGCCCGGATCGCCGGAGTGTTCATCGCGCTGATCGCCTGCAACCCGTACGGTGAGCTGAACGTTTTCCGCGCCAACGTGCCGGGCGTGACAAGATCGCGGTAGAATTGTTCTGGTTCCTGCGGTTTACCGCTTTTCGTAGGGTAAATCGTCGCCACGCGCGGATTCTCCTTCTCAGGCAAGCCGATCCAAAGATCGAGATTGAGCGGCAGGGCAAAAATTTGTCGCCAATAATCCGGCAAAGTTTTTCCAGCGATGCGGCGCACGAGTTCGTCGAGTAGAAAGCCAAAGGTGCGAGCGTGATAACCATGCGCGGTTCCGGGCGGCCACAAGGGCGTTTGCACTTCCAGTGCGCGAATGACTCCGCTGTAATCGAGTATGTCAACTCGCCGATCCAAAGCGCAAAGTCCAGCCTGATGCGAAAGCAACTGCGTGAGCGTGACTTGTTCTTTGCCCGCCTGCGCAAACTCGGGCCAGAACTCGGCCACCCGTCGGTCAATGTCGATCCCATGTTCCTGCAGGACATGCAGGACACACGCGCTGCCCATTCCCTTTGTCGCAGACCAGATTAGGACGAGCGTGTCCTTGCTCCACGGTTTTTCGCGACGTGCGTCCTGAAATCCACCGTAAAGGTCGACAATCGACGTTTCACCTTGCCAAACGGAAACAGCGGAGCCTAATTCCTCGAACTTCTCAAAATTTTCGCGGAACAGCGGCTCCAGTCGCTCGTGAAGTTCGGCCACGCTTAGTTGCATCGATAGAACCTGTAGTGGCAGGCGTGCCGCCTGCAATATTTAGGTGCAGCCGGCACGGCTGCCACTACAGAAAATAGAGGGACGACCTCCGTGTCGTCCCACTTTTTGGCAACAGGGTTGAATTGGGACGTCGTGCAGGGCGTGGCTACAATAATAAAGCTTCCAACTCGTCGAGACGCCGCTCAAATAATCGGAGTGTGCTCTCGATCGGCGCAGGTGTCGTCATGTCCACGCCGGCGGCTTTGAGAGTTTCGAGCGGAAAGTTCGAGCCGCCCGAACGCAGAAAATTAAGATACGACTCGACGCTCCCCGGCTTACCCAAAAGCACGCGTTCGGAAAGGGCAACCGCCGCGGAAATTCCAGTCGCGTACTTATAAACGTAAAACGCATGGTAGAAATGTGGGATGCGCAGGCATTCCAAATCGAGCTCGGTATCGAGCACGAAATTTTCTGCAAAGTAGGTTTGGAGGAGTTTGCGATACTCCGATTTGAAAACATCGAGCGTAAGCGCGTCACCGCTTTCCTCGATCGCGTGGATAATTTTTTCAAATTCAGCAAACATCGTCTGCCGGAAAAGCGTGCCGCGCAGATCATCGATCTGTCGATTGATGAGATAAGCACGCATCTGCGTATCGCTCGTTTGCTCAAGCAGATGATGCGTGAGCAGTTCTTCGTTGAACGTTGATGCAACCTCAGCCAAGAAAATCGGGTAATCGTAGTCCTGAAACAGCTGCGAATTTTGCGAGAACCAGCTATGCATCGAGTGACCAGCCTCGTGCGCCAGCGTGTAAACATCGGCGAAGACATCCTCCTTGTAATTCATCAGGATGTACGGCGGCGCGCCGTAGCTTCCGGATGAAAACGCGCCGCTGCGCTTGCCTTTGGTCTCGTAACGATCACACCAGCGCCTCCGGAGACCGTCGGCCAAAACATCGACATACTCTTTTCCAAGCGGGGCTAAGGCAGCGAGAACCATCGCGACCGCCTGATCAAAAGTAAGTCGCGTTTCGATTTCCGGAACCAGCGGCACATAAGTATCGTAGTGATGCAACTCGCTCAATCCGAGCGCGCGGCGGCGCAAATCGAAATACCGAAAGAGCGGATCGAGATTCTTGTGAACGGACGCAACCAGTCCGTCATAAACCGCGACCGGGACGTCGTCAGGAAACAGTGCGGCCTCCAGCGCAGATGAGTAATACCTCGCATGCGCGCGAAACACATCTGCCTTTACCGAGTAAGCGAGTGACGCAGCGAGCGTGTACTGATGATCCTGGAACTCCGCATAGAATTGATGAAAAGCGCGCTTGCGCAGTTCATGATCGCGCTTCACCAAAAATGAGCTGAACGAACTTTGTGTAAGCGGTGTCTCGCGCCCGGTCTCATCGATCAAGACGCCGAACTTCATGTCGACATCAGTCAACTGCGAAAAGGCGTCGTCGTAACCGCTGAGCGCGACACTGCCAAGCGCGAGAAGGCGTTCTTCGGGCACGGAAAGCACATGCGCCTTCATCCGCCGAATTTTGTGCAACTTGATGCGCCAGTCGGACAGTGTGGGATCGGCGATGAATTTCGCGAAGGTCTCATCGTCGATCGCCAGGATTTCCGGAACAACAAAGGCCGACGCTTCACCGATTTTTGTGAGCAGATTCTGAACCTGCCCGGTGCGGGCAAGATATTCGTTATTCGTACTGTCCTCCGCCAGTTGCAATGACGCGTAGTGATAGACGCGTTCGATTTTCAGCTCGAGCGACTTCTCAAACTCAAGCACTTCGGCAAGCCTTTGCGCCGACTCCCCTACTCTACCCTTCCAATTTTGGAGTCTCGGATACGTCCGCTGAAGCCAGGCAAAATCCTCCTGCCACTTACTCACGTTGGCAAAAAGCTGCGTCAGGTCCCATTTATCGGACTCGGGAATTTCAGGGCGAGTTGGTATTTGCGTGGAAGGCATTCAGAAAGAAGATGAATCTGGAAACCAGGAAACCAAGAAAAGAGTCAATCAATCCTGCACGAGAATTCCTGGATTCCTGGCTTACAGATTAGTTTTGAGTTCACGGATCGCGGGATGACGTGCAATTTTGCGCAAGGCTTTTTCGAGCAATTCTTTTCCGGGCGAGATTTTATGCCAAGGCGATGCACCCGAGGGATGTGGCAACAGGATCAAATCAAAGCGGTGGCCTGCGCGCGTGATACAAAATTTGCGACCGATCATTTCTTCCAGCTTCTTGCAATCGATAAACTGCGCGATGGCCAAACGACCAACCGGGATTATGAGGCGCGGCCTTAAAATTTTGATCTCCTCATCCATCCACGAAGAGCAATTACGAATTTCGTCCGGAGCTGGTACGCGGTCGCCACCACTCGAATTTTTGCCGGGAAAACATCGGCAGACCGCCGCAAAATAGATTGTCGATCTCACCGCGGCTTCGTTCAGTCCACAGAATTGCTCGAACCAGCGAAACATCGTTTTGCCGGCGGTATGGGCGAAAGGTCGTTGCAATACCGGCTCACGTGGGCCAGGCGCCTGGCCGATCAACATCACATTACTGAGGACCGGACCGCCTGAGACCGGCGTCGATTGCATCCGCGGACAACGGCGACATCGCAGAAGATGAGCGACATGGTCATCGAGCCGAATTTGAATGCGTGATCCCGGCATGTAGGGGATTTGAAATGGTCAACGTCGGAAGATCGACAACAGTAAGCTGAGCACGATGCTGAGCACGATGCAGGTGATGATGGGGAAATAAAATGCAGAATGCTCGCGCTCGATCCGAATATCTCCGGGCAAGCGCCCCAGCCATTTCGGCGCGAACCCGCTCCACATCACCAGACCCACGAGCGTGATGACGATACCGATGACGACTGCAAACTTCCCAAGTTCGCGCATACCGTGGGAGAAAGTTGCGCGGATTGAACAGAGGCACAAGGTTTGAGAGCCGATGCCAGTCCAGTTTAGAGATTATTACGAAACGCTCG
>WNGD01003408.1_pt1 | contig 16132 bp, 14 predicted proteins | sample 5400671 | NCBI WGS metagenome assembly WNGD01 (sample SAMN13153369, study PRJNA577476) | soil metagenome | isolation source: 40 cm soil or saprolite under grassland replicate 2 | place: USA:California | collected 2016-06-15 | reverse complement strand
CGCAATTCGCGGCAAAAAAATCTTCGCAAAAATCCAAGAAACCCGCCATTAGTAGTCAAATTTCGCGAAGCCCAAGCAAACGCGGGCTAAAGCCCGCGTGTGGGTCCCTACCTCAATTTCCAGCCCGGGTGGCGATCTTCGGATTCCGTCAGAACAATGTTCTCGTCAGCGAAACGGGCGTACCCGCATCTCTACCGTTGAGTTCGGGACGCATTTATGCGGAGACCAACGCTCCAGTTGAAACCGGATGGCGATCGCGAATCCGAATAACGTTGCGGCAATGATCAATTTCTTTTTCACCGACACAGCAGGCAATGACGTAAGATCGGCAACCACAACGATGGCGCCTACACACCACAGAAATCAAGCGCATGCTCACCGTCTTGATTCAGAGGCTGACGGCTGATGGCTGGTTCGCGATCCGGACCGCATTTGCGCGCATCCGCTGGATCAAGGAAGGCGTCAAGCGGCGTTACAATACCCCGATGGGATCCACCATCAGATTCGTCGAACAGCACTGGGACACACTCCTCCTACCTTTGAGTGTCATGGCCGTGACGCTGCTGACCGGACTCGTGGTCCGAAACGTGGTCTTTCGCACCCTACGCCGGTGGGCGGCAGGAACCAAATCGAAGTTAGACGATATCGTTGTCGAGGCGTTGCGCAGTCCGTTCATGATCTGGGTACTCATGCTCGCATTGCACTTTGGCGCTCAGACTTCCAGATTGCCGGTCCCCGCGCAAAACACGACCGCCCAGTTCCTACTCATCTTGTTCATCATTTCGATGACGCTGGTATTTTCGAGGCTCGCCCGGGTCTTGATCCAGCTTTCTGCCGGAGGGCTATCTTCCACCAGCCTGACGGGAAACGTGGTGAGAATCGTTGTCGTGCTATTGGGCGTAATGATTGTACTCAACACGCTGGGTATTTCGATTTTGCCCATCCTCACCGCGCTCGGGGTCGGCGGTATCGCGATCGCGCTGGCTTTGCAGGATACGCTCTCGAATCTGTTTGGCGGATTTTCCGTGTCGATGGCCGGGCAGGTGCGGATTGGAGATTACATCAAGTTGGATTCTGGAGAAGAAGGTTATATCACCGATATCAGTTGGCGCAGCACTTCCATTCGATCACTTCAAAACAACGCCGTTATTATTCCCAATGCCAAGCTGGCGAAGGCAACGATCACGAATTACAACCTGCCCGAACAATCCATGGCAGTTTCCGTGGCGGTATCCGTCAGCTATGACTGCGACCCTCAGGCGGTCGAGAATGTTCTGCTCGACGAAGCTCGGAAAGCCGCAGAACAAGTCCCGGGCCTTCTCAGCGCACCCGCGCCGATCGTTAGGTTCATGCCCGGTTTCGGACCATCATCGCTGGACCTGACGCTCATCTGCCATGTCCGGAAATTCGAGGATCAATATCTGGTCCAGCACGAACTGCGAAAACGAATTTTCAGGCGGTTTCGGGAGGCGCAGATCGAGATTCCCTTTCCCACACGCACGATTTACATGCACGACGAATCCTCAAAAACCTAACACCCCAGAGAAGAGGTCTATTGGTGGATCATATAGACCGCTCCATTGGTCAGTGAGGTCACGTACAGGTTACCGTCGGGACCGCTCACGATATTGGTGACGATTCCAAAATTCTTTCCGGCTACAAGGCTCTCGCTCTCGCCCTCGTCGAACTTGTAATCGTTGTCATCGACTTTGTCTTTTAGTTTGGGATCGCTGAAGGCGAATTCCCGCCGGCTGTGGTCGAACGTGAATTCGAACAGGTAACCGCCGTCGAGGAATGTCCGGGCCGCGCCGACGAAGAGATTGCCGGCGTGTTGCGAGCCGAGCGCGCGTTCCGCGAAACCGATCGCTGCCGGAGCGACGGCCCACTTCCAGCTGAACTCCGGATCGTCATAATGCGAGCGGGGCAGGTCGAACAGCCGATGCTTTGCCTGACCGGGAGAATCGGGGATCAGCGTCGGCGGCCAGCGCACCTGTTGCAGGGCGGGAATAAACGTGGCAGGATCGATCGCGCTGAAGGGGATGTTCCCCGCCACAGGCAAATTCCCCTGAAGAGGAGTGAACGACGTCTCGATCTGCTTGAACTGATCGACGCGGTGGAGCGGGCCAATCACTTGGACCCAGCCGCCGTTGGACCCGGCGGTGATCCGATTCATCTCGTCAAAAGCGTCGTCGCCATTCTCGGACTCCCAAAGGAAACCGGTCAGCGGATCGAACGCAAGACCGAAGCCGTTGCGGCGGCCGTATGAAAAAATCTTGTGGATGTTCGCCACAACGTTATTCAGTTGCGCAGACGTGAGGGTCACGCCGGCTTTCCTTTCCAGCTCGGCGACCTGGTCCACCGACACATCGGCGAAGGGATTGTCGCTCGGGGTCGTACCATCGGGGTTGAGACGGAAGATGCTCCCAGTCAGGTGGGCGTCGTCGGGCGCCGGACCGCCGAACTGATCATCTGGCTGACCTGGCCCAAAGGGACCTCTGGCCAGGTTCTGCAATTGCCCGCGCCGACCCTGGTCGCCGATTTGCACATAAAGCTTGCCATCGGGACCGAACAAGATCTTGCCGCCATCGTGATTGCCCCGCATGGGCTGACCGGCGTCCGCCTGAAACGACCGCAGCATAATAATGTTGTTGTCCAATGCCAACGTGTGTATGACTGGGTTCCAGACGTATCGATCAACGCGATTGCCCAGCAGTGGCACGTCAGCCAGATTGGTGCTGTCGGCATTTGTGCTGCTTTGCGTCCAGTAGAGATACACGCCATGGTTGTGGATGAAATCGGGATCTAACGTGATACCGAGCAGGCCGCGCTCGGAGGCGGAGTTGACGGGCAAGTCAAGCGCGGTGCCAACGATAGCGCCGTTGAGCACATGCTGCACCTTGCCACTAGCCTTTTCAAGGACGAGGAAGTCACTGGGACCGAGGAATGCCATGCTGGTGGGCTGATTCAACCCGGCGACGGCAGTCGTCACCTGCAGCTTCGGGTCGACCATTGCCGGTCCTTCCGGCGGGGGCAGCGAGGACGGGTTCACCGTCAATGTGCCGAAGAGTCCGTGCTTTTCATCGTCGATCCCGGCTGTGAAGAACAGCGTACTGGAAGAGGCGCCCGCGACGCCGAGTCCGAACTGTAGCGCCCAAATCCCGGGGATCTGAACCAGGCTGTTGCTAGCATCGCGGATGGCGCCAAGGAATTCGCCTGAGTCGAAGTCGAACGCGTTTACCGTACCGTCGCCGAAGTTGCCCACAAAAAGCGCATTATTGAAGCCGCCGAAACCTTCGAAGGGCGCCCAGGCCATCCCCCACGGTGAGTTGAGCTGGCCCTGCCTGATGAACCGCTTCAGCAGATTACCCTCAGTATCAAAGATGTCGACGAACCCGTGTCCCGCGCCGGCAACGTCGTCTTCCTTATCTGCGTCTTGCAGGGCATACGTGACGTAGAGGTGAGAGTTGATCGCCGCGATGCCGAATGGGGCGTAGCCGGCCGGGAGGTGCGGGTCTCGGAATTTGTCGTCCTTGTGAACCGGTCGAAAATTCGAGTCGAAAACGTCGATCCTACCCGCGTGGAAATTCGTGGCGAACAAAAAGGCGCCGGACTCGTTAAAGCCCATTGCGAGCCCTTTATAAATCGCGCCCGCGGCGGAGTTGTCCACGGCGATCACAGCCTGACTCGGATCCACACTACTATTCCAACCTTCAATTGTTCCGTCTTCGGTAACAAAGATTTCACTGCTGGGGGCCGACTTACCACCTGCTGATATGACAAATCCGGCCGTGGCGTTGGTTGCCACTCCTGTGGGCGAGGACATGCCTCCACCGTGTGCCGGTATACTGACCACCAGAGGCGATCCCGGCGGGAGCGGTTGCCCTTTGCCGTCATAGGTTGTCGCTTTGCCCGATCCGTTATCCGAAATCCAGATGCCGCTGTTGAGGCCTAGCGCCATCCCCCAGGGGTTCACCAAATTGGGATCCGTGATCTTGGCCATTCCCGCCACGTCGGAAACGAGATTGGTTTGCGTAAACGTCGGCGTGACCGACGCAGCGGACGACTGTCGCAACACGGCGACTCCAGCGGAGGCTGTGCAAAAGATGATGAGCATCCGCGCTACTCGAAACGAATTCCCTCTTTTCACGAGAACTCTCCTTCGGTTTTGTTAGATCCGATTCAGTGGGCAGTCTCGATTAGTTGATATTTCGCTTCAGGCTACGCCAACGTGGACGCGAATTGTCACAGCGATGTCTCTCCGCTGTAATTCCTTTGTCTCTGGAGCCGACAGCTGTTTTCGTGAAGAGTTGAAGTGGCAGATTGGTGTTCCTGTAGGGGAGGTCTATGACCGCCCACGACCTCTCGGTTTCGACATTGTGGGCGGTCCCGAACTCTCCGACTGTAAGACCCAAAGCCCTCAAGACCACGAAATGCGCGAGCGGATGGATCGTCGATCATAGAATGGTCTCGTGGCCAAAACGTTTAGATCTGAACCAGCCCCAAGGTGACCGAAATCGCCTCGTTCACTCTCTCTAAAGTTTCTTCATCAACTGAACCGAGACGTTTGATTAGCCGGAGTCGGTCCACTGCTCGGATCTGGTTGAACACGGCGACGGAGACAACAGACAGCCCGGTGGTTTGATTTGCGGGGATTAAAACGTGTACCGGATTCAGCGGAAAGCGCACCGTCGAAGTGATCGGTGCCACGATGGTCATTTGGGTGAGCCGGTTGGAAACGTCGTTCTGGATGACCAGCGCCGGTCGAGTCTTCCGAATCTCGCGGCCTAACGTCGCGTCGAGCGCCGTGAGGTAGATTTCGACGCGCTTTGGGTGGACTTTGCTTGCTTTGGGGTGTCGAGTCGCTGCCATGCTTCTTGGTCCACAGCAAACCAGTCTTCAGCGATTTCACGGTCCAGATCCTGGTCTCGTACTGCGGCGCGTTCTAGCTGGGCTCTTAGGGCTTCCGTGCTGCGGTTGGCCACGTAGTGCTCCACTGCCGTTTTGATGAACTTGCTGCGCATACCCGGCTTGGCCAAACGGTCGATGGTTTGGATCGTGGCTGTCGGCAGAACAATGTTGATGCGTTTGCTCATAGGAATTAAGACTTAATGCTTATATACACATAATAGACACACTGATTGTGTATGTCAAATTTACCGCTGATTTTTCTTGTTTGGGTGAGGTTGACCAGACAGCTGCAACATTGCTTTTCCTTAATTGACATAAGACCCAGACTCGGGCAATCTCGGGTCCCGCAATATTTGGTGAACCCCGCTTGTTTTTCCGATCCTCAACCCGTCCGTTTCGAGTGGGAAGCCAAACAGCCCCTCATACCAGGAAGACTACGAACTGCCGAGAGTCGCCAATTGCGCATCCCCACATTCCTTTATGATTGTGAGGAAGCGCATCACCTCGTCCTTGCTCACAAACGGATGCGGATCGCCCGGCTTGCGGTACGGTAATGCACGAATCTTCTCCAACGCCATGTCATACCCGGGATGGATCGTCAGGTATACGTCGGCGCCGGCCTTATTCGCGATGTCCATGAACCGGGCCGTGGATGCGCTCCAGGTCTTGATGACTGCCTCCAGAGTCGGACCGTTCCGAACGCCGTGACCGTAGAGATTCGGGTTGATACCTCCCCATACCGCGCCAAGATGCCGCTGGTTTCCGTCCTTCAGCGGAACCAGTACGGAGATCGTACCCGGCGTGTGTCCCGGAGTGACGTAGATAGTCAGCGTGGTATCGCCGAGCGTCAGCTTCATGCCATCCGTCGCGACCATATCTTTCTTTGGCTTCAGCTCGGTAGGATCCGGGCTGATCTCGATTCCATGCCAGTCGGCTTCCGATACGATAAGGTGCGCTTTGTAAGTATCCTGAATATATTTTGAGCCCCAATAACGATCGCTATGAGCGTGAGTGAGGATCAAATATTTGATCTGCGCCGGATCCTCACCCAGCTTTTTGAGCCCATCGGTGATCAATTCTTTCGCGCTGAAATTCATGCCGGAATCGATCAGGATGATCCCCTCGGATGTTTTGACCGCCCAGGTGGAGTTACCGAATACCTGCGGAGTACTCAAGGAATCCGCATGGCTGCCCAGCCAATACAGGTTGTCAAATACCTTTGCGGGCGGAAAGTACCACTCCGAATGAGGTGGAACTTTCACGGATGCAAGCACTGTGCTGCCCGGAGCGGGATCCTTGGCCGGCGGATTCTCGTCGCGCGCTTTTCCCGTCAATGCGGGTCTGCAAACTGTTTCGTACAAGGCTGTGAGGTCGTGCCCAGGCCGATATGCCGCGGCCTTGGCGATGTCGATGTGTTTTTGAGCTGCCGCATTGGGGCCTGCAGCGCTGGCGAAATTGAGAATCCAGCCCGCCAACACGAAGGCGAAGCAAAACAGAGCGATGCGATAACGTTTCATTTCTGACTCCTTTGTAGCGTAAGTCTACGAATTACCAGCCGGCGGAGCAACTTCCTCGATTGTGAATGGACTCGGGCTTCGCCTGCGGACGTACCCAGGCGGAAGATGTTTGTTTGGTTTTTCTTGCGGGTCGCCGAACTCCTGCCACAATCTCGCCTCAGACAACCGCTTCGGGAGGGCTGTATGCGCCGTTTGCTCATCTGCCTCTTCTCTTCCTTTTCATTGTTCACAGCTGTCGACCTGCGAGCCGAGCAAGCGGGATCCACGGCACCCGCCAATGGCAGCCTCATTGTCCCCAACGACAATCGGATCGCCGCCGGCGTTACAGTGAAGTGGCGAGTGAGGTCAGCCCGGACGGATGTCGGAAAATTCAAGCATGAGACCAATTCATGCCAACTCTTCCCGCCTGGGCTTGACACGAAACTCCGCCACCTTACAGAGTAGGGCGGCTTGATCGGTCGTCAAATGCGCAGCAAATTGGCTATGAGAATAGTTTGGGTATTTGCCGGGTAGGGGTTTGTGAAGTACGTCGCTTCCTGCCTGTCTTGCATGACTAACCTTTATCCCTACAAGTCCCGCAGCATCGGGCCACGGTGGTGGCACATAGCCACGTCTTGATTTCTCAACGGTACTAAATCGGGCAATATCGCATGAGAGGCCGCTCCTGTCTCTAAAAAATGACGGCTTGATTTTCCCATTCTCATACAACTGATCCCGCCGATAGACCGCACGCCACAATTTCTCGTTATCAGGGATGTGATCGATTAGCCTCCACGTCCTGCGGTAAATTTCTCTTACAAACCAACCAATCCAACCATCGCGCCAGAGCCATCTCCTCAAAACGGATTGTCCTCCTGATTGGTGCCTCGCCTTCTATGATGGCAGTTACGTCGATCCCCCAAGTGTCGGGATAAATGGTATAGAACAACGTCTTTTTGGACTCACGAATTTCCACATCCATCGACCCGTCACTTGCAGGACCCGTTGTCATGAGACTTGGAACAATTTGCTCTCTCACAAATATCTGCCTCGCTACTAGCACGATATACAGCGCCCGGTCCAGCACCTCTGGTCGGAACGGCTCAGCAAAATAACCATCCCATCGGCGATGATAACCACGGTATCGCTTCAGTTCGGACAGAACGCCTGCGACGGCCGAGTCAATTTTGGCCGTATCCCCAGAATCAGCAATGGTCGTTCTCGCTGACGGTGAAACTGTTTCCGCGAGGGTGACTGACAAGGACGCTGGAGCCTGGACCGTCTGTCCCTCCTCCACCCGCCACTCCGTTGAAATACTTCCTCGCGAGCGCCTAGAAGGAAACCTCGCTAGCCAAGACGCAGGCATCAATAGATCCGTTGCGGCTGATGACACTAGGTTATGAGACCTCCCATAATTTCGCTGCGTGTGGTGTCCGTAATTAGCGACTCAAATATCTCATTGGATTCGTCATGCAACATTTCCAGAACATCCTTCCATTTTCTCTCCCCACCAATCAAATTATGCAACCCTACTCTGAATTCAATTAGGACAGACTCCCGCTTAAGCACTTTGACGTTAATCTGACGGTTCCTGGCATCGTCCTGCAATAAGCCCTTGCCTAAGGTGATGTCAAGCGCCTCGCGCGAATCCCGATACCAATCCGGCACAATCTTCCCGCCGCAACTTACGTAACGGTCGAAGACATATCCTTCGACAGGCACCGAAAAGCGGTCAATCGTGTTGAGATTCATAGACGCGAACGCGACGCCGCCAGCGGCGCCGGTGACAGCGTTAACGGCAGTTTCCAATAATTCGGTAAACGTCGCCCAGCCCGGGTAGCCGCCAACCAGATTCACGATCAGCGTGTCTTCCGACATTTGTATAAGTTTTTTGCGGCCTTCGGACCAGCATCTGACTCTAGGTTGCACCATTGCTTCCCCCGGCCCTAATTGAAAATTTCCAAGCATTTCAACGTCGGTAAACCCTTTGGCTTTCACCGCCGGTACAACGTCGAATAAACGCGCCGCCGTCAGTGTCGACGGCGTAAGATAACACTCGATATAAATTTCGATTAGCGTCGGGTTCTTGTATCTCTTGGATAACCGACGGCCAGATTGGGCGGGTTCCCTCATGCCTTCTGGATTCTATACTCGCACACACGATCAGGCCAAATGCTGCCGCTTTTTGCAGGTTTGCTCGAATCGGCAGTTGTGGTGCTTTTTGTACCAGGGAGGGCGATTCGAATCAGTACGCCGGAATTCGCGAGAGGACGACGAGAACTCTTCTTCATAGACAGTGATCGGACAAGGCCTGTAATAGCCACTTTGTTTGTCTACCACTTGGAAATGACGTACGGTTAGGGGAACCGCTATTCAGAGGCGCAAGTCCGATGCTGGACCGTGAAGCGCCCGAGAATTCGGTCTTCATACCTTACTGCAGAGGGTCGAGGTGCTTTGTTCGTGCGGAAGTGCCGCAGCACCAATGCGGTCAGCTCCTCATATGACGGAAAGTAGCCTTTCGTAACGCACGTTTCGACAACGAATTCTTTTATTGTGTTGAATTCGGGCAATGGTTACCTCCAGTGTCAGTAGGCATCCGAATAGCGCATGGTTCAGCCGCCGCAGCAAGCCGTGGTCGGCTGAAACCGGAAGCCATGTGGCGGGCTGGCGAACGTGGATCTATGCATTCTTCACCACGAAGTCGGCGACTTGGCGCTGCTGCCAGTCAGACTCTGGCCAGCCGGGCGATTTCTGCCGTGCCGTGTTTACTCTCCCCATGTACTTGAGGACTTCGGGCACAGGCATTCCTAGCGCTGCAAGAGCACAGGCGATTACCGTTCCAGTTCGTCCGGTCCCGCCGTAGCAATGAACGACCACGCCTCTCCCGGACCGCAGCTCATCAACAACCACCAGAACCACGTCGCGAAGCATTGCGGCTTCCTCTTCGAGATCATCAGGGCGAGCGCCACCAACGAGGTCCTTGAACTTCCGCGCGTGTAGGACACGAAGCGGCGACGGGTCGTAAGGAGGAGTGTTGTCAGTCAGACACACGATAGATTCGAAACCAGCGGCGGCGATTGACTTCCAAGGCGGCCGCTTCGGGAACGACATACCGGCGAGGGGCGCTGGGGCCCGGAGGACCTGATAAAAGTGGCGTGGTGTATCGAGCCCTGATACTGACCGCAAGGCTTCCGGCGGAATCGGCTCAACTTTCATGACCATTTTTCCTTCCCGAGACCGCATAACGGCATCACGATAAGCTGCAGCAACCGACCGAGCGAACCGGGGGAGGTTGTCTGTTATTTTCTTCGGGTTATTATCCAGTCTCTCCTTCGATTTCGACGTCTGCGTACACGGCCGAGTGATCACTATGCCTCAGGTTCTCACGGACTGAATCCACGCAGCAGTACGCGCACGAAAATGGTTGGACAGCAAGATATGGTCGAAAAACCGTGGACGCCCCTGCACCAATGGGTCACAGGTATGTCCACAGCGCCGAGGCCCGGCATCTCACGAACGTGATGAAGCCCGTGCTCCGCGGTGCCTTCAAAGATGCGACGCACGGCGGTGTCCCACCGTCTCAGATCGTCTTCGCGACCTTGTTTGTCCCTGAAACGCCCAGCCCCAGCGCCGCCCGACCTCCGCCGTCCGTTTGACGGATACCTAAACTCACCGACGGGAACTACAAGTGTCCTAACTGCCAGAAGATGACGCTCCGATTTTCGGACACTGCTCTGTGTTGGGACTAGCACACGCAGCCGAACGCGCCTTGAGGTCGGAATCGATGACGGTCGGTCGCTGCCAATCGTCCGCGTCTTCTCTTCATCTCTGAATGGCCGGTAAGACTTGGCACAGGTGTTTGAGAATTTCGTCCTTCCAACTGTAAAGTACTCGATCCAGTTCCCAGGGTTCTATGCCGGCGATTCTGGCAGAATCAATGAGAAAGCTTTCGATTTTCTGATAATTAGTGAGGTCTTTCTTTCCGATTGTCGCCAGTATGTCACGTATACGACGATCAATGGCAATGGAGTCGAGAAAATCGACGTGATAAGCATCCATCATCATATTGCGCGAATATTTATTGCCAATGCCCTCGAATTGCTTAAGGAAGGCGATTTTCGCATTTCGGCCCTTGGTATTGACGAGATCCTTTTTGACTGTTTCCGGAGAGCCTCGCCTTTCGATGAGTTGAAAGTTGCGGGCGAGTCGTTCTGCCTTAATATCTGGCATCCGCACACTTGCTTCCCGTAACGTCCGTTTGAGTACAGTCAATCGCCGATTTTTACTCAATTTCGCTAGCGCATCCCAGCGAACACGACTGTGAAATTCCTCTTTTTTGACGAGCTGACTCCCCCTAGAATTTCCCAAAGTCGCTGCACTGATCAAAAGCGCCTCCCAAATGAAATCCGACGCTTTCCAATGACGCCTTCCAGCTTTCTTTTTTTGTTCAATGTCGGATCGATGAGCGTCATAAACTGCCCTCGCGGCCTGGGCCAGCCGGTGACACGCAGCATCCCGATACGACGGCGGTTCCAATCCATCGTGCCGCCGCGGATGACGGAAACTCTTGAGCCATAGATGAGGTACCTCAGCCACAAGTAATGGCTTGCCGACTTTGGATATCTTGCCTCGCTTGGTCTGCATATAGCGTTGGGCGAAGAGAAATCCAGTATTTCCGCCAGTTCTGCCCGCCTCCGCAAAAACTGCATCTTGCCGCTGGCCGTCAATGGTCAAATATCCGTCCCAAACCAGAACGTAAAATCGAGCGGATTGGAAAGCCTCCTGGATAAGGTGTCTGCCGACATCCACAAGCGCCTCATCGATTGCACCGTCGGTGGTTTTCAGATCTATTAACGCCCCGCTTCCCCGGTCTTTCGCAAATACAATGAAGGGATCATGATCGCCGGCGCTGAAGCATTCAAACCCCAAAGTGAGCGCTTCTTCGACTTTTCCTTGAAGTGCGGGATCAATGGCTAACATGTGTACTTTCGGAAAATCCAATGCGGTGCGTCCGCCGATCCTAATAAGATTAGCGAGCCATTCGGAATCCGAGTTTCACTTCTCGAAGGTAATATGTCGCAGTTACTGTCGGCGCAACTGATTTGCCTCGATGGCTCGTCGGCAGCGATAGCGCGCTAGGCCCACTCCCGTGCGATTGTCGCAGGTCGGCGTCCACGGACAATGGTCTTTTTGTGCTCGATGATTACGCCTCGCGGACCAAGCTCTCTACTGATATCAATGCCGGGAGGAGCCACCTATCTCCGGTTCGCTGAACAGGAATCCTTAGCGACATTGACCAGTGAAAAGTATCGGTAGCGGCAAAAAAGTAGGCCATTTTGGCGGAGGAAAAGGAGCCACCGAGTCGGTTACCGTGTGGAGTAAAACGAGGCGATTATGAAGGCGGAGTGGGAGGTATATCGGGCTCGGCATTCTTTTGTTTCGAAGTGCGAGCTCGATAGGATTTTCCCTTGATCTTGAGAATGATCGCGCCTTCGACAAGGCGATCCAGAAAAGCCATAGCGAGCGGGCCGTCAGCTAAGTAGTCGGCCCAACCATCGAAGTCGATGTTGGTGACCAAGGCGGTGGAACGGCGCTGGTGGCGAGTGACGATGACTTTATAGAGCAGATGAGCGGCTTGTGGAGATTCGAGCCGTTCGATGCGATCGAACCCGAATTCGTCAATGACAAGTAGATCGGGACGGCTATAACGGCGCAAGCGCTGCGGCAGGGTTTTATCGGCGAGAGAAGCGGTCAAGTCCGCGAGCAGCTGCGATGAAGTGCGGTAGAGGACGTGGTGTCCCAAAGCGCAGGCGCGTATACCGAGGGCTTGAATGATGTGGCTCTTGCCGACGCCGGATTGGCCGACCAGGATGAGATTGGAGCGGCGGCGGATAAAGTCACCGCTGGCGAGTTCTTCGATTTGAAGCCGATCAATCGCGTGTGCATTGAATTTCCAGTCAAAGGTCTCCAGCGTTTGACGTTCCGCGAATCGGGCTTCGCGGATACGGTATTCGACGGATCGTTCACGCCGGGCGGCCGCCTGCTGACCCAGCAGCAGATCCAGGAAGTGGAGATGGGAAAGCGTTTCCTTGTCGGCTCGATGCAGAACGGTATCCATAGCCCCCGGTGTGATCGGTATTCCCAGGATTTTAAAGTGGCTCAGGCATTGATCGCGAAGCGCCGGCGGCGTGGCTGGTTTCTTCATTCTTTTTCGTCTTCCGAAGGATCATCCCAAGGCGGAAGATCGTTCTGGGAATCGAGCAGTTGTTGATAGTCAGCGGTAGAGCGTGGCGGCACGGGATCCTGGCGGAGTAATTGGTCCAGATGCTGTCGCGCTTGATCATCGACGGATTCCAAGGCGGGGCGCGGCTCGGCCAAGGCGGCCAAGATCCGCTCGACCGCGGAAAGAGACAAGGCGCGGTAACGGTTTGCACGTTCTAGCGCTGCGCGGAGATCCTCCTGGCGATAGGTGCCCAACAACCCGAGAATCCGCTGCGCTTCGTCCTTACCGTAGCGTCGAGTACGGATGAGTTGATCGAAGAAAACAGCGGATTCGCTTCCGAGTTCTTCGAAGCGTTGACGCAGTAGTTCCTGTTTGCGCCGCAGATCCGGGCCGGGCAGATGGTTTTTATGGGTTCGCTTCTGACCAGTCGCCGTGGGCGGCCAGAGCTCATGCCGCGCAATCTCAGCGATGTCGGGACCATAGATGATGAGTTCCTTTTCCGTGATACGCACAGGCAGCAACTGACCAATGCGTTGCCAGGGAACGGAGTAAAAGTTCTGCCGGTAGCTGATGTGGCCTTCGCTGTTGACAATCCGGTAGAGGACTTCAGCCATGTCGTAAGTTTTTTCGGGAAGCGTCAGCAAGTACGGCAGCTCATGTTGATGGAGTTCCAAAGGAGTCTTGCCTGTGGTGCGATGCTGGTGAACGTCAGAAACATTGGCGAGCCACCAGGAGGTCACTTCGTTGAGATGGTCCAGGCCGGTGAAGGAGCGTGCGTTGAGCAGGTTGGTTTCTAGGTACCAGAATGGTCTCTCCACCTTAGCTTTCGTTTCCGGCCGGAAGGGGCGGCATGCCACGGGTTGGAAGCCATAGTAGGTTGCAAACGCCAGAAAGCGTGTGTTGTAAATCGGCTGAGCGCCGTCGCGGCCAGTGACGACAACCTTCATGTTGTCATATAAGCAGTGAGCCGCCAGGCCGCCCAGATGCGTGAATGCCCGGATGTGTTCACGGACGGTGGTGGCGAAGTCCTGCGATTCCACAAAGTGAACATACTGACGGCGGGAGTACGCCAGGATATAGCTGAAGGCATAGACGCGGCGCCGTCCTTCGGCAGTGAAGTCGATATCGTAGGGCGAGTAGTCCATTTGCGCTTGCACGGCGGGACCGGTTTCAAAGCGGCGAACGGGTTTCGTCTCCGGTACTCTGAACTGTTTGAAGTAATCTCGCACGGTGGAGTAGGCTCCCTGGAATCCGAGCGTGCTGAGTTCTTGATGAAGCCGGACCGCCGTGATATCCGGATAGCGGGCCAGAAGGGTCGCGATCTGGTTTTGAAACGGCTCGAGCGCGCTTTTCGGTTGGCGTTTGCGGCTCGGCAGCGTGCCGGTTCGGGCTTGCTCGTGTTCACGGATAACCCGGTTGACGCTTTTACGGCTGACACCGAGCGTCTTGGCGATCCGGCGGCGGGACGCTTTCCCGTACCACATCCGGATGATCTGGTTGCGTATCGATTCTTCCATTGTCTTCACACTCCATCACCATGTCGCCACTCAAAGCGGCCACCGAAGCGGCATCGCGCGTGAGCTTTTCAAAGCGTGGCTGAAGTATCCGGCGATCCTCTGGAGTGATTCCGGTCCGGCCCTGATGCGCCAGCCACACTTCCATCCGGGCCAGCATGCGTAGCAATGTCCCGAGTTGTTCAAAAATCCGGTTGCCTGGCGGACTCAGCCGCGGGTCCCGCGAGGGCAGATCCACGCCTTTGGCTTGCGCCAGCGCTTCACGCGGGTGTTGAAGGATGTATTGCTGGGGAAGGCGGCCCGGGGATTCCATCCAGAGATCCACGACCCCGGTGAGCTCCAGCGTCGAGAGTGATTCCCGGCGGACCAGACCCAGAATCGCCGCTTGGTTGCCTGCGGGCAACCGCACCATCTGCCGTGCCGATGTTGGCGTTAATAATCCGACCTGCAATTCCGCGCGGGCTTCAGGTCCCAACTTCTCGATCAATGCCAGCCGCCGGCAGACCCAGCTCTTATGGCGCCCCAGAAGTTCCGCGACTTCGACTTGAGTCAGCCCGTCCTCACGCACGAGCGCGTGCACGATCCAGGCGTCCTCGATCTCGCGCGTCCGCCCTCCGGCGCGGTTTAAGCCATAAATGGCCGCCTTCGCGCCGCGTTCATCGGTCTCAATCCGTCGCGTCAAAAGACGCTGAAGGGTTCCCATCTTCCGCGCCGCTCCGAGCCGTTTAAATCCATCAATCAGTTCATATCGGCCTTCTTGAACGCACACCACCACCGGCGAGATTTGCCCATAGCTTTCCAGCGACCGCATCATGACGCGCTCGGCTTCGGGAACATGCAGACGGTACCGCGCGTAGGACTCGCGGATCTGATCTAACATCAGTTCTTGCGGTTCTTCTTCAGCCCAGTGCAGCACGCCAGATTCTCCTTCCCCTTCCATTTGGAAGAAGAGAAACCAGGAAATAACCCAACTAGTTCGATTCCCGGTCTCCCTTCCCCCTTCTGGGCACGTCGAATCTAAGCCGCATCTTCAGGTATGACAATATGGCCAGACGTTCTTCACCCCCTCTCATAACCGTAACGGCGCAGCTCGGCTTGCCGCTCGGCAGCCAGTTCCAACGCCACGGCCCCCTGCGCTGCGGCGTACCCGCCAACGGCGTTCCCGCTCCAGTACGCGTTCCAGCGCGCGCCGGCACTCGTGACAGCAGTATCGTTGCAGCGGCGAACGCCGCGTCCGTTCAAACGTCACATAGCAGCCCGGACGATCACAGCAATCACCGAAAAAATATTTTTGATGAGACCGATTGTGATGACCCTCGCACGCTCTCGCCGCCATCCGCCTGCGTTCGAGCACGTGCTTGTTGCCGGTAGCGTTCGCTTTGTTGCTGGCGTTTCTGACGCCCATTCGCCGACTTCCGGTACCGCTGCCGGCTTTTCCATTGGGACCACCGCCGGGCCTCTTTCCGGCACTCCTCGCTGCAATAGCGCGCCATCGGATGCTGCGGCCGAAAACTCTTCGCGCAGCCTTTCAGCAAACACTTCCGGCTCCGCGGCCGCCGCGCTGGATTTTTCCTCTTTTGTCGGGTCTCTTGATTTCTCTGAAAAGTTGAAGGATCTTGGCTGGGGCTCATGGGAGGTGATTGCTCCCGGAAGGCTCAAGTCTCGGAGGGGATCTCACTCCTCTCCGAGGCGCCTTTCAGTTCTTATGCCGAGATCGACTCAGCACTGCTCCCGAACTCTACCAAGCTCCTTCAATATTACTGACAGGTTTCTAGGTTCCGAAGACCACGCCCGATATGTCCATCTCATCGTGGCTCCGATCCACCGCCACCCGCTTATGGCACTCTGGCTCCCGCTGGTCCGCCAAAATGGCCCACTTTTACGCCGCCACCGATAGGTATCGGTGCTTTCCGAGCGCGGCAGCGTCGGCAACACGACGACGCACGGAACAGCTTTCGCGCTTCGGAGCTGATCGAGCAGGCGGGACATGT
>WNGD01008260.1_pt1 | contig 16148 bp, 12 predicted proteins | sample 5400671 | NCBI WGS metagenome assembly WNGD01 (sample SAMN13153369, study PRJNA577476) | soil metagenome | isolation source: 40 cm soil or saprolite under grassland replicate 2 | place: USA:California | collected 2016-06-15 | reverse complement strand
GTCATTTTCTGGAGTTTCGCCAGAGTGCCAGGTTTGGCGGAAATGAAGTGGGTACCGGCAGGATAGGTCTTTCCGTTGGCCCTAAAAGCGGTCTTTACCCAATAGACTTCTTCGTTGCTTTTTAATAGACGATTGACCGCGATGAATGAATCATTGACGGCATGACTAAGAAGGTAGCCGGCCGGCGCCGGAACCTGCGTGATCGTTCCGGCTGGAGACTTCACTTCGGCAGCGAGTTTCTCGAATGGACCGTTAAAGGCCTCGAGAATACGATCAAATTTCACGCCCATTTGATACGCGAGCGTCCAGCCGGCGCTGTCATAAGGCGGTGTGGGAGGTGCGCCCGGGTATTCGAAATCATCCGGGTGATCCTGCGGTTCAAACATGTCCAGAACATGTGGGCGGAACGCCTGCGCGGTTTTTACCACGTAGGAGCCGGCGGGGTAGCTTTTCCCGCTGACAGAGAACTGCGTGGTTGCGCGGTGAATCGTGATGCCGTTTTTGATTAGCGCATTGACGAACTTCGTGGCTGTCAGGAAATCTGGTTGATCGGCTGGAATGATGTAGCCCCGGGGATCGCGCAGCGCCGGATCGCGCAGCGCCTCGTAGTATTTCAGTGGAACGGTTCCGCCTCTGCCGGTGACCGCGCGATCCTTCACAACTTGTATTTGCACGTTTTCGATGCGGCGTGGCGTGTTCGTCCACGTGTCGCGGCTTCCACGCTCGATCGAATTCATACCCATGCGGTAAATACTGAAAAGCAGCCGATCCTTGTTTCGCGATGCGTAATCCACCACGGCGCGGTTTGCTGTGATCGAGTAGTCGATCGATTGACGGAAATGCCACTTCCCCTGGGGACTGATCGGAAAAGGCAGATCGTTTTTCGGAAGCGACTTTTCCGGTACAAACGGGATGTTGATGGGTGTCGGATTGCCGATCGTTTCCGTCAGCAGCCCGATCTGGTTGTGGAAGTATGGACTCGTGCGAAGACCGCCGTTCCACCAAGTGGAATAGTTTGCGCCCGTACGCGATGTCACGCCGGGCTTGCCTTCCGCTGCGAAACGGCTGTGCATGGCCGCGCCCACTTCATCCAGCAACGTCATGACAAGCGGGTCGAAGAAGAAATTGAACGGATCGCGGAATGGCGGCGCAAACATCACGGCGCCGGCCGGACCCGTCTGGTGGTGGTTGTAGACGATCTGCGGGAACCATTCCCGGAAAAGGACCCTGTTGATCGCTTCGGTTTCTGGCAACGCCGTCATGTAAAAGTCCCGGTTGTCGTCGTGGCCCGCGTATTTGTTGTAGAGCTTTGGAATCCCATCGGTCGAACGCCTTTCCGGCTCGCGTTCGCGCATGTACCAGTTGGAGACGAGCTCCATGCCGTCGGGATTCACGAGGCAGTGGAGTATGATAACGTCATTCAGAAGTCGGGTGGTTTCAGGATCCGTGCGGCTCACGAGTTGATAGATGCTCTCGATGAGCTGTTGCGCCCCCAGAACTTCCGTCGCATGGATTCCACCATCGATCCAGACCACGGCTTTACCTTCAGCGGCGAGAGCGCGGGCTTGATCGTCCGTTACGCCTTCGGCATGGGAAAGGCGCTGAGAGATTTCCTTATATCGAGCCAGCTTCTTATGGTTCTCCGGCGAAGTGATGATCGCCAGGTAGATCGGCCGGCCTTCGGAAGATTTGCCAATCTCCTCGACGTTTATTCGATCGGATTCGTGGTCGAGCTTCTTCAGGTAATCGACGTATTGCGTATAGTTGACCAGAACGTAGTCGTCGCCGATGTTGAAGCCAAACTGCTGCTTCGGCGTTGTGATTCTGCCCTGCGCTTGAAGCCCGGCTGCCGTCACCAGAAGGACCAGGAACAAATGAGTGGCGGCACGAGTCCTGTTCGCTAACATAAGCACTGGATTTTAAGTCAGAAAGAAGGCGGGACGGGACGAAAACTGTAGCGGCTCATGGCCAGAGCCGTTCGGTTGCCAGGCGCGCATGCCTGGATCGGGCGCGACCCAGACCTTACCTGGGCGGTTCCATCCATTGCTTTCTGCCCTGGGAATAGGGCCTTCGCAAGTTTGGTATCATCGCTGTTTGATGATTTCGCTCATGCATGTCTCTAAGGTGTTCGATGGGAAACGGAAAGCGGTTGCCTTGGAAGACGTGAGTCTTGATATCGAGGTTGGCCAGGTTGTCTCTATTGTCGGACCTTCCGGTTCGGGAAAGTCGACGCTCTTGAACCTGATCGGAGGCCTCGACCGGCCCACAGCCGGCGAGATTCGAATCGAAGGCCAGAATCTTCGCGAACTTTCGGACGACGATCTCACGCGTGTCCGGCGCGACAAGATCGGCTTCGTCTTCCAGTTTTTCAACCTGCTGCCAACCTTGAATTGTCTGGAAAACGTCGCTCTCCCGCTGCATCTGCGCAAATGGCCCCGCAAGAAGATCGAGGAGCGTGCGAAGGAACTTTTGGATCTCGTGCAACTCAGCCATCGGACGGAGCATCTGCCCGATGAGCTATCCGGAGGCGAGCGACAGCGCGTGGCCATTGCGCGAGCGCTTTCCGTCTTTCCGCCGATTCTGCTGGCGGACGAACCCACGGGGAATCTCGACACGCGGACGGGCGGGGAAATCCTCAAGCTGATTGAGGATCTTCACGATCGTCTCGGCTCAACGGTTCTGATTGTGACCCACGATCTAGAAGTGGCGGAACGATGCTCACGGACCGTCGCCCTTCGCGACGGACGCATTGTGGAGGACCGGCGTCGATGACGCTTCTTCGGTTTTATGAGCTGATTAACGCATAGGGAATAAGCGAACCGGCTCAGATGCCTGTGCGGCCGACCCAGCGCATGTTTGACACGTACTGATTGAAAAAGGAGGTGTTCAGGTGAGATAACGTCGAATCATCTAGTAAGTGACATGGCTTTTCCGGAGGATCATGACAGCAGATCTTGTTGTGAAAAACGGTTGGGTGGTGACATCGCAGGAAACCTTCAAGGGCGGGATTGCGATTGCGGACGAAAAGTTTGTCTCCATCGGAACGGATGATTCGCTGCCCGGCGGAAAAGAGGTCATCGACGCCAAAGGCCGGCACATCCTTCCGGGTCTCATCGATGGACACGTTCACTTCAGAGAGCCCGGCCTGACCTATAAAGAAGACTTTGGAACGGGATCCATGGCCGCGGTATGCGGAGGTATTACAACCGTCATCGATATGCCGAATGTTGTTCCTCCGACAGCAGACGCCGAGCAGGTCCGTGTAAAGCAGCGTCTGGCCGAAGACAAATCGCTCGTTGATTTCGGAGTGCTGGCTGTCGTGGTTCAGACCAATACGTCCGAAATTTTTCCAATGGCGGAGGCGGGCGCGATTGGTTACAAGATCTTTTTTGGCGAAACTATCGGCAACCTTCCTTTTCCTGACGACGGAATGTGTCAAGAGGCTTTCGCCAACATTGCTCAGTCACAACTTCCCCTGGGGATCCATGCCGAGAATCGCCAGATCATGAACTACTGGACAAACAAGCTGAAATCGGAGGGGAAGAACGCTCCGATTTATTGGGAGGCCTCAAGGCCGGACATGTGCGAAGCCGAATCTGTCGCGCACGCCATTTTCTTTGCGGAGCATTTCGGGACGAAATTGCACGTGTTGCACATGAGTTCCAAACAGGCAGTCCACCTCGTAAAGGAAGCAAAGGCGCGAGGTTTGAGAGTTACAGCAGAAACCGGACCTCATTACTTGCTCCGCGAGTCCAAAGACATGGCCGAGGTTGGACCTCTCTTGAAGATGAATCCGCCGGTACGCACCAGGGACCACGCGGAGGCCCTATGGGACGGGTTACTCCATGGGTATGTCGACATGATTGCAACAGATCATTCACCGCATACGCTCGAGGAGAAGGGAACCGATATGACGGGTAAACTGCTAAAGCCGGCGATTTGGGATTGTGTCTCTGGATTCGCGGGCGTTGAGACAGGCGTTCCACTAATGCTGACCGAGGTCAACAAGGGCCGTATGACTTTGAATCAGTACGTCAAAGTGGCGAGCGAAAACCCCGCCAAAGTCTGGCAGCTTTATCCGAGGAAAGGAGCCATTCGTCTTGGTTCCGACGGTGACCTTACCATCGTTGACATGGACAAAGAGGCCGTGATCGACGCAAACAAACTGCACAGTAAAAACAAACCCACGCCCTGGCACGGCTGGAAAGTCAAAGGCCTTCCTGTCTGCACGATTGTTCGTGGTCATGTTCAGATGCGCGATGGCGAACCGATTGGCAAGCCAATCGGCCGGATGCTACGCCCAATTTCATCTTCCGAACTCAAAACTCAGTTATAGTGCGGTGTCCAAGTAACTTATGAAGCGACCAGAACCATTTGAGATCTTTCAGCCGGCATCGATACAGGAAGCACGCGAACTCCACATCAATCATGGTCCTGGCGGGTATTTCTTGGCGGGGGGGACAGACCTCGCAATTGCAATCAAAGAGAAGGGATTGGTTCCACGATACGTAGTCGACCTGAAAAGAATCGGGTCGCTTAGCGGCATTCGTGAAAATGCAGATGGTTCTTTGGTGCTCGGAGCTCTCGCAACGATGAGAGAGGTGGAGATTTCGCGAGTGATTTCCAGACGGTTTCCTTTTTTGTCTCAGAGCGCGGGCGAGGTCGGTTCGATTCAGATCCGTAATCGCGCCACAATTGGGGGAAACATAGCGAATGCGACACCGTCCGCGGACGTGGTTCCCGCTTTGCTTGTCCTTCAAGCTCAGGTCACGATATCCACCCAGGACGGCGAGAAACAGGTTCCACTGGAATCCTTTTTCTTAGGCCCCGGCAAAACCGTCATGGAAAGAGGTGACATACTGACGGAAATCCTTATTCCTCCGGCTTCTGCAAATCTTCGCGGAGAGTACATCAAGTTTTCCCCGCGCGAGATGATGGATCTGGCTTACGTGGGCGTCGCTGTCGCCCTGGTCACGGATGGAAACGAAAACGCATGTCGCGAAGTGCGGATTGCATTAGGTGCGGTTTCACCGGTTCCGATGCGGGCGCGCAAAGCCGAAGCCGTCCTCGTGAACCGCGTTATCAATGAAGAGAGCGCAGAACGTGCCGGAGAGGCCGCAGCCAGCGAATGTACGCCGATCAGCGACGTTCGCGCGTCGGCGGCATATCGAAGACACATGGTTCGCGTGAATACAAAGCGAGCGATTTTAAATGCAGTGTGTGGCCGTCCCGGCAATCTTCCCTGGGTGGCCAGGAGAGAGAGGAGATATTAATAAAAAGATCCGCATCACACTGAACGGACAGGAAAGAATTCTCGAGGTAGTTCCCTATCGCCTTCTCCTGGATCTGCTTCGAGATGAAATGGGCATGACCGGTACAAAGGAGGGATGCGGCACCGGTGATTGCGGCGCATGCACAGTTCTATTGCATGGCAAGCCGGTGAATTCGTGTTTGGTTTTCTCTGGCGAACTCGACGGTGCGGACATTGTGACCATCGAGGGTTTGAAGATTGGGCCAGAGCTTCATCCGGTTCAGGATGCTTTCAGACAAGATGGTGGCGCACAGTGCGGCTATTGCACGCCGGGAATGCTGATGATGACGACAGCTCTCTTAAGAGAAAACGAACAACCCACTGAGGAGGAAATCCGGTTTGCGCTGTCTGGCAATCTTTGCCGCTGCACCGGTTACGCGAAGATCATTCAGGCGGTTCAAAGGGCGGCTGAAATGATGCGCGAGAAAAAGATCACTGAGGCAAAAGGCTAAGAGTTCAAGGATGGCATGGAAAAACTGAGCTTCGTTGGAAAATCCATCACCCGCGTCGATGCCGAGGAAAAAGTAACCGGCAGCGCGATCTACGGCTACGATCTCGTCCTTCCGGATATGCTTTACGGCAAGGTTTTGTTCAGCAGCAGACCTCACGCGATCATAAAACGCATCGATACTGAAAAAGCTCGGCGATTGCCCGGGGTTCACGCCGTCGTTACCGGAAAGGATGCTCCATGGACACACGGTGAAACAATCAAGGACATGCCTTTTTTGGCGCAAGGGAAAGTCCGTTTTGTTGGCGAGCCCGTCGCGGCCGTCGCGGCCGTAGACGAAGATACGGCTCAGGCTGCAGTCGCGCTGATCGAGGTCGAATATGAGGACTGTCCCGCGTATTTTTCCCCGGAGGAGGCTTGTAACCCAGGGGCCGTCCTTATTCATGAGGATTACGATAGCTACCGGAAATCGGACATCATCGTGCCGGGGCCTCTTCCCAATATCCTGGAGCACTTCAAGCTCCGGACAGGTAATGTCGAAGCCGGTTTCCGAGAGTCCGATCTGGTCTTGGAGCAGCGTTACGTTGTACCGGCGATCGGCCACGCCGCAATGGAACCACACTCGGCGCATGCGCAAGTGGATCCCGAGAGTGGGAAGGTGACGGTCTGGGTTGCCAATGATGCCCCGTTTCGCGTTCTCCATGAGACTTCGAAGGGCGCCATGAAAGTGGAGACCATCGCTATCGCCTTGGCATATCAAACGAATGGACGACCAGTCCGGGTCAAGTTCAATCGATCGGAAACATTTGTTTCGACCATCACGCGTCATGAAGCTATCGTTTACATCAAGAGCGGAGTAAAGCGAGACGGGACGCTCGTCGCACGTCAAGTCCGGATTTATTGGGGAGCCGGAGCTTACGCAGAGAAGAGTCCCACAGTTTGCATCAAAGGAAGCCATCCATCTCCTGGACCGTATCGCATTCCGCATGTCCAAGTAGACGGCTACGCCGTTTACACCAATAAGCCACTGGCCGGTGCGTTCCGCGGGTATGGTGTACCTCAAACCGCATGGGCGTGCGAACAGCACATGGACGAATTGGCGCAGCGTCTTGGAATGGATGCGCTGGACTTCCGTTTGAAGAATGTTTTTGTAGACGGAGATCTTTCTTACTGGGGTGAACGCCTGCAGAGTGTGGGATTGAAAGAAACTCTTCTCAAGGCGACAGAGGCTATTGGCTGGGGTAAAAAAACCGGCCAGTCCAATCCACCTGAGGGAATTCGGATCGGCAAAGGTTTCGCATGCATTGCCAAACCGACTCGCACGCCGACGACATCGACTGCGGCAGTCAAGATCGACAGCCGCGGCGACGTCATGATTCTGGCAGGAACTGTAGAGATTGGGCAGGGTTGCACGACGATTCTTTCGCAAATCGCTGCTGAGGAACTGCAGGTTCCTATCGACAAAGTGAGGATGCATTCGCTGGATACGGACCTGATTCCATTCGACGCGTCAACCACGTCCAGCCGAAGTACCTATCACATGGGAAATGCCGTGAAGCGCGCCGCCGTTAAGGCGCGGGATCAAATTACCGAGATGGCAGCTTCATTATTCGATACGTCAAAGGAGAATCTCGAGCTGTCCAACGGGAAAGTCCGTGTGAAGGATCGAAGGGAGCCGGCTCTGTCCTTCGGCGAGGTGATTTGCCAAAAGTTGGGCTCAGATGGAGTCGTCGCTGGCGATGGCGCTTACACATTCGAAATGGGCAAAGACGTTGATCCTCAAACCGGACATAGCGAGCACGCATCTGCATTTTACATGTATGCAACACAAGCAGCCGAAGTTGCAGTGGACGAAGAAACAGGCCGTGTACGGCTCATCCGGATGGTTGCGGCCCACGACGTTGGAAAGGCGATAAATCCGTTGAACTGCGTCGCTCAGATTGAAGGCGGACTCGCTATGGGTATCGGTGCAGCTTTGCACGAAGAACTAGTCATCGATGATCACGGCCGAGTGAAGAACCCATCTTTCCTCGACTATCATTTGGTAACGTCGCTGGACCTTCCGAAGATGGAGACTATTATCGTCGAGTGTCCCGATCCGAACGGTCCGTATGGCGCGAAGGGACTGGGCGAACCTGGCTTAGCTCCCACACCAGCCGCCATCGGGAATGCTGTGGCCAATGCCCTGGGAACGAGGATCTACGAACTGCCGTTAAGTCCCGAGCGGGTTTATTGGGCAATCCAAACATCGAAGAAAAACCCGTCACCTTCTGTTTCCGCCGAACCCGTTGTCTCCAACCCAACAAGCTTCCGATAAAACCAACAGAACGTCCATGTCCATGCCTTGGTGGGCCAGAACAACGAATCAGATGCTCGCAGGACTGCTCTTAGGCACGGTCTTAGGTTTGATCTTTGGCGGCGAGATGGCGGCATTCAGCCCAGCCGGCGACCTTTTTATAACCCTCTTGCAGATGGCCGCGATTCCTCTGATTTTTTTCAACGTGATCACCGCCATTGCCAAGCTTCCCGATTTCATCACCATGCGGCGCATCGGCGCGATGATCATGGCCTACTACATTATGACTATGGTCTGCGCGGCGGCCATTGGAATGGCCGTAATGTCGCTGTTCAAAGTCGGCGCCGGTTTCCGGCTCGAGGGCGTCAACGCACCGCAAGCGACCGCCATGCCGGGGTGGAGCCAAGTCGTTCTCGATATGTTTCCGCGGAACGCCGTGGCCGCCTTTGCTAACGGCAAGCTATTGCAGGTGGTCATATTCGCGTTGTTCATTGGTATCACGATCCTTTTCCTCGAGCCCGAAGACAAGGCAAAGCTGACGGAATTTTTTGAAAGCTTTAACAAGCTTTTTCGCCGGATGATCATCTTAGTAATGAGGTATGGCCCAATCGGCGTGATGTTCCTGATGGCGTCCAGCGTGGGTCAATACAAGTCATCTTTTTTTGGACCCGTGGGCAAGTATGTCGCCGGCGTTTACCTTGCGGACCTACTCCAATTTGGCCTGGTTTACCTGCTTTTCGTTGCCATCATCCTTCGAGGAAGCCCGTGGCGCTTGCTAGTGCAGTCCGTTCCTGTTATTGCCACTGCGGCGGGCACTTGTAGCAGCCTTGCGACTCTGCCGGTGTGCATGCGAGTCGCCGAAGAAATGAAAATCCCCGAGCAAGTGTACGGGGTTACGTTGCCTCTTGGCGCGGCTTTTAATAAGGACGGCACGACGCTTGTTTTTACTGCCGTCTTGACCTTCGCTTTGAACGCTCTGGGTCTACCCCTGACAAGCGCAACGATGTTCACGATGATCCTCATGGCGACTCTCGTCTCCCTGGGTGGAGAAGGCATCCCCATGAGCGGCGTAGTTCAACTCACCATACTACTGCCTGCATTCGGTTTGCCCGTTGGGTTCGCAGCATTGTTTGCGGGAATTTGGCGCATTACGGAAATGCCAATGGTAACGCTTAACTGTATTGGCGATCTCATCGGCACTTGGGTCGTCTATCGTTTCCTCGGCAGAAAAGAGAGATTGTCTCGGCCGCTCTAATATATATTCCGAGCTATCAATGCAAATCGGTTTTCACTTGACGCCATTTTGGAGTCCCGCGGATCGTCCTGCGAATCAGATCATCGACGAAGCGATCGAAGTGGTCCGGGCGGCATCCACCATGGGGTACGCGTGGGTTTCCGTGGGACACCATTGGATGTCCTACCCTACTGTCTGGCCCCAGCCATATCCCATCATAGCCCGGCTGGCTCCCGAGACGGGGACCATGCCGATCAAGAGCTCGATGCTCTTGCTTCCTTTGCTGAACCCCGTGGATGTGGCGGAGAACGTGGCGACACTGGATCACATCACTCATGGCCGTCTGGTGTTGGGCATCGCCATTGGTTATCGTGAGCGGGAACTCGAGGCTGTTGGCCTCACTCGAAAGGACCGTACCGCAAAGCTGGAAGAATCCCTCTTACTCATGAAACGGCTCTGGGCCGGCGAGGAGGTCACGTTCTCAGGCACGTACACGAAACTCACCAAGAGCCGGATGGGTTTTACGACGTATCAGAAGCCGCACCCACCCATCGAGATGGGCGCTCAGAGCGAGGGGGCGACAAGGCGGGCGGCCCGTCTTGCCGATAGCGTCTTCTTTGGGCCGCAGGTCGCATGGGCGGATATGAAGAAGCTGGCCGAGGTATACCGCGAGGCGCGGCGGGAGATGGGTCAGCCGCCGACAAGAGGGCTGGGCGCCTCGCGTAGCCTCATGGTGGGCAAAAGCAAAGAGGACGCGGCGCGGACCGCGCAACAATATCTTGAGAAGACGTTCAACATGTATCGATCATGGGAAATGCAGGAGAAGGACATGGTTCCACTCCAACTCGGATTCGACCGCAGCCTCGACGACTGGTCCGTGGTTGGTTCTCCAAAGGACTGTGTGGAGACGCTCCTCAATGCTCGTGAAGCAACAGGACTGGACCGCGTCGGTTTTACCATCTACAGCCTGCCGCGTGAGCCGCAGGCTCGCATCGACTATCTCCAGATGATCTCGGAGGAGATCGTGCGGAAGGTGACATAGTTGAAGAATCTTCATTGCCATGGTTGAATACTGCAGTCTCCACTGGCTTCCAAGCGTTAGGAAAAGGGGAACTGGTAATGAACTTCATTCCCAAAATCAATCGCAGAGAGTTCATGGTTTCGTCCTTCAGCATCGGCGGTGGTTTTGCGCTGGGCTTGGTGTTTCCACAAAATCGTGCTGAGGCTGCTGCCATTTCCGCTCAGATCGGCAGAAATCCCTGGGAAGCGCCTTTGAGAAAAGAGGACATCGAAATCAATCCCTGGCTGCTGGTCGGGCCGGACGATACGGTTACCATCCGTGTCGCCCAATCCGAAATGGGACAGGGAACGTTTACGTCCTGGTCGAAGATGATCGTCGAGGAACTGGAATGCGATTGGTCCAAGGTGCGCGCGGAAAATGCATCCGTCAATCGCCACTTCCGCGAAAACAAGGTTTACGGGCGCATGGCTACGAATTCGAGCAGTTCGGTGCGGGTCAGCCGGCAATACTTGCAGCAAGCCGGAGCTAGCGCCCGGGAGCGCCTGATGGCAGCGGCCGCGCAACAGTGGGCCGTGCCTAGATCGGAGCTGACGGTCAAAGCTGGCGTGATCACACACATGCCGACGGGCCGCTCGCTCCGTTATGGGCAAGTCGCACAGAAGGCCGCTTCCATCCGGTTATCCCAAGAACCCCGGATCAAGACCCCAGACCAGTTCACGCTCATGAACAAGCCCACGCATCTGCTGGAGACACCGCTGCGGGTGGATGGAAGCGCTACATATGGGATTGATGTGCGCCTTCCCGGCATGCTTTACGCCGCGGTCAAACAATCACCCGTCTTTCTCGGAAAGGTGAAGAAGTTTGACGCGGATGCCGTCAAAGGCCGGCCCGGTGTGCATTCCGTGGTTCAGTTTGGCGGCCCACGAATCGAAGAGGGAGTGGCAGTCATTGCAGACAGTTACTGGCACGCCAAGTCCGCACTGGACTTGCTTCCAGTCGAGTGGGATGGGGGCACGCACGCCAACGACAGCTCAAACAGTTTTTTTGAGATGGCGCGAAAAGCGCTGGATGAACCAGGCGCCCGGGTCGTTACCAAGAAGGGGGATGCTGAGGCCGTCATTAAGAGCTCCACCAAGGTCGTGGAGGCAGTGTACGAATTGCCCTATCTGGATCATGCCATGATGGAGCCGATGAACTGTACCGCTCACGTCACGTCGAATCGTGCGGAAGTGTGGGTGGGAACCCAGAACCCGGAAGAAGCCGTGTCGCAAATATCCAGGTTGACGGGCATTCCCGAAGAGAATGTCTATCTCCACAATTGCTTTCTGGGAAGTGGGTTCGGCCGCCGTGGGGCCAACGACGACGTCCGGCAGGCGGTTGCCATAGCGAAGCAAGTGGGACGTCCCGTGAAAGTGATCTGGAGCCGTGAGGAAACGATGCAACACGGCGCCTACCGCCCAATGCGGGTATCCAGGTTCCGAGCCGCCTTGGGACAAGATGGCATGCCGGTAGCTTGTCACACGCGCGTTGTTGGGATTGAATCGGCTTATCCAGGTGATGAGCAGACCATCCGAGGCTTGCATAAGCTTCCCTACCGGGTTACACACGAGCTATTCGATTATCATTCCCGGGAAACACACGTGCCCAACGGTCCATGGACGTCGGTAGGAAGGTCGCAAAACGAGTTTTTTCTGGAGACTTTCATAGACGAACTCGCCCACGCGGCTGGAAAAGATCCCTACGAGTACCGGCGTGTTTTACTCGAGACCAATCCGGATTTTCCGCAGGCGACGGCCTGGCTTAAGGTGCTGAGTACAGCCGCGGAGAAATCCAAATGGGGCGGGAAGCTGCCATCAGGAACTGCAAGAGGAATAGCCATCGGTGACAGCCGGAGACTGACCCGGCCCGAAATAACGATCTGCGCTGTGGTCGCCACTGTTTCCGTCAGCAAGCAGGGCAACGTCCGAGCGGAACGATTCGATGTGGCGATGGACACCGGGCCCTTTTTGGTAAACCCCCTGGCGGCGGAACGGCAGATTGAGATGCAAGTTGTCATGGGACTTGCGGCCGCACTCAAACAGGAAATAACGATTGAGAAGGGGCGCGTCACCCAGAGCAACTTTCATGATTTTCCATTGTTGACACGTGCGGAAGCGCCGGAAATCGCCGTTCATTTTGTCCGGGCGACAGACAACCCGATCGCCGGAATTGGCGAGGAAGCGCTCGGGTGGGTAGCCCCAGCGTTATGCAACGCCATTTTCGCGGCCACCGGCAAGCGTGTTCGTTCGCTCCCTCTGAAGAAGCACGATCTCAGTTGGGCGTAACGTGCGAGTTGGCCGATTTGCCTTCGCTTTCGGTTTTTTCGTTGAGTTGCTCATTCCCTTTTTGCTGTCAGGCTGTGAACAAGAGACTCCGTATCCGCGAGATCCAATCCATATTGTTGTTCCCAACAATCCCGGGGGAGTCGTAGATACAAGTGCGCGGCTGATCCAGCCCTATCTACAAAAATATCTTGGAGTCCCTGTCGTGATCGATAACATGCCGGGAGCGGGAGGAAACATTGGCCGTGCCTACGTTTTTCGGCAGCCTCCCGATGGATACACTCTGATGGTGAACTTGCAACCGTCCACGTCGGCGGGTCAGATCCTTACTGGAGCGAGGTTCGACAGCCTCCAGTTTACTCACGTTTATAACATCACCGGACATAACTATGACGCTGTGGCGGTCCCTATCGGGTCTCCTTTGAAGACAATCGAAGATATCCGGAAAGCGTCCGAGACTCACCCCTTGACCACAGCCGGCGGTGGAATTGGGACCACCAATTATATTTTGGCGATGTTGTTGAAGGAGAAGGCCGGCGTTCACATCTCCTTTGTTCCTTTCAATAGCGGTGCTGAAACGGGGTTGGCTATATCGGGTGGGCAAACTGAAATGGGCATAGCGGCGGTGGATAGTCTCTGGCCTCTCATCAATCGAAGCAGCTTCGCATCTTGGCAGTGGGAGGTCCGGAGCGGGACCAATCCCATCCCGAGTTTCCGTCTTTAGTCGAACTAGGCTACCCGGACATTCATTTCGCCACCATGGCCGGTTTATATGCTCCTCCCGGACTTCCTCAGCAGAAGCTGTCCGTTCTGGTTGCTGCAATGCGGAAGGTCTTTGTCGACGACCAGTTCTTGGCCGCGGCCAATCAAAGAGGAATTTCTCTACGTCCCCTGGAACCTGTTGAATTTCTCAAAGCATCTTCAGAAGCCTTTTCCATGGTTAAGGAGATGGAACGCGTCTTGAAACCATAACAGACGCTGACGGAAACGAACGGGAGCGTACAGGTGGCTTCTGAAAAACGCACTTCCTTGTTGGAGACCGGGCTCCTACTCATTCTAGGTGGATTTGCGCTCGCTTTTTTATTCGAAACCACGAGGCTAGATCCGACCGCCGCTTTGTTCCCACGGCTGGTAGCCGGAGCAAGCCTTTTCCTTTTCGCGATCGCTCTCGGATTCCGGTTCCTCGGCAGCGGCATAACGGCAGTCCAAGGAGCAGGCTTCATTGCGGAAAAAAAGCCGCAGAATGCCATTAGTTTCTCCGCCGCCCTTGCGCTTCAAGCCGGCTACATTGTCGGGGATCTCATTCCGACTTTCACGTTTGGGATTCCCGGCTCCTCGGTGGCGGCTATTTTTTTGGCGGCGATGACAATGCACGGCCTCCAGCCGGGAGTGCAATTTTTCGAACGTTCCGGGACCCTTCCATATACAGTTTTCATTGGAATATTGCTGGCTCAGTTCTCTTTTTTTGGATGGGGGCTCGTTCTTGCCCGCCATATAATCAAAACGGTTCTGATTCCCAACGAGTTGTTGCTTCCGGCAATTGTCATGTTGAGCTTTGTCGCCTCCTTTGCGATGCGAGGATACGTAGAAGACGTGATCGTTGCTCTGGTGTTTGGTTTCATCGGTTACTTACTGACTCGGTACAGATATCCAACCTCCTGCATGGTTCTGGGGCTTGTTTTGGGAGACTTGGTGGAGGCGAATTTTCACCGCTCGCTGCTGATTGGAAGGGGCTCCTATGCAATCTTTTTCATCCGTCCCATTGCTCTGACTATTCTTCTGCTCACCGCGATAGCTCTGGTGTGGTCGTCTTTCAAAACCTGGGCGCGAAGCGCGAGCCCGATAGGGCGAAGCGTCAAGATTGGAGGGAAGTGAAATGCCTGTTCAAGACCTTCGTGACTGGATAGCCCTGATGGAATCTGCCGGAGAGCTGCGGAAGGTTCTCGGAGCAGACAGTGATGTCGAACTGGGAGTCATTGTCGACCAATATCAGCGTCGAATGGAGTTGCCGGCTCTCCTGTTCGATGAAATAAAAGGTTATCCAAAGGGATTCCGGGTCTTGGCCAATACTCTTACATCGACGCGCCGTATCGCTTTAACTCTGAGGCTGCCTGCCGAATCCAGCAAGATGGAACTGGTTCAAGCCTGGAGGCAGTACGCGAAACAGTATCCGAAAATTCCCCCACGCTGGGTATCTGACGGCCCTGTGAATGAAAACATCCGAAAAGGGGACGACGTGGATTTGACCATGTTTCCCGCTCCCAAGTGGCACGAAGATGATGGAAACCGTTACATCGGCACGGGCTGCCTGGTCATCCAGAAAGATCTGGATACCGATTGGGTAAACGTCGGAGTCTATCGCGTAGCCGTCCATGACCAGAAGACGGCTGGACTCTACATCTCTCCAGGGAAACATGGGCGCCTCATCATGGAGAAGTATTGGGCCCGCGGTCTGGATTGCCCAATTGTGGTGTCGGTCGGACAAGATCCAACGCTTTTTTTTGTAGCCGGCCTGGAAATCCCTTATGGCGTAAGCGAGCTAGAGGTCGCGGGAGGGCTGAGGGGCGAAGCAGTCCAGGTGATCGAGAGTGAATGGAATGGCTTGCCTGTTCCAGCCACTGCTGAAATTGTTATTGAAGGCAGAATCCCGCGAGACGAAACGCGGGAAGAGGGTCCTTTTGGGGAATGGCTGGGATATTACGCGAGCGGTCGTAGGCCAGCCCCGGTCATTAAAATTGATGCGATTCGCTACCGCAATGACCCGATTATTCTGGGGAATCTTCCCGCGATTCCTCCGAATGACGACACCTACTACCGCGGTATTCTCCGTTCCGCCGCGGTCTGGGAGCAGCTGGAACAATCGGGAATTCCAGGAATCAAAGCAGTCTGGGCGCACGAATCCGGGGGAGGCCGCATGCTTCTGACCGTTGCCATTCAACAGATGTATCCAGGCCATTCCAAACAGGTGGGACTCGCAGCAGGGAATTGTCATGCGGGGGCATACGCCAACCGGATCACGATCGTAGTGGATGCTGACATTGACGTGACCAATGATCAGCAGGTGTGGTGGGCATTGTGTAGCCGAATGGATCCCGTTGTCGATATCGAGGTGGTGAAGCGCTGCTGGAGTACTTCTCTCGATCCCATGAGCTATCCACGGGAAAAACCGGTTTTCAACAACCGCATGGTGATCGATGCCTGCCGTCCCTGGGAACGGCTCCAAACGTTTCCAAAAGTCACAGAGGCCGGACCCGAATTAAAACGAAAAGTCATTGAAAAATGGCGGAGCGTTCTTCCAGAAATATCGGATTAGTGCGGCACACTACGCTGTTGTGAGATGGTTCCTTAGGTCGAATTGAGGGGAACCTTGTCTCTATGTCAGGTGTTGCAATCAGCGCTGCATGTTTTGCAGGATCTTTTGCCAGCTATAGGTGAAAAAGGCGTTCTGGACCTTGTCGATGATAAAGATTTCCTGGTGCTGCGAATCCAACGCAGCGCCTCGGGGAGCGATGAGCAT
>WNGD01013585.1_pt2 | contig 16153 bp, 14 predicted proteins | sample 5400671 | NCBI WGS metagenome assembly WNGD01 (sample SAMN13153369, study PRJNA577476) | soil metagenome | isolation source: 40 cm soil or saprolite under grassland replicate 2 | place: USA:California | collected 2016-06-15 | reverse complement strand
CAGAGCGAAAATTAGAGTCATCTTTCGTGGTTTCATAGGTTGGTTACCTCAGGTTGCCGACCGCTCAGCCGTATGTCTCTTGGGCCGCGGTCATTATTTCGCACCATGCTTTATCAGGTGTTCGATTGCGCCTAGTTCTTCAGCGTGATGGCCATCAAGAGCGCATTGCGGTTTTCCGGATCTCTGTCTCTCGGAAGGTAGGCGCTGTCAGTAGCGAATACTACTTCCGCTAATCGGAGCAGGGATCTAACAAGTATTCATTTATTTCTAAATACCACAGGTAACTTTGGGACTTCCGTGGGCTGGCTCCTTCTCGCCTCGACCCCATTTCTCCACTCGTCAATTGCCGGCGGTAACTTGTCAATATATTTTTGATCATTAGAAAAGTAGAGGAATCGCTTACCCTCATCCAGTATCAACGCATAAATGTTTCCACAAGACTCGACGATAAGTTTGGCCTCCATGATCGTGTATAAACCCGGAACACCGCCTTCAAATGTGAGGACACCGTTCTTGTCCATATACGAGAGTGAGTCGGCGGGATAGGAAACTTCCTTCAGGCTCTCTTTCAGGTTTCCATAGTCGCTCTTCAAGAGGGTTTTGAGTGCGGGAGCAACTTCGCGATCACTAAATATTGTTGACCATCGGTTGCCCTTGTATCTGCTCAAGGTGTGAAACCTTATTGCACACTTGGCGTTGCTCGCTTTGCTCACGGGAGCTTGCGACCTGGTTGATTGCGCGGGTGATGCCGAATTGAACGCGACGCAGAACATTGAGACTATCAAGGTCGTCAGCAACTTTTTCATTGTTCCTCCTATCAACTCGGTGAAAGGTCCTTAGTCACCAACTACCCCTGCAAAATACCAGCGCTTGTCTTTGCGGAATTCAAAGTAATATGCTTTGTCTTTAGTAACTCTCGTTGGGACTCCTTTACTGGGCCAAATCCTGTTAACGACTGTTCCCTTTGCAAAAGATTTCTGTAAATCTCTCCACGATCCCCCTCGTTTATTTTCATCTATGAACTTCAACCAATCACTGGCTGTCCCGCCTCCGCCACCATCATTGAAGTTGTCCGGCATCGTTTTTCTGAGGGCTACGGAATCTTTCTTGTTTATGGCCGCACTAATCTGACGCCAAAAACTGGGCCAGCTTCGATTAGCTTCGGCGTTCGTGGCCCGGGAAGTCTGGCCGAAAGCCGTTGAAGCAGCCAATAGCAGAAAAACTATGGCCAAGATGCGTTGAGTTTTCATTTTCTCCCCTCCTACACTTTGCAGATTTCATACTGGATGAAACTCGCTTTCAGCGGCTCACATTCCATAGCTTTACGGTCAGGTCGTCACTTCCACTCGCGAGAGTCTTGCCGTCCGGCGAGAAGGCGACCGATTCAACCAATCTAGAATGGCCTTGCTTCGTACATGAGATCCCTGCGTTGCTGAAAGCTTCGTAAACCCGGGCTCCTGACTCATGGTTTGCACTCTTTGTCGAGCGGTACAAGATCGAGGTGAAATGCTCCGCCGCCGGAACGGGTTACGCCCGCGGCGGTTCCCGTGCTGAATCCGTTCAATTCGATCCCGGTCTTTAAGGTATCAGTTCCCGTTATCGTGTATTTGCCTCTGCCGCCTCCGGTGACCCCGTTCTGGGTGGAGAACGACCAAGTGCCTTCAGTCGACGAGGACGGAAGAAACTCGAAGGATGACAAGAATGGATTATTGGTTTTGATGGTAAAAGGTTTCTCTAAGTCGCAAATTTCTCCGGAGAAAACCGTGTCACCCGCCTTGCCGCTCGCCTTGTATGGCTGACAATTCTTTTTGTTCACCCGCGCGATCTCAGCACGCAGCACCTTGATCTGTTCGCCATAGGCCTCAGCCTCTTCCTTCGCACGGTCGGCGCCGTGCATTCTGAGATAGGGCAGATAGCCGATACTCATACAGAAACTGACGTGTAACTTTTCGTGCGCTTCCAGTGCTGCCGCAATGCCGGCGCAAGCCGAAGCCTGTTCTGCGGCGTCGAGCAACTTCCTCGCAGATTTATCCACAGCACAGAGAATCTCCTTGGTATATCTGTAAGACTGGTCGGGATCTTGAGTGTCGCCATACGAGACATAATCGAACTCGCTGGGACCTTTATAGTCGTCTATCGGTTCGAGGCCCCGACGAGCATCGCCTTTTGCGAAGATCTGCAACATGTTCTTCGATGTGCTTACGTTCTCCTTGCTCAACTCAGCGATCTTGTTGCGGAAGGCCTCTTGAAGTCGCTGAGCGTTGCGCAACTCGATTTGCAGCACCTTGAGATTGCTACAGTCGCATTCGGCCTTAGCGGGCGCAGCGGGCGACGCCAACGGTTGCGGAGCGCCAATAGCTGCGAGTGCGGCCAATACGAAACCAATGATTGTCACGAACAGAAATTTTTTCATTTGCTTTTCCCGTCGAACATGCCTAACGCCACGATGAGAAATCCTCGCCTTAAGAAGCTGGCGATACAGTTTCGAAACAGATCCTAAGGAACGGTGCAGTTTTCCAACTCAACGTAACCGCGCAAGCGACTTTCAAACCCGCGCACCCCTCCTTCAACAATCGCTTCTTGACCACCTCTTATTTCATCTAATCGGGACCTTTGTGATTCGCGTGAGCCGTTCTAATGTAGGAACCCAGTCGACATCTCCCACAAGATGGCGAACTCTCCGCCGCCGCCTGTTATATATTCATCGATTCTGTACCGGAATTCGCGCCCACTCTTCGCCGCCGACACAGCCAATGAAACCTTCGGGATGACCGCACTCGAGGGCCAGCCCTGCCGCGTCGTATCCCTGAAATGTGTCGTGAACTTCGACCAGCGAAAGAATCGCCGCGCCGGTCGGCTGGATATTGAAAGCGATGAACTGATACTTCTTCGTCGTCCGCCCTTCAAACTTAAACGTAATGTAACCACCCGACAGAATGATCGTGCCGCGGTCCGTCTCGCGGACTGTATTGTTATTGGCTCGGCCAACGAACTTATACTCGAAGGTCCCATTGGACCTAATGACATATTGCTCGCCGTAGAACGAGGTTGCTGTACCAGCATAGTTACCCGTGCTTGAATCAACGTATCTTTGTACGCTGCCTGCGCCATGGTCCCACTTGCCGACCAAATCATCCATGGTGATTGAATCTTTCAATGTGCCAGACAACGGTTTCTGCGGAGCATATCCCAGGCGATCCGGGAATGGATCTCTTTGCGTAGCTGATACTTGAGCAGACGAGGAATTCGGCGTGCTGCTTGAATCATTGGCCACTGCAGAGCCGTTGTCGATGTTCAGTCCCTGACTAGTAAAGTTGATCTTATCCGGTGATATGCCGGTGACTGCCTGCAGATTCTGTCCGGCAAGCTGTTGGCTGGTCTTAATCGTCTCGGCATTGTTGCCTTGTTTTCCTTCCTCATAAACCGCAAGCGCGAATCCTGTGAAGAGCACCTCAGCAATCATGTTGCGCAATTCGACCATCTGCGGGTCTGTTGGTTGACCAGCATCGTGAAAGACGCTGGCGTTGGTCGCCAGAAAGAAGCTCAGGGCAAGCGCCAGGTCATTAGGATGGCCTGCTGCACTTGCTGCCTTGTCGAATTCCTGCAGGATGGTTGTCAGGATCGTAAGGACCTGCGGATTTCCAGGGCTGATGAGATTCGCGATCTCGCGCGTTTTAAGTTGCGTGCCCGTCGGGCGAAAGCGCACGGAAGTTTCGCTCATCTTCGCGATCGAATCCGAGGATGTTCGCGTAGTCGAACTCGTGCCGGAGCCCCTCGAAGCCGGCTTGCGCTCCCGATTACGTTGCGCGATGCGATCCATGATGGTGCTTGTGATCTTTGCGCCAACCGGAGTCTTGAAGGCACCGAGACCGTCGGGCGTTTGTTGCGCGGCCACCGGCGCACACGCAGCCAGCATTAGCGAAATCACGAACAAACTGGAACTGATACGTGATTTGTGTTCCTTCATAATTGTCTCCTCCTGACGCTTACCGCTGATGTTGTACCACTATCGGGCTAGTGCCCCGGTGATTGATCGATTAAACGAATTTCTGAGACACCACACTAGAAGCTGGCGATACAAATTGCAAACAGACTCTAAGGAACGATGCAGTCTTCTATCTCAACGAAACCCTTTCCGTTTAAGCCGCCACCAAGTCCGCGCACAGTTCCTTCAACAATCCCTTCCTCGCCACCGCTTAATTCGGCCAACCGGGAACTTTGTGATTTGTTGAAATAGCATCGCGTATGAGCATAACCTCCCGCCGGGGAATGAAAGGTCAGGGTAAGTCTGCCGTCTTCCAGACTGTCAATTGAATTTACCGTGCCGTTGACGCGAATTCTTTGTCCGCGGTAAATCTGATTGGCGCGAACTTCGTTTCCTTCAAACTCAAGGACCAATTTACCTGCGTTAATTGAAATACTTGCAGGCGCAGAATCAGGTGATGTTTGTGTCGGCGGATTTGTGTCCCGCTCCGAATTTGTATTGCTTCAGCCAAATACAAGCCACAACATTCCTAAGAATAATAAACAGTTGACAGAACTACTTTTGGTTTTCATGTATTCAGCCGCTTGTCGAGTTTTCATCTCACCTCAAAATGTAGTTATCCAATGTGAGGCGTCCGACGCGAGGGGAACCCAGATCAACTCCTCCTTGTAAGATGGCTAACTCTCCGCCGCCGCCTCTTATATATTCATCGGTCCTTTAACGGAATTCGCACCCACTCTTCGCCGTTAAGACACGCAACGTATCCGTTAGAATGATGGCAATTCGCTCTAAGTGCCTCGCCGTCCAGCGGAGGATTGTCACCGAGATATATTATGGAGAGAACTGCCGCACCATTTGACTGGTTCATAAATGCTACGAACTGATATCTCATCTCGGGTTTCGGCTGTTTGGACTTGAGGGTGATAAAGCCGCCGGACAGAATAATGGTGCCGCTGTCCGATTCGCGTATGGTCGTATTGCTTGCCCGCCCTTGAAAGTTAGACTCGTAGGTGCCGTCCGCGCGAATGGTGTATTTTGTGCGACCGAATGACACGCTCGAGTAGGACTGGGTGCTGGAGCTGACATATTCCTGGACGCTGGCGCCGCCTATTTCCCATGTGCCGGCGAGGTCAGCCATCGTTATTGTTTTTCTCAGACGGCCGATCAGCGGTTTCTGCGGCTGAACATGCGGTTTGTCAGGAAATGGGTCAAAGTCAAGAAATTCTGAGCTTGATACTGTCGCCGGAGAGGATGGCGTCGGGGTCGCGTCTAAGATGCGCGCGGCATTCAACGCTTGTGCGTCCGTGCTGAAATTGATCTTTTCGGGCGACATTCCGCTCACGGCCGTGAGCGTTTGGCCAGCAAGATCGCGATATGCCGCCATTGTGGCCTTGTCGTTGGTTTTTTTGGCTTCTTCGTAACCGACTTTCGCAAGCATCGTGGAAATGACGAGATTTTCGTAAAGCTCTTGTTTTTGCCGGTCGGTCATGGACGCAAAGGTGGCGTCTTCGGCCATCAGTTCAGCCATCGCGTCACGTATTTCCATGATCCTGGCATCGTCCGGTTCGGGCGTGCCGTTGTAGATGCTGCTGTTGTAAACAAGGGCGGCGGTAGTTGCCAGTGCAAGATCATTTGGTTTGCCTTGTGCCCTGGCGGCTTTTTCATATTCGGTTAAGAGCGTACTGATGATCGCGGTCATCTGTTTCTTTGTGTCCGGTGTGCCGCCGTCGCTAAGGAAATCCGCAAAAGCCTGCGTCCTGAGCTGCGTTCCGGTCGAGCGAAAGCGCACCGCGGTGTCGATCAGCGCCGGTGTTTTTTTGGAGACTTCAGGTTGTGCAGGTGTTTCCACCCTGGCGGTCTTTGCGGGAGTCGAAGCGCGTGCTTTGTCGCGTGCTCTCGCCTTTGCGAAAACTCTGTTCCAAAGCCGATCGTTTATAATATTACCGATCGACGCGCTCGTCGGATTGTTCCAACTGCCGCCCATGTTGTCCTTCCATTGTGCCCTTGTGGTTACTGTCAAACCGCACAAAAATACAATTGCCACCACAGTTAAAGAATTTGCTATGTTTTTCATAGTTTTGTCCTCGTGCGCCGGGATAAACCGGCAGGTTGTAGTGAATGAAAGATTCATACGTTAAAGGTCTAGCCAATGCGTCGCGTGGAGCAATCCACGAGGCGAATCGTTGACGGGCAAACGTGCAGGCTCGGTATTGAGCCGCAGACTGAGCTTAGTTCATCTCTTTTGTCTCCTGTCTTAGGGCTTCACCTGAAAGGACCTGAGTTAATTACATGAGAAGAGATTCGTCTGTGCGGCAACACACATAGCCTGGGCGTCTGCTTCTCAATTAGAACCTAACTGCAGAAGCGCAGAACTCGCGCCCTTCAACCATTCTTGACAGAGCGGCCTTGCGGCGCGTAGGGTTTTCGCTCCGGTGAGCACAGCTATTTGGGAGCCTTTTTAGATCTGAGAATGGGGAGGCGCATCTGTTCTGGTGAACGGCGCGGTCTTCAAAACCGGCAGTGAGACTGTGAGAACAGGCTCAGGTAGGTTCGATTCCTACACGCCTCCGCCAGGGACATTGCCGATTGCCAATTGCCGATTGGTTCTTGTCTACGGAATCATTCATCAAGCGTTTTGAGTAAGCTGCTTGGAATGCGAACAAGCGATTGGCAATTTGCAATCGGAAATTGGAAATGATCCATGAGAGATTGGGTAGCACTAAACATGACTCCGGGCATCGGACCTCGCGCCGCTGCCAAGCTCCTCGAACGTTTTGGTTCTGCCGAAGCAGTTTATGGAGCGACACGGGCCGAACTGGAACGTTTGCGGCTGCTGCCGGAGGCGGTTGACAGCATTATCGCGCGGGATCTGCATGACAAAGCAGCGGTGGAGATTCAGAGTATTCGCGCGCTCGGCGGCGACGTCCTGGTACTTGACGACGGCGTCTATCCGTCGCTGCTGCGTGAGATTTACGATCCACCGATCGTGCTTTACGTGAAAGGCGCCTGGACGGAATGTTTGGACCAACCGTGCGTGGCGCTGGTCGGCTCGCGCCGGTGTTCGACGTATGGACAGAACGCGGCGCTGATGCTGGCGCGGGGTCTCGCACAACGCGGCGTGACCATCATTTCCGGATTCGCGCGCGGGATTGATGCCGCTGCGCATCGCGGAGCGCTGGAAGCCGGCGGCAGAACGGTGGCTGTTTTAGGCACGGGAATTGACGAAGTGTACCCGCGCGATCACCGCAAGCTGGTTGAAGAGATTCTCGATCGCAATGGCGCGCTCGTATCTCAGTTTCCTTTAGGTACGCCACCGGTGTCGGAAAACTTTCCTTACCGCAACCGCATCATTAGCGGTCTCAGTTTGGGCGTCTGCGTAGTCGAAGCGGCTGAGAATTCCGGTTCTTTGATAACGGCGCGGTTGGCCATTGAACAGAATCGCGAGGTCTGGGCCGTGCCAGGGAATATCACTTCGAGGAATTCCTTTGGCACTAACTACTTGATCAAAGGCGCCGGCGCGAAGCTCGTGCAGCAGTGGCAGGACATCGCTGCCGAACTGCCGCCGCAAATCGCGGCGAAACTCTTGCCGCCGCCGTTTGGTGATAAGAAGCGAGAGAAATCACTTGCGGATCAGTTATCACTCGTGCCTCAGAATCTTTCCGGATCGGAGCGCACGGTATTGAAGCTTTTGACTGCAGACAACCCGGCGCACATCGATGCGCTTCTTGATAAGACGAAACTTTCGATTTCGGATCTGACCGCGGCGCTGCTGGCGCTGGAGATGCGTGAGCTGGTGCGGGCGCTGCCGGGAAGATGTTTTGTAAGAAAGATTTGATGGGATGGTGATAGCGAATCGATGGAAATACTTCTGGTTGATACGCCAATCTCGAGAGAACAATTGAAGGGGATAGGCGAACCGCAGTTTGGCAGTTACGCGAAAGCGGTGGTAGATGTTAACAAAGCGATCATGGCAGTTGGTGGAGATTTCCATGCTGACGAGGAAGCTTTCTTGCTTGACCTGGGATCGAGTCAAAAGGATCTCTGGGGAATTAATCTTCATTTCGATTTACAACTGCCAGATATGGTGGAGTTTGATTCAATCATCAACCTCCGTCCGAGCCAGGGCAATCCTTCCCGTGGTGTGGTAGCAGCCGCGCTTCGGGAAAGAATTGTGCAGGTTGTAGCAGGACTGGTGGAATAGCAAGAAGCCCTATGAAGCTCATACATTCAAGTCTTGCAGACGGACGGTGGTCAAAAATGTCAATTGCCGAACAGATGGCAAACATCGGCAGTGAGTACGAGCGCGCCTTGCGAGGGAAAGAGCGTGGCGATGCATGCTATTTTGAGAGAGCGCTGGAGCGGATGCTTGAGTTGTTTGATCTCACAGTCGCCGATCCACGGTGGCGAAATCACAGGCTAAAAGAGTTGTGTCGCGTAAGGGAAATCGTACGCGATCAGCTTTGCAGCAAACATCCCGAGCCTTGGTCGTTACCTGATCTGCACGAGTATTTTTTGGCGTTTGGGATATTGGCAAACAAGCAGCGAGCTGCCGCCCGAAATCGGCAATCGGAAATGAATTAATGGCAAAAAATTTAGTCATAGTTGAATCACCAGCCAAGGCAAAAACGATCAATAAGTATTTGGGAAAGGACTATCTGGTCAAGGCCTCGATAGGACACATCAAAGATCTGCCTTCAAAGAAACTGGGCGTTGATGTCGATCACGATTTCGAACCGACCTACGAAGTCATTCCCGATTCGAAAAAGCGCAACAATAAAAAGATTGTCGCCGAATTGAAGAAGGCCGCGAAGGATGCCGACGCGGTTTATCTCGCTGCCGACCCGGATCGAGAAGGCGAAGCGATTTGCCAGCACCTCGCCGAAGAGATCGTGCCGAAGAAGCCGAAAAAGCCCGCGTACCGAGTGATGTTCAATGAGATCACCAAGTTTGGTCGGTTACAAAGTCTCCCCGCTTTTGTGCCGGGCGATCGGCGGACGCTTGAGCGCGGGCCGCGTGCAGTCGGTGGCGCTGCGCATGGTGGTTGAGCGCGAGCGCGAAATCGAACAATTCATCAAGACTGAGTATTGGACGATCACTGCGAATCTCGCGGCGAAGCTTCCTCCTGCATTTGATGCGCGACTCTTCAGGGTTGGCGAACAGACGGTCAAGACGAGCAGCTTCGATCAGGATCTCAAGAAGAATGAGATCTTGATTGACAACGACGCCAAAGCCGCTGCGATCGTTTCCGAAGCTCAGCAACAAGCCTTCGTCGTCAGCGAAGTCACCACCAAAGAGCGCAAGCGCAATCCCGTTCCGCCCTTCATTACTTCGAAGCTGCAGCAGGAGGCAGCACGCAAACTTGGCTTCGGCGTGAAGAAGACGATGATGTTGGCGCAGAAACTCTACGAAGGCGTCGAATTGGGATCGGAAGGGTCCGTTGGTTTGATAACTTATATGCGCACCGACTCGACGCGTGTGTCCGAGGCGGCGCTCGGCGAGGCGCGCGATTTCATCAAGGCGCAATATGGTCCCCCTTATCTGCCTGAGAAGGCCGTCCATTATCGTTCCAAGAAAGACGCGCAGGATGCGCACGAAGCAATTCGTCCGACCGAAGTCACGCGCACGCCGGAGGCGCTGGCGCAGTATCTCAATAAGGACGAACTGCGATTGTACCGTTTGATCTGGCAGCGCTTCGTGGCTTCGCAAATGACGCCCGCAGTCTTTGATCAGACCACGATTGACATTCAAGCAGGTCGATTCGTTTTCCGTGCTACCGGTTCAGTGCAAAAGTTCGATGGTTTCCTGAAACTCTATCAGGAAGGCCGCGACGAAAAAACGGAAGAAGATGAAGAGGCTGAGCGAACATTGCCTCGCGTCGATAAAGGCGAAACGCTTTCTTTGAACCGGATTGCACCCGAACAACATTTCACCGAACCGCCGCCGCGCTACACCGAGGCGACACTGGTGAAAGCCCTCGAAGAGAAGGGCATTGGCCGGCCTTCAACCTACGCTGCGATCATGTCGACGATTCAGGAACGCGAATACGTTGAAAAGATCGAGGGGCGTTTTCATCCGACAACCCTGGGCAAGACGGTAAACGATCTTTTGATCGGCGGCGGGTTTGACGATCTTTTCAATGTTACGTACACGGCGCGGATGGAAGAAGAGCTGGATGAAATCGAAGAAGGAAAGATCAAGTGGACCGATGCGCTGCATGAATTCTACGGAAAGTTTCAGGACGACCTCGGAAAGTTTCAGCAGTACATCAAGACGGTGAAAGCCAAAGATGTGCCAACGGACGAGGTTTGCGTAAAGTGCGGCACCCCCGGAATGGTCGAGAAGTTTGGCCGATTCGGAAAGTATTTGAAGTGTTTGAACTGTGGTGCGACGCGCGATGCTGAGTCGCCGGGAGCGGGCTCCAGTGATGGCTCAGCGACGGCACAGTCTGCGGGAAACACTGAAGCAGAACAGCCGGAGGCTTGCGATCTGTGCGGCAAACCGATGCAACTCAAGCGCGGGCGGTTTGGCCAGTTTCTTGGCTGCACGGGCTATCCCGAATGCCGCAACATTCGTAAGATCGCGAAGAGCGGCGCCATCGCGCCCCCGCCTGTGCCGCTGGACGAGAAGTGTCCGGTTGACGGTGCGCAGTTGGTGAAACGTTTCGGCCGGTATGGCGAATTCATTTCGTGTTCAAATTATCCGAAGTGCAAGTACATCAAGCAGGAAACAACTGGCGTCAAGTGTACCCGACCCGGTTGCAAGGGCGAGATCGTCATCAAGAAATCAAAGCGGGGCAAAGTCTTCTATAGTTGCTCGGCCTATCCCGACTGCGATCGAGTCTACTGGGACAAGCCTGTTGCCGAAGCGTGTCCGCAGTGCAACGCGCCGTTCTTGCTCGAAAAGACGACAAAGAAACAAGGCACGTTCCGTTACTGCGCGAATGAAAGCTGCGGCTATCGCTCGAACGAACACGCATCCGCAGTCAAAGACGGGCAATCTCAAGAAAAACATCCCGTCGCCCGTTAGATCATCGCTCCGGCCTTGCAACCCTTTCCCACTTGGTTATATAAGAAGACTTCAATTCGCGGTTCAAGCCAGGGCTAACCAGAACTTCAAAACTCAAGAGGAGAAATGATCATGATGCTACGACGCTATGCGGCGGTCGTCCTGCTTACGTTTTCTTTGCTGACTCCTGGCGCAACTCTTGCCAGGCGACCACTGACAATACCAATGATTCTGACTGCGACTGAACCGCAGCAGCCCGCCCAACAGCCGACGCCGACACCGGATCCTAACGATCCGATCGTGCGGATTCGAGACGAAGGAATGAATCGCTCGCAAGTGATGCAGACTTTGAGCTATCTGTCAGATGTGATTGGCCCACGGCTGACGGCGTCGCCCAACATGAAACGCGCATGCAACTGGACGCGTGACACGCTTGCTTCTTGGGGTTTGCAGAACGCCCACCTCGAAGCTTGGGGCCCATTCGGTCGCGGCTGGTCGTTGAAGCGTTTCAGCGCGCAAGTAGTCGAGCCGCAGGACATTCCGCTCATCGCTTATCCGAAAGCCTGGTCGCCTTCAACGAATGGCGCGGTCACCGGCGACGTGGTTTTCCTCGATGCGAAGAACGAGGCGGATCTCGAAAAGTACAAGGGCAAACTGAAAGGCGCGATCGTTTTGACTGCGCCGATGCGCGAAGTCCAGGCGCACTTTGAACCGCTCGGCACGCGGCGCGACGAGAAGAATTTGCTCGCGCTGGCCGATGCGCTACCTCCAGGTGGAGGCCAGGGTCGTGGCGCCGGCGGTGGCGGCGGAGGCTTTCGCATGACAGCGGAGCAGCGCGCGGCAGCGCAGTTTAATGTGCGAAGGCTCATGTTCGCGCAGGAAGAAGGGGCGGCAGTGCTCGTCGATCCCAGTCGCGCCGGGGACGGCGGCACGATCTTCGTGCAGCAGGCTACGGTGCCTCAGCCAATACCCGAGGTTCCTTTTGGTCCAGGCGCGCCACGTCAGAAGGCGGCTTATGACAAAGACGCGCCGAAGTACCTGCCGCAAGTCGTGCTCGCGAACGAGCACTACAACCGCATCATGCGTATGCTGCAAGCCGGCGAAAAGGTGAAGATGGAAGTTAACATCGCGGTCGAGTGGCAGGACGCGGATCCAATGGGCTACAACACCGTCGCCGAAATTCCGGGTTCCGATCTCAAAGACGAAGTCGTGATGCTCGGCGGTCACATGGATTCCTGGCACGCAGGCACTGGCGCGACTGACAATGGCGCCGGCGTCGCCGTGGCAATGGAAGCTGTACGCATTCTGCAAACGCTCGGTTTGAAACCGCGTCGCACGATACGCGTGGCGTTGTGGACCGGTGAAGAAGAAGGACTGCTCGGTTCAGCGGCGTACGTGGCGCAGCATTTCGGGAAGGTGGAACCGGGCAATTCCGGCATCGTTCCCCCAGGCACGCCAAATAGCCAGCCGGCGGCGCCTCCGAAGCTGACGACCACTCCCGACTATGAAAAGTTCGACGCGTATTTCAACCTCGATAACGGCACGGGCAAGATACGGGGAGTCTACCTACAGGGTAACGAAGGAGTTCGCACACTGTTTCGTCAGTGGCTGGCGCCATTCCGCGACCTGGGCGCTCAGACTCTTTCGATCTCAAACACCGGCGGCACCGATCACCTCTCGTTTGACCGTATCGGGCTGCCGGGCTTTCAGTTCATTCAGGACCAAATTGAATACGACTCGCGCACACACCACTCGAACCAGGACGTTTTCGATCGCATTCAGGCTGAAGACATGAAGCAAGCGGCGACGATCATGGCGGCATTCGTTTACCAAACAGCAGTCCGCGACGAGAAGCTCCCGCGGAAGCCAATGCCGGGACGGTAGACGATCTGTTGGGGCGCAAGTTGTTGACTTTGGGAAACCAGTAGCAAAGTGGCTGGTTAGGGCGCAAACGGTTAAGACAAAAAGGCGAGCCTCCTCAGGCTCGCCTTTGCGTTTTTAACTAAGAACTTTCGGAACCTGGCTTGCGCGGCCCTCGAGCAAGGGTTGGTAAGTTGCCTCTGGGCTGGAAGGCTAAGTGCTTCGACCACCCGGCGGAGCGTGTGGCTGAGTGCCCGGTGTACGCTTATCGGAAACGTTGGTGCTGATGGCCTCTCTAATTTTGCGAATGAGCGCTGGTAGCAGAACCTGGTGAGCCATAGTTGAAACCTCATCGATGAAGCGATCACGCAGCGATCCCAGCTCCTGCCGCACACGGTCAGATGCACCCCGCTCTTTGGATTTTTTAATCGTCGCGGGCGCGAGTTTCTTCTCTGCTTCAACTCGTGCGGGTGCTGTTTGTTGTTCCGTTGCCGAGCGGTGTAGTTCGCCAATGATCGGATGGGCAACGTTTGCGTGAGGCTCGGATGGTACATGACTGCGCTTCCCTTCGCCATCGTGCGCGCGTTTGGTCGCGCCTGAAATTGCGTAACCTGCCAGTAGACCAAGACCGAGCGCACCCAGACTCCACGCAACAGGACGCTTCTTAACCTCGTCGCGCCAATCGAAGTCGGCGACCGCATCCTTCACCGAAACAAATCCCTGCATCGCTGCTTCCTTGATTTCGCTCGCGGCTTCCTTAACAGACTCATGCGTCTCTTCGAGCCGGCGCCGAATCTCGTCCTTCAAGAATGCTTCATCGCCGACTCGTTCTTTTCCGCGAGTCTGTCCCGCAGCTCCTGGTTGAGCCATTGTCTATCCCTTCTTCAACAGCCCGAATCTGTAGCGGCGCAATCAGCGGCGTCCGCCGCGAATCAACAGGCCGAGTACCAGACCGGCAGCCGCCGAGATCAGGATCGCCTGGCCGGGATTCTTTCGAGCAAACTGTTTTGCGCTTTCTGTCAGTTCGCCGATGTCGGCATTCTGCAGCTCTTTGAATTTATCGCCAACGACAGAAGCTTTGCCGGCAACGTAGTCTTTCGCTTGCGCTGCTGCTTCAGAAATCTTCTCACCGTACTGTTGCGCCGTCTGCGCCAGATTGGTTGCCTTACCGGCGGCCGTGCCGGCGCCGGCGCCGATCGTCTTGGCGGCCGAGGTCAAACTCGTTGCCTCCGCGCCACCGTTTCCCTCGCTCTTATTCGTCGTTGTTTGTTCTGACATCTTCCTTCCTCCTTAAGTATTCCCAGTATTGCCTGAGCTTATACAGAACGCTCCTTTCGGCCCAGAAGTTCTTGCACACAGCGTGCCTGTCCCCCAGCATTGCAGCATTGCCGGAGCCAGTTGGGATTTCACGCTTCATCATCTCGTCGTGAAAGAGTGCAAGTTAAGATAGCGCAACGACCAGGTACAGTACAGCGGAGACGCAGTTTTTCTTTTGTGAACCATACTACTCTTGACTTCGTATGCTGCCAGATGGTAAGTAAGTACTTACTTTGTACTGATTCACGATTGGACTGAAGCAATTGAGTAGACAACTAACCTCCAGTGATGAAACGCCGTTGCCCCAAATAGCGGGCCGAATGGCTGGTGACGAGAGACGCCTACAGATTCTGCGCGTGGCCGTAAGTCTCTTTTCGCAGAGGGGATTTCGGGGGACGACCACGAAAGAGATCGCGCAAGCGGCGGGCGTTTCTGAAGCGATGGTTTTTCGGCACTTTGCGACCAAAAAAGAGTTGTACAGCGCCATTCTCGATCACAAGGCCTGCGCGGGAGGTCCGATAGATCCGGAACACATGGTTGCCGACGCTCTTCAGCGAAAAGACGACCAGGCGGTGTTTGAAGGATTGGCGCTTGGCGCCTTGCAACATCACGAGTGCGACCCAGAGTTTCAACGCCTGCTATTGCACTCAGCGCTCGAAAGACATGAGCTCGCGCAGATGTTCTTTGAAACCTTTGTGCGCCGGGTTTACGAATTCCTGGGTGGCTACATTCGCGAGCGACAGCGCGACGGCGCGATGATCGAGATTGATCCGGCAATCGTCGTGCGTGCATTCATAGGGATGGTCATGCACCACTCTCTTAATAACAATCTTTGGGATCCCAAGCGCCGCTTGTTAAATGTATCCAACGAAACTGCGGCCCGGCAGTTTACGGAAATTCTAATGAATGGAATTCGCTCTAACCAGACCGCTGGCCAGTCGAGTAAGAACAACGGCCAGGGTTTCGAATGAGTACAGACGTGTTATCTCCTAAGCGATTCAAGGTTTTTTCTCTGGCACTTATTCTTGTCAGTCTCGTGCTGTTCGGGCTCTCGTGCGGCGGATCGAAAGCGAATGTACGCAACGACAACGCTGCCGCTTCTCCGTCACCTGCCGCGGTTGAGGTCACGACGGCGCCGGCCATTCAGCGCCAGTTGCCGCGATATTTTGAAGCGACAGGAAGTCTGGCCGCCGATGCGCAAACAGATGTCCAGCCGCAAGCTTCAGGCAAGGTGGTGGCCGTGGGTGTCGATCTCGGCAGCTACGTCAAACGCGGGCAGATGTTGGCAAGGCTCGACGATGCCGACTTCAAGATTCGCGTCGATCAGGCAGTGGCACAGCTCGAGCAAGCGAGGGCCGCGGTTGCTCAGGCGGAGGCAAAAATCGGATTGAAGCCGGGACAGAGATTTGATCCGGAGCTGGTTGCGGAGGTCGCCTCGGCGCGATTTGTATATCAGCTTGCGGAGAAGAATCTACAACGCGCGGAGAAACTGGTTGAAGCGGGCGATGTCTCGCGATCATATTATGACCAGCAAAGAACGCAGCGCGATCAGCTCAAGGCGCAATACGAATCGGCTGTGGCCACCGCGCGCCAGAATTATGCAGCCGTGCAAGTGGCTCGGACGAACGTGGCCGCGGCGCAAAGCGCGGTCAACCTTGCGCGCAGCAGTCTATCCTACACCGTCATTCATGCGCCCATAGACGGCTATGTCGCCGAACGGCAGGTTGAAGTGGGTGAATATGTCAGCACCACATCCAAAGTGGACACGATTGTGCGGATCAATCCGCTGCGAATGCGTATTGATATTCCCGAGCAGGCAATTCCGGATATCCAGTCCGGACAGAGCGTTTCGCTAACGACGAGTGCCTGGCGCGATAGAAGTTTTAGCGGTCGAATCGCGCGCATCTCGCCCAACGTCTCGTCAAATTCGCGCACGTTGACGGTTGAAGCAGAAATAGAAAACAGCAGTGGCGCCCTGAAGCCGGG
>WNGD01003395.1_pt1 | contig 16168 bp, 20 predicted proteins | sample 5400671 | NCBI WGS metagenome assembly WNGD01 (sample SAMN13153369, study PRJNA577476) | soil metagenome | isolation source: 40 cm soil or saprolite under grassland replicate 2 | place: USA:California | collected 2016-06-15 | reverse complement strand
CTCGAGCGTCCGGTCGTTGCCGGCCCGGAAGCTGGGCTGGCGGTCGGGCTCGTCGAGGCAGAACATGAAAGCCCGCGAGATGCCGTACCGGTCCATGGAGCCGATCAGCTCCTCGGGGCGTCCGACCATCCCGTCGATGTCCGTCCCGAGGTGGGTGTGGGCGTCGAAGATCTCGAGGTCGGTCGGGAGGTCGGCGCGTAGGCGCTCGTCCCACTCGGCGGTGACCTGCCGTGCCCGCTCCAGCGGTTCCACGCCTCGAATCTACCGAGAGCAGTGCCGACTCCGTGCCAACTCCGCAAAGGACACTGTCGGCGCGACGCAGCGGGCTGTAGCAAGGGGCCGTCCACTTCCCCCGGATCGGAGGCTCCATGAAACGCATCCACCTGCTCGTCCTGCTCTCGGCCCTCGCGCTCCCCCTCGCCGCCGGCTCGGCCAGCGGCAGCGGTTCGGGGAGTCTCGTCCTCGCCGAGGTCTATGCCGCCGGCGGCAACAGCGGCGCCGCATACGCCAACGACTACGTCGAGCTCTTCAACCGCGGTGCGAGCCCCGTCGCCGTCGACGGCTGGACGCTCCAGTACGCATCCGCTGCCGGCACGAGCTGGCAGTCGACCGCACTGAGCGGAGCGATCCCGGCGGGCGGCCGCTACCTCGTCCAGCTCGCGTCTGGTGGCGCGAACGGCGCGACGCTGCCTACGGCCGACGCCACCGGCACCTCGAACCTCGCGGTCACTGGCGGCAAGGTCGCGCTCGTCGACGATTCGACTGCGCTGTCGTGCGGAGCCTCTGCCGGAAGCTGCTCTTCCGCATCCAGCGTCGAGGATCTCGTCGGCTACGGCGGGGCCGCCGACTACGAGGGAACCGGTGCCGCACCGGCCGGAAGTGCGACGAACGCCGTGACGCGGACGGACTCCTGCACGGACACCGACGACAACGCCGCAGACTTCGCGACAGCGGCTCCCGATCCGAAGAACTCCTCGGCGGCGGCGACCGCCTGCTCGGTCACGCCTCCACCGAACGGCGCGAGCGCGTCGGCGGGCGTCGACGTCGACATCCAGCCGGTGCTGTCGATCGCGCTCGACCACCCGACGCTGAGCTTCCCCGCTGCGGTTCCGGGGACGATCCCGAACCCGCAGCCGGAGGACGTCACGGTGACGAGCAACGACGCGAGCGGCTACACGCTCAGCGTCCACCGGACGGCGTTCACTCCGCACGACCTGCCGCTCGGCATCGGCGTGGGAGCCGGGAGCCTCGCGGCGGTGCCGATCGCGCCGGCAGCAGACCTCTCCCTCGCCACCGCGAGCGGCCCGAGCGCCCTGGGAGGCGACATCGTGGCGACGAGCGTCGGGTTCGTCTCGCCGCTGCCGGTCGTGGCGGCAGGGCACTACACGGCGACGCTCACCTTCACGGTGATCGGCAAGTGAGACGCGCGCTCGCAGCGCTCGTTCTCGTAGCGGCCGCGGCATCCATTCCGGGTGCCGCGGCCGGCCCGGGCATCGGGCTCAGCGCAAGTCCGTTGCGCCTGACCCTGCGAGGCGCGTCCGCTTCCGCCGTCACCGTGCGGAACCCGAGCCACCGGACGTTGCGGGTGGACGTGTCGCGCGCAGGATTCACCCGCTCCCTGCGGGGCAAGCCGCTCGTGCGGCCCGCCCGCGGCGCCGTGACCTGGCTTCGCCTGCATCCACGGCGGTTTCGGCTCGCGCCCGGCGCGAAGACGACTCTCCATGTCGCCGCGGTGCCAGCGCGGCGGGCCGCTCCCGGAGATCACTCGGCGCTCGTGCTCCTGACGACGCGGCCGCTCGGCGTGAAGCACGTCCGGGTGCGACTCCGGGTCGGCGTCGTCGTCGACCTCCGCGTTCGAGGCCGGATCGTGCGGCGGCTCGACGCGCGTGCCCTCACCGTTCGGCGCCGAGGAATGCTTCGCCTGCTCGAGCTCCGCCTCGTCAACCGCGGCAACGTGACGGAGCGGCTGCCCCGCGACGGCCTCCGGGTCTTCCTGCTCCGCCACGGCCGCAAGCTCGCGACGCTGCGACCGCGAAGCCGGGAGCTCCTCCCGCACAGCGCAGGCATCGCGGTATTCGCGTACCGCGGCCGGCTTCGAGGGGAAGTGCTCGCACGGGTCGAGCTGCGTCCGCCCGTGGGAGGGTCACCGCGCTCATTCCGCGTCGAGCTCTGACCGATAGGCGTCTCATGGACAGACGCGTCGTCTGGCTCTTCGTCGGCGTCGGGATGGTCGTGGGCGGCATCGTGCCTTTGGCCTGGCGCGGCAGCGCGCTCGGCCTCGCCTCGCTCGTGTTCGGCTCGGTCGGCGGTGTCGCCGGGCTCTGGCTGGCGGCGAAGCTGATCTAGGCCAGGACCCGGCGGAGGAACTCCGCCTCCGGCACGGCTCCGTCCCACCGCGGCTCGCCGTCGACGACGATTCGCGGAACGGCCCAGACGCCCAGCTCCTGCGAGAGCTGCGGAAACTCGTTCGCCTCGATCGCGGCCGCCATCACCCGCTCCGAGGCGAGGGCCAAGCGGAACGCCAGCAGCACGGCTGGCGGGCAATGCGGTCAGGTCGGGGTGACGAAGACGTCTAGCGTGAGGTCGCGGTCGAGCTCCTCGAGCGCTGCCAGGGAGCCGGCGCTCAGCGTCGGCTCCTCGCGTCCCGCCTCGACGACTCCACCGACTAGGGAGCCGAGCTCGTAGCCCCATGGCAGCCCGTCGTAGCGGACGCCCGCGTCGTGTCCGTCGGGCCGGATCGAGACGGCGGGGAAGCGCGGGAAACCCTCCGGCTCCTCCTCCACCCGGCACGTCACGCCGTCGCCGAGCTCCGCGAGGCCCTTGCACAGCCGCACGATCTCGGCACCGAAGTCGAGCTCCGCGGAGCCCGCCCGCGGCGTCTCCTCCGGACCGAGCGCCACGAAGAGCTCGACCGGCCGCGCGAGCGCGGCGAACCACTCGCGCACCTTCGTCTCCTCCTCGGGCCGAACGATGGGCATACGGGCGAGCCTAACCTCGTTGGACACCGTCATGGATCGGCGCCGCCTCGGCCCGAGCGACCTCCTGATCTCGCGCGTCGGCATCGGCACCGCGCCCATCGGCTCGCGCCCGGGAGAGTGGTGGGTCAACTGGGGACCGCAGGACGACGCCGACTCGGTACGGGCCATCCAGGCCGCGGTCGACGGCGGCATCAACTGGGTCGACACCGCTCCCTTCTACGGCTGGGGGCACGCCGAGGAGGTCGTCGGCCGCGCGCTCGCCGGCCGCGAGGACGTGCTCGTCTTCACCAAGTGCGGGACGTTGCGCCGCGACGACGGAGACGACTTCGTGGACCTGAGTCCCGAGTCGATCCGGCGCGGCTGCGACCAGAGCCTGCGCCGGCTGGGGCGCGAGCAGCTCGACCTCCTGCAGTTCCACGACCCCGACCGGAACGTGCCGATCGAGGAGTCGTGGGGCGCGCTCCAGGAGCTCGTCGCGGCCGGGAAGGTCCGGCACGGCGGCCTCTCGAACCATCCGCCGGAGCTCGTGGAGCGGGCGCTCGCCGTCGGGCCCGTCGCGGCGCTGCAGTTCCAGTACTCGGCGCTCGCCCGCGACCACGAGCAGGAACTGCTCCCCTACGCGCTGCAGCACGAGCTCGGTGTCATCGTCTGGTCTCCGCTCGCGAGCGGCTTCCTCACCGACGGCTTCTCGCTCGACGCTCTCCCGGCCGACGACTTCCGGCGCACGCATCCCTTCGCCGAATTGGAGCTCGATCAGACGCACGAGGAGCTCCGCGCCCGCGGCGGTGGCAGCGTGACCCGGGGAGCGCTCGAGTTCGTGCTTGCGCACCCGGCCGTGACAGGCGCGATCGTCGGCATTCGCGACGAGCGCGAGGGCCGCGAGCTCGTCGCATTCGGCTAGCGGCCGTACAGCTCGTCGATCGCCTGCTCGAGCTCCTCGAGACGCGCCGCTCCGAAGGCGCGTACCGTCCCGTCGGAGTCGACCACCACGTTGGTCGGCACGCCGCGCACGCCGAGCGTCGTGGCGAGCTCGGCGTTCGGGTCGAGGAGGATCGGCCCCTTGATGCCCCACATCTCGCAGAAGCGCTCGACCTCCGGCCGCGGCTCCGTCCCCTCCCAGATGTCGACGAGCACGATTTCGAGGCCCGACCGGGACTCCTCACGAACGCGCACGTCCTCGAGGAACGGCGCCTCCGCGTTGCACGGCCCTCACCAGGAGGCGAAGAAGTTGAGGATGTACTTCTTCTCGGCCCAGTCATGGTTCGTGCGCCGCTCGCCGGACCAGTAGTCCTCGAGCGAGAACGCCGGCAGCCTGTTGCCGATCCACGGGCTCTTTTCCTCGACGACCGGGGCCGGCGGCCGCCTCGCGAGCAGGTCCTCGACGATCGACATCGTCTGGCTCCCGGCGTTGGCGACGAGGATCCGTCCGTCGTGCCGGTCGACGACAACGCCGCCGGGGCCGCCGCCGACGGGGATCTGCGACCACTCGACGCCGTCGGCGACGCCGAGCACGCTGACCGAGCCGGCGCCGCGGTTCGTGACGTAGACGCGGTCGTGGGACGGGTGCATGGCGAGCCCGACCGGCGCCGACCCGGTACGGATCTCCTCCTTCACCTCGATCTTGTCGAGGTCGACGCGCGACACGGTGCCGGCGATCGAGTTGACGATGAACGCCTCGCCGCGCTCGGGGACGATCCCGATCGCGCACGTGCCGATCCCGAGCTCGAGCCGGCCGAGCTCCTCGAAGGAGTCGGCGTCGTAGAAGTTGGCCGAGGCTGCGACGAAATTGACGCAGACGACGAGCCTGCGAGTCGGATCGACGCCGATCGCCCCGGCGCCCGGCTCAGCGTCCACGGTCGCCACGGTCTCGAGCGTGTCGAGGTCGATCACGCTCATCGTCGAGCCGAGCGAGTTGCCGACATAGAGGCGGCGGAACTCGGGGACGTGGGTCAGCCCCGACGGATATCCGCCCACCGGGAGGGCTGTCTCGACCTCGAGCGTCGCCGAGTCGATGATCGTCACCTGGTCCGAGTGCGCGTCGGCCGTGAAGACGCGGCCGGTCTGCTCGTCGCGGCCGATGTCGATCGGCTCGTTCCCCGTGGTGATCTCGCGGATGACCTCGTGAGTCTCGAGGTCGACGACCGAGACGAAGTCGCTGCGCGAGCACGCCACGAAGGCGCGCCGGCGCTCGACGTCCACCGCGATTCCCTCGGGGTCGAGGCCGACCGGGATCTCCGCGATCTGCCGCCACGGCGAGCGCGAGTCGATCCGGCACGCGGCTCCGACCGGAAACGTCGGGTCTTCTCTGGAGCCGGTCGCCGCCATCGAGCCGCGAGTATCGCCTCTTGCACGGTGAGGCGCCAGTAGTACGGGCACCCGGCCGCTAGCATCGATGCGCCTTGGCAAACGCTGTCCTGATCTACGCCGACTCCTTCCGCTCCGCGGACATGCGGCACGCGGTGCCGCTCGGCGTGCCCGATCCGTTCCTCTACGCCGAGGAGAACGGCAGCCGGCACGTCTTCGCCAGCTCGATGGAGGCCACGCGGATCCGCGAGCTAGGGCTCTTCGAGGTGCACGTCTTGGAGGAGCTCGGCATGGACGAGCTCATCGCGTCCGGCGTCGACAGGCGCGAGCTCGACGCGCAGCTCGCGCTCCGGGCCGTCGCAAGCCTCGGGCTGGCGCGCGCGTCCGTGCCGGACAACTTCCCCGTCAGGCTCGCCGACCGCCTCCGCGCCGACGGCGTCGAGCTCGCGGTCGACCAGGAGCTCTTCGACGACCGCCGGCGCGCCAAGACCGACGCGCAGCTTGCGGGAATGAGGCGGGCGCAAAGGGCCGCCGAGGCAGCCATGGACGCGTGTCGCGAGCTGCTCCGGCGCGCGGAGATCCGCGGCGATGAGCTGCTTCTCGACGGCGAACAGCTCACGGTCGAGCGCGTGAAGGCGGACCTGAACGTCGTCTTCGCAGCGCACGACACGACCGCCGACGAGTACATCGTCGCGCCAGGCGCGCAGGGCGCGGTCGGTCACGACATGGGATCGGGCCCGATTCGGCCCAACACGCCGCTCGTCGTGGACATCTTCCCGCGCGACAACGCCTCCGCGGTCTACACGGACATGACGCGCACCTTCGTCGTCGGCGACGTGCCCGTCGACGTACGCGAGTGGCACCGGCTCTGCAAGGAGGCTCTCGACGCGGCCGTCGCCAAGATCCGCGCCGGCGTCGAGGCGCGCGCCGTCTTCGACCTCACGTGCGACATCTTCGAGGCGGCGGGCGAGCCGACCCAGCGCACGAAGAAACTCGGCGAGACGCTCGCGGACGGCTTCTTCCACGGGCTCGGCCACGGCGTCGGCCTCGAGGTGCACGAGGCACCGGGCATGGGCCTGCTGGCGAACAAGGCGCTGGTCGCCGGCGACGTCGTCACCGTCGAGCCCGGCCTCTACCGCGCCGGCTACGGCGGCGTCCGCCTCGAGGACATCGTCCTGGTGACCGAAACCGGGGCCGAGGTCATCACGGATTACCCGTACGAGCTCGAACCCTAGCCCGCTGGGGGTTGGCCCCCGCCAGGATCTGTGCTATCAGGTGTGGATGCAAGGCGTCATGGCTCCTCCGAAGCGGCAGCGCGCGCAACCGTTGATGTTGGCAACGGCGGCGCCGCTCCGGCCGCGCCGCGGAGTGATGAGCGTGGAAGCGCACGCCTTCGCCGAGTTCGATCTCCACGTGGAGCTGCGGCGACTGCTCTGGGGCGGCGTGGTCGTTCTCCTGCTCCTGGTGTACATGCTGGAAGCTGCCGGCGGCCGCTGATCGCGGCCGGCCGGGATTAGGCACCGGCCACACGGGAAAAGCGACAGCCACACACGGACCGGTGCTCGGTGGGCCGCGGGGGCGGTCCTCCGAAACCGGAAGGAGGCGGTACGCATGGCAGCTGTCGAGGCTGAACCCGCGCCATCGTGGATGCCAGCCGATCCGGCCCCGCTTGGTCTGGGGGCGTTCGCGCTGACCACTTTCATCCTCAGCGGGCATAACGCGACCTTCATTCCCGACCTGATCTGGGTCGGCCCTGCCCTCTTCTACGGCGGGCTTGCCCAGTTGCTCGCCGGAATGTGGGAGTTCCGCAACCGGAACGTCTTCGGGGCCACGGCGTTCTCGACATACGGCGGCTTCTGGATGTCGCTCGGGATCGTCGTCCTGCTCGCTTCGGTCTCGAAGACCTTCGCTGCGGGCCTAGCCGGTGCGAACCTGGCGAACTCGGTCGCGTGGTTCCTCGTCGCGTTCGCGATCTTCAACACGTACATGCTCCTCTGGAGCACGCGCGTGAACCTCGCCGTCCTCGGCGTCTTCGCCACTCTGGAAGCGACCGAGATCCTCCTCGCGATCGGCTTCTTCCGCGAGGCGCACGGCTACAGCCCGTACATCACGCACGTCGGAGGCTGGGTCGGGATCGCCACGGCAGCCGTGGCCTGGTACACGTCGGCGGCCGGCGTCGTGAACGGGATGGCAGGGCAGACAGTTGTTCCGGTCGGTGGGCCGCTGTGGGGTCGCGTGCCTAGACTTGCGCGGCCGGCGACGACGCACTGAGAGAACGGAGGCCGCAAGTGGCATCGAAGACGCATGAGGAGGTCGAGCTCTCCGAAGCTCAGATCGCGGTTCACTGGAAGGAGGAGGAGTACTACGATCCGCCGCCCGGGATCGTCGCGGTGGCGAACGCGAACGACCCGGCCATCCGGGAGCGCTTCGGCGAGGAGCATTTTCCGGAGTGCTTCGAGGAGTACGCAGACCTCCTCACGTGGGACAAGAAGTGGGACACGATCCTCGACACGTCGAATCCCCCGTTCTTCAAGTGGTGGGTCGGCGGGAAGTTGAACGCGTGCGTCAACTGCGTCGACCGCCACCTCGACACACGCGGCTCCGAGAACGCATTCATCTGGGTGCCCGAGCTCGAGGAGCAGGAGACGGTCGAGATCACGTACGCGGAGCTCCACCGGCGGGTGAACGAGCTCGCCGCCCTGCTGAAGGACTTCTGCGGCGTGAAGCCGCAGGACCGCGTGACCTTCCATTTGCCGATGGTCCCGGAGCTGCCGGTCGCGATGCTCGCCTGCGCGCGGCTCGGCGTGATCCACTCCGAGGTCTTCGGCGGCTTCTCGGGCGGGGCGTGCGGCCAGCGGATGGCGGACGCCAAGAGCACGATCCTCATCACGATGGACGCCTACTACCGGAACGGCGAGCTGCTCGACCACAAGGTGAAGGCGGACGAGGCGATCGAGGAGGCCCGCAAGGAGGGCATCGAGGTCGAGAAGGTGCTCGTCTGGCGCCGCCACCCGGGCGAGTACCACTCCGAGAGCCCGATGGTTGAAGGGCGCGACTTCTTCGTCGACGAGCTACTCGAACGCTACGCAGGCCAGGAAGTCGAACCCGAGTCGATGCGGGCGGAGGACACGCTCTTCCTCATGTACACCAGCGGGACGACGGGCCGCCCGAAGGGTGCGCAGCACTCGATCGGGGGCTACCTCTCGTACGTCGCCGGGACGTCGAAGTACTACCAGGACATCCATCCCGAGGATACGTACTGGTGCTTCGCCGACATCGGCTGGATCACCGGGCACAGCTACATCGTCTACGGGCCGCTCGCCCTCGGGACGACGAGTGTCATGTACGAGGGCGTCCCGACCTACCCGGATGCCGGCCGGCCGTGGCGGATCGCCGAGAAGCTCGGCGTGGAGATCTTCCACACCGCGCCCACGACGATTCGCATGCTGCGCAAGCTCGGCCCGGACGAGCCGGCGAAGTACGACTACCACTTCAAGACGATGACGACCGTCGGCGAGCCGATCGAGCCCGACGTCTGGCGCTGGTACTTCCACAGCGTCGGCAAGGATGAGGCGGCGATCACCGACACTTGGTGGCTGACGGAGACCGGCGGCTTCCTCGGCTCGACGCTGCCGGCGCTCGAGGCGATGAAGCCGGGCAGCTGCGGCCCGATGGTGCTCGGCATCCACGGCGTCATCTACGACGAGAACGGCGACGAGGTGCCGAAGGGCTCGGGCAAGGCCGGCAACATCTGCATCCGCAACCCGTGGCCCGGGCGGATGCTGACGATCTGGGGCCAGGACGAGCGGTACGTCGAGACGTACCACAAGAAGTACAACCGCGACCCGTCGAGCACCGACTGGCACGACTGGCCCTGGCTGTGCGGCGACGGAGCCGTTCAGGCCGAGGACGGCTACTACCGCATCCTCGGGCGCATCGACGACGTGATCAACGTCGCGGGTCACAGGCTCGGCACGAAGGAGCTCGAGTCGGCGGCCATCGAGGTCGACGAGGTCGCGGAGGCGGCCGCGGTGCCGGTGGTCGACGAGCTTCGCGGCAGGGCCGTCGAGATGTACGTCTCGCTCAAGCCGGGGTTCGAGGCGGGCGACGGCGTGACGAAAAAGGTCTCGGGCCAGATCGAGAAGGACATCGGCAAGATCGCGCGCCCGAAGAACGTCTGGGTCGTGCCGGACATGCCGAAGACCCGGTCCGGGAAGATCATGCGACGGGTGATCGCCGGGATCTCGAACTTCACGGACGTCGGCGACGTGACGACGCTCGCGAACCCCGAGATCGTCGACCAGATTCGGGAGCAGGTGCAGAGCGAGAAGGTCGCTCGCGGCGAGGTCCCGAAGGATCTCTCCGAGCAGGAACTCGCCGACATCAGGGCCTTCGGCCAGGTCGAGTCGTAGGCGGCGCACTTGGCACGAGGGGGAGCCGTCGCGCTCCCCCTCGTAGGCCTCACGCAGCGGAGCTTTCGAACTCCCCTTGACTCTCCCCTTGACTCTCCCATGGGGGGAGGCGCGATGCTGCACAGGATGCAGCTCATGCCGATCGGCCGGTTCTGGCGGCTTACGGGCGTAGGCGTCAAGGCGCTGCGCCATTACGACGAGGTCGGGCTTCTCGTCCCGGCCGCGGTCGACGACGAGACCGGCTATCGCTTCTACTCGCCGGACCAGGTGGACAGAGCGGCGGCGATCCGCCTGCTGAGACGGCTGGACATGCCGCTCGACGAGATCCGCTCGACGCTCGCCGCCGACGATCCGGCCGCGCTTCGCGCCGCGCTCGTCTCGCACCAGCGGCAGATGGCGAGTCGCGACTCGGACCTTCGCTCGTCCATCGCCAAGCTGCAGCGGCTCATCGACGGAAGGGAGACGATCATGGGAATGCGCTCGGAGTCACTCCAGGCCGAGGAGCACCGGCGGCTCGGCATCGACCTGTACAACCGGACCTGGACGCTGATGGACTCGCCCGGCGACGAGATGCTGCACTGCGCGCACGCGTCGGCGTACCATTGGATGCAGGGCGGCGGGACGACGGCGAACCGCGCGCGCAGCGAGTGGCTCTGCTCGCGGGCGTACTCGATCCTCGGCCGGCCAGAGCCCGCACTCCATCACGCGCGTCGCTGTCTCGAGCTGGTCGAGTCGGCGCCGTCGGAGATGGAGGACTGGGATCTGCCGGGCGCCTACGAAGCGCTCGCGCGCGCCCACCTCACCGCCGGCGACGAGTCCGAGGCCGCGCACTACAAGTCGCTCGGCCTGGAAGCGATCGCGAAGGTCGCGAACGAGGAGGATCGCAAGCCCATCAAGGCCGACCTCGACACGTTGCTCGTTAGAGGCTAGGCGCCGTCCGCGGCGAATGGTAGAAACCTCGCGTACGAGCGGCAGCGAAGGTCGAAGGCACTCCAACGGGCGGATCCGGGCAAGGTGCCAACTGGACCGCCGACCTGCGGAACGCCGCCCGTCCTCTTGAATCTACGCCGGGGCACGTTTGCTCGGCGTGCCGAAAGAGCACTTGCGCGGCAGGGGGCGCTCCGGCTGCTGAATGACGCCTGAGCCGGTCGAGCCGGGCGGCCTGCTTGGGACGCCTAAGTGCGCGGCGCGTACTGGACGGCGGCGAATGGCCAGTCAGATTCGAGCCACTCGGTCACGGCGCGCCAGAGCGGGGTGTCCAGGTGCGCGTGGCTCTTCCGTACCCAGGATCGGACGCTCGCGGTGCCGTCTCTGTCGCGGAGCGGGTAGATGTAGACGCAGCCGATCACGTCACGATCATCCGGATCGAGCACCGTGTACGTGAACCCTGTCCGGTTGCGAAAGTCGTCAGCGTGTCGCTGCAGGTCCGCGCGATTGTCGTCCGGCGTCATCTCGCGCGGCCACGAGCCCCAGGGGAACCCGGGAGTCTCCGCGATGTGCTCCATCGACGACGTCCAGGCGTCGTAGTCCTGCTCGTTGTGCTCGGGCCCGAGCGGCTCGAGGACGAAGTCGGAAGTCTCGAGCTCGAGCGGGACTTTGAACTCGGGCGGAATGAACTCGGCCACGAGATGCTCGCCTGCCCAGCGTCCCTTCGCCTGACGCTAACCGTCGAGCAGCGGCTCGAAGCGCGCGGCGTCGTCGAACGGGCCGATCACCGCAAGCCGTAGGCGGTCGGCCGCGATGAGCTCGGACGCGACCCGGGCGACGTCGTCGCTCGTGACCGCGTCGATCCCGCCCAGCACCTCGTCGGGGTCGGGAAGCTTCCGCTCGAGTACCTCTTTCCGCAGCCCGAACAGCATCAGCCCCTGCGGGCTCTCGAGCTGGAGGACGAAGCGGCCCTTCGCGAAGTTGCGCGCCTTCTCGAGCTCCTCCGCGGGTAGCGGCTCTGCGGCGATCTTGCGCAGCTCGCCGGCGATCGTCGCCACCGCGTCGTCGATCCGGTTGATGTCCACGCCCGCCTGTGAATAGAGCGTGCCGGCGTCGGTGTAGCTGTGGTTGAGCCCGTAGACGTAGTACGCGAGGCCGCGCCGCTCCCGCACCTCGCTGAACAGGCGCGACGACATCCCGCCGCCGAGCGCGGTCGCGAGCAGCTGGACGGCGTACCGGTCGGGGTGGTCGAGCGGCAGGCTGGCCACGCCGAGAATGACGTGCGCCTGCTCCGACTGCTTCGTGTGGACGACGACGCGGCCGTTCGTATGCGGGGCGACGGCCTCGGGCTCGCCGGTCTCCCCGGCAGCCAGGTCACCGAGCAGCTCCTGCGCGCGCTCGACCAGGCCGTCCCCGATGCGGCCGGCGACGCCGAGCACCATGCGCGAGGGCTTGTACCACCGGTCGAGATAGCCGGTGAAGGTGTCGCGCGTCGCGGCGCGGATCGTCTCCTTGGTGCCGATGATGTCCCGGCCGAGCGGCTGGTCGCCCCAGAGGAGAGTCTCGTAGACACCGCCGATGAAGTCGCGCGGCGTGTCGAAGTACATGTTCATCTCCTCGACGATCACGCCCTTCTCGCGCTCGATCTCCTCCTCCTTGAAGCGGGCGTTGCGGATCATGTCGACGAGGACGTCGAGCGCCACGTCGCGGTGCTCGGCCGCGCACTTGACGTAGTACGCCGTGTACTCCTTGCCGGTGAAGGCGTTGAACTCGCCGCCGATCGCGTCGATCGCTCCCGCGATCTCCCGCGCGCTCGGCCGCTTCTCGGTTCCCTTGAAGAACATGTGCTCGGAGAAGTGCGCGATCCCCTGCGCCTCGTCGGTCTCGTAGCGCGAGCCGGCGGCCAGCATCACGAGCACCGCGACCGACTGCGCGTGCGGCAGGTCGGCTGTGAGGACGCGCAGGCCGTTGTCGAGCGTCTCGCGTTGGAACACCGTCACCGCGCTCGATCGTATAGACCTATCGCTCGTGCACGGCGAGCAGACGCGACGGGCGATGGCCGCCCAGCCGGAGTGGCTGGCGCAGGTGCCGACCGACAGGCGCTTCCCCGAGGGCGCCCGGCTCCTCTTCAGCGGCTGCGGGACGTCGCTCCACGCCGCGATGACCGGGGGCGACGCCGTGGAGGCGCTCGAGCTCGTCCTGCGCCCGGACCGTGATGCCGACGTGCTCGTCCTCGTCTCACACGAGGGAGAGACGCCGCTCACGCTCGAGGCTGCGCGCGCGTGGCGCGGCCCGCGCTGGCTGGTCACCGGGCGCGCGGACGGGCCGATCGCCGACCTGTGTGACGAGGTCGTCGTCTGCACGCCGGGAATCGAGGAGAGCTGGTGCCATACCGCGAGCTACACCTGTGCTGTGGCCGCGATCGCAGCGCTCCACGGGGAGGACATCGGATGGCTTCCGGGAGCGGTCGAGGAGGCGCTCGCAGCCGACTTGCCGGTCGTGGGCGAGCAGGAGCGGTTTGTCGTGGCGGGCGCCGGGCGAGCTCTCCCCACTGCACACGAGGCCGTGCTCAAGCTCCGCGAGGGCGCGTGGGTCGCGGCGGAGGCGTACGAGACGGAGCAACTCCTACACGGTTACCTCGCCGCGGTAGACGAGTCGGTGCGCGCGTTCGTCCTCGAGGGGGAGGGTCTGGTTGCGGAGCGGGCGGCCGCGGCTGCGGCGGCGCTACGCGAGCTCGGCTGCGAGGTCGACCTGCTGCCGACCCGGCATCCGGTCGTCGACGTCGTGCTCTTCCAGCGCTTGACGGTGGAGCTCGCCGAGCAGCGCGGGCGCGAGCCCGACCGGATCCGGCGCCACGATCCGCGCTGGGCCGCCGCCGCCAAGGCCGCGAAGGCGGACAACGCGGCCTAGAGCTCCGCGAGCGTGGCGAGGAGCCGGTCGACCACCTCGAACGTGTTGTAGTGGACAACCCCCGTCCGGACGGCGCCGTCGGGCTGGAGGCCGAGCCGCGTCATGACCTCGAACGCGTAATAGTCACCGTCCCAGACCGCGATCTCTCGCGCCGCGAGTCGCTCGGCGACCTCGCGCGGCGCAGTCCCCTCGACTCGAAAGGCGAAGGTTGGGACCCGCCCGTCCATCCTCTCGAGCCCGTAGAGCGTGCAGCGGTCGGGAATCGCGTCGAGGAAGTGCTGCCCCAATGCGCGTTCGTGTGTCCGGATCGCGTCCCAGCCCAGCTCGCCGAGGTACTCGACGGCGGCGACGAAGCCTGAGAGCAGCTCGTGCGCCAGCGTTCCTGTCTCGAAGCGGCCGCCGATCGGCTCGTCGGCCGCCGGCCGCACCTTGTAGGGACGCCACGAGCGCAGGAGGTCCTCCCGGCCGAAGGCCAGGCCGAGGTGCGGGCCGAAGAACTTGTACGGCGAGCAGAGGAGAACGTCGACCCCGTGTGCGGTGACGTCGAGCGGGTGGTGCGGCGCGAAGTGGACTGCGTCCACCCAAATGAGCGCTCCCGCCTCGTGTGCCAGCTCGACGATCCGCGCCGCGTCGGGCATCGTCCCGACAGCGTTCGAGGCGAGCGGAAAGGCTACGACGCGGGTGCGGTCGGTCAGCTTCCGCTCGAGGTCGTCGAGGTCGAGCGTCGTGTCGTCGTGGATCTCGACAAAGCCGACGCGGAGATCGAGGTCGTGGGCGAGCTCGAGCCACGGCGCGACGTTGCCGTCGTGGTCGAGACGCGTGACGAGGATCTCGTCACCGGCCGCGAGAGTCCGCCCGAGCGCGCGCGTGAGCGCGAAGTTGAGCGTCGTCATGTTCTGGCCGAAGATCGTCTCCTCGGGCCTGCAGCCGAGGAAGCGCGCGGCCGTTGCGTGGGCTTGCTCGACGAGCTCGTCGCTGCGCCGGCTGGCGGCGAACGCGCCGCCGAGATTCGCGTTCGACTGGTGGAGGTAGGCGATGATCGCGTCGATAACGGACTGCGGGCACTGCGTCCCACCCGGCGCGTCGAGGAACGCGACGCCGGACGCGAGGGCGGGGAACCGTCCCCGGACCGCCTCGAGGTCGAAGCTCATCCCTGCTCGAGCGGAGCCAGCGTCAAGCCGCGCTCGCCCAGCTGCTCCCAGTAGAGCTCGGCCTGCTCGCGGGGGCCGGACCAGACGACGGCCTGGCCGGAGTTGTGGATCCGGTTCGCGAGCTGCATCCCGCCGTCGTACGAGAGCCCGGGGATGACCGCGGAGAGCGCGGCCGCGACGCCCTGGAACGTGTTGTGGTCGTCGTTGAGCACGATCACGAGCCAGGGCCGGCCGAGGCCCGTCCCCTCGCCGCGGTCGAGCCGCTCCCGCGGCGGGGTCAGCGTGCTGCTCACGAATCGATCGACCGGCCGTTCACGACCCACCGATAGCTCGGCTTTGCCGTGAGGGAGGAGCCGACGAAACAGTCTCGCTCGGCAAGCGCGAGGAGCGCGGAGAGCGCGTCCGGCTCCGGCTCGGGCACGATTTCCACGGCGAGCTCGGCCTCCGTCTCGACCAGCGCGTAGCGGTCGTCCGCCTCACGTTGTGCAACGAGCGTCCGGCTGCTGCCGGAGGCCGAGCGGACGTCGACGCCCTTGCGTCCGGCGTGGAAGCCGAGGCTCTTGAGCGAGCAGCGGACGAGCGCAGCGAGCAGCAGGTGCTCGGGCGACCACTCGGTGGGCACGTCGAGGACGACGCCGCTCTCGTCGCGCAGCTCGCCGTCGGCCGTGAGATCGACCGCGTATCGCAGCTCCCTCGCTCTGCCGGCCACGACCCCATGGTCTCAAAAGCCCGGCTCCGTCCGGAACGCGTCGTACGCTGCGGCACGTGCGGCGGCTGCGTACGCTGTCGGAGACCGAGTGCTATGTCCGCTTATACGGCGGCTGGGATTCGACGGTGACCCTGGTGAAGATCGAGCCGCGGCGTCCACGTTACGAGCTCTCGGTGTCGGGCGAGGATCTGCGTCGGGACTTCGAGACGCGCATCGAGACCAGGACCGACGAGCTGATGGCCGAGCTCGACGCAGCAGAGGCCGCCGCCGAGGCCGCGTAGCCGGCCGCGACCTCCCGACACGAAGTTGCCACAGCCGCGTACCGGTTCGTCGCCTACCGTTCGCAAAGGGAGCTTCGCTCCCCCATTGAGGGAATACGTGGCTCACGCAACGGACATGGCCGGGGGAGACGCGACTCCGAGCGAGGTGCCGGACGTGCTCGCTCCGGATCTCCGCATCGTCTTCGTCGGCATCAACCCGGGTCGCGTGTCCGCCGCCGTCCGCGCGCACTTCGCCAATCCGCGCAACGACTTCTGGCGCCTCCTCGGGGATGCAGGCTTCACGCCGCGCCTTCTGCGGCCGGACGAGCAGCACGAGGTCGTGCGCTTCGGCCTGGGCCTGACGAACGCGGCGCACCGGACGACGCGCGGCTCCGGCGACCTGCGCATCGCCGACTTCGCGGGCGCAGCCGAGCGCCTCGAGCGGCTCGCACGCGAGCTGAAGCCGGGCTGGATCGGCTTCGTCGGCAAGGAGGCCTACCGCGGCGCGTTCCGCCGG
>WNGD01004967.1_pt1 | contig 16173 bp, 15 predicted proteins | sample 5400671 | NCBI WGS metagenome assembly WNGD01 (sample SAMN13153369, study PRJNA577476) | soil metagenome | isolation source: 40 cm soil or saprolite under grassland replicate 2 | place: USA:California | collected 2016-06-15 | reverse complement strand
GCCGCACAGGTCCGTGCGGCAGTCGCCGCGGCGATTGGTGAATTTGGCCGACGGGGCTGCGCCGAACTGGTAGCGCACGAGTTTGGCGACCACCCGGAGATCGCGGTTACGCGGATGCGCTGGGCCCGCCGGCTGGCCGGTGAGGCGTTCGCCCGCCCAGGGTGGGCGACCGCCCACGCCCTGGTATTCGCTCGGCGATTTGTCGCTCGCGCCGCGTGAGCCACGAGTCCGCTGATCGCGGCGGTCGGCCGACGTAGGACCGCCATCGCGGCAACGGCGACTTTGCACGCCCGAGTGGACCTGTTGGCATATTCGGCTCGTGCGCTGAGGGGTCATGCCCACGGTCAGCCCAGTCTCCTATTGAGTCTTAGCGGGTCCGCCGTCCGGCGGACTCGGCGGCTGGTGGCCGCCGGCAGGTGAGCACTTGTGGCTCCTGGGCTTTGGGCCCTGACGAAAGATCGTGCCGTTGGCGGTGGCCGGGGGAGTTGACCGCTGCTGGGATGTCGTGCCTGCGTGCTGGCGTGAGCGCAGTTTCATTGGGTCGCTGATGGTTGTCCCGCAGGCCGCTGAGGAGGCTGGGTTCCTGGGACGGGAGAGCAGATGCGGCTGTTGGTGGGGGATGACTGGGCTGCGGGCCATCACGACGTGGAGGTGATGGACGCTGCGGGCCGGGCGCTGGCCCGCGTCCGCAAGACGCTGATCTGGGAACGCGCCCGGCGGCTGCGGCTGCGGCGGCTGCGGTGCCAGCGGCGGGGTCCCCGGCAAGGCCGTTGTCGTGTCAGCTCCTGGGATGTCTTTCATGATCGCGGTGACCTGCCAGTCACTATGACTGCGCGATCACGAAACCGCGGCCCTCGCGCCGCATGACGGGACAGTTTCCGCCCGCAGGGCCGGCCGCACCGCGGCAGTTCGCCCTCCATGCCAAACCGACACCGGTTTCCGGCCTCGCCGCACGTTCCCGCCATTGCGGAACAGGCAGGAAATCATCACAGCGGCGGCCGCCAGTTCAGGCCGGCGCCACGGACCGCCGGGCCGCGTTGGCAATAAGCCAACAGGGTCCCAGAGTGCTGTTCCAGTGCCTGAATACCGGCTCGCAGCGACGTTTTGGAGTACAAAGACGTCGGCGGGGGGTCCATGAAAGCCGCCTCAGCCGAACGGCCGCGCTCGCCGCCTACGACCAGCTGCTGCGGGAGGAGCTCGGAGTCTCACCCTGTCGGCCAACCCAGACGCTGCATGCCCGGCTGCTGCGCGGGCAACCGCTCGACGAGCCAACCAGGCCGGCTACCCACGCGGGATGACCCGCCCGTTATCCTGGCGCAGGCTGCGATCAGTCAACGGCGCGTTTATCGATCGCGCTGGTGTGGATTTCCGCGGGATGAGCCGGAAAGGCGGGCCGAATCGTGGGGTTACTCGACAGTGGATTCCTCTACCGTAGATTCGACGAGGTTGTGCACGAGGGCATGCGCCTGGGCCGCAACCTGTGGATGGACGCGAGAAGCCTCGCGTTCATGGTCGAAAACGATGTCAGCGAGATGGGCAAGTCCCTCCAATCACAGGAGTGGGAACGCGTGATTGCCATCCTCGACCAGGGGCATCTCGGGTCGTGCACGGGCAACGCCGGCACCGGCGCCCTGGGCACTCAGCCGCTGTACGACGCGTGCGGCCGGGCGGCGCTGCCTGATCCCGCAGACGCGATCAGCGGGGAGGAATTCGCGGTCACCTTGTACTCCGAAGCGACCAAGGTCGATGCCTATCAGGGCGAGTACCCTCCCGACGACACGGGTTCCTCCGGCCTCGCGATCTGCAAGGTCCTCGAGGCTCGCGGGATCATTTCCGGCTATCGCTGGGCGCGCACACCATACGGGTTCCTGCGCCTTCTGCAGAACGGACCGGTGCTGCAGGGCATGCCCTGGTACAACGCGTTCTTCGATCCTGACAGCGCCGGATTCATCGACTCCGACCCATCCTGGGCGTCGAGCGGCCTGGCCGGTGGACACGAGGTAGTGGCGATCGGTGTCGAACTCGACATGCAGGACGCCTTCAACAGCGCCATCACCTACGCGAACAGCTGGAGCGCGTCGTGGGGTGACGCGGGCAGGTTCAGGATGCGGCTGCGCACATACGAGCAGCTCAGCAGCGTCGATCTCAAGCAGTTCATCGTCTAGTCGGCGCGGTCGCCGTCGGGACAAGGACGGGCTCGGCCCTGCCAAGGAGCGGGCAGCCGCGCCGCGCGCGGCTGCCCGCTCCTTGGCAGGCCAGGCAGATCAGGGCACCTGGCCCAGTTTGTCCACGATGGCTATTTTCAACAGGGCCTGCTCGGCAGTGGTACCCGGCGTCGGAGAGCCTTTCTGCGTCTCCTGCCCGCCGGTGAACCGGTAGGTCGTTGCGTCAAAGATGAGTTCGATGCGCTCGGCGCAACCGTGCCAGCCCGGCATGCTGCTCTTCTGGATTACCGGCGGCACGCAAGCGGCGACCGCGATGCCCGGCTTGCCCGCCGCGCTGGTGGCGTGGCGGATCAACCGGATGCCCTTGACCGTCGCGGCGGCGCGGAACATCAGCGCATAGCTGTGGTCCGGGACCAACAGGCGGGTCTGCCAGCTTTCGCCGGCGATCCCGGTCAGGATCCGGTACGGGAGCGGGCCATTGAGCCCGCCCTTCTTCAGCAGGTAGGCGCGCATGCCCGCGACGGTGGTCGGCAAGGTGGTCACGTAGCCGGGGGGCACCGGGCAGTTGGCTTTCCAGTTGGCGTCGGACGGACGGGGGATCGCACAGACGGGCACCGGCAGCTCGTTGGTGACCCATCTGCCACCTTTGACGTACCGTGCCCGGGCCAGCCCGCCCCACATGCCGTTGACCGACATCCAGGTTCGCTGCAGGTAGGCCGGTACCGTTTCTGTTCTCGAGTTCACCTCCTCGACGTGACCCTTGATGAGCTGCTCGGTGTAGACGAACTGGCGCGGGCCGGGCGTGGCGGTGGGTGAGCCGTCGGCGACCCGCGCGGCAAGCAGCAGCATCCCCGCGGCGGTCGCTGGCGCGCTGCCATGGACGGTGCCCGTGGACGGCGGCCCTGGCCTGCCAATGTGGCTGGTTCCCGCGCCCGGGAGGGCGATCATCAGGCCCACCGCGGTGGCTGTGAGCGCCGCGAGCGCGGCACCTGCCACGCCGATTCGCCGGGTCGTCCAGCGTCGGCTCGGCCCGGTGCCAGCCGGCTCTGCGCCAGCCGGCTCCGCGCCAGTCGGCTCCCGGCCAGCCGGCCCGGCCTGAGCGGCGCTGGCGCGCTCCTGCGCGATCGCGGCGAGCAGATGCTGGCGAGCAGCCACACGGTCGGCCGCAGGGAAGTCCGCTGCGGTCGGCCGCAGCGCGGCGAGCACGGCGATCTCATCCATTGGGGAACTCCTTGTCGTGTAGCACCGGGCCAATTGACCGGCGGATCCTTGCCCGGGTCCGGTGCAGCCTGGACCGTACGGTGCCGAGCGGTATCTCCATCGCCTGCGCGGCCTCGTCATAGGACAGCCCAGCCCAGGCAACAAGGAGGACCAGCTCCCGGTCGTCCGGCGACAGCCCAGCGAGCGCGCTGACCATGCGCGGCCACATCTGCGCGGCGACTATCCGGTCGGTGATCTCCTCAACCGGCAGCTCAGACGGCCGCGCGACGGGCGCGGTGGCCATGGCGCGGGCCCGCCGACCCTCCGCGCGCATCTGCTGGCTGATCACCTTGGCACTGATCCCGTACAGCCAGGGTCTCGCGTCACCCCGGCCCAGGTCATAGCCGCCGCGGTTGCGGAACGCGGCAAGAAACACCTCGGACACGACGTCCCCTGCCACCTGTCGGCCAAGCCGGCGCGCCGCGTAACGGTGAATCTCGTCGGCATGGCGGTCAAACAACACGGCGAACCACTCAGGGTCGCGCCACGACTGTTCGATCACCGCCGCGTCCGATAAGCCTTCCTGTCCGCCGGACGCGCCCGGCCCGGCCACGGCGCGCCGCTCTGCCGGGCCGCCAGTTCCCGCTGTCCCGTCCCCAGCGTCCGCCGGCGGCAGGCTCACCGACCTGCGCATCTTCTTCTCGGATCCGCGTCCACCGTAAAGAGCGCCTCCTTGGGTTTAGTGATGCGTACACCCCGTACTTGGCGCCAGCCGGGACAAGGTTCCGCTCTAAGCGGGCCGGATTTGCCGACCCGCGACACCGTGGGCGTCGCAAACCGGCTAGCGCCAGTGCTCGAGCGGGAGCGGGCCGCGGCTTAGGACGGTTCGGATCGCAAAGCTGCTGCGGGCGGCGACGATTGAGGGGATGGTCAGGATCTGGCCGATGAGGAGCTGTTCGTAGCTGGGGAGGTCTGGCACGGCTGCCTCCGCGAAGAAGTCCGCGGTTCCGGAGACGACGTAGCAGGCCGCGACGGCGGGGATCGATGTCAGCGCCTGCTCGATCCGGGCCGAGGTGTGCTGCGAGTGGCCCTCGACCCGCAGTTCGATGAACGCGGTCAGGCCGAGTCCCGCTTTGGCGCGGTCCACGTCGGCGCGGTAGCCGGCGATGATCCCGCTGCTCTGGAGGGCCTTGACTCGGCGCAGGAACGCTGAGGGGGACAGACAGACGGCGCCGGCGAGGTCGATGTTGGCGATCCGGCCGCTGAGCTGGAGCTGGCTGAGGATCGCACGATCGAGCCTGTCCACCTGATGGTGTGGCATGCCAGCATGCATCTGCCGATTTTGGCTGCATAAAATTGGGCAGTTCTGTCATTCTGAGGTCACTTTCGTCATCGCCCGCGAGGCCGTTTCGGCCACGCTGACGGCATGCCAGCCGCAGCGGTCCCATCTCCGGCTCAAAAGCTGTCCGCCGCCCGCGGCGCCGCGCTCTACATCGGCGCGCCGGCCGGTCCCGGGCTGTTGCTCCTGCCCGGTCTGGCGGCCGGGCACGCGGGACCGGCGGCAGTCCTCGCCTGGCTTGCGCTGCTGGCCGCCTCGGGGCTGCTGGCCATCGTCTTCGCCGCGCTCGGGAGGGCCTGCCCCTGCGCGGGCGGAGTGGCCGGCTACACCGCGGCCGGGCTCGGCGCGCGGGCCGGAGCGGCCGCGGGCTGGTGCTTCCTCGCCGACGTGATCTGCGGCGCCCCGATTGTCTGCTTGATCGGCGCGAGCTACATCGCGGAACTGACCGGCGGCGGCCATCCGCTGCGCTGCGCCGCCGCGGCCGTCCTGCTGCTGGCCGTGCTCGGCTTGGCCCTCGGCGGGGTCCGCAGCACGGCCAGCGCGCAACTGGCGCTCGTCGCGCTGCTGATCACCGTGGCCGTCCTCGCGGTCGCCGAGTCCACGCCGTCCGCCCGCGCGGCCAACTGGACACCGTTCGCGCCGCACGGCTGGGCAGCCATCGGCCACGCCGCCTCAACCCTGATGCTGTCGTTCGCCGGCTGGGAAGCCGCCGCCCCGCTGACCGTCCGCTTCGCCGCCCCCTCGCGCCAGCTTCCCCGTGTCATCGCCATCGCCTTCGCCGCCACAACAGCCGTCTACCTCGGCTGCACCGTCTCCGCCACGCGTACACTCACCGGCCGGGCGCGGCTCGCGGCCCTGCCCGCGCTGGCCACCGTCGTCGCCGTCCTGCTGTTCTGCGGATGGACGCTGGCGATCACCGCGGCCGTTGCCATCACCGCGGCGCTGACGACGCGCCGCCGAGGGTTCGGCGGGGAAATGAAAGCCGAGAGTTCGGCCGGGAAAGAAGGCCGACTTCAAGCAGGCGAACCTGTGGTTGAAGGACGAGGTCAAGATGTAACAGCCATTCAAGGTGACGTCCGGCGGCCGAGGGCACCCTCGGCCGCCGAACGTAGCACGTGAGCCGCAGCCGGGTTCACGCATGTTTCGCGCGGGCCGCGCCTTGAGGCGCGGCCCGCGCGGTGGTTTCTGGCCAAGCGGGTTTGAGGGTCGTCAAGCGGGGCAAAGGGCCGCGACTGGAGGTTGCCATGTCAATGGGGAACGTTGTAGCGCTGGTGCTCAGCGCCATCATCGTGATGGCGGGCCTTGGCGTTGCGATCATCTTTGAAGCGCGCATGCCCGCGTCGGGAGCGGTCCGGTCTCACGCCGCGGAGCTTCAATCCCACCTGGGATCGCGGGACCGTGGACCCGTGCAGGGCTGAAGGCGCACACTGAGGCCGCTGCTTGGCCATCCTCCGCCGTCCTCGCCGCCCTCCGCCAATCCCCCGTCGATCCCCACACCTCCCGTTTCGCGTGGTCAGTTACGTTCCATGCGGCCAGCCGGGCCGCTCAGGTGGCCAGCCCGGCCCACTCAGGGGTGGCCAGCCCGGCCTGCGGCTCGCAGTGGCTGGGTCCACCCGCCTATTCCGTTGGTCCCGCCGGGTCAGAGTCCTGGATCACAGACAGGCGGATGATCGGCAGAACACGGTCTGTCTTTCGCTGATAGTTGGCGTAGCGCGGGTGGGTTGACGCTATCCGCTGCCATGCTTCCTCGCGGCGTTGTCCGTCGAGCTGCTGAGCGGTCACCCGATGTTTCTGGCCGGTGAGTTCGATCCAGACCTGGTCAGGATGCGCAACTATGTTGTGATACCAGCCGGGGTTACGTGCTGACCCGGCTGAGGATGCCACGACCAGCCAGCCCTCATCGTCCGGGAAGCGGCCCAGTGGCGTTTGCCTCGCCTTGCCGGTCTTGGCACCGACGGTCGTCAGGTATAGGAGGTCCATCCCGAGGAACCGGTCGCCGCTGCGGCGATGTTGTTTGATCATCACACGGCCGGCGAGCCGCGTGAGCGCGTTTGACGGGGGGACCCGTGCACCGCGGGTCCCGCGCGGAGTCTTCTCAAAGCTCATGGCATCTACCTCCGGCCTCGCGGCGGTAATCCCTCATGCTTGGCACCGCCCGCGATTGTAAAAGCAATCATTGTAGTGCTTATCATTCGCATGATAAGCAAAAGGGTATGCTCCAGTCATGCGGGCCGACCGAGATGTGGTCCTGACGTGGCGAAACCTCCACCTTGCCGACGAGGCGGTGCGCCGAATCCTCGACCGTCGCCTCGCGCGCGACGTTGGCTGCTCCTTGCTCGAGCACGACCTGCTCGACCGGCTGGCCGCCGAACCGCGGCGGAGACTGCAGATGCTGGAGCTGGCGGACCTGCTGGGCGTAACCCGAGGTGGTCTGACCCGGATCGTTGACAGGCTCGCCGCGCGCGGATGGATCGAGCGGGACCGGCCTGCGAGCAACCGGCGCGCGGTTTACGCCGTGCTCACGCCGGACGGGCGGCATGCGATCGAGCAGGCGCGCACCATCTACCTCGGCGTTCTCAAAGAAACCCTTGGCACGTGCCTGAACAAAGAAGAGCGTGGCAAACTCGCGCGAATCGCCAGCAAGCTGCTCGACGCGTTGGCCGGCCGTGATCCGGTGCTTGACGCCCGGGCTTGGCGGCCTGAGAGGAGATCATCATGAACGTAACCGAGCCAGCACAACCCGCCTCGCCTCCGCCGTCGGCCGCGTCGGCACGGGCCCGCAACGGACTCGGCGTAGCGGCGCTCGTCATCGGGGTCGCTAGCCTGGTCGCCGGGATCTCGTTCGTCTTGTTCCCGCTGGCCCTGGTGGGCGGGCTGGCGGGCCTGATCCTGGGGATCATCGCGCTCAGCCGCGGCAAGACACGCGGAGCGACGAACTCTGGCCAGGCAATCGCCGGCGTCGTGTGCTCCGCACTTGCGCTGGTCGTCGCGATCAGCCTGAGCGTTCGGGTGGGGACCTGGGCCGCGCGCAACACAAACGTGTTCGCCCGGTTCGACAAGTGTGTCGCCCAAGCCGCAAACAGGGCAGATGTCTCGACATGCATCGCCCGTTTCGCCAACAAGGTCCGGCCCTAACGGTCTGCGGTCGCGTTCCGTGCCGTCGTCGAACAGATGCGTACTTAGCGATTTCATGACAACAGGCCATTCCGCTTGAAGAAGCAGTTCATCATGTGCTCCGCTATCTTGTGGGGATCGCGTCACCCATGTACGCGCACCCCGCGGGGGTTTGGGGCATGGGAGAAGACAGCCACGTCCCGCCGCTACCCCGGCGTGTGCCCGGAGCGGCAGGCGTGCCGAAGCCGGCGGCGCGGGTAGTGCCGCCGGTGCTAGCGGCATTCCTGCTGCGGCGTGTGCTTGCCGAGATCGATGCCGCGCTGGAACCGGCAGCAGAGGACGAACTGGCAGCAGAGCACCAGCCGAGCGCGTCGCGTGAGCCGACAGCGCCCTACGAGCCCAGCGCACCGCCTGAGCCGACAGCGCCCTACGAGCCGAGCGCCTCGCGTGAGCCGACGGCGCCGTACCAGCCGAGCGCCTCGCGTGAGCCGACGGCGCCGTACCAGCCGAGCGCCTCGCGTGAGCCGACGGCGCCGTACCAGCCGAGCGCCTCGCGTGAGCCGACAGCGCCGTACGAGCCCAACGCGTCCCGTGAGCCAGTGGTGCCCCGTGAGCCGACGGCACCCTATGTGCCACGGGTGCCTCGTGAGCCGGCGGCGCACCGTGAGCCGAGCGCACCGTACGAGCCAACAGCAGGCCGCGACCCGGCGGTGCCCGGTGAGCCAGCAGCGCCGCGTGAGCCAGCAGCGCCGCGTGAGCCGACGGCACAGCGTGACCCGAGCGCACCGTACGAGCCAACAGCAGGGCACGGCCCGGCGGTGCCCGGTGAGCCGGGGCGGTCGCGTGAGCCAGCAGCGCCGCGTGAGCCGACGGCACCGTACGTGCCACGGGTGCCTCGTGAGCCCGCAGCGTCGCATGAGGTGGGGCTGCCCCGTGAGGCTGCGGCCCCGCGCCAGCCGACGGTGCCCCGCCAGCCGGCGGCGCAGGGACCGGCGGGACCGCAAGAACCGGCATACCGTCCCGAGCGGCCACCACCTGTGCCTCGACGTGTGCCGGACCCGAATGACGCGCCGACGACGCCGCTCCAGCCAGCGTTGCCGCCGCCAGAGGCGTCTCTGCTTGACTTCTTCTCGCAACCACCCGCCACGGCGGATAGCCCCGTGCGGCGGGATAGCCCCATGCGGCGGGATAGCCCCATGCGGCGGGATAGCCCCGTGCGGCCGGATCGGCTAGGACAGCCCGGCAACCGCGCACAACCCGATGGCCGCGGGCAGCCGGAGAGCCCAGCGCAGCCCGATAGCGCGGTGCAGGCGGATAGCGCGGCGCAGGCGGATAGCGCGGCGCAGCCGGATAACCGAGCGCAGCCCGATCTCGCCGGGCTGCTGGATCTCGCCGCTCAGCCGCCAGCGGATCGCGGGCCGATCGTCGCTATCCAAGCCCCGGCGCAGTGGCAAGCCCGCCAGCGGATCGGCGGGCGTCCGGCACGGGTTAGCAGGCGCAACCGGATGACTGGTGCGCTCCTGTCGGCGGCGGTGCTCATAGTCGGCGGGCTTGTCGCATTCACCCTGGCCAAGCACAGCGCGACGGCGACCTCGCGTGAGGGCGGCGGCGGCCCCCAGGCAACCACTGATACGGCGGGCTCGGAGTCGGCGATTCGCGACCACGCGGCGGGGTGGGTCGCCGGTCAGGTGAGCCGGGCCGCCGTCGTGTCCTGTGATCCCGCGATGTGCCGGCTGCTCATGGCTCGCGGATTTCCCGCCGGCGACCTGCATGCGCTGACACCGGGGACGGCCAGCCCACTCGGCTCTGACCTCATCGTCGCGACGCCGGCCATCCGGGATCAGTTCGGTAGCCGCCTCAGCTCCACGTATTCGCCGGCCGTCATCGCGAGCTTCGGCTCAGGGGATCTTCGAATCGACATCCGGGCGATTGCTCCACACGGGCCCTCGGCCTTCAGGGCCGCGCTGCAGGCGGACGTGCGCGCGCGCAAGGCGTCGGGTGCTCAGCTCCTGGACAGCAACCGGATCACGGTCTCGGACACGGCGCGCGGGCAGCTTTCCGTCGGCCAGGTCGACTCGCGGCTGCTGATCACGATCGCCGGCATGGCGGCGCTGCATCCGGTATACATCGTGGCGTTCGGCGACTCCGGTCCGGGCGCCGGCCCGGTCAGCCCGCTGCGGTCCGTCGATCTGTCGCAGAGCGCGTCCCGCGGGGAAAGCCCTGCTTACGTCCAGTCACTGGTTGCCTTCCTGCGGGCGCAAAGCGCGCCCTACCATGCCGCGCGCGCCGAGCAGGTGCGGCTCGGCGGGGGCCTGACCGTCCTTCGTGTCGAGTTCACCGCGCCGAGCCCGCTCGGGCTGCTCAACCCCAATGCCTCGTGATCAAGAAGGTCGGCCGATGGGTCGGCGCACGCCCCGGCCCATGTTCCTTTTGACGATCCCGAACGGCTGCGCGGAGCGTCGTTGCAGCCCGCGGGCGGCACCGCCCACGTGGCGTGGCCAGGGTCGTCACGGATGCGCCAGGGTTAGCGACGATATGCCCAGCCGGAACGCCGCTTCAGCCGCGTAGCTGTCTTCGATCCGCCAGTCCTGGTGGTAGATCCCCTCGTGCTGAGCCTTGTCGAACCACACCAGCCCGAGCGTGTTGTACCTGCGCATCCCGGCGAACAGATTGCCGATCTTGATGAACTGGCCGGCCCTTGGCCCCACGGCTGTCTCGGACAGCAGCACCGGCTTGTCGGTGAACGCCCGCACCTGATCAATGGTGCGGCCGAAGACCCGGGCGAATGTGTCGGACGGATAGTAGTAGTAGCCGTCGATCCCGACCCAGGTGACATACTTTGCGCCCGGCCACCAGGAGGCAACTGGTCCGGTGTTGGAGCGGTCCGTGTTGATTGTCCACAACCAGGTGACGTTGTCCGCGCCTTCGTGACGGAACAGCGTCACGATGTGCTGCCAGGCTGCGACGAACGTCGGCGCCGGGACGTGCCCATAGCCCCACGGGTACCAGGGTGCGTTCATCTCGTGCCCGAAGCCGATGACGACCGCATGGCCGAAGTTCCTGACGCTGTCGGCGTAGGAGCGCAGGTAGCCGTCGTAGGAGCCGGCGGCGATCGCCGGGACAGAAGCGAAGGTGGGGTCGATCTGTACGAATGGGATGACCCCGTGGGCGCGGATTTTCTTCGCGAACGATGTCGCGAACGGCTGCGCCCAGCCGCTGAAGTACCCGACGAGGTTCGGCTGGGTGTTTGCCGCCTTCGCGAACTCCGCGATCGGCTCGTAAGAGGGCGGCGATCCGACCTCATAGACGCCAAGGTAAGAGGCCGGGCGGGGCGGCAGGGTCGCGTGTACGGCCGGGGGGCGGGACGGGATCAGGGTGACCCGGCTGCCCGCGAAGGTGCTGGCGGCCGCTGCGATCACGACGGCCAGGAACACTACCAGGCGGGTTCTCATGCTTTCTTGTCTCCGGGAATGATGACACGGCTCACCATGGCGAGGTTGAGCAAGCCGAAGAACAACAGGACGGCGAACGCCAAAGAGCCCAGCGTCACCGTCCGCCAGATGGCCAGCACCGCCCAGAGCAGGGCCGTGCCGCCGCTCCACCCCGCGACCCCGATACGGAAACGCCGTAGCGCGCTGCCCGGTGTCCTGGACGGATGCCAGCCCATCGTCTTGCCCCGGATGCCATCCCAGATGGCGAAGACGTGGGCCCAGCCACGGGCGATTCCAAGCGCCCACACCGACGGCCCATACTCGGCGCGATGCCACAACGGGTACAGGACGAGCCCGGTGAGCATGGCCGGCAGGAGGATGATGAAGTTTCGCAGCTGGATCTGGCTGGCGAGAAAGGCGAGCATGACGATGGGGATCGTGGGGCCGAAGAACGTGAGCAGGCCGGTGTAGGCGTAGTAGAAGAAGCCTGAGATGTAGGTGAGCCGGGCCGGAAACGTCATCGGTACCGACCACATCCGGCGGTTGAACACAACACCCGCGTTCCCAGTACACCACCGGTACTGCTGGCGTACGAATGCGTCGAGGTTGTCTGGGCAGATCCCGGTCGAGAGCACGATCGGCACGTAGATCATTGACCAGCCGGCCCGGCGCACGTCCAGTCCGGTGTGTACGTCCTCGGCGTAGGGGATGAGCGTCGGGCCGCCCTGTGGCTCGAGCGCGGCCCGCCGGTAGACGGCGGAAGTCCCGACGCAGATGGCCGCGCCGAACCGGTCGCGGGCAACCTGGATCGACCGGTAGAACACCTCCTGGATCGCGCCGGCCGAATTCTCGATCCACGTCTGCGCGGCGTTGCTCCGGAAGAACTGGGGCGTCTGGACGATCGCGATCTGCGGGTCATCCATATACGGAAGCGTCTCGGCGAGGAAGTCCCGCCGCGGCGCGAAGTCAGCGTCAAAGATGACCACGTATTCACCCTTGGTACGCGCGAACGCGTGCCGTAGGTTGCCACTCTTCTTGTAAGCGCGCAGGTCGGGTCGGCGGATATAGCAGAAGCCGAAGGACTCCGACACCGAGCGGGCCTCATCGGACGGCCCGTCGTCCAGGATGTAGGCCTGGGCTACCCCCTTGTACGACGCGACCAGCTCGGACACGGCACCCCACGTGTTGCGGAGCACTTCGATCGGCTCGCCGCAGATCGGCAGGTAGACATCCACGCTCGGGTACCGGAGCGGGTGCCACGTCTGGATCCGCGCCTGGTGAGCGGCCAAGTCGAACCCGCGTCCGGTAAAGTTCACCGGCAGGCTGATCACCTGGTAGATGAAGTAAGTGGCGGTGAAGACAGCGAACGGCCACGGCACCGGGTCGTGTGCCTCGAACCTGGCCTGGCTGATGATGAGGCACCCCGCACCGATGATGAGCAGGGTGGTCAGGTAGGGCAGGTTCCGTTGGACGTAGGAGTATTTCTCTTCCTCATCCGGGGGTGAAGGAAGGACCAGGCAGGTCTGTCGGCGCCGCCTGGCTGCGGTGGTGACGGCGTTCACCGGTGGTTCCAGTGGCGCTCGGCCGGTTGCGCTCACAGGTGTGGCTCGTAGCCCGGTCGCGCTACCACGTGCGGCTCGTATCGCCAGATCACGTATGTGCCGACGGCCAGATCACGTATGTGCCGACGCCGATGGGTGCGACCTCAATGCCGTAGGGGATGACCTGGATGATGTGGTAGTGGGGGTTGCGTCGGAGGTCGGCGGCGATGCGGTGGTCCAGGGCTGTGGTGTCGGCGAAGTTCAGCGCGACGACAGAGAAATAGCCCTGGGCGATGAACCGGTCGTAGGCGGCCGGGCTGCCGGGTCCGGTGACGCCGGCGGACTCGTGCGGGCCGCCGGTGCTGGCCCCGGAGGGCAGCACGATGTTGCGGGTGCTGGACCATCGCTGCCACTGGCTTCCGGAGGGCAGGTAGTACCTGGCCGGGGCTGGGTCTTCGACCAGCAGCCGGCCGGTGCCGTGATCGGCCAGCGGGCGCAGTATCGCGATGAAGCTGGCCGAGTTGGGCCAGCTTGTGGAAAACGCCCGCGACTGGCTGGCGCCCAGTGAGACGGGGAAGACAAGCGCGATCACGCAGGCCCCGCAGGTGAGCGCCCGCAACCTCCCGGCGGGACCGGCGGTGATGAGCCTTTCCACCGCGTAGGCCGCCGCGATGGCGGCGAACCAGACGCCCAGATCCACGTGCTTGTTCAGCGAGGCCCCGGTGTGCAAGCGTGCTTGCTCGAGCGGCGCGAGCAGCGCGGCGATGGCCAGGACCGCCAGCAGCCACGTCTGCGTGCGCCTTTGCCGCCCGGCGTAGCTGACGGCGACGCCGCACACGGCCAGGACCACAATGACCCCGGTCCACGTCCAGGCGTCGCCGAGCAGAGACAGTGCGGAGTCACTGCCGCCGACCCGGGCCAGCGTTGTCTGCGCGACCCCCGTGATGTAGTGCCTTCCGCCGATCAGCAATCCCATCAGCAGTGGCGTCGCCAGCACGGTCAGCAGCGTCGCGATCCGCCTGGCAGCGAGCCTGCCACCGGGCTTGGGCAACGCGATGAGCAGCGCGAGCATCACCACGACCGGGTCGAACAGAACCGACCAATACCCCGCGGCGTTGGCAAGCGCCAGCGCAGCTCCGGCCGCGAGCATCCAGCCGGTCACGTCCTTGCGCGCCCCCGCGCGGATCACGCACCAAGCGGCCAGGGCGACAAGGAACATCGACATGGCGTCGTAGGTGGCAAACGCCCCCAGGTGCAGCGTCGGGCCCAGCACAGCGAATAGCGCGGCGGCGAAGAACGCGGCACGCCGCCCGAACAGCCTGCTGGCGGTGGCCCACAGCAGGCCGGTCGTGCCGAGCATGAACACCAGGGAAAGCGCCCGTGCCGCCGCAAGGCCGCCGATGCTGTCCGCCAGAGCGGCGATCGGCGGGTAGATAACCGGCGCTCCGGAGAAGTAGGCCGCCAACGGCGGGATCGGCGCGCCGTGCAGCCAGTGCGCCCACTGCAGGTGTCCAGCCCACAGGTACAGGGCCTCATCCTGGAACGCCGTGTCAAGCCGGACAAGCCGCAGCGAAAGGACCGCCTGCACGACGAGCACGGCAAGCAGCGGCAAGCCGGCAAGCACACGCAGTCCGTTGACACGCCACCCGGGGACGCGTTCCTGTCGGTGCCAGGCGGCCCGGGGCGCGGCGACCGGCGCCGGCCCGCGGATGGCCGGGAATTCTGTCGTCGCCTCGTCGGCCGGGTCGTCAACTTCCAGGGTCTGCGATCCGTCGTCCTGAGCTGAAGCCCTCGCCGACTGCGGCGAGGAAAAAAGGTCCCTCCAACGAGTCTCTGTGCCGTAGTCCATTAGGTCGCACCTGCCCGCGATCAGGGGCATACCAGGAGCGCCCGCTCCCCCCGCAGCCCACGTAAGGTACTGGCGGCATCACAAATCGTGGCGATACCCCCCAGACAGGAAGCCTGCATACGAAAAGGTACTGTCCTGCCCCGCTCGAAGGAGGCATCTTCGCCGATTTGATCCAGCCCGGCGATGTCAAGGATGCGCAAGCGTCAGTGCGGACATTCCCAGCCGGAACGCCGCTTCGGCCGCCTGGCTGTCTTCGATCCGCCAGTCCTGATGGTAGATGCCCTCGTGCTGAGCGTTGTCGAACCACACCAACCCGAGCGTGTTGTACTTGCGCATCCCGGCGAACAGGTCGGCGATCTTGACGAACTGGCCGGCCTTGGGCCCCACCGCGGTCTCGGACAGCAGCACCGGCTTGTCGGTGAACGCCCGCACCTGATCAATGGTGCGGCCGAAGACCCGGGCGAATGTGTCCGAAGTGCGGTAGTAGTAGCCGTCGATGCCGACCCAGGTGACATACTTCGCGCCTGGCCACCACGAGGCGACCGGCCCGGTGTTAAAGGCGTCCTGATTTACCGTCCACAGCCAGGTGACATTGTCGGCGCCTTCGTGGCGGAAGAGCGTCACGATGTGCTGCCAGGCCGCGACGAACGTCGGTGCGGGGACGTGCCCGTAGCCCCACGGGTACCAGGGGGCGTTCATCTCGTGCCCGAAGCCGATGACGACCGCGTGGCCGAAGTTCCTGACGCTGTCGGCATAGGAGCGCAGGTAGCCGTCGTAGGAACCGGCGGCGATCGCAGGTACAGAGGCGAAGGTGGGATCGATCTGCACGATCGTGACAGCGCCGTGACTGCGGATCCTCTTCGCGAACGATGTCGCGAACGGCTGCGCCCAGCCGCTGAAGTACCCGACGAGGTTCGGCTGGGTGTTTGCCGCCTTCGCGAAGTCCGCGATCGGCTGGTAGGCCGGTGGTGAGCCGTTGGCGTAGACGCCAAGGTAAGAGACCGGGCCAGTCGGCAGGGTTGCGCGTGCGGTCGGGGGGCGGGACGGGATCAAGGTGACCCGGCTGCACGCGAAGGTGCCGGCGGCTGCGGCGATCACGATGGCCAGGAACACTACCAGGCGGGTTCTCATGCTTGTCTCCCCGGGAAAAGATGATTACCCATTGCCCGGGACGGTGAGGCGCAGCCGATCATTCATGACCCAGGCTTCCTGAACGTCTTGGCGCCGAGGCGGAAGGCCGCGACCGCGGCGGGACTGTCAATGCGCCAGTCCCGGGTTCCGTCGGCGTCGAACCACACGAACCCCAACAGCCCGTAGGCGCGAATACCAGCGAACAGGTCGGCGATCTTCGCTGGCTTTCCCGCGCCAGGCGCCGCTCCGGTCTCGGCGACGAGTATTGGGTGGCGGGTCAGCGCGCGCACGGCGCCGATGGTCGGCCCGAACAGGGGAGCGAATCTCCAGGACGGCTTGTAGTAGTGGCCGTCAATTCCGACCCAGGTCACATACGAGTCGCCGGGCCACCAGGGGGCCGGGG
>WNGD01003393.1_pt1 | contig 16178 bp, 15 predicted proteins | sample 5400671 | NCBI WGS metagenome assembly WNGD01 (sample SAMN13153369, study PRJNA577476) | soil metagenome | isolation source: 40 cm soil or saprolite under grassland replicate 2 | place: USA:California | collected 2016-06-15 | reverse complement strand
AGAGTGTACAACACCGTGAAAAGCGGTTACAGAGTGAATAATATTATCATGTATACCGTATAGAGAGGGTGAACGAGGGTGGAGAGGGCCATACCCCACCCGTTTAACGAGTTGACATAGTGGTATTGTGCAGTGTATAGAGGGGTACCAGGGTGTGTAATGTACATAACCGGTGATGTATTGATAACACTGTGACCTATAGAATTGACATCACTAGTATGTGCAGTGGTGTAGCTTACCAGTGGCTACGTTTCACACGGAGAGTGCGCCAGTTTCCGCATGGGCAAACGAGCGACATGATGGGTCGGCCATCGAGAGCCGCTGAGAGGCAATTTTGAGGCGTCGCTGTATGAGGTATCCATTTGGACCTCTCTGGAAGGACACGCCCTCAGATTGGCCTCTCAGCGAGGTTTCCGCACAACACAAAGGCCCTGGTGAGATCGCTCTTACCAGAGGGCGGGTTGAGAACTCTCTTTGTGCTTTTCGTTCCATTTCCTCATGATCAAATCAGGAAACGGGCCAGCCTGTTGAAAAACTAAAATGATGCGCTTTATTAAATACAAAATGCTCCGATTTGGCGGCTATATTGTCTCATATTGAGGGAGATTTCCATTGTTTTTCTCCGTTAAAGCTCTGCAAAAGACTTTTTCAACAGGTTAGGACGTTTCCGCGAAATGCTCCTTCCAACAAAGAGCCGCTCCTCACATGTTGGCAATAGGTGGTAAATTGGGTCCGACTTCGACCGATTTTGAGGTGCCACGTAAGAAATCAGCGTGAAACATAGGAATCGGCCTTGTTGCGCCGGTAGATGCCGCTTCTGAAGCGAATGGCGGCGTATCGTTTCTGGTAATTCAGACGACCAGCAAAAAGCGCATCTCACACTTGAGCGGCATTTACCCTCCCGCGAAAGTGACCAGGAGGTTCGGCACTGGTTCACCGTATCGAATTCCTGCTCACCTCTCCGCCGAATTCTTACATGGTCCCTCAAAATCGGTCGAAGTCGGACCCAATTTACCACCTATTGCCAACATGTGAGGAGCGGCTCTTTGTAGCGCTGTGATAGATTAGTCCTACTAGATTGGTCTGCATTCGCTTATATGAATACGGTGTGTTACAGTGCATAACATTGTAGAATTTGCATACATGAAAGGATTCAAAAGCCCTGTCACACCAATTGGAAGCAGCAAAGACCCACGCAGAAATCGGATCTCTACATGCTTTGGTCCGACAAAGCATTGAGTCCAGGCTATGCCTGGGTTGAAGACCTATCACAACTCAAAAGTGGGAGGTTCAGGATAATGTGCCATCAATAGGTTAAAGCATACCGATGCATATCAGTAACCACCTATGTCAATTTGAACGATGAACAAGCGTGAGAAGCCCATTGAGCTAAGGACTACCAGTATCTATCCAGAGAAAAACGTTGACATCCGTTGAAAGCGTTTACTGGCAAGCGCTCACTCCTGGTAGTTTATAACTTATCGCTCTTGTGAAGCCCGTTCATACAACGTCTAACGCTAATGATTAAAAACACAATACCACGAATTCCTACAAATCTCAGATACCCATGTACCATCGAGAGAATATTGAAGCGTGCATCATCCAGCAGAGAGGTAAATATATCCATGATTCATTCGTACAAGAAATATAGAAAGCTTGGTTGGAACCAAGTAACTGCAATCGTAATTATCACTGCCGCCGTCGCGCTCCGTCTGGTTTTAATCGCCCTGGGATGGCCAACCAGCAATAGCGATGAAGGCACTATGGGCCTGGAAGCTATGCACATAGCTTTTCGTGGCGAGCATCCCGTCTTTTTTTATGATCAGAGCTATATGGGGGTTCTGGAAGCCTATATCGGTGCCGCGCTATTTCATCTCTTTGGACCTTCCCTGTTTGTATTGCGCCTCGGTCTTATTCTGCTCTTTGCACTCTTCCTTCTCACTATGTATGTATTAACACGTTTTCTTTATACAAAAAATCTGGCACTGATTGCTATTGCCTTGCTTTGCTTTGGGGCTGCTGAGAACTTTACACGTGAGCTTAAGGCCGTTGGTGGCGCCGCCGAGACACTGCTTTTCGGCTCGCTTTCGCTGCTTCTGGCATCCTGGCTGGCGTACTCCTTTCATCCAGATACGAAGACAGCGAGACAGCCTGTGCAAAATCAAATCGTCGAGACGGGTGAGGTTCAGCTTTCTCAAGACGCTATGAAATCTCTGCTGACAGACAAAGGGAGAAGACGCTACGTGCTCTATGGATGCCTGGGACTCGTCATGGGACTGGGTATCTGGAGCCATATGCTGGTCCTGCCTTTTGTTGCTATGGCTGTGTTGCTCTTGCTCCTATTTTGCTATCGCGAAATACTAACGCCAGCAATACTTTGGCTGCTGGTCGGCTTTTGCATTGGCTCACTGCCGATGCTTATCTTCAATGTGAGATATCCAGCAGAAAACTCGATCCTGACGCTCCTGCATGAACAGACCGTTGGCGGTACAGGGGCAGCCTCTGCATTCTCCAGGAAAGATTCCATCCTTGGAACGATCCTGGTAAGCATTCCCGAGGCGACCGGGGCTTCACCTCTCTGTCCCCTCTCGACCACGACGGGCCAGTGGAGACAGCAGGTATCATCGTGTATGATATTTCAAGGAGCCTGGGGGCTAGGTTTCCTTATCCTTCTGGCAACTGCAATCGTTGTCGCACTGATAGGTCTGCGCGGATGGCGACAGGCGATACGCTTTACAGCACCTTTAGGGGAAAGGCAACGTATCGTACGCAATACCGCGCGTCTTCTGTTGCTCGGAAGCGCGGTGTTCACCTTGCTGGCCTACGTTCCAACCCTTGCTCCGGCACTCGTTCCGATTACCTCAGCACGCTATCTTGTTGGTCTGCTTGTTATAACACCTGCACTCATTGCGCCGCTCTGCGCCGGTATTCCTCGCATGAAACCCGGATCGCCCTCCGCTGCCATGGGAGTCGTTGCCGGAATTCTGCGCTGGAGCGTACTCCTTTTTGCTGCTGTCGTCCTGGTTAAGGGAACAATCGGCGTTTTTCAGCAGATACCAGGTGCGCAGAGAACCGACGAGCAACAACAGGCGCTCATCAATGTTCTGCAGCGCGTACATGCTACGCGAATCTATTCGGATTACTGGACCTGTGACCTGCTTATTTTCGAGAGCAATGAGCGTATCATTTGTAGCGCCCTTCACAATAATTTACAGATCGGATTCAACAGGTACCCGACTTACACGACAATCCTGAAACAGGATGCAAGCGCTGCCTATGTCTTTTCTTCTGGCTCGGCGCAGGACAGGACATTTGCACATAGGCTAACCACTTCGCACAGACATTACACACGTTCTATCGCTTACGGATATACGATCTATCAACCAGCAACTTAAATCATTACACTCACTCAAGTAACATTATGTCAGCAGAGCACGCGTTATTGCCCAACAAAAAAGGCAATCCCGCTGAGAGGGACCGCCCAGGACAACCATCAGCAAGACGGTGACAGGTTCTCATTCCTCTTGATGACTCTCTTCAACATGACCATGAGAGCCAACCTTGACCGCCTCTCAAGCGCCTGATATCCCACGATAACTCTTTGCTAAGGGTGCCATTTTCAACCACCTTAGCAAAGAGTTATTCCGAGAAAAACGCGCTCATCGTGTCGGGGTTATCGTCCGGTCATATGTCCGGTTCATGACCACCTTTCTGGCCCGATAGGTCATCTCTATGGTCACTTCTATGGTTACACTCCGTCGGCCTGTAGCGTGCCGCCGTTCGACGATAGGGTAGCCGATAACTCTGTTCTGAACATCGCTGAGAAGAGCCTCAGAAGAGGGAGCTTTTGGACGGGTTACATCCTCGTTATCCACAGGGTTATCCGCAGGAATATCAGCACCTTAGCAGAGAGTTATCGGCGCCGGTAACTCTCTGCTAAGGTGCTCATTCTGTTCGGCTATCCAGGCAATGCAAGAGAGATCACGACGAGTCGCCATCACCAGACCTGTATCGCTTCTTACTTTGCGTTGCTTGTTGTCGCTCATCGAAGTGGTTCTCCATGAAAGTAGTAGAATGATCGATCGTCTGACACCCTGTCATTTGAGCGTGATAACACCATACCCCTCCCTCTCTATGCCCCTCACTCAAAAGGCGGCCATAGTGGGGCCATCGAGGGGCCGATAACACCACTCTTTAGACCGGTTGTCGATCGATTTTCAGCGAGGTCAGATACCTGAAGAGAAGCGGCCAGGGTGTAGGACACTCTGAAATCCAGCCATGAAAAACGCCCTGGTAGATGACTCTACCAGGGCTACTATCAGCTAGCGAAGGAAACGAAACGGGCGAGGTGCATTCTGCGCTAGATCGCGCTGGACCTCTGCCTCTGTTTGCTTGTCGGCTTGAGCGGTCATGACTTTGATATACTCTCTGTCCGTAGACTCTTTGCCGTCGATGATCAAGACATGGGCGCGTGTGCCAGTGCTGCAAGAGGTTTCATTCTCCGCGCATCTGAAAAGGGACATTGCTCTCAGCCTTTCCCCAGGCTATAATGTGCCTGGTTGAACCCGATGTGTGAGCCGGTATTCAGCGACCAAACTTGAGACCGGCTTCACATCAACTCTCTCTCACTCTTTAAGTATACATCACTTGTACGTAAATTTCAAGTGTTTACATGACCAATATGCAACAATTTACGATGTACACAAAGATTGGTGTCGTTTGCACGGTGCCCATTTCATCCTGATGGAATGAACAAAGGCCCTGGTTCACGCATCATCACCAGGACGCTACCACAAAACGCGCTACTGCCTCTTGAGCGATTCGCATAACGCTACGAAATCTTCGTAGCTCATCTTTGGCAAGACTTCAATCTCAATCTGGAAGGTCTCGCCTGTTTCGTCGTCGGTGATGATCTGGCCGTTCAGGTGTTCGAACTGCTGACGGATCTGCTGGATCTGCCGCTGCTCATCGTCCCGATTGCCGCCGAAAAGTTTGCTGAATAATCCCACGGTGGATGTCCTTTCCTCTGTTGTATAACTAGCTATCTCAACCGCACTACAGGACGATACTATGTACGCCTTACTATACGCTCGCTGGTTCCTCAGTGGGTGGAACACCTTTCAATTTCTCCGTCTGAACATTGCCGCCACGTTTCCCCCGCGCAGCCAGATAGGAGCGCAGAGAAGCGACCGTGATCAGATCATCACGCTTGGGGCCGTGTTTCAATTTGCCCGCATTGCGTAACCGCACGACATACTTTATCTGACAATTGAGCACCCGCGCCGCCATCTCAAGAGGCACCGTTTCACGACCCTGTAAGTTGCTCAACATCGCCTCTTGATCCTCCGTTGACTCATTCATCTCCTGCTCTTGATCATCCTCTTGAGAGGACGTTGCCTCACGGATCAGCCGGTCTTGATCCTCTCGTTCAATCACCGAACGAGCCTGAATGAGTACAGGAAGAACGCCTTTTGACCGTAGGTTGAGGTGTGCTGCAAGGGCCTGTACAGCGCGTTCCTCTTGATCTATCGGTAACAACTCTCGCGCATCTCTCAGGTAGGATAACGCTTTATTGAGCCGTTCATCCGCGCCTTGACTTTGCCCCAACACGGCCTCTTTCCCCCGCGAAAGTAACCCTTGAGTGTCCCCTTTGCGTAACTCTCGTAACTCCTTTTCGCGTGCAATGCGTTTCTTTTCCTGTTCGTATTCAGCGTCCGTCATCTCTGCTTTCTCGTCCGATTGAACCAGACTGGAGAGCACGGCATAGAAAATGTTGAGCAGGGCAAACGATCCACCAATCAGCGGATTGATGCTTTTTAAGGGCATGGTTCCAACCGTGATAGCGTCAGCTTTTGCAAACGCATCGGTAGCATTTTGTACATCGTACTGCCAGTTGATATAGGTGCTTAACAGCGCCAGAAACACAAGGCAGATAATCAACCCTGTCTTCTTCCCAGGCGCTTCGACTTTTGCCCTGAACAAGCCAAGCAATCCGTAGAGCACCATCACGCTCGTTCCATCGATCGCCAGGGCGATCATATACCCGATCACCCAGGAGTACACCGAGTCCCATCCATTCGAGATGTGATCATTATGGGCAAACCAGGCCGCAATGTGAGGCGTGGACGCCAGCAGCAAGGCTATATCCGCTCCCAGGATCAACCGCGAAAACCACTTCACAAAGGTTTTATCCATGACTTACGCTCCTATCCAGGCAAGAACATCCAGACGAACAACCGCCAGGGCAACAACGAGGCACAAAACAACCAGCAGGCAACGCAACCACACCGGCCAGGATCGCTGCTCAAAACAGACAAGCGCTCCACACCAGAACCAGAAGCCGAGGACATCAACCAGCACCGTATTGAGTGCCGCCCCGCCTTCTACTTGATGCCTCATTGCAATGGCAGACACACGCGAAAAACTCACCACATACAAGACAACCTGCAAAACGAGACCGAGAAACCAGAGAAATCGGATGAATGGCTCTTTCATACTTCTTCAGCATCCTTTCTATCAAGTGATGTTTCCCTACAGCGAGCAGCTGCCCCATCACCACACCGGATAGCCACAGGGCAACGGATGGACGGATGGACAGGCATAGGAAGCTCTGATGAGCCTCTGATGAGCGTAGAAGAGGCTCTCTCGTCATCCATCCACACAGCCGTCCATTCCTGTCGTGCGATCCTCAAGACTCTTCTTGATGTCCTCCACAAACGTTCTGGCCTGGTTCGGGCCACACGCAAACCCGCGCGCATTCAAGGCATTCTGCATTTGTACGCGTCCTACATTGCCCCCCAAATCGTTCCACACCTGCACCGCATCGTTATAGGTCGCCTTCTTGAGTGATGCATCTGGACGCATGAGCGGCACAATCTTCCCCTCTTGAGCAGCTTCTACAGGCGTTCTTGGAGACACTGGATAATCGCTTGCCCCACTTACAGGGCTAGCCCCGACCGTCCCCAGGTTTGCCCCGTTTTCCATCTCTTGCAGAGCGGTTGAGGCATCCACACCCAGGAACCACAGAAGATCATCAACGGTGATGTAAGGAATAGCCCCGATCAGTGGCTCATCCCACCGTGCACAGTCATACACCATCACCCCAGAACCACCGCGCCGGATCTGGGGCAGCAGATGTCGAATGGCGTCATTTTCCAGGCCGCTCATACGCGCCCGCCGGTTACTGGAAAAGAACACAATGCGACTGTTCAGGTTTTCCGTGACTTTGGTGGGAAGGACTTCCGCGTCCATCGACTGGCCACTCCCGATGAAGAAGCAGCGCCACTTTCTTGCCTCCAGCACAATCCGCCGAATGAGGTACATGAGCGAAGGAACTTCGAGCTCGTCCTCGCCATCTTTCACGCGTTGACGATTGATCTTCTTATACTCAGCTTCTACCTGCTCATCAAAGTCCGCCAGGATGGGCAATTCGTCAGCCAGGACCAGGAGAGGATGTTTCACCCGTCGAGACACGACCTCTCCGTCAACGACCTGTGGCCGGTAGTAGTCGTCTCTCTGTTCCAATTCACGGTACAGCCCAGGAACCGCCCCCGTGATGGACTCTTTGCGATCAAAGTAGTGGATACGCGCCGTCGCAGGCATCCCTGGCAACACGCGATTATTCAAAATGGCTAACTCCGCCATCGCGCCATGTGGATCGAACACATACACTTCCGCCCCATTCTTGAGCAGCATCGCCACATAGTACATCAGTGCAACCGTCTTCCCTCGCCCGGGCTTGCCCGTGATCGCCATGCTCAAAAGATCATCAATCGTGCCAAACATCGGGATCACATGCCCGCTGGATGGATCGATCACAAAACACAGCGGCATACGAGCAAGCGTGATCAGATGAGCCATCGCACGGAACGAAGGAGCCACAGGCAGAACCACTTCCTCCTCTTGCTCGTTCTCCTGACGGGACGGTTCAGATGAAGGTGGCGGGAGTTGTTGACGAGAAGGTGCCGGAAGGGAAGAACGCGCCGCTTGCTTTTCCGCTGCTGTCAGCGCCGCATAGCGCGCCTGTTCCAGCAGCACCTCACGACGCACAATCTTGATATCCACTGCCCCATCAGCCGCCGTCGAAATCTCGACATGATCCTGATTGGCACGCGCCTCTTGCACCATGAGCGTGGTTTCATAGCGTTGGGCTACGGCTTCATTGAGCAGCGCCAACTCAACCAAACTCTTGTCATGTCCCAACTTTACTTGATAGAAATGCCAGGCCATGATGAAAAGACAGATGATCCACACCACCACACTGGACCACAGCAACCAGGGCCACACACCCGCCAGGATCGTCTTACTTGCCCATGCATCACCACTGCCAAGAGCCAGGAACACCCCAAAGGCCACCAGGCCAACCACCGCAAAAAAGGCCATACGGCAACCAGATCGCTCAAACCACTCCCATCGGGAAGGTGGATACCGATCAGAGCGCCGAGGGGGAATGCTTTCATAGTCCATCAAAGAACCTCCCATGTAACGAGCTGGACGATCTGGACACCGCCCAGGACCGCAGAAGGTAGAGAAAGGTAATCAACAGGGCCAGCGTCCAGAGCACCAGCCCCAGGAACGCAAACACCACACGCACAATGGCATGAACCACCGAAAAGAACGCCGTCACCGCCAGGATCAGCGCCGCTAACAGATCGAACACACCATCACGCAATGCCGCTAGATTGCTAGACAATGCTGCATCAATCTCAAGTCGTTGTTGAGTGCTCATGCTCGTTACCCCCTTGCCGTTAGCGGCTTGCCTAGCAGCTTGCGATGCTTCATTCTCTCGATCACCCACACCGCCGGTTGCCCTTGACGCCGGTAAAACCGAAAGTGACAACTTGGGCAGACGCATTCGAGGTCAGGACTAGGGTTAAACGGGTCATGATTTTTATGAGCCGCCACCATATACACCGGGTAGGGACGGCCCGCCCACGAAAGACGCAGCGTTCCATGCAGCACTTTGCACTCTTTACATTGCCAACCCGCCCGCTCTTTGCAGGCCCGCGCCAGCTTGCGCCAGTTACGAGGGTACTTCTTGCGGTTATTCATGCCTGCACCTCCACACCCACTACTTTGCGAAGCCGCGCATCGCCCGCCAGCTTGCCAAGACCTCGACGGCCCGCGTGATCAACAACCGGCACCGTTGTGTGCAAGTTGCGCGCCGTCTCTTTCATAGTGTGCATGCCGTAACCAGGTAAGCCATAGCGCCGCCGCAGCGCCGCCCGTTGTCGAGAGGACACCAGCCGCCGCATGGCACCATTAAGGGCACGCGTGCGCCGAGAAGGAACCGAAACCTCTGAGGTAGGAGCTGGCAAAACATCCATCAGAGTGAGCGAGCTCTCATCAGACAATGGGGCATCCAGACTTGCTATTGACCATCTATACACCCGCCGCCATTCTCCAATCATCGCATAGCGAGCCGCTTTACAGAGATACACAGTCGGGTTGTCAGCATCAACCGCACGCGAAGCCGCTTCACACACTTCTACCATTCCGATCGAATACAGATCGTCAGCATCTACGCGCCCATCAGAACTACGCGCAAACTTCCAGGCGATCGCCTTCACCGTCTCAGAACACGCTAAGATCAACGCATCCAGTGGCGAACCCTCAGTGCTAGAATAGTACTGCATGATTGTTACCTCCAATGTAACTTTCTTGTACCCGCCCTGGTTAGTTACAGCGAGCCAGGGCAACCCTTTTCCTCTCAGGAACACACTACAAGCGACTTCGAGCACCACCACCACGCGCCATCAGCAACCCAAAGATGAGAAACAGTAAGCAAAGGGACAGCACAAACCAGAAATTAAGCGCAAAATCAAACACTTGAATATTCATCAGTACTCCCTTGACTAGACAACTCTTCCAACAGAGATGTGATGCCATTCCAGCCACATCACCAAGCTACCTATTCCCTTGTGAGCCTCAGAGTGTCTCGCCGCCCACTCAGTCACCCGCTACAAGCGGTGTACTGTGATGTCTCTCAAAAGAGACGGGGCCGTTTCTCTGGAAGCTATGTATCCGCCGCCGATCACCCACCTACTTGACTCGATAATATTAACGTTAGTATAATACTAACATTACTAAATATTATAACGATCTGGAGGGCATTGTCAACATCATTCATTACTAACATTGCCAACAATTGCAAAATAAGCTACGATATAAGCTACGGTAGCACCAAGAAACCAAACTCAAGAAAGGGAAACAAAGAATGCCTAGAATGCAATCACCAGCAGGCTATATAAGATCAAAAGAGGTACAAGAAATACTAAACATCAGCCCTGCAATGATAAGGGAGTATGTAGCAAAGGGGAAAATAAAGCACCTAGTGCCACGAGGAAGAATACATGGCTTTTACCTTGAAAGCGATGTAAGAAAGCTCGCAAACGAGTTAGATGTATTCCTCAACCTAGAGGAAGAAACTGCAGCTAGCAGCTTTAGAATAGCCACACCAGCAGACATACCCGCCTATATTGCCCTCAACAGGGAACTATTCACTGACAGAGACCATCAGTTCATCTACAACGAAGACGATACAGCACTATCCAAGAAGTGGGTAAGCTGGACAGAAAAAAATCCAGAGATCGTCTATGTGCTAAAGAAAGACGAGGAAATCGTAGGGACTGCCACAATACTACCAATCAAGCCAAAGTCATGGGAAAAGTTTGAGAAAGTTCTATTAGGAGACACCTCCATCCTACTAGGAGACATAGATATCTCCACAGAAGACATAGAAGAATACAAGCCAGGAAAACACGTACGACTGTACTTAGCAGAAATAGGCATTAAGCCAAGCGTACACAATAATTTAAGGCGCAAATACGGGGCAAAACTCATCGCCAAATTTATGGACACAATAGTTGACCTAGGCACAAGAGGAGTGATTATAGAGAACATCATAGCAGTAGGAGCCACAAAAAGCGGAGTAAAACTACTCCAACATTTCGGCCTCTGTGAAGTAATGCCCCTACGACCAGACACAAGGCTGTTTACCCTCAACGTAAAGGAGTCTGGTTCTCCCCTGATCTTGCAATACAAACAAGCACTGCAAGGAAGCGGCGTTCTAAAACCCAAAAGAGTACAGGCAACAACCTCACAAGACGAGAGAATGCCAACAGGTAGCTACACAACTATAGCTACCTGAAACAGCACTGGTACTATCCAAGTATGAAAAGCCATACAAAGTAGTACCATACAAACAAATGACCTGTACTCCTCTGCCAAGTAGAGTACAGGTCACGGCTAATGAAAACTTTATTCTGTTCGCTCAGTCAACCGTTCCGGCAAGTTCTGTTGACGAGCCTCAACCCAAAGGGAAGTAACCAGCTTCCCTAGAAGGATATCAATATGAGTATAGCACCTCAAGAAAGCGTTGTCGATGACAACTCCTTCCGAGAGTACGCTTTAGCCACTCACCGCGCTGGTTTCAATGTCGTACCAATGAAAAGCGACAGCAAAGCGCCCGCTCTCCCCACCTGGAAAGAATACACCAGGCGCGCGCAGACAGAAGAAGAGGTTTTATCTTTTCCCTGGCAAGGCCCCAATATCGGGATTGTGAACGGAATTATGGGCGCTCGCACCATCGATATTGACCAGTGCGACACTATCGACACCGTGTTTCATGTGCTTCAACTCTTGGGTTTAGAGTTTGAGTACCAATGGGTCGTCCATTCCCCCGGCAAGGGCGGCGGCTTCCATATCTATCTTCTCTGTCCTGATACCCTTACACTCACCTCTACAGGTGTGCTCGTTGGAGATCCACGCGAGGGACAGGCATTTAAACAGATCGAGCTACGATGGGCCAACTGTCTTACGATGTTTCCACCATCCATTCACCCTGATGCCAAAAAGCCGTATGAGTGGATTTACGACACTCCTACGGATCTCATCGCAACCGTTCCAATTGCCCTGGTGGAGAAAGCATTCCTTGCCGTCGCTACCCCTCAGAAAAAGAGTAAGGAGACAGACACCCCACAAGACAAGGCCAAGGTGATTAAATACGACGCATGGGCACAAAAAGCAGTAGACCAGGAGTTAAGTATCTTGCGCGCTACACCAGAAGGCCAACGCAACACACAACTTAACCGTTCCGCTTTCAGCTTGGCCCAAATCATCGGCGCGGGCCTGCTGGACGCACACGAAATTGAGGAAGCATTACACCGCGCAGCCTGCACCATTAGCCTTGATGAAAAAGAGGCAGCCACTACCATTAAAAGCGGCATGGAAGCGGGCAAGAAAAAGCCACGCATGCCCAAGCAGGTCTTCAAGGACAATGAGCCGCCTTTGAAGCTGCCACCCATCAAAAAAGTCACCGATGACATCATTGCAAGCTTCTCTGCTGATGACCAGGGCCACGCAGAAGCTGTACACTGCTTATATGGCAACTATATCGCGTTCAATGAGGCTTACGGGTGGATGATCTGGGACGGCACGCATTATGTTCCTAGCGTCCAACGAATTAACACACTCATTGTAGAAGTCTTGCGCCGTCGGTTACGAGCAGCTGCACATCTCGAACGAACAGACCTGGCAAAAGTCAGTAAATCGATGGCGGGTACGGTAAGCGCGACCAGGGCCATGCTTGAAAACCTTGCCTATATCCCTGTCGATGAGTTTGACGCCGAACCAGACCTGGTAAACACCTTGAGCGGCATCGTGAACATGCGCACAAAGAAGCTCATACCACATGACCCTACCTACAAGTTTACCTGGTGCAGCCCCGTTTGCTATAATCCCAACGCCAGTACAGATTTATGGTTTGAGTTTTTGAATGAGACGGTTGCATCAGAAGATATGATTGCCTACCTGCAACAAGCATTAGGATATTCCATCACAGGCCACACCAGCGAGGAATGTTTGTTTTACATCTTTGGGCCACCCAGGAGCGGAAAAGGGACGCTCTCAGAAATTTTCCTTGCTATCTTCCCCAGGCCCATCGCTATAGAGGTTGACTTTATGACCTTTACAGCCAAGCGCGAAGGCGATGCACAGAATTTCGACTTAGCACCAATGAAAGCGGCCCGTCTCGTGTTTGCCTCAGAGTCGAACAAATACCAGTCGCTGAACCCTGCAAAGGTCAAGTCACTCACAGGCGGTAACCTGGTTCATTGCAGCTTCAAGCACAAAGATATGTTCACCTACCGACCACAATATGCCGTCTGGTTAAGCAGTAACCACGAAGTGAACGCCGACGCTGACGATGACGCCCTCTGGGGACGGGTGAAGATTATTCACTTTCCCAACTCCAAGCTTGGCAAAGAAGATAAGAGCTTGAAACAACGCATGCAAACTCCTGAAATCCTGGAATGCGTGTTAGCCTGGACCATCGAAGGCGCATACCAATGGTATCAGCACGAAGGGCAAGGGCTTCAAACACCCAATGCAGTAAAGGAACTTACACAGGCCCAACGATCCTCACAAGACTCTGTAGGCTTATGGCTAGAAGAATGCTGTGAGTGGAAAGAAGGCGAATGGATAGAAAACAACAAGATCATGCTTTCTTATCAGAATTGGTGTGAGTCAAACAATTACGACGCAAAGAAAGCAAAAGGCTTATCACAATCTCTTGTTGCTCACGGCTATGATGTCGGAGTCCTGAAATGGACAACTTCGACACCCGGAGAGAAGGGTAAACCAATGCGCGGAGTCAGCAACCTAGCTATACTTTAACTTTTAGTCGGCTTGCACCTAACAGATTGATTTGCAATCTGTTAGGTGCTTTTTACGCCATGCGACGGCTTGTAGAGCGGGTTTATATGATATCTGGCTGTTTGCACCTAACAGATCTAACAGAAATTTCCAGGTTTTTCTCTATGGAATTTTGGAAATGCATATTGTCGGATTTTTCTGTTAGATCTGTTAGGAATTAAAGCTAAAGTTGGGCTAAACCAGCTTTTGAAGAGGCTTTACAGACTCCTAACAGATTGTTTGAGGAAATGTTTTATTTTGCGTTCCAGGTGGGGGCGCGATGGTGTCGCCGGGCGTAGCCCTGATAGAAGATGGGAAATGTGCAGGCCCGCAACCTTGCCACACAGGGACGGCAGGCCCCGACAACGGCAGCCGGACGAGCTGCACCGTTGCCCAATACGAACGAGGCCCTGGTGATTGAGAGCGCCGGTAGTGTAAGGTGCTGTATGGCGTTGTTACCCTGAAAAGTTCTGAACTTCCTTGAGGAAACTCAGAGAATAGCCCCCGCAACCGGATTGCAAACACTAACCACCAGCTTGCACCGTGAAAGCGGAATGCCCTTTTCCTCTGGTACCATGTTACCCTGATAGAAGAATACCGTGAAAGTGGTATACTCTGAAAATGGGATACCGTTATTCCCTAATTGAGCGTAAGGGAGATAGACTACATGCCGATTTATTGTTTTACCAGTATCAAGGGTGGAGTCACAAAAACGACTTCCACCGTCAATGTTGCTCATGGCCTGGCCCAAACCGGACGGAGGGTACTTGTTCTGGACGCAGATCATCAGTGCAATTCCACCCTGGCACTGCTTGGAGGCATTCAAGAAAAGCCAGCCGGTACCTTTTACGAGGTGATGATGGCGCGCCGGCCAGTACGAGAGGTGATTTGTCGGACGCGCTTCGAGAACCTCGATATTGTGCAGGGCTCCATGTGGTTGAGCAACGCGAATACGCAACTGGCTAGCCAGTTTGGGCGCGAGACGATTTTGAGCAAGGGCCTGGAAGGGGTGAGCGGGTACCATTATATTTTGATCGATACGCCGCCCAACACGGAGTTAATCACGGTCAATTGTTGGGTTGCCTCTCACCAGCTGGTGATCCCGCTCACCCCGTCCTGGTTCGCCATGTTTGGTATTCGCATTCTAGAGATCCAGTTGGCCGAGATCCAGCGCCAGACCGGGCGGGCCTTTCCTATTTTCGGGGTGGTGATCGCCCTGGATGATCATACCCTCAAGAGCGCAACACGCGCCAGGCAGATACGGGAGTACTTTGGTGAGAAGGTATTTGATGCAGTGATCCCGAAAAATGTGAGAGTGGAAATGGCAACAGATGAGGGTGTGCCTATTTATCAGTATGCGCCAGGGAGTACGGGCGCAAACGCGTATGCCGGTCTGGTAGCTGAGTTTATTGGACGCAGTGAGGGGAGCGTGAAGCATGGCTAAGTCGTCAGAAAATCCTTTGTTGGGAAAGAATATTCCACCGCCACCGCCAGCTGCTACGAGCGGTTCTATTGTTCCGCCAGGCTCAACTGAGGTGAAGAACGGTAACACGGTACAAGGGTATTCCGGCATAACGGTAGATGGTGAGGAAAGAGAGCGCGCGACGGTTGAACTGAGTCTGTACCTACGGCCTAGCCAGGATGACAAGCTAGAAGAGTTGCGCCGTGCCTATAAGCAGCGAACCAAGAAGAAGATTAGCGCGAATGAAGTGATGAGACGCCTGATTGAGCAGGCGACGGTGGAGCAGATAATCACCAAGCCATAAAAGTATGATCATAACCGTATGGCTTGCCATTGCGCGGAGATGCGCATTTCTCCGATTTCACCACGGAGAAAGAGCCGGTATTGCAAGGTACCGGCTCTTTTCGTGTGTATGGAATTGGCAATTGTCGCTGTTTTGTGCGCCAGTATCCCAGGCCCGCGCCGGATAGTTTAGGTACTTCATTCGGTACTTACGAGCAGTCGGTACCTGGAGAGGGCGCGATGCAAAGTATTTCATTGTGATGAAATGTAGCGAGCTAGTCATGTATCTAAAATATGTTGCTCACTTGTGCTTGCTTGCTGCTTTGCGGAAACGCGCGGTTCTCTGGTTTCATCATGATGCAATGTCACGGAAATGCCGCTACCTGTCACGGAAATAGACGAATTGGTACTCACCCCCCTTGCAATTTACGTACCAGTGATGTATACTTTACTTAACGACAAGATGTTATTGTAGTACAAGACAAGAGAGGAACTGGTATTATGGCGAAGGTCTGGTTAGAGGAACGCCTCAGTGTTTTGCTCCCTGCTCTCTCCGCCCTTGGCATCGCTCAAGAGACCGAGATAGCGCGCTTGTGTGAGGAAGAGATAGCGGCATGGCGAGACCGGCCAACCATGAAGAAGGCCAGTGCATTGCGGCCCGTCATGACCGCCGCTCGCAACGCGATCAAGCAGCTTCCTCTCACACAAGAGAACCGCTATAAAGATGCACGGTCCGGCCAGT
>WNGD01003510.1_pt1 | contig 16181 bp, 13 predicted proteins | sample 5400671 | NCBI WGS metagenome assembly WNGD01 (sample SAMN13153369, study PRJNA577476) | soil metagenome | isolation source: 40 cm soil or saprolite under grassland replicate 2 | place: USA:California | collected 2016-06-15 | reverse complement strand
CGGGATGACGGTATACATCCATTGAGGCACGTTTTGTCATGCTTATTGCGAGGATTGAGTGACACTAAAGGGACTACTGACACTTTTGACACAACGGCCAGAGTTTCGCCGACTGGTACAGCGACTTGAGGATGCCGGGGGATTGCCGGCGCTCACGGGAGTGACTGAAGCTGCGCGCCCATATGTAATCGCTGCGCTTGCATTGGCTCTCAAACAGCCGCTCCTGGTGATCGTTGCTAGTGAGACACAGGCCAGCCTGGTAGCGGATACTCTCAAGGCGCTCTCACCGCATCCCAATGAGGTGCTGTACTTGCCTGATCGCGATGCGCTGCCCTATGAGCGACTGATCAGTGACGCGCAGACAACTGATCAGTGACGCGCAGACAACACAGCAACGCATGAATGCCCTGATCTGTTTAATAGAGCGAGATCGCAACGCGGTTGTTGTCTGCTCGGCGCGTGCGCTCACCCAACCCGTTATTCCACTCAAGGAACTCTCGGCCTCGCTGTATAGCCTTAAACCTGGACAGGAAGTTGATCTGACACTGATGCTCGAACACCTGTATAACCTGGGCTATGAACCGGTGACGGAGGTGGAAGAGCCAGGGCAGTTCAGCCATCGCGGCGGCATCGTTGACTTGTTTCCGGCGACTCTGGCGCGTCCTGTACGCATTGAGTTTTTCGGCGACGAAATCGAATCACTACGCACCTTTGACCAGGCATCGCAGCGTTCACTCAATCCTATCGCCTCCTGTGTCATATCTCCAGCTCGCGAAGCGCTGCCGTTACGGGGACCTGAAGCAGCGCAAGAATTGGAACAACTCAACAGCAGCATGCTGCATCACGATGCGGAGGAACGCTGGAATCGCGATCTTGAAGAACTACGCAACCAGCGTTCGTTTGACGATATTACTTTTTACCTGCCTTACCTGCATGCTCAAGCCAGTGTATTAGATTATCTTCCAACCAGTGGGCTTGTCATTCTTGATAATCCTGAGGGTATACAGAATCATATCGATGAACTCGATGCCCAGGCACAGGAGATGAAAGAGCGCTTTGAGCGCGACCGTGAGAATCCAACGCAACTGCGTGATGCCCATATCACCTGGAACGACCTGGAGCCACGCTTGCAACAACGGCGCCAGTTACGCTTCGCGGATATCCTTTCTGCCAGCGAGGGCGAGTTTGACGCTCACCTGCAGGGTGGCACCGAATCCTTGATGCCCACATTCAGCAGCGCCAGTTCTTACGGCGGGCGGCTGCGCACATTTGTACAGGATTGTCGCAAAGCGCTTGATAGGCGCGAGCGCATCGTGATCGTGACGGCCCAGGCGCGTAGAATGGCCGAGGTATTGAGCGATGAGTCCCTCCTGGGTAACGCAACCATCCATGTGAGTCCCGGCACGAATATTAACGAAACGCCTGAGAGCAGCACTCTAACACTTATTCAGGGCCAACTGTCAGAGGGTTGGCAATCGCAAGAGCCGGCGCTGCGAGTCTATACCGACACCGAGATCTTTGGCTGGTCAAAACGACAAAACGTCCATAGACGTAAGCCCGTTACGCCCGCGTCATTTCTGGCTGAAGTCAATCCGGGCGACTACATCGTGCACCAGGAATACGGCATCGGGCGCTTCGAGGGACTCGTCAAGCTCGATAGCACCGGCGTCGAGCGCGAATACCTGCTCATTCACTATGCAGGCACCGATAAGTTATATATCCCAACCGACCAGCTTGATCGCGTCACGCGCTATATTGGCATGGGTGACGCCGTTCCTGCGCTCAGCAAACTGGGGACGACAGAGTGGACGCGCGCCAAGACGAAGGTCAAAGAGAATGTGCAGGATATCGCGCGAGACCTGTTACGCCTGTATAGCGCACGCGAGGCGCTTCAGAGACCTCCCTACCCAATGGATTCTGAACTGCCATGGCTTCAGGAACTGGAAGATGCTTTCCCATATGAAGAGACGCCCGATCAAACTCAAGCCATCGAAGAGGTGAAAGCCGATATGGAACGCCCGCGGCCCATGGACAGGCTGGTATGTGGAGATGTTGGCTATGGCAAAACCGAGGTCGCGCTGCGAGCCGCTTTCAAAGCAGTACTGGATCAGCGCCAGGTAGCCATTCTGGTCCCGACCACGGTTCTGGCACTGCAACATTTCAATACGTTCAAGGAGCGACTTAAAGCTTTTCCTGTACGTGTTGAGCTGCTCAGTCGCTTCCGCTCGGAGAAAGAACTGAAGCAGGTACTGGAAGACCTTGCGCTGGGTAGAGTGGATATAGTGATCGGCACACATCGCCTGTTGCAGAAAGATGTAGTGTTCCTTAACCTGGGCCTGCTTGTCATCGATGAAGAGCAACGCTTTGGTGTTGTGCACAAGGAGCGGCTCAAGCAGATGCGCAACGAGATCGACGTACTCACCATGACCGCGACCCCTATTCCACGCACGCTGCATATGTCGCTGGTCAACGTGCGCGACATGAGCGTCATTGAAACTCCTCCACAGGAGCGGCTGCCGATACGTACTGCTATACGCGAGTATGACGAGAGCCTGATTCGCGAGGCGATTCTGCGCGAGATTGATCGAGGAGGGCAGGTGTTTTTCGTGCATAACCGAGTGCATGGCATCCAGGTAATTGCTCAAAAGTTGCAACGCCTCATTCCAGAAGCTCGCATTGCTGTTGGTCACGGACAGATGCCCGAAGATCAACTGGAACGGGTGATGATGGATTTCTCCAGCGGGGAGTACGACGTGCTGATCTCAACGACGATCATTGAGAATGGCCTGGATATTCCTAATGCTAACACCATTATAGTAAATAACGCGGCTCTCTTTGGCCTGGCGCAGCTTTACCAGTTGCGAGGTCGTGTTGGTCGTGCTACACAGCAGGCATATGCTTACTTCCTCTACAACAAGGACACGAAACTGACCCCAGTTCAGGAGAAGCGTTTACGCGTCATCTTTGAGGCAACCGAGCTAGGCGCAGGCTTCCGCATCGCTATGAAGGACCTGGAGATTCGCGGCGCCGGTAACCTGCTTGGAGCTGAACAATCTGGCTTTATGAACTCGGTCGGCTTTGATCTGTACTGTAAACTGCTTGCCGAAGCGGTTGAGGAAATACAGGGCAAGCGCGCCGAGATTGGCATGCCCAGTGTGATTGTCGATCTGCCGCTTGATGCCTACTTACCTGATGAGTATATTGGTGACCGCGCGCTGAAAGTGAAGTTCTATCAACGCCTGGCGAACTTGCATCAACTTGAACAGATTGAGGCGATGGAGGCAGAACTCAATGACCGTTTCGGCACACCACCACTACCGACAAAGAATTTGCTAGCGATGGTGCGCCTGAAGGTAGAGGCTGCAACATTGGGCTTTGAAGCGATTTCCGCTAAAGATAATGAGTTTGTGCTGACGGTAAGACGTACTATCGTCCCAAATCGTATTGTCCTCTATCGCCGTTTCCGTAATGAAGTCCGCGTACAGCAAGGAGTAATTCGCATTCCGCGCCGCCTGTTTGGAGCAAACTGGATGGAGCAACTGAGTGAGTTATTACCAGCGATAACGACTGCGGCGTAACCTGGCGCCCGCTGGCACTTATCCATCTCGCCAACGCTGCTGCGCTGTTCTTACCCGTTCTGCCAACGCCGCTGCGCTGGCACCTACCCGTCTCACCAACGCTGCTGCGCAGCTACCCTCCGGGTCAGGTGAGACGAAAAGAGTGCTACTGCTTCGCAGTCAGGCAGAACGAAAGGCAGCTAGTGCTTCGCACTCAGGCGAGATGAAAGGAGAAGGGGCGCCACTACATTTCCAGACGTCAAATCAAGCTTGACAGAGCACTATACAGCAACGAGACCCTGTACTTGCAGTTCACCGAGAATCAGCTCGATTTCCTGGATATTTTTTCCCGTACAGCGCGAGAGGTCAGATACGGTTCGGCGACCATCCACGAGGAAATAAATATATCGTTGGCGGCGGGTGAGTGGTAAAGCCAGCACTTCTCGCTCAACGCCTCGTTTTTGCGGAACAAGCCATTCAATTCCAGGAGTATATGAACTTCCAGGAGTCGAACTGTTGTCATTGCCCAGCAAACGTTCATTCACCGGTTCCATAAACCCGCTACCATTAGATGGTGAGTGCTGCGGTAGAGGCGCAGGAACTGCGACAGCTCTATTACTGTTAACGGCAGGAGGAGTAGCAACAGCCTGCACAGATTCTTCTGTGCCTATGCTAAAATAGATATTATGCCAACTTTGCAGCCAGTTTAAAGCATGTTGGCCAACCAATTGTCCTACACGAGCATAGACAGGTTGACCAGCTTGAAGAAACACCTCGCCTTCCTCAACTCTTCCGCCCTGTGTATGTTCTAAGGTCAACATCCCGCTTTGTCGCCTCAAACGAGCCAACTCAAGGATATCATCCAAAGCCTCAGCCTTCCCTTTTGCCATTACACTCAATGCCCCCTCTTAGATATACTGTATGCACATGGGCATAGCAATTTCCATATACGTTTATACCATAAATATTGACGAATACGGAAGGAGAAGGTATCGCAAATCAGCTAATAATCAAAATTTTTAATGCGTTCTTAATCGCTGCTACCTGGTGGAGCGAGTATGCATGAGATAGAACATGATGGCCTGCTTATATTCAAGAAGACTGGCATGTCCAGCGGCAATGATCTGATCGCAGAGATTGAGTAAGGTCGAAGTAACCTGAAGTCGTGTCTGATCAAAACCATCTAGCTGTTGCAACAACTCAAGCAACTCAGAAAGTTCATGTCCAGCGATGTCGATACCGGCACGTACAGCCTCTACACGTACCCACACTACAAGCTGGTGGCGCATTTGCTCAAAAATGACAACATCCTCTTCACTCACAAGTACGGTAGCGCTCTCTGCTTCTTTAGTAGTTACCTCCATGTGGGGGGTCTGTGTAGTCTGAGTAAGATTACGTGGTGGCACGACAGCAGGAGCATTCGTGGAACCTTGCGCCTGTCGTTGTGATCGCTCTGGCAAGCTAACACTAGCGGTTTCCACTGCAGTATCTCGTGATGTCACGTCAGGAGCTGACATTTCTTCAGAGACAACAACCTGCTCTATTTTACGCACAGGTGAGTCAACAGACGCAGAAGCGGCTGCAAATGGAGCTATTGGAGAGGTTAGAGGATTGGTGACTTTTGGTCGCTCATAAGATGTGGAATTACGTGCTTCTACTTGCGGAGTTGGCTTGCTCGTTGAGACAAGATGTTCTGATATTACTCCAGGTGCGACAGTGCTGCTCCCGTTTGCGGCTAATCGTCCTCGCACCGAATGCCTGGGAGGCGCTCCTTTCGGTCGGATATCGTTCGTAGCAGTAGCTTTAATTTCTCCACGTGCCTCTTGTAGTTGCTGCTGTAACAGCATTGTAGTTGCAACAATCTGATCCCAGGTTGGTTCAAGACGTCCCGTTACATTCGATGTGGCCCAGGAAGTCACTTGTCGAGGACTACCGAAAGCGGTGGGGCGGCCTTTCAGATGTTCCCTTAGCCCTTCTGTCACAGATGAAGACGAATTGCTGATGAGCATTCGTACATCAGCCATACGCTTACGCCCTTGCTCACCAAAGAAGCTACGATTCCTCTGGACAAAGTAAATGAATAAACGCTCGACCTGGTGCTGGAAGTCAGGCGACATTAGATCTATACGGCCCCAGGCACTGAAATCGACGGAACTGAGATATTGCCAGACCTCCTGTCGTTTTGCGCGGTCAACCGGACGCACACGCAAGGAATGGGTGCGGTAATCATAAAATCGCGGATAGCAGAAATTAGAGATCAACGTCTCGGCCAATTCTGCTTTCAAGCGCGCAAGCTCCGCAGGTGGAAGTTGACTTACAAGAATGCCCACACCAATACCTCTTTCATTCGAGCCATTATGCTTTTTAACCTGGATATCGGGAAAGCCAGCGGTGGCCGATAAATCGGCACCTACGGATGCCCGGATAAATTTATTAATCTGTATCATAGCTGCTAATTTAATTACACTTCAAGTACCTATCGTAAACGTATCCAATTGTAACGCATTTGCTCCTGTAACGGTAGTCACTGTGGCTGGCGCGCTCAGGATATGTAATGGAAGCCGGTCGGTTACAGCGCCTATTGTACTGAATGAAGAAGCGAAAGGCAAGAGAGCGATTGCCACATGGGCTAGTCCATGTGACATATTGCCTATCCATAGAGTATCGCTGGCAGTACGAAAGATAGTCCCAGGCTTCCATGTGCTTGTTGGGCACCATGAAAGTGCAGGAAAGTCAATGCTTGAGTATAGCTGCTTCCCGTTTTTACCTAACAAGAGTGCTTGCACTCTTAAGGGCGGCGGACTAGAAATATTTACTCTCCAATATGTGGTAACTTGAAAGAAAGGAGATATGATGTTAAACGAACTTGGTGGAGTAATGCTATAACCGATCAAGCTCACAGCAGAGTTTGAGTTAGTGTTGAATGAGAAGTCAACTTGTAGAGGATGAGTTACTGCCTGTTGAGATACGCGCGTGAACGAGCAAAATTCATCTGGGAGATCTGGTATTACCTCATTACCCTCCTGAACTGGTGAAAATGGTGATAAGGTAGGTGCAGATAATCCTTTCTTGAGCAGAAGATACCCATCTTGAGCAGCAACGACACCATAGTTACCACTTAACAAGATCTTTTTTACTTCGGTTGTGTATGGATTTATGCTGTATGGATAGGTGACACTTGTAACATCCAGGAAGATATATTGGGCCTGGTTATCTTGATAGGGAAAGAGATAGACCGAAGTACGCTCGCTGAGGTGGGGAACAAGGCTCGATTGCGCTGAAACTGATGCAGATGCAGGAATCATATCAATGAAGCGCTGTGCCAGGGTTTCATGAGCCGTCACCTGCGGCCAACTAAATCCTTTCGAGAATGGCAGAGAGCCGTATGGGTAATCCTGCCGCACTACGGTAACCAGTACAAAGCCTGTCAGTATGAAAAGCGCGACTGGACGCAGCCAACGTTCAAGACGGCTGGGTGCTGTTACAGGCTTTTCGCCTACCTGTCCTGGACCCTCATTCCGCTCGCGTAAGCGGTTAGTAAACCACTGAAGGCCCCAAATGATAACTACAATAGCCTCGATAGTTGCAAAGATCAGCACCGGCACGATCTCCGCACTGTAGTGAAAGACACCGAGATACTGATTTGGATCAGAACTAAACAAATTAATTGCTATCGAAGGAACAGCAAGCACCAATATCCAGGGAGCAAGCAGGGGCAAATATCCAACTGGAGCCAGTAATATGCTCAGATACTTACGATGGGAATGTTCTAAAACATGTTGAGAGATCAGGCTTTTTGGATGTAATAAGATATTGCGAATAATTTCAACTGGCCCATTACCTAGATAGGCATATCGTGAAGCTAGCAATGGATGCCCGGTAGGGCTGAAATGATGATATGCCCAAAGGGTCACTCCTAGCCAACCTATTGACAGTAGAACCAATCCCAATCCAGTGCGCCAACGTTGTTGAAAGATGATAGACCATAGGCCGAAAAAGGCGATCACCAGTGGTATCTCTTCTTTACATGCCATCGAAAGAATAGCGAAGACAAAGAGCCAGGCGGTTCGCCTGGTATACATGAAATACAGCGTGAAGAGCAGCAAAGAGGCAGTGAAAGTGACAGCATGAAATTCAAAGATCGTGGCTTGTTGCTGAGCAGGGTAAAGCAAATAAACCAGGGCAATCGCAACGGCAGCCAGCTCGTTTCGCAGGCGCAGTCGTGCCAGCCAGAAAGCAGGAAAAGCGCCGCTCGCGACAATCAGCGTTTGAAGAACAAGCAATGTTTTTGGACTTGACCAGACTATATAAAGAAGCGAAACAGGAAAGAGCATTGGCTCAAAGTGAATGGCAAAACGCGAGAAGCCTGCGGCGCTATAGCAGTTCGTATCGCTGACCACATTACAAATTGTCTGATGCAATATTTGGCCATGTATGATGCTCCAGACTGCCTGGTCCATGTTTCCCATATCTTCGGCAGCGGTGAGAAAAGCATCATGCCTGCTCGTAAGAAAAGCAATGAAAAAGCCTGAGAAGAGTAAGACCATCAGGCTGACAAGTCCCGTTGCTATCCAAAATAAAGGTGTGCGGGGCATTGGTTGTGGGGCTGGATACAGATAGAGGCGGCTGCGCCATATCGCTATACGTTTTTGCCAGGTTACTTTACTCACCCATCACACCTCCTTCAACAGGTACACTTGCAGAATTTCCTTCAGTAAGATTCTTTAATTCAGGTGATTCGCTGTTTATATCTTCTTCAGGTAACGAGCGAGCCTGCGCGTCTTGTTGGATGCTCAGTACCTGTTTTCCACCGCTCAGGTAGGCTATACTCACACAAACAACCTCTGCTATCGTAGAAACAAAGCGGGAGAGCAGCGCCATAACCGTTGCAAGTCCGGCTGGCAGGGGAAGCGCCAGCGCGAAAAGACCCACGATTGCTGCTTCACGGACACCCAATCCACTTGGAGTAATGAAACTCACAAACCCGATGTCCCATGCAAACGCATAAATACCAATACATATAGGCAGAGCGACAAGCGGAGCATCCGGCCAGAGCGCTAGCAGCATAACATAAAAAGCACAGCCTGCCACGAACCAGCTTGCGCACCAAGCTAACGTGATAATTAAAATATCGCTATAACGCAACGTAAGCTGAACCGGATCGCGTTTCAACTTATGCAACAGCCAGTTGAGCACACCATTTAGCACACGAGGATGCAAGCCTATTAGGAGCGCAAGAATGCTTGCGATACCAAGAATATCCACCAGAGGCCCATGTAGTAGCGAACCAATTGCACCGTAGTCATGCCAGAACAAGAGGCTAATAGAGAAGACAAGCATACCTGCCGCCAGTTTTGTTATCAACTCAATGGCCATACTGGCAAAAGCGACCGGGCGCGAAACGCCATACTTTCCAACCCAGAGAATACGAGTTAAGATATGCCACACATTCCCTGGAATATAGCGCACAAACTCAGAGGCCAGATAGATGCGTAAGCTCACGCGCAAACCCAGATGCGAGCCGAGACGTGCCAGGACTGCCCGCCAGATCAAGCCATACGACAGTTCTTGTAACATGAAGCCAAGAAAGGCCAGGGCCAGCAACCAGGGATTCCATTGGAAGGTTTGCGCGGTCAACTCAGCCCAGTTCTTTTTTACCTGGTACAGAAATAGCGCCAGTATCACAACGGGCAAGCCAATTTGCAGTACACGTTTGCCAAATTTTTTCACGCCGGGTGTAAGCATTAGTCAAGTTCCTGCCTGATACTGTACTCTTCATCTGATCGGAAGGCATAGTGGCGAATCATCTCGCTTTGCAGGCCCGTCAGAATAAAGTTCACCCCAAAGATCATTAGAAGGATACCCACGAAGAGCAGTGGATGGTTGCGGATCGGGTCATGTGTAAAGAGATAACTGCGAACGACGACGAACGCGTCTACCAGTAGACCAAGAAGAAAGGTCCAGAAACCAAGGGGCGCAAAGAATCGCAGGGGAGTGCGCAAAAAGGTCGTAAGAAATAGCACGTTCATCAAGTCTATCAGTCCGCGCGCAAAACGCTTCGCGCCAAACTTCGACACACCATATTTACGTGGGTAATGCCGCACTTTGATCTCAGTAACACTAAATCCGCGCCACTGTGCCATCACAGGTATAAAACGGTGGAACTCTCCGTAGAGTTTCAAGTGACTATCCTCTATCACTTCCCGGCGATAGGCTTTAAAACCATTGTTGATGTCATGCAGATGCACCCCTGTCATCTTGCTTACCAGGCCATTGAAGATCCGTGAGGGAAACGTTTTTGTTATGGGATCGAGTCGCGGGTATTTCCAACCGGAAACCAGGTCATACCCCTCATCGAGTTTCTCAAGAAAGCTGGGAATCTCTTCAGGATCATCCTGCAAATCGCCATCCATCGTAAAAATGATTTCTCCACGACAGCGGCTAAATCCTGCCACCAGCGCCGGTGTCTTGCCAAAGTTCCGGCGGAAGCGAATCACTCGTACAGTAGCAGGATATTTTGTATGCAGTGTTTTCAGTTCTGCAAATGTATTATCAGTGCTGCCATCATCAACAAAGATCACCTCATAGCTCTGTCCCAGCGCATTGAGCTGCGCGGATAGCTTTTCAAATAAGGGTCGTACGCTTTGTTCCTCGTTCATGACTGGTACGACAATCGATATGGCTACCTCCTCTAGTGAGGACGCCGCTAGCGATGATTCTGGTTCAGCAAGGGCTGAGCGAATTTCTTCTGTTTGTGGCATGCTTCGTATTCTCCGCCGATAACTCGAGGTGCGGCTCTCTCTGTGTCCATAGCCAACGATTGCCGCCAATTATAGCATACTAGCCATTGAATGCAGTACCAGATGGTACTATTCAGCAGGGCTATCAAAAAAGGGATAGTGAATCCACATTAATAGAACGGATAAATAGCACAAAGAGACACGTATTTCAGATGAGTGGATAATCTGAATGCATGAAACTTGACCAAATCTTGAGAATCATACAGGTAGGATTGAGAAGAGGTCTGGCCGATCAGAGGTCAATGAGTCTACACCTGCTGCTGCAAAGCGCCGCAAGGCAGCTTCTGTATTTACCGTCCAGAGGCCTAGCTTGAATCCATGTTCGTGTGCGAGCCGGAGCAAGTCATCTGTATAGAGTTCACAATTCACATTGATCCAATTACACCAGAGATCTCTAACCTCTTTCACCAGGTTTTGCAACGCGCCCTCAGCCCCTGGATTCCATACGTCGTCAGAGACAAGTGCTCCTGTCTGGATAGCAGGCTCTAGCGACTTGAACAATGGGAGTATCGTCCAGTCAAACGCGATCACCAGTACCTGATCAAGCATGCCCGTCGAGCGCACCTCCTCGACCACCGTTTCAGCAATATTTGGGTAGCGCCCAACAGTCCCATTCCGCTTCATGGACTTGACCTCGATATGTACCTGAGCGCGTCCCTTAGCAAGCTCTAACACCTCGCGCAGCGTGGGTATCTGTTGCGGCTCAGGCCAACCACCGGGAAAACGTGCGGCAGCATTGAGGCTGCGCAGGTACGCAAAGTCAAGATCACGCAGGCTACCAGAACCATTCGTACGTTTATCGATGATATTATCGTGAAAGACGACCAGGTGTCCATCGCGACTCATATGGACATCCAATTCAATGGCATCAATGGGCAACGTGAGCGCATTACGAAACGCGGCAAGCGTATTTTCCGGGGCCAGTTGAGCGCCACCCCGGTGTGCAACTCGCTGGATATGCTGATTCATTGAGGCTGTGCAACTCCCTTATTGTGGTTATTTCTGTGACTTTTAGCTACTATGTTATCATGGAAAAAGTAGCGAATGCTCTAATGTGATACGTTTTGTTGTATATTTTATGGCAACACTAACATGACCGCCAGGAAGGGAATTTGTAACATGGCGCTTACACCAGGTTTGACCGGAGAGGCTACTACCACGGTTGTTCACGAAAACACTGCTGCATATGTGGGAGCAGGAGGAGTCGAGGTTTTTGCTACTCCTATGATGATTGCACTGATGGAGAATGCCGCCTGGCAAGCGGTCGCCGATAGCCTGGAAGAAGGAGATGTCACGGTAGGCATGTTGGTGAATGTTCGGCACCTGGACGCGACTCCCCTTGGACAACAAGTACGCGCCACCGCAGAACTGATCGAGATCGATGGACGTCGACTCGTTTTCAAGGTCGAAGCTTACGATGAGAAGCAAAAAATTGGCGAAGGCCGGCACGAACGCTTCATCGTCAACCTGGAACGATTTTTGAAAAGAATAGACTGAGCCATTTGATCACGCAAACAAGCTTGAGAATGCACCAAAGGTACTTCTTTGCGCTCCTTTGTTGCTTTCACATGGTTGATATTCTTATAATTATTTGATTTCGCTAAGGGCGATTTGACCGGGGCAGGGCGACCGTAAAGGACTTTGCTGGCGAATGACATTGTGAATGCAAGAGTTGAGATGGGAAGCGACCGAGGCAGGGCGAGGACAAGGCATGGTTCAATTCAAGGATGTAGCATAGCATGTTCAAGATTAACGACAAAGAGAAAGCCGGGAAAGATACCAAAACCCCACAGTCAACTAGCGAGCAAACACAAGCAAGCGCAAACAGAAATCAACGCTGGTCGTACCTGCTGGACGCCTGCATCGTAGTGGCAATGGGTGTGATATTGTTCTGGGGTGTATCGACTCAATTTTCAAACCGTTACAACGACGCGACTAGATATCAATGCTATGCTATCTCTTTCTGGCAGGGAAAAGCCGGGCTGCATGCGCTCGGTCTGGATGCCAACGCGAAGAGCCAGTGCGCCTTTCTTGATAACAGCTCTTCGACCACATTGATCCAAAAAATGCAGGAACGGCATTTTCCAACGTTCCTGGTCAGCCTTGTAGCATCCCAACCTACAACTGAACCATTTCACGCGCTACCTCCGGAGTATCCGCTACTTACCCTGGTGCCATTCTCCTTGCCGCTGCTTGCGCCGACTCAATGGTACCAGTTGGTTTTTGCGATCTGCATGGCAATTATAGCGGGTATCATCTATATTCTCTTGAAACGATACCGCTCTACAAGTGCGGCCATCGCTTTTGCCATCTACCTGGTACTGGGAAGCTGGGCGACGGCAGAGGGAAGATTTGACCTTATTCCCGCATGCTTGATGTTAGGAGCAATCATCCTGGCTGTACGAACGAGATGGAAATGGGCATTTGCATTATTGGCCCTGGCAACACTCTTCAAATTTTACCCGGCAATCCTCATCCCACCATTCTTGATCGCGCAACAAATGCAGTCTAGAGAGAAGTGGTTCGCATGGAGCCGATGGTCAGCTTTGGGTGTGTTTCTCGGAATATGCGTAGTTGTATTTGCAGTCTCGCTCATACTCAATGTTGCGAACACTCTTTTCCCATTCAACTACTTCCAGAACCGGCCAATTCAGGTCGAATCGTTCCCGGCAACGCTGCTGTGGCTCGGCAGTTTATTTGGCTACCCGGTTCAATACACGTTCCAATACCAGTCGCTTGATTTCCTGAGTCCGTTAACCAACAAAGTCTCACTGCTGAGCACACTGCTTCTGGGTATGGGCCTCCTCTACACATTCTGGCTGCAATGGCGCGGCAAAATTGACCTACCCATGGCAAGTCTTTTGACCGTGCTCGTCCTACTCATAACCGGCAAGGTATTTAGCCCACAATACTTAATCTGGGTAGCGCCCCTGGTAGCGTACGTAGGCGGGTGCAACTGGAAGTGGCTGCTAAGTTGGGGCAGTGTCTCAATCTTAACGACGATTATCTTCCCTTTCATGTATGTCGATGTCGCATATATCCATGCCTATTATCCCGTAATTCTGGTACGCGATTTGTTGATTGTTGCAATTGTATGTGTCCTGCTATTTCAAGCTTCCAGGAGAACCGCTTTTGCAAAGTCTAGTGAAATTACGTAATCCAATTCAAGACCACGAAGTTTCACGCCGAAGCACCAGAGTAATAGCGCAATCCCAGCTTCCAGAACCAGCGCGCGAAGAGCAACAGTGCAATGGTAAGCACTAGAGCTTCCAGGAGTGTTGCTATTGTCAGGCGCCCTGTGAGTGCCTCTGCCGGCACGGTGACCGCGAAGGCCACGGGCACAAGAAATGTCAGACCCACCTGCAACCAGTTAGGGTAAATTGTGGTCGGCCAGCGCCCGGCTTGATAGACGCCTTGAAAAAGCTCCAGGATATTCTCCATGCGAATCACCCAGAAGACCCCGGTGGTCATGATCAGCCAAAAACTGTAGATCATTAGCCCGCCCAGGAGCAGCAGTGCAGCGAAAGTAATTGCTTGCAGGATGCCCAAGGTGGACTGGAGTTGAAAGAAAGCGACGAACAACACGCCCATGCCCAGCAGTATATCTGTGGCCGACCAGATATGTACCTGGCGCACACTCACCTGCAACTGGGCATCGGCTGGCCTGGTAAGGATATAATCCAGCGTACCTTGTTGCACGTCATTCAGCAGTTGCTGCATGTTAGGCTGAATTGTTACATTGATCAGGCCGCCCATCAGAGTATAGACGCCCATCACAACGAGCAACTCTGAACGTGACCATCCGGCCAGTGTCGTGGTATGGCTGAAGACCAGCGCCAGCCCAATGAGTCCCGTCCCCAGCGCAACCAGGGATTGGAACAACTGGATAAAGAAATTGACCCGGTATTGCAGTTCGTTCATCGCACCAATGCGGAAGAATAGCCAGATCAGCTTGAACATGGGATATACTCCTGTTAAAGTTTCAATTACCGACCGAAGAAAAATGGCGGACACCAAAATGCCAGACGAGCCGAACGAGCAACCAACTTGCAACAATCCAAAACACTTGCATGCCAAGTCCCAGTAGGAGCTGCTGGGGTGAAAGCTGGCCTATGAGCGCTTCAATAGGATAACCGAACGTCCACTGGAATGGTAAAAAGCTAGCAAGCTGTTGCGCCCAGGGTGGCATGAGTGATAGTGGAACGAGGCGGCCAGAAAGCAACAATTCGATGGCAAAGTAGAGTTCGTAGAGCGCGCCCACGCGTGTTGTCCAGAAGGTCATCATTCCCAGCAGCCATAAGAGCATTGAGCGAATGAGATAGGCGCCCCAGATTGCAACCGCAAATACCGCAACGTCGAAAGGGGTAGTGTTAAACGTTGGGTGAAAGAGCAATGTCAAGATGAAGGCGATGGGCAACCATAGTATGATTACGACGAATTTCATGCCCGCAAAATAGGCCAGGTCGTAGTGAAGAGGGTGAAGTGGGCGTAATAGCATCGCAGAGAGCTCCCCTCGCTGAATGCGCGACTCCCAGCCATAGGGAGTGAACACAATATTGATATTACGCACCAGGGTCCAGACGATGTAGTAGGCAGCGAAGCTTCCAGCAGTGTAGCCACCGACCATGCCCCCTTGTTCCTGTGCTATCGTTGACCACACTACCAGGTAAATGACCGGTTCGGCAATCATACCGATCATATAGAAATACTCTCCGACGCGATACTGGAATGATGTCATGATGGCAATCTTCATCGTTTGTAAGTAAAAGTCAAGCCTGTATTTCATATTGCTAACTGCTCCTGTGTGAATACATGCTCGATGACATCCTCAATAGGGGGATCTTCGATGGTGAGGTCGATGATGGGGCATTCGCTGAGCAAACGCGACGTGATGCTCGGAGTCTCTACCTTGGGTATGCGCAACTTGATAGTATCACCTTCGCGTTCAATCACCGTGCCGTAGGTCGAGAGATCAACCGATGAGTCTTCAAGTGTCACATTGATCGTCTTATACGTTGCAAACCGTTCCGCCAGGGTCGTTAAGGTACCATCAAAGAGCATATGACCGTGGTGGATGACGATTACGCGGCGGCAGAGCGCCTCGATATCTGCCATGTAGTGACTCGTCAACAAGACCGTGGCGCCGTAGCGCTGGTTATATGCTGCGATAAAGCGACGGATGCGGCGCTGCATGGTTACGTCGAGGCCAATGGTCGGCTCATCAAGAAAGAGCACTCGTGGACGATGCAGCAAAGAACCGGCGATCTCTACCTTCATACGCTCACCAAGCGAGAGATTGCGGACAGGCTTTTGGACCAGCGTCCGGAGGTCGAGTAAATCGATAAATTCGTCACGCGTGCTCCGGAAGTCTGCCTCAGGGATATGGTAAATTGCCCGGTTAAGCTCGAATGAGTCGAGGGCTGGAAGATCCCATTGGAGTTGGTTGCGGTTCCCCATGATGAGCGTGATCTGGCGCAGGAACTCCTTCTCGCGTCGTGAAGGTCTATACCCGAGGACGCTCAGCGTGCCACTCGTGGGATAGAGGAGTCCCGAAAGCATCTTGAGCGTCGTTGTCTTTCCTGCGCCGTTAGGTCCAAGAAAGCCTACTACCTCACCTGGAGTAATGTCGAACGTAATGGCATCAACTGCCCGCACTGCGCGTGTTTTGCGCCGCACGAGGCTCTTTAGGGAGGACCTGAGGCCAGCCTCGCGCTCAGGCACGGTATAGGTCTTGCAGAGATCTGCGACACTGATGTCGTAAGGGGATTCGGACAAGTGAAACCTCCTCATCTAGATTAGAGCGCTACACACTGCTCGTTTATAG
>WNGD01005837.1_pt1 | contig 16184 bp, 16 predicted proteins | sample 5400671 | NCBI WGS metagenome assembly WNGD01 (sample SAMN13153369, study PRJNA577476) | soil metagenome | isolation source: 40 cm soil or saprolite under grassland replicate 2 | place: USA:California | collected 2016-06-15 | reverse complement strand
TACCCTCCGGGGGAGGGTACAACATTGATTTCCGTACTTTTTTGCAACAAGTTTTAAAAAGAAATGTTTTGTATGAGCATAGGGAAATCTGTTTTTGGTGTTATTGAACATTGTTCTACGGAGGGAGATTTACCCCTGGTCAATCGACCAGGGTAGGTAAAAAAGGCAGTACTTTCGTTTTAGTACTCGCTCTTCAGGGGAGAAACTAACAATCTTTGTCAATCTGTGCGACAACACAGACTTGCATGCCGTCTACCTCCCGGGAGGTAAACGGCATACCATCACCACCATGTCAAATTCCCTGGCCTGGAGTACTATCGAGTCCGACACACTCACTTAAAGTCTAGTCGAAGATGATAATACAATAGAGGCCTTGGACGCTTATACGAATATCATTGTTTGATGAGATATTAACTAGTTACATAAACCCCGAGTTTAGGTAACTATGCTTTTGAGATTCTGGATTCATAAGCTGCTGGTTCTTTTATGGCAAATATAATCATCCTAAGGAATGCATTCCTATAACGAAAGAACAACGAAACTTACTGGCTGGTAATGATAGGCAGAGACTGGTTAAAAAAGGGAGCACCTAATCTAGTGGTACCTACCCCAAACCAAAGCCAATTAGTTAGTTTAGCCAATGATGATATACTAGAATAGGATCAGTATCTAGAAGTTGGATATGGAATAGTAACTCTAAGGATAATAACTACTACCTCACGCATAAGTGTAGCAAGAATTACAACATCTGCCCAAAGGATTATGAAATAGTCATTAACAATGTATTCTATGCCATAATATTATCTGTCGTATATCCAAGCTGTTAACACAAATTTTACATCCAGATAACTTAACAGAACCTTTATACTATGTGTGTATATTGATGATAATAAATGAAGAAGGACTTTATCATTTCAAAGATCGAAGCCTCTCAAGATGGTACACCTTACATTTATGTCACATTTAGTGACGTGAATGACTATAAAGCAGGGGGCGAAAAACAGCAGAATCCTTTTGGTCCAAACATGATGGCATTTACTTCCCCAGAAGATTTGATGAAAAATTTACCGAAGATGATGTCAAATATTTCCAGGATGACCGGGGGTGGTGGTGGAGCTCCTACGGATTCCCCTACATTTAAAATGAGTATGAAAGAGTATGAAGACATTGGTATAAAAGTGGGCGATAAAGTTACGATAGAAATTAAAAAATCAGAAAATAGTGGAATTTGAGCAGTTAAACGCTAGAAATACAAACTCATCTCTTCTATAACGGCCTCTGCCCCTGCTGGTAACATATGACTTCTTGCAAAACAATAGTCATCGTAGGAAAAGGAATAGTATAGCTGGTCGTTGTTATTCTATCTTTAGTACAGCCGATTTGACTAGGACTAGGAGGCACGTCTGTCTGTCCATAGACGTGTTAGGTGGCTTTCTTCAAGAGGAGCTCTACATATGCGTCCAATTTTGTATAATATTTCTTGACATCAGAAACACCGTATTTCAATCTGAATTTTTCTACTACATCTTTAACTTTATTCGTATCATTTATTGCCTTGGCTTTTCCAGTTATCATCTCCCTTCCGCTGACAGAGATTTTCATGTTTGGATTTTTTCGCACATTTTTATACCAGTTAGTGTCCGAACCTTGAACAGGTAGGAGATACAATATGTTTCCTTCACGTACAAACCAAACCGGTCTAGGTATTTCTTGGCCTGATACTCTCCCAGTAACGCTCAGTTCTATTTCATCCGCCTTATCGAATTCGTCGTTAAGGGTTTTAGACATAGTCTTGTTTAAATTTAGGCAGATTAGGCTTTAAACTTTGATACTGGCATAGCTTGAATTTGCAGTTAGATTCGTCAAAATCTAATGCTTATCGACACCAGTAGCGAGGATATATCAAATATAGCAACATCTTTTCTGATAAGTGCTAAATGCGGTCAGTACCTGTCAGATCTTTATGCGAGCATAAGGGTATAGTATCCATTTGAAATGCTTATCAGAGATTGAAGCTTCAAAGCCAGATGATTTTAAGAAACATTTTATTGCCATGTATTAGGCATACTCTGATGAAGAGCATAAATTTTGTTATAGTTGGCGATTATCAAATTGCAAGTGAGCTAGGTAAGAAAGGGACCACAACTGATCTATCAATTTATGACAGAAAAACACAAGATACTATTTTCACCTGGACTGTTCCTATCACTTTTCCCGATAAAATTCAATCTTTGATGCAGGCAACGAATATTGCTGAATATGCTATACTGAATGTTACAAAAATAGACAAGTATCTAGGAGAGCAAGTTCTCGCGTTGGATGCAATTAACTTCAGTGAAGGATTCATCCTACATTCTTATGAGGTAGATGAAATGAAGCTAAAAACATTAATAAAAAACACAACAATCTCAGACTTTCAATTTCTTGATAATGACCAATTGAAACAACAAATGAGTAGACTTAAACCAAAAAGCCGAGAAGGAGAATGCATACTTCCAATAGACCATGCTTTTAACGTAAAGGGAGTTGGAACAGTAGTACTAGGTGTCATAAAACAGGGGGCTGTGAAGACATTTGATCGATTGAAGATTTTACCTAGTGGAAAAGACATTCTTGTAAAATCAATTCAAATGCATGATGATCCTGTGACCGAATGCAAAAGTCCTGCAAGAGTAGGGCTGGCCGTTAAAGGAGTTGATGCTGCTGATATTTCTAGGGGAGACGTCCTTTGTTCCCCTGATTCATTGAATCTAAAAGTAGCAACAGATGCTATTCCTGCCGGATTTATAAAGAGCCCTTATTACAAAGGGAATCTAACAGAAAACCAGACATATGTTATATCTGTCGGTATTCAAATCAAGCCAGTAAAGATAAAATATAATAACGCTGACAGAATTGAAATAATTCCTGAGAAATCATTAGTGTTCTTTTCTGGCCAGTCTTATGCTCTTTTAAAGCCAGACAATGTTGGAACAAGAATAATTGCAAAGGGCATCATTCAATAAAAATCCGATCTTGGGGGACATGAACAAATCGTTTCTTTGTCATTTTAAGTTGTAAAGATTGTTTGAATTGGTGGTCAGCAATTTAGTATCGTAGAACGCTGAATCAAAATAGCGTCCGTAAGAATGGTGTTACCGTACTGCACTTTTATATGGTATATAACTTCATTCTGGATTCTGTGGAAAAGCTACATTGAATTTGGATAGGAATCCAAAGGGCTTATACTCTCTCCGAACTTGATGTATTGTAACCCAAAGTCGAGCTTTCAACAAATTGCTACAAATGTGGGATGACAGGTGATGGTTAAAATTTGCACAGTCACTAAAGCCTTACTAAGCACTTACTATAACATTAGATATGCCCTTAAAAGATCTTGAAAAGGCGGAAGTTATTTGTTTGGTTGATAATAATGTGGATATTCTCTTACCAAATACCCAACTTGCATATCGCCCATCTCTGGGTAAAAATTGGTTTGAACGATCACTAATAGCAGAACACGGCTTTTCTGTAATGCTAAAATTGGAAATAAACGGAAAAGTGCATGGCCTATTATTTGATTCAGGCCTAAGTCCCTTGGTTGCTGCTCACAATGCAGATGTATTGGGCTTGGACTTGTTTTACTGTGAGGCTGTAATCTCAAGTCATGGACACGTTGACCATACAGGTGGTTTGCTCAATATCAGAAAGAAAATGAATGCAAAGCAAACCATCCCACTACTTCTTCACGAGCATGCATTTAGAAAGAGGCTGGTAAAATTTCAGGATGGTAGAACGGTAAGTTTGCCGGCGCCGAATAGATCTATTCTGAATCAGGCAGGATATAATATCGTTGAAAAACAGTCACCTAGCTTGTGGATTGAAGACAGTATCCTTGTTTCGGGAGAAATACCCAGGACCAATGATTTTGAAAAAGGATTTCCTAATCATTATTCAGAGATAGATGGAAAAATGGAAAATGACCCATTAATCAAAGACGATCAGGCTATTGTTTTGAATATCAAAGACAAAGGACTCGTGGTTATCACAGGTTGCGGACATGCAGGAATAATAAATACTCTGAGATATGCAAAGGAGTTAACTGGTGAGGATAGAATCTTTGCACTAATAGGCGGAATGCACCTGACAGGTGGAATCTTTGAATCAATAATTCCTAGAACAATCGATGAACTAGAGAGACTGCAGCCTAGATTCCTTATTCCTTGTCATTGCTCTGGCTTGAAAGCTGTAAATGAAATAGCCAGAAACATGTCCACTGCTTTTATACAAAACAGTGTGGGAACTACTTATAAATTCTGAAGACACTAGAATAGATGGCCTATGCAAACTTTTAGAATTCAAATATTTCCTTCTTTAGATAGCATAGTACCAATATGACCACATGCTGTTGAATCATGTGATATTGAATGGATAAATTATTTTATCATTCCATCTTTCTTACAAGGATGATATTTATTTATTAAGCGGTAGTTCAGCCCACAGACAAGAGCAAATGCAAAAATTATAGCGTTTACTATTATGCTCATCGCACCGTAGCGAATGTCATTATTTAACATACAAGGAACGAATTATTACGAAAGAATGACGATAGCGAGACGCTTTTACGTCTCGAGTACTTCGATGCCTCTCTCCAAAATCTCAATACTAAATACAATTTATTTACGCAACCATCAACGCCTAGCTGACTGGCGTAAGAGTCAACTAGGAACCTTTAAAATCTACTATAGAGTAAAACGCATTCTTGCCTGAATGATCAAAATTCAGTGATGATGTGGATATGCGCATAAGCTTCGTTTTTGCTGCATCAGCTAATTTCCATATGAATCCCTTTGGTAGCTGTATTTTGATGTCTTGTTCGTCTCCTGTTACTGGATTTATAAAGTTCTCTAATTTAACATCAATAATACCGGGAACTGAAAAACTACTCCTTCTGCCATCTATATTCAGGTGAACGTCTATAAATTGAGGATCGAAATGGTATTTTACCGTAGAGGCAAAAAGTGCAAAATGTCCGTTTCCCTTAGCTTTACCTGAAAATATATTAATCATTGCATCTTTCTGTTCTTGTTGAGTAGCCTTGTTTGTTATGAATATTTGATGGGTGCCATTTCCTTCGTGAATAGCCCTTGGCCATGAATAGGCGTCTACTACATCAAGATCATCTAATTTTACCACACCGTACTTTCCTTGCCTTATATGGTAGCCAACCAAAGCGCTACAAAATCCGTTTGAAGGAAAACCGGTAAAATTACAAGGACAGCCATAAGGTGCAGATCGAAGCAATCGGTACTAACGGCCGCTCAGAAGTTACCTCGGCTGCTATGAGAAATGAAGGTTCAAACACAAATGATATTACGGTAGAAATGTCAAACTAAATAGCACTCATGCCAATCTCTGCTATTTAGTAGCGACCTACACGAGTCTAGACTGTCGAGAAATTCTAATCTCTCCATTATCATTAACTTCAACTAATCCGAGATTATTTCTAATCCATTTGAACCAAGAGGTTATAGTTTGGGCCCGCCTTCCAAGGGTAGAACCAGTTAGATGCGAGTTTTTCTTTAACAACTCAACAATGTGTTGTCTTCCAATGACCTTCTCAGCGTCTATTGAAATATCTAAAAAAACTTGGTTAATTATGGAGAATTGGAGAAGCAGTTTGCAAAGGTATCGGGATTTCTGTTGGGAAGAAAGGTGAAGATATTCTTCTCCTTTGTCAGTAAGTTTGTATCTCCATTTCTTATCTCTTGAAACTAATCCTAGAATTTCTGATGCGTGTCTATAGTATTACCGCTGGTATAGCATTATCCAAAGGGACTGAAGAGAGGAAAGAAATCATCTGGAGAAAAGTGGCAGAAGAAGCAGAGCGGAATTATGAAACTGTTAATGGCCGTATAAGAATGGATAATGAATCTATTTGTGTGGCGGCCACAAGATCCAGATGACCAATGCTTGTTGCTACCAACACAATAATGTTTCTTTTTGTACTCTTGTACTCAAAGATGAATAATAGTAAGTAACGACCAACCACGAACTGTATAAACGGAGCATGTACCACGACAGGACAACCACAACCGGAGCAATTGGCGAGTACTGAAACATATACCAACGGGCTTTGCACGATTTGCACCAATGGCGTTTGTAGTACGACTACTAGACCATAACTTAACTTAACTACTCGTCTATCGTAATAGTCATCGGTTACCTTTTAGATGTCTCTTGAAAAAAGGCCTATTTCCTCCACATATCGAAAGAATAACTATCTATCATGAGTCCGCTATCATATTGAAGACAACGGACAGAGTAAATTCAGAACCACTACAGTCATTTCATATTGAGTTTCGTCTGTCTGAGGAAATAAGTAATACTTCCTTCCATGGAAGCAATACTTATCAGCAACGATCTGGCTAGCCAGACATTTCCGGTTGCAATGCAAGATAATACTTTAACTCTTTCAAAGTAAGGAATTGTGATGATGCCACTACTTACTTAATGCCTCTAGTGAGCGTTAACAGTTCCTCAATAGGTGATCCAGGATGATTCATGTCTGCACTATTAGCTAGGAATATGTATGAAAATTTGCTTTGTTGTGTTTGATTTAGGTTTTGTGAATGAAGATATCCTTGAACGTAAGTTTGTTCACAGTTTCTAGAAATATTAGGATTTACTGTGCATGTTTGATTCATGAAAGATATAGCAGGATTACAAACTACCTTATTAGTCCTAACATCTGCTCCTTCTCCACCACATTGAGTATTTGCATTTCCCAAGTCTAATTTAATCAACTCTAGACTTGCAGGATTCTTTATTGTTTCTGATATGTACTGCTTAAATGGAAGTCCTGATTTATACACGTCTACTACCTGTTGCGGCAAGCTTGTGCCGTCAAAAAACTTTGCTTGTTGTGTCGCACCCAAAGCGCTAGCAGTCATACCTAGAACAAAAAAAACTGCTGCCATTATTACACTGCCTGAAGTTTTCCTCATTATCATTTCAGCCCTGATAGATAAAATGCCTCTCATTGCGGTATCCTAATTCAACATCTATTGTGGTCTTATATCGTAACCCTGATCCCAAAAGTCTTGCATCACTTGGCTTCCAAAGCAAATCTTATTTAAGATTTACTCATGTGAAGGGTTCACCTAAAGGGAGTAAAAGTTTTCGCCGTCAAAGCTGCCCTCTATTACTAAAAACGATCCCAATTAACCTCCAAAAAAGTTTTTTCGTAGCAAAATCTGTAGTATTCAGATTTGAATATGGAAAATCAATCAAGATATATACACCTATTTAATCCAACATCAGAGATATATTGCTGGTAGAGCCGTAGCTTAAGCATTTCGGGATAAGAATTGCTGACGAATCCAAGCGCAAGCCCACCACTATCTAGATACACCACTATCTAGATAACACTGTCTTACCACCTATATGCAGCTAGCGACTCTATCCACTCATATTGTGATTCATATCGTAAATAACCCTTGCTCATTTAAGGAGAGTCCACTTGGTGAGTAACCTATAACAAATACAATTGGTATAGTTATTTATAGAATCGAGATATGGTTCCAAAGGTATTTCGGCTGCAACTAATCATATCACCTTTTCAGAGCTTCCTCCTGAAAGGTTTGATTTGGTTAGGTGTAGGTCCAGTTAGGATTAAAAATAATAAAATCTTAGTTAGTCAGTTACTTTCCAAGAAATAATTTGGCGCAGTTTAGTTCACTGTCACTACATTTGACACCACTACTATTTGGAATAAGATTCATTTGCTACTTTTACGATATATGCATTGTCCTCCACATCACGCGTAGGCTTTTCATAGTAGATGTGTTCGATAGACACGCCTAGGCTTGCGCACTTGTGGCCGAATGCCATATAATAGATTTAAGGCCAGGAGTGTCTTCTAACCAAGAGCAATATCAATACCATTTTGCTTGAGTTTCTTTTGGACATTTTTTAGTATAGTCTGTGTAAGGTTGTTATTAATAATAGACTCCTGATGATTACTGTTAGATGTCGACATTGAGGATGAGGATGAGGATGTTGTTGTCTTAGATGTAGATATATAACCAGGTGCAGATGCCTGTACCGTGGTCCTAAAACTGATATTGCTACTATCTTTTGAGTTTGGTTTTATTTCCACAGAATATGTAACCTCTCCGTTGTGACCTACAATTTCTTTAGATGTACCGTTAGAAGTAAAGGTTATCTTTAGTTTTACAATAGCATTATCAATTCTCTTACCTGTAACTACATCATAAGCTGTAGCTGATATAGTCGATGCTCCTCTGCCATTAACAATATTTTGTGACGATTGAATTGAGATAGATAACGGTTTAGCGTCATTATTATTATATTTATAGTTAGATGTAGATTTGGTTGTGGATGGTGATTGTGCCAACTTAGCGGGAACACTCCCACTAGATGTTGCAATTTTGTTACTATTATTTTCTTTTGGTATGCTTGGTGAACTAGAATTACTTTTGCTATTACTATGAGATGCATTAGTTATTGCTGAACTGTTTGAGGATATAGTGGTATTACCTTCTGTTTTGGATTGTTGTTGTTGTGGCTGTGGCTGAGTAGTTGAGTTTGTTATGGTCTGGAAATTCCCGTTAACGGTTGATGTCGTTGATGTCGATACTCCTGTTACATTCACACTATACCACTTAATCAAGTTATTAGTGGTGTTACTAACATTTATTGAGTTAGTCTTACTATTTCCTTCCAATAGACACGATAATTTACCTGTTAGCTTATTTTGCCCCTCTTTAATGGCTGAGTATTTGGTTGAAAGAGTATAATACCATTTGGAATAGTCATCGACTCCATTCGGTCCACCTGCTGTTGCATTATGATATGGTTTTATATTATTTATAATAACTGAAACATAACAGCGATTAGCACTGTTACTGTTACCAGTACTCGTGCTACTAGTATTAGTGCCAGTGGCAATCCCTGAAATTGTAAGGTTAGTACCAGTTGAAATGTTCTGACCGTTCGTCGGTGATGTAATTTTTATGCTGGGTATTTCTTTTTGACCTTCTGAAAAGGTAGCTATACTGAACCATAAAATAAAAAAAGTGACTATGATTATTACTGGGATAGCCAGAAAAGATGGAAACGATAATGATGAGAGCATAGACTTTGGTTTCAATATAATCAATCACTTGTGAGATGGTAACTTATAAAAAGGTAAAGGCTCATATTCGATGTAGTTACCCTAATTTATATTATCGAACATATGGCTCAATATCTTTTCTTTTAGGTTTTCAATCCATTGATGCAAATTGCTAGAAAATGATGTTTGATCCGAATTCTGAACCAAGTATTGATTATTGTTATCTCCGATTGCATTCTGTTTTGCACTCTGCACAAGGTATTGATTATTATTGTCATTAGTCGGACCATTATTGTTGTTAGAGTTGGGATAACCATCGTTGTTATTATAATTAATATGGTTATGTTTACAATTGGTATTGTGATTGTCAACAATACCTTTCTGATCACCGTTCTGAATTACTATTTGTTTTATGTTATTACCAATTGCAACTTGTGAAGCAGATTGTATCGTCCCTTGATTTCCACTGTTGTTTTTGGGACAATTTGACTTATATTTTGACGCATAGGCTAAGTATCCTACTGCAGTAAATGATACGGGAGCCATAACAAGTATTGCTGCCGAAAGAGTGAAAACTATAGCCAGATGATTAAGTTGTTTTATCATGGATTATGTTTGGATGATTTTATTATTTACGCAATCTGCATCCGGTCTCTAGAGTTTGAATAGCATCGGTTTGTTTAATAATTATTATCAATATTATTATTCTCACTCGCTATCGTCTTTCTCTCTATGATCTGAGGGTTCTAGGCATTGTCAGAAGCTGAATCGTTCCATTGTCTGTATCTTGGACCGATAACGATAGTTTGGCAGTGCATATTTTATTCTTGAAAATGAATCTAGAGGCGCAGCTCATAAACTTTGTTAAACTAAATTTAAATGAATTGAATGAGCTTATTGATTTTGATGTTAATACCGAAAGCCGATAGAATAGAAGTCTCAAGTATAACAGCAATTCTAACAGGAACAATGATGGTGTTGATGGTGTTGGTCTCCGCGCCATACATATCAACGATCACAGGACCATCAGTTGCTTTTGCAGCATCTGATAACCATCATTACTACAAGCAACATGATACGAACCATCATCAAGGATTAGAAGTATATATCCACAACGATGCTAGTTATGTAAAAAATATCAAGATAAACGATGTAGATAGACATTCGCCATATCTACTGAAAGTGACATTAAGCCGCAATAACTACAATGGAAATACACCTAATTACATTTCAGTTGTAGGTATAGGTAATGAAGATAAACACGTCGCTGGAAGCATAACCATAAGCTCGCATTTCACAGACCAAAAAACTGTCACTATCCATCTGCTAAAAAAGAATGGCCATAATGCCAATATAGACAATAGCAATGACGTTACAGTATTTGTATTACCAGCGACGATTTCAATTCACCATTAGCACTTGTAGTGGCTGCTACAGTCCAATACTTCGGTGAACCCCCACATTTTTATCTACACGGAGTCCTCAAATTTTTCTTTTTAAGGCTATGATAAAGTGAAAATTCTAGCAATTCTCACAATTCTCTACTCAAGGCAACGGTGAAAATACCGAGGGCTACGATTGGAACCAGTAATTTTGTTATTTTTGTTGTGATTTGTCTCATGGCTATTCACTATGTCTCTTAGCCGTATAATCTATGAGAATTCCTCACTGCTAGAGAGTCCCATATGGGCGTAATCGATAAAAACTAGCAGAGGATCATATTCTACTGTATTAGAATTGGAAACTACCCCAAAAATGCAGAAAAAGATTATGAACTCTCCAGATGAAACACGTTTTTTTGATAAAGGTAAGGTTGAAGTATCTACTCTGAGTAATGGAGTTACAATCGGAAGAGCTTACTTTGAACCGGGATGGAGTTGGGAAAAATCGGTAAAACCTATAGTTAAAACCAAAAGCTGTGAAGCTCTACATACACAATATGTGATGTCTGGAACAATGAGAGTCAGAATGGATGACGGAAGTGAAGAAGAATTTAGTCCTGGTGATGTAGGTTATGTTCCACCTGGTCATAATGCATGGATAGTTGGGACTGAGCCCTTTATAGCAATAGATTTTACAGGCATGACAAAGTATGCCAAATAATTTTTTGCAACAAAATATAGTGAATCTGGCTATGATAAAGGGCTTGGTAATTTATAAAATTACGGAAAAAATTGCATAACAATATAATACTCCTTCTGAGGCAACTAAAGATAAGGGCTTTAATCTTTTCGAAAAATTCTTAGTATTTTGATTTTGTTGGCATCAATACTCTTATTGAAGAGAACAGAGCTTGGACAACGAAATAGCATCCGAAGCTTGACTGATAATAATCAATTAAGAAAGATCTCTTAGCTGGTACGGTTATTATAGATACAGACATATAGCGATAAGAAATGAAATATTTTTCAAATACTAATGATAAAAAGAGTTTTCAAGTTCTAATTGTCATTGTATGTTGCTTAGCCATTGCAATATTAATTACGAATGGTTTTTTGGCTATCCCGTCAGCCAATAGTATAGGTAATAGAATTAGAGGAAATAATATCAGTCACAATAGTAATTGGCGGCTCAAAGCAGTGCCTTGCTACCCACGGATATAATGCAACAATCTTTGCTTATCCATACAATGAAGGGTCAAATAATCCCGTCGTAGTAAATACAGTTGCAAAATATTATGATATGGCTAGATCAGGAACTGATCCCCTTATGTTCCTAGATTGCAAAGGCTTCACGAAGCATCCCCAAACTGATTGTAGAACTTATACTCCTGACGGTAAGCTTACCTATGCAAATAGGTTCGCTATCCGAAGTTTATCTTTTGATGTAATCGAAATTAAGGATTCATTTGATAATGCCATCATGTTCTCTGATTTTGTTAACACAGTAAATAGCCAGAATAGTTATAATCAAGGTGGCAAGATAAATGCAGTTCCTCTAATTACCTTCCATAACGTTGCTTTGACTACAAATAAGCCCTATTATACCAATGCAGGTATATTTGATAAATTCATGAAATATCTACATGATAATGGATTTAAGGTATTGACTTTAAAGCAGATTGGGTATGATACACAGACTAATACCTTTTACCTAAAAGGTGTTTCATGAATCACATCAACTGGTGCTAAAGCAGGTTTATACTATTAGCTTTAACAGGGTTTGGTCTTCCCCTTTCTTCTAGAAGCATTGACCAGTCACGATTCTATGCAGTGTTTAGCCTTGCTTTAGTGTGGGCTTTAGTCTGGAACTGCTGTTCCTGCTGCATTGGAAGAACGATTTATCTGATTATTAGAAAAAATATTATTCTTCGCTGTCGAATCTTGATTAATTTTTAATCCTGTTGGTGTAGAGCTAGTTATTTTATTAGCAGAAAAGTGATGAGCCACTATTCATGAGTATGGCGTGTGAGATCGAGTCGGTTATAGTATTTCCAGATATGTTATTATTAGAAGAGTCAGATCCTACGTGAATTCCGTCACGACTCTTTGATATTGTGTTATTAGTGATCTGATTATTATGTGATGCTGAAACGAAGATTCCTTTATCCTCATTATATACTAGATTGTTTCTCACAATAGAATTATACATATTTCTACTAAACATTATTCCTGGTCCTACGTTATCATGAACCCTATTATTTTCAATCAAAATATTATAGCAATCAAGCGAGCAAATTATCCCACTCCCGTTATTATTGTAAACTTCATTATTTCTAATTATCATATCATGTGTTCCTGTGTGTGGGTCAAGACCATAATGGCCGCTATTACGAATAATATTATTCTCAACAATCATATGACCAACCCCAAAAGTGTATAAACCAAAGTAAACTTCACGTATAATGTTATTCTTTATCACGCTTCCATCACCTCCGTAATAATAGCTCAGTCCTGAACCGCCTTTGTGCTTGCCTTGTTCATAGCCTAAATACGCGATCTCTGAATTTGTGATATCGGTGGTTCCCGTTGCATTATTTTCAACCACGATACATGGCCTAGGAGCACCATAAATAATTACATCACTTCCAGTCCTTGAACCATTAGTCACAGCATAGTAATTTGTTGTAGGATCCCAAGATGTTATCTTCACTGAATCAATCTTTAGACTACCGTGAACATCAATCCAGTATGCTGGACGAATACTACTGCCACTGCTACCATCATCAGTACTGCTTCGTGTTACCTTTGAGCTTATCTTTAGCCATTTAGTATCAGTAGAATCAATCTGGAATGTAGCTCCTTTTGCAATTACTAGATTTGCATTTAGAAACCATTCACCATTTGGTGATTGCTTAGCCAGGATATTGCTATCATGGAGTTTGTTATCGATATCTGTAAGTCTAGCTGGACTATTACAGCTGATGGTAATCGTTCTTTTGGACGGATTATAATTGATGCAATCATTATGAGAAGCAGTATTGGGGTGCTGAGGAGAAGGAGAAGATGGAATAATTGTATTACCTTCATTTGAAGACGAAGCAGAAAAAGTTTTGTGTTCGATAGCTTTTGCCTCCTCTATGGGAAATGAAATGACGTTGAACGCAGTATTTTGAAATATGAGGAGTGAAAGAGCTAAAGCAAGCGTAACAAAAACAAAGACGGATACGGCTATCCAAGAATGGCTCTCCAAATGGTAGGGAGAATATTCAGCGGCAAGAGTCTATAAGAATTCCTCACTTTGAGAGAGTCCCAAAAGGTAGTGGTCTGGAGTCAGCTTTCAGAAATACACTTGCAATACAGTTACCACGTTTAATATCAATTGTGAAGTAAATTTATTTGCAAACCCAGATATTTCATGTCGTTCAAGCGAGATTCGTAACGAAAATTTCGTGAAGAATATACTGATTTATAATACTCATTTAGAGGACTCGTATCAAGAGAAGATTTATCGTATATAATCTGGTTTATGATTGAACGATAAATTATATCTTCTTTATAATCAGCATGTCGTAGGAGTTGAAAAACAACAATTCACCCCCACCCCCAAAAGCGTAATTGGCTTGTTGCAGTACGGTTTATGCGTCATATATCGCTTAAATACGGCACTATCTTTTCTCTTGGTTTGCCATTTGGGACATACTAATACGACTTATATAATACACACTATACATTCTTAACAATTGCTCACTTATGACGCATCCTGAAAAGCACTCCCTTAAAGTGAGGAAACCTTATCTCTTTAAGCAGTAAAACTTCTTTTGCATGGCAACGCGGACCAGCAATGTAAAATTATTGTCATATGTTAAAATTTTGAAACACACTATGCTACTAAAAACTAAGAACGAAGGAAAGGAGGATGTAATTTTATCGGGAGTTTTAAAGTAAAATGCCTGGTTGCGTCTATTTACGAAGAATTTTCTCTATGTCATTCTGTTTAGCTATCTGTCTTATTGTACCTTTAAGTGTTATTATCCAATCTCATAGCTCTTTAGCTCTGGAAAATCTAAAACACGGTAATAATAATCAGTCTCCATGTAATTGTGTAATCTTCAGAATGGATGACGTACAAGATAATTTTATTGATGCGGCACAGGCCGTCGCAATGAATTTGTTCATATTAAAGAATCAGACTCTGACATTGGGATTAATAATGAATGATGTAGGCAATGATATGACGATTTCTCAGCATATTGCAGAGGGTACCAAGAGAGGCTTATTTGAATTGGGCTTGCATGGGTGGGATCACGTAGATTATACAAAGCTGAGTGAAGAGCAACAAAAAGATTCTCTGAAAAAAGCTAATGAGAAAATGCAACGCCTATACGGAAATACGTCAAATATACTCATAACGCCATATGGTAAATTCAACAATGGAACAATTGAGGCCATGAGTCAGCTTGGTATCAAGATATTGAGCGCGGCTACATTTTCAGAAAGCGATTTCGATAAGAAAAATAGTGTATTTAATACATATCATAGAACTACAAGTGTAACAACAGTAAAAACAGCAACTACTGCCGTATATGATTTCAACTACCAAAGAAATCATCAGCCAATCGAGCCTGTTGCTGTTGCAGCGGCTTCTTCTGCAAGTAGTATTAGTGGTGATAGTCCAGCAGTATATCATGTACCCGCAATGACTTCCTTCAAGAACAACGAAGCAGGCAAAAAACCGGTTAAGATCCTAATCGAACAGATTCTTCATGATGTTGATAGTAATATGAAGAAGTATGGGTATGCAGTCATTGTATTTCACCCCCCAGGACTTTGTGAAAACTGATCATAATGGAAAGCTTACTAATGATCTCGATCAGAAAGAAATTAAGGACCTCTCCGATCTGATCGACTCCATCATGTCAAAGAAAATACGCATCACAACTATGTCCCAACTTGTGGGACTTGAGACTAGAGAGTAGGCTGCTTTTTCTAACTAAAGAGTAGAAGGAATAAATTAACAAGACAAAGTATTAAGCGACATAAATTTAGAGTAAAATAACGCGAGAACTTGCCAATTTTACCTCATTTATTGCAGCTATTTGTATAAGATCGTATGAAACCATATGCTTCTGCCACTATACATTTCGGAGGCCAAATAATTTCGAAGGACCATCGTAGCCACGCATTTATCGTAGCGGCTATTTTACTTCTAAAACAAGATCATGTCTATGCCACTTGAATTTCTCATCACTCTCTCTGCGTTGTTCTAGCTCTTGGGAAGCATTATATCCGGTTTAATGCAGCAGGGGTGCTATATTTAACGACTACTATAGAGGTCTGAATACTACCGTTTGGTTTGGTTCTGCTGCGCCGTCTTTTACTTCTTGCGGAACGGTTGTGCTATCGAATGGTTTTGATTGTATTTCCCCTAAAGTGGTAGCAGCCAAACCTAGAACAAAGATAGTTGGTGCTATCACTAGAATTGCTAAATTTTTTTTCTTTGTAAGGCTCAACATAACATCAGCTCCGACAAATCAAAGTCTCCATCACAATTCCTGCATTTAACATGTGTTATTATTTTAATGCCAGAGGCTATAATATTTACTCACTTGTATTACCTACATCGAGGAGTCACAGGCAGGACTCGCTTGAAGTGAGCAATCCTTATTTCTTGAAATAAATCATAG
>WNGD01007872.1_pt1 | contig 16188 bp, 18 predicted proteins | sample 5400671 | NCBI WGS metagenome assembly WNGD01 (sample SAMN13153369, study PRJNA577476) | soil metagenome | isolation source: 40 cm soil or saprolite under grassland replicate 2 | place: USA:California | collected 2016-06-15 | reverse complement strand
TCCAAACCTAAATGGACCAAGTTCTTCGTCTGCCCAAGCTGCAAGGTATTTGTCAGCGAATCGACTAGGTTTGACGTCTGCCCTCTGTGTCATCAGAGAGTCGAATGCACAGAGCACGAGAGCCTAGCTCCGGAGACGATCCTACTAAGGAGATCGAGGAAGCCTATCAACGAGCCTCGTGATTATAGGCAAACGGTTTCTGACGTCTTTCTGAAACTTCAACCACCCAACGGACCCGCTATGACCAGAACTGTCGACAATTTTGAACTAAGGAAAGTCGGCAATGTCGAGATAATTCAGCTGGTGTCGGGGATTTGGCACGAGGAAGAACCAGAACCCAGGCGAATTGAGCTATGTAACAAGTGCGGTCGGGTGCGAGGTGAATTGAGAGAGGACCGTCACTTAGAGTTGGGCGGAAGAGATTCGTGTACCGGCAAGTTTCAACCCGTCAACCTGTATCACTCCATGCCGACCAATGTCATTTCCCTGAAAATCATCGGCCAATCATTGTATGGGGTTCCAGTACAGACTATGGGTGATAGGTTCCTAGTGACACTGAAGAACGCAGTGATCAACGCAGCGCAAATTCTCACTAGGGCCGATGACGGAGAGATTGAGGGAATCGTAAAGGGCCATGATCTCTATCTGTACGACAACGTAGAGGGAGGAGTGGGATATGTGAACAAGATCTTCGAGAGATTCGAAGAGATCATGGCTCAAGCAGCGGACATGGTGCTTAATCCAATTGACGAATGTGAGTTGGGCTGTGTGAAGTGCCTTTACTCGTACAGGCGGAAGCGGGATATCCCGCGAATTGACAAGTCAATAATCCGGGCCACTATCGAAGGTGCAAGACTTCACTTCGCCAAAAATCGACTCAGGGATTTAGGAACAACTCAGAAGTTCAGGGGCGGTGAAATCACTACAGTAATCTCCCCCGCTTTCAGTCTTTCGGGCGCAATTGACCTAAAGAATATTTTGGAATCTGCCCGAGCCGAAATCAAGCTGACATCGCTTTATGTTACCGACGATCGCATCGATTGGCCGGATGAAGGTCGAAGAAGCTGGGTCGACATTCTTTCATCTATTCGACAAGACCGAAACAAATCGGTGAAGATCACGGCTATTGTCCGCCGACCGACCAGTAATGACCATCGAAGAGCACTCGGAAGGCTGGTAGACGCAGGGGTCGAGGTACTGATCTATGAGAAGGAATTAGAAGATAAACTGGAGGAAATCGTTCGCACGACATTGCCCGGAATAGTACACTCAAAACTTGCCGTGATAGACCCCCAAATTCCATCCACAAGATACGCCATCATCAGCTCCGCAAATTTCTCCCCAGAAATGTGGAAGAATCATGATACCTACAATTTTGGAAGAGATGAAGAGTGGGTAAAGGGCACCTACATGGCGATTGGGGTTTTGGAAAAAGAATCCAGACGAATTGAACCGTTTGATACCATGATATCCGAAGGCATCTTGTCTAGAGCTGTTCAGCCGGGGGCCCCTTCGAGCGAACTCGAAGATTTGGGCTTTCGGCTAGCTAAAGCATCGAGTGAGGTCTGGATAATGGATCCATATCTGACAAGAGAACAGCAGTGCTTCGAGTATCTGATTCGCTGGGTAAGTAAGGGAACTCGGATACGAATCATCACTGCAAGGGTTGATTCAAGCAAGTTGAAACGTGAGCTGGAGCAATGTAGAGGTAAGGGCTATGGTATAGACGTCATACGATACTTTGACCGCGACAAGAAAGCTGGTCAAGAGACAATCTTGCATGATAGGTACATCATCATTGACAAGAAGTGCGTTATTGGCTTGGGCAAGGGTATGAACGGAATAATCGAAGGTCAAGGCAGACCTTCTGTCGATAACGTGATTATTGGCATCATGGAAAACCCATCTCTCGTTTCTGTCTACACGCGCAATTTCCAAGACTTTTGGAATCACGAAAACAGTCCCAACGACCTGATCAAGAAATTTCCGATAGAGGTCTATTGAATTGTGCTAAGTGATCGAATTGACGACGTTCACGAGTCACTGAGAAACGCGACCCGCCCCGAAATCAGCGGTGTTGAAGAAGGAAGATTCTTTCTTCGAAAACTAATCACTGATTCGACGAGGCTTCGAGCATTAATCGAGGACAATGATCTCTTTCTTGATAAGAGAGGATGGATGGCTGTTGACTTATTCCCGGTCACGTTTGAAATCCTCAATCGAGACCTCTCTCCGGGCGACAAGGTATACGTTGGACACGGAAGATACGGGATCTGCGTGGTCTATTACGGCATTTCACCAGAGCTAGAGAATTTTGTAGTCACCTGTCTCTGGCCGGAAAAGTCCGGGACATCAAAGCTGGCCTATCGAAAAATATACGATATCGTCAGCAAAGATCTTCTGTCTTCCAAAGTCGTAAGGTTCGGGCAAGATTTTGGTCTGGAACCCCCGAACCTAATTCATCCATATAACGACAGGACTATTGAAGCAATCGAGAAACCCAAGTCTGTATACGAATGGCAATACGTGCCTTACCTGACGGAAATCGGAAATACTTTGTTGAGTCACAAATCTCCGCTCAACTTCCAAAAAATCTTCCTTGAGAGCAAAGAGGGACCGTTCCCTGTGTACGTGAACGTAAAAAGCTCGGTTGGCTTCTTTCGGGAGATCAGAAGGGACGAAGCGAAGGTTTTGGTTCCCTCTCTTTTTTGGAGCGACCTTGCGTACCGCACCCGAATAACTCCTGAAGTATTCTCCCAAGTGAAGACCATTCCTGAGTACACTCCGTACCATTTCTTGGTTCAAGAACGAGCTGAAGAGAACATAATCCCTACCATATTCAGAGTGTTGCCTGCAACCTCATCCGAGGTTGCATCAACGCTACTGTTGTTCACAATGTACGTTTTGTTTCTCGGGTCAAGGCGTCTAATGATTCTATCTTGGGAGAGGTTCATAGAACTCTTCAGGTTTTGCGTCAAACGAGCCCTGCAATTCTGTCGAGAAACTGATTCAGGAATGCAATTATGGACACCAGACACATTCTTCGCGTCCTACCTGTCGTCTTTCTTCAGAAAGATTGGCGATCGTCTCTTCTACACACCGCATTTTCTTAACAAGTGGCCTGACTCAATCCTCGAACTGTTTGACTCTAGATTGGTTGGGAACAAGCGTAGCGTGTCTGACGGTTCACTGTTCGGAAGCGACGGAGCCTGGTTGAACAAAGCAGTCCTGGGCAGGCAGTATCAGATGCTTCGTTTCATGATCGACGCCAAGCGTTTTATTTGGTGGTCCGGCGAGCACAACATTCTGCACCAGGCAATTAGGAATGTCTTGACCCAGTGAGAGTTGTAGATTAGCCATCTCGGGTCAGCGCCTAGGTGGGTAACGGGTGCCGTCAATTCACTATGAGGATATATCGATTACTTATCGGATCAGTGTCTCAGCAGATTATAGATCCTTTCGACCCTTTCAGGCTACCTGAGAGGTGATGGGCGGATTTCCTTTTTCGATCAACGCTCCCGTCTTCGCCATCAACTCAAGAGCATTAGACTTCGTTAAAGGATCATTGAACGACCCTCTAATTGCGCTGGTTAGCGTCAGTCCGTTACTTCTTGGTCCTCGCATACTGAGACAAAGATGTTCACCTTCCAACACGACAATCGCCCCTTTGACTTTGGCTTCTTTTTGCAACTCATCAGCGATTTGGTTGGTCATTCTTTCCTGAAGTTGAAGGCGCCTGGCATACTTGTCCACTAGCCGTGCTAGTTTTGAGATTCCTACGACCCTCCCGTTTGGCTGATATGCTATGTGCGCTTTGCCGAAGAAAGGAAGGAGATGGTGTTCGCACATGCTGTGGAATGGGATATCTTTCTGCACCACGATGTCGTTTCGTTCAGCGAACGTCACGTCGAGCCCAGGATCGGCGTTATACCCAGAAAAAATTTCCTCGTAAAGATCGGCTACTCTTCGGGGGGTCTCTCTCAAGTCTTCCCTCCTCGGATCCTCGCCAATTTCCAGAAGGAGCTGACGAATCAGGTCTTTGATTTTCTCCTTGTCCACTCAGACTCCTCTCCTATTTCCCCAAAGCTCTATCTGAAGTCGTGTGCTGAATGAGTAACCAAGTCGTTTACTTGCCTTTTTCAACCACTCACTCGTCTCGGCTAACTCTTCCGATGTCCGCGCTTCAGGCATCAGTATTATCTTGCTGAGAGGAATAACGTACTTTTCGGCGAGTAATTGCACCTCAGCCAAATCTTCGGCGTCTTGTACCACATACTTGAAGTAAGCATTAGGAAGCAGTTTGAAGAAATGATAACACTCTTGTTTCTCTCTAGCAGAGGCAGAATTTCCTGAGTTTTCCAGTTTAGGCGATACATTCCATTGATCTATTAATGCAATCAATCCGTCCATGGGCAATATTGTCCCATTAGTCTCAACCTCTATGTAAAACCCCGTTTCCTTCAGCAACTTTAGCAGCGGGAGAAGCTGGTTCGTCACCTGTTCGTTGCTTATCTCTGTGACCTCTTTTTCGTAGTCGTATGATTTCCAGTCCCAGGTGTACTTTGTGTCACACCACTCACATGCAAGATTGCAGATCGCCATCCTTAGGAATACGGCCGCCTTTCCCGTGTTAGGGCCTTCTCCCTGTATCGAGCGGAAAATCTCACTGACTTTCAATTTGAGAGTTCGATCTTGACTCCTTGGTTTAGCCCTTCGAATATGGTGAAGCTGACCCTGTCAATGTTAGAGTAGGCGGCGAGAATCTTTCTTGCGATTTCTAATCCGATCTTTTCTACTGTGGGCTCTTCCTTGACTTGGACTATCTTGTTCAACTTGAACGGCGTGGGTCCCGACGAAACCACTTTTTCCCAATAGACTCCGTCTGCCTTAGGAATTAGGAGGCCGTGGTCAAACTCTCTGATTAGGCTCTTGACTGCATTGAAGTCAACTAGAATGTCTCCTTCCATGGTCCCCGCGAGTTCGAGACCTTTCAGCACATATGTATGCCCGTGTAATTGATCGCATGGTGAGAGATGTTTGAGATAGTGTGCAGCGTCGAAGTGAAGTTCCTTGAACGTCTCGACAACGCGGGTCCTAGTCATTGATCGTACTCCGTCGGGTCCTTTACTCCTGCCTCGATGAACGCCCGCTTTCTCTCTCTACACGAACTGCACGTGCCGCAGTGCACAGATCCCCCACCGTAACAAGACCAAGTCATATGATAGGGGACGCCTAACCTAATTCCCAGCTTTACAACGTCGCCCTTGTTCATGTCTACAAACGGAGCCTCAACCGTCAATTCGAAGTTCTCAGTCGCAACTCTTTCTGCATGCATGAAGGCGTCAACGAATTCCTTTCTGCAGTCAGGGTACACTCCTCTGTCTGAAAAATGAGCTCCATAAAAGACACGATCAGCACCTATTCTGGATGCGTAGGCAACCGCAAGCGCCAAAAAGATCGAATTTCGATTAGGCACTATTGTGACCTTCAATGCATCGTAGTGTTCAGCGGTCTCGGGAACCTTGGGAATCGGAAGGTCAGGATTGATCAGAGCAGAGGAATCTAGAATTTCTCTTATCGATGAGATATCTATTACTTTGTGTTCTATTCCTAGACTTGAAGCAATATCCTTCGCGGCTTGTATTTCCTTTGAATGCTTCTGGCCGTAAAGGAAGGTCAACGCATGAGATTCGAAGCCGTTCTTAGCCAAATTGTATAGAAGCGTTGAACTGTCAATTCCACCCGAAACTACGGCTACTGCTTTCCGCAATCTGATTGCCATTACGATCATCCGATCCGCATAACTATTTGGTCGGTCAACTTCGTTGGGCAGTTTAGCCCTTTCTTTGAAACGAAGACACTCTGAATGGTTATAGAACCAACACTTTACCTTACGGGCTATGACTGAGTCTTTCACGAACGAAGCTCTTGATCTTTGCAACTTCGCCCTTGAATGGTGAGACATCAAGCGCGAGCGAAGAATAGATTCTTTCGTCCCAACGCGAATTCTCCCACTCGCCGAATCCTAGAAGTTTAGCTTTCCCGATAACCTCCGTTGAGTTCTTATCAGCTGATATCGAGATCTCCACCGTAGAGGGAATTAATGTGTCACCAGATACAGCTGAAGCTTTGATCGAAATCGAGATGTCAGTAGGTGTCGGGAAAGCCTTGCGAACTATGCGCCGAATGTACGCGACATGAGTCTTTGCGAACTTGCCTTCTGCCTGGCGCTTGATGAGCCTCCTCAGATCGTCGTCGGATCTCGCCAACTGATACTCGGCCCTGTAATATGGAGATTCGAGCAGGAAGATCCGGCGGCTCACGTGTTCGAGTCCAACTTCCTTGAGTACCTCACGCTTGACTTCGTCCGTCGCCTCATACATCGGTACCCAGCTCAGCGCACGGTCTGCAGCGGTTTCAATTCTCTCCGATATCGGTGAAACAGTGTACCCTTGCATCGGTTTGAATATTTCTCGAAATAGAATGTTGGCGACTCGCCCCTTAGCTCGAAATCGGCTTATCTGATCTCGCAACTGTTCCGTCATCAATCCGACAGTTTTGAGATCCTTCCCTGATATTTTCGAAAACTCGACGTCCAGATCTTTGTTGGTAGTTCTCGTATGTATCGAAGGTTCACTGCCATGAGACCCGGCCTCGCCCTTTATCCAGCCCCAATATTCCTTCAGGACACCCCGGTCAGAAAGCAGTAGGTCCATCCGTTGAGTGACCAATGAATTATCGGGCAACTCTCCCTTCTCTGAGACCCAAGCCGCCACCCAAGCGGTCACGCCTTTGAGAACATCGTAGTAGGCCCCATGTCTCTCTGCCTGCTCTAGAAAGTTTGGCAACTCTGAAAGAGTGGAAACCACTCTACTCTGTGGCGACATTATCTCTCGAAGATTTGCACCAAGATCCGGCTTTTCTTCGGACCATACAAGGCGGAATGTGCGCGCAGTCATGGACTTTAGCCAAGTCTCCTTATCATCCGGAGAGTTCAATTCGCTGATCTGGACGCCGTGCATTCCCTCTCTCAGGACTCGCTTAGTGATTTCGTTGGGATGAAAGGAATAACCCATCCAAGCCCAAGTCCCTGTTTGTCGTAAGTAGGCGGTCCACTTCTCGATAGGCAAGTGAAACACCTCACGTCCAGCTGTCTGCGCAAACTCAGGTTTCTCGACCAAGTCTTGAATTGACTTTCTGCCTTCCTCGGTCTCCCTTAGCTTCTGTAAGAAAACACGAAAGAGCTCTACCTTCTTGTCTAGCTCATCGTCTTTCCTGTAAAACAAGACAAGATCGATGTCATGGGGATCTTCCTTTAGCCGCAGAGAGCTCCCAAAAACCCAGATTTCTGAAACATGAACTGGACAAACACCCGCTGCGATCCTCGAAACGACTAACTCCAGCTTTCTGCGGAGTTTCTCTATTCTCTTGTTGTCATCCATGCACTCAGACCCCAGGCCTATAGCAAAAGTGGATGAATAATGTCTTTCTTGCGAGGCTAGGTTCTAAGGCAAAGCAGAGGTCGGCTGTGGTTACTGGTATTTCGACTTGTGTCAGGTATCTTATTTGGTCGTCTTGTAGTTTGATTGCTAGTTCTTGTTCCATTCGTGAGGGGTTGGCATGTAGTCGTTCGCGCCCAGTCGCTCCGCTGACCCGACATCTGTAATGTTGAGGTACGTTTCGGCTATTGCTTGGACACGAGAGTGAAACTGGTCGACGGAAATTCTACCTTTGGATGTTTATCGTTGCGCCAACATAACGTTGAAGGCACTTATCTAGAAAGGTCAGATCCTCTTCTTGATGAAACGGACACCATATCGCTTGCAGAAACTATCAGCTCCCGGGTTTTGCCAGGCAACCAGGATGGGCTCCACCTTGTTGGACCAAATATCTAGGCCGGTTTCCATGCATTTGAGGACCTTGTACTTCAGGGCCTGTCTGGCTCCGGTAAACGTGTCGACTGTCTCTATCTCAACAACGGCGAACTTCCCGCGCTGAAGATTGAACACAACATCTGCCCTATCACCGGTTGGAAATCGGTACTCCATTGCCTCACTGACCACGTCGTCTATGCCAACGGTCTCTGGATGATCATAGACCCATCTCTTCAATTGCTTGTGAGCATAGCTCTCTCCGCTTATACCGTACTTTCGCTCTAGCTCGATTCTCTCTTTCCTGACTTTCTTCCTCGATTGTCCAGAAATCGGTTTCTTCAGGTCAAGCCGTATCCTAGTCTTGTCCCAGTACGGTGAACCCCTTACTACCCGTACTAGAGTTGAACCAAACCCACCGAAGTGCTCAGGTTTCCTTTTCTCATAATCATAAGCGAGAAGCCATTCGACTCGCCTGACATGGTCGAAGAAGTCGTTGGCTAGCCTTGATCGATATTCGTAAGGTCCGTTGACGCGGGCGATTCCAAGTAAGTCGGTAATCCCGTCGACAATAACGACCAAATCGTCTGGTTCCATACTTGAAAAATTTCGGAAGTGATATTGCCAAGTGGAGGTTAGGCTATTTCGAACGTGCGACGAAATCTCAGGCCAGGGCCTATCTATTCCTCTCTTGCTCAGACCGATCAGTTTGTGGTTCTTGGCGAAGTTCCATAACGGTTGTCTATCCGTCTTGTCATCGTAGCCATAGCTCAAGTGCATTAGATAGAAATGGTCTTTTCCGAGATTTCCTATCAATCGCCCCAGAGTCATCGACGGCATGTTGGTTTACTCCATCACGATACAGGAATTGACGCTTCGTCTATAGCTCCTTTAGGCCAGGATGCTCTCGCAAATACTTGTTCAGCACTCTGTGTGCCGGATTGTTGGCTAGAAGCTCTACTTTGATGGTTGGATTGGTGTCTAGCTCGTTGATGATTCGGAGAAGGACTGGTCTTTTCACGCCAGATTTTAGCTTCCTTTCGTTGATTTCCGATACTATGGATTCATGATCGCTAACTATCGTGAACCCATCAAATTTGTTCTTGAGCTCGCTTATGGCAAAAACGACTGCATGTAGTTCCGCGTCGTCGGTGTCCTCAGCCTTGACCTCACGAACACCTGAGACGCTTTCACCCTTGTCAGAATAAGCGACTATTGTCTTCTTTGGAGCTGTTTTTTCATGTCTACGAGGAATCTTCGCATCGACAAATACATTAGGACCCGTCGAAATCGCTACTCCCAACGCTTAGGCTGGCCATCCAGGGATCGCAGCCCATGCATTAGCGTCGTCTTTCGCGAAAACGAGCCTCGATACTATCAAACCGTCGTTGCAGTTGATCAAACCTGTCCGACATACGATCTAAGACCCTGAATCGTTGCTCCATTTTCGTCTGTCCTTTCAGTCAACCTTCTGAGCTTCGCCACGTGTTCGCGAGACAACGGGTTGTTGGAGTTCCTTGAGTCAGACCGTTGATCATTCGGAGTGCGCTGATTCTTCTTCAAGATGTAGTCGCAGATGCAAATCTCACTCATAGGCATTGTGGAGGCTTCGACGGCTGTCTTTCGGCTATTGCTGAGACACGAGAGCGAAGCTGGTTTTTACGCGATGAATCGACGCCATACGGCAGGCTTCCTGCTCACGGGCTTTAGCCGACGCATTATCTTTGCAGTGACGTAAGTAGGAGGAAGATAAAAGATTACAACCAGTACAACAAACAGAATTGGATATCCCACTAGTTTCACGGCAAGCGAGTATCCTGCCTCTTGAACTATCTGCATCGTAGTTTCGCCTAATGCGTACGAAAATACACCAGTCCACAGCAGATGTACGCCGAGTATCAAGGAAGCGAGGATCATCCTCGGAACAGAAATCTTGTAGTTCTTCCTGAGCCATGATATTGCAAGTATAAGCCCTGGGACGAGCACGCTCCAGATTAGCTGACCTAACCGACTAACTAGATCAATGAACCAAAGCCATGCTACTCGAACCGGGCTATGATTCTTCGGAGAGGAACTTGGCTCCAATTCCACGCAAGAACGTATTCGTGTTGGTTATAAATCGAGCGGGTCAGAGAATCGATTACGGCCGTCTCTGCAAGACAGGGCAGGAACACTAGAAAAACATGATTTGGCCGAGTTCCTCAGTATTCTTCCAAGTCTAGGACGTTTAGCTGGCCGTCTTTTCTCTTCCTCCGTTTTCAATAAACGGATAAATCGCCGTTACGCCTCTCGGCATTGACATGTTACGAATTCAGACACGAACTGGAATAATCATCGCGGAAAGCATCTTCATAATCATTCTATCAGTCTCGCTTGGCTGGTACTATTATCATGTCCAGAACAGCCTCCAATACACTGGAGATCCGTTATACGACCCGAACGGCTACCAGACGATGTGGATCATTGGAACAGCCACCAACAACGCCACGTCCACAGTCTCATATTCCAGCCAGTACCCAACGTCAAACCAGACCGCACCGTTCAGTGTCCAAGCAAGAATGATGAACAGCTACCTGGCAATGTCCTACGCTCCATGTGCCAAGTGGACCGTCCAGAACACCACTGGACCAAGACCTCCCCCGACGTGCAACGCACCAGCAGCGATGAACATGATCATCATCAACAGCGGCGTCTGCCTTCCATCGTTTCCAAAGCCTGTAATACGAGAATCATACAGTGTCCAGTACCACATCTCAAGTAATGTCCTCTACGAGAGCGGCAACACAACATCATCTGAAATGACAACCGTCAGGTTCTTGGTACCGGCCGGCGACTACTGCATTATCATCATCGACACCGGCCAGACAGACCTGTCTGTCTTGATGAACGCCAAAGTCGAGTTCACAACGTTATGACATTAAGACAACCTGTCCTCAAAGTCAACCCCTAGAAACGGTTCATCATGAGACAAAAATTGTGTTCTAGACCCGCGGACTGGGCCATGGTCTTCGCGCACTGGTAGTAGACGAGGCCCCGGATCGTTTTCACAGCGGCCGGAGGCATGGCCTGTCAATACCCCCAAAGTCGGCTGACTTGGGTTTTTCGGTTGCGAGGCTTCAGCGTTCGCGCCAGTCGCTCCGCTGAGCCGATATCTTTCGGATTGAGATATAGTCCGGTTATTGCTCGGACACGAAAGGGAAACTAAGTGATCAAGACCTTGTGACTATGGGCTTCTAATGTAGTTAGTCTCAGGATCGCGTGATGTCCTGTGTTAGTCTCTGTTTATCCTGTTCGAGCCTAGCTTCTCTTTCTGCCTTCTTGAGAAACTTCCGTGCACTGTATCGCCTACCGCAGCAGCACAAGAAGGTGAGTCCCCCTTCGTCCATTGATCTATAGTCGCAAAGCTTGTGCTGATGAGAGTGACATTGCATGCAGTTTATGTTTGGTAGGGTTCGTTTGGGTAAAGGCTGAAAGGGTATTCTTCCTTGATCATGCCCTCGATGAACAATCTTCGTCGCGTTCGTGATGTACTCCTGGCAGGTAAAACAGAATGGAACCTTCAAAATTGGTTTCGCGCTAGGACCTTCTCGCTATCCAGCCTGGACCTTCTCCTGCAAAGGTAAAGTCTTGTGAACATGAAATAGCATGACAAGCGCTCGGCGGCAATCAATTCAAACAAGGGGGTCTAACGGAGCAAGTCTGGAGCCTGGTCGCATCAGGATCATGTCGCTGGCGAGAGCGATGAGCGTGACAAATCCGTCAGGAATTATCATAATCCGTTTGCGAGCGAAAAATCTCTTCCAAAGCCAAGTGAGGAACTTGGCAAGTAACGGGGACGCTGTGGGTCCAAACAACGCGAGGAAGAGGTCCCAAAGATAGCCCATGTCAACCGTTTTCCGTAGGTTGCGTTCGATCTTAAAGGAATATCTGCAGACAGATCTGCCCACGAGTCCGGGTTCAGTATTCTTCTAGGTCTAGGACGTTTAGTCGGCCGTCTTTTCTCAGGTCTCCCTTTCCAAGCGACTGAACGGTGTTATCTTTCCAGAGAGACCGTGCTCTTCGACTTGTCGTAAATGAGCCTGTATCTTTCGATTATGTCTCTTCCTAGTAGCGAGGGAAGCTGCAGTACAAGTTCTCTTCCATGACGGTCCATTTCTCGCGGTATCGTGTCTCGCAACGTAAACCTGGAGTCTCTCTCGGACCGTGCCTCCGGTATCAGTCTTGAAGAGCAGTATTCCGTCCCTGATGATTCGAGTGTCGACGGTCCCTCCGATCCCGCTGAGCGGCCTCTTTTTCTTGTCGAGCCGGTTCCAGTCTATCCCAAGTCTATCACGGTCCCGATCCATAATTGTCGTAACGGAGGCGCCGGTATCGACTAGGAAAGCAGCTGTTCCTCTTCCCTGTAGAACTCCTGATTCTATCTGGGCGTAGATGGAGGGCGCGGGTGGGACGAAGCTCGGGTCTAGATAGCCTGGGAGCTTCACAGTATTAGTTCTCGTTTCTTACGAGTAACGTACTCGACCACGACCCTGTCCCTCGGGTAGCTCTTTCCAACCCTATTCAGAAGCCTGGACAAGCTACTGTCATGATCGACCACCTTCTTCCCATACACGGCAACGTTCTGGTGATCGAACCGGCGTGCAAGGCGGGCATAGTTCGTCCTAAACCAAGCATGGTTTTCCGTCCAGTCATCGAACGAGGATCCGTTCTTATCCATCCATAGTCCTCTCTACCCTTCTAGGCCAGCAGACTTTCAAGAAAAACATTCTCTTCTCCCAACCCGTTCAGCCCGGAGCCGATTATCTATTAGACCCGACTATCCTATCCCAAGTTGTCGAGTATTTCTTGGTGTAGTTGGTCTCTTTTCTTGTCTGAGTAGCTGTCATAGTATAGCTCGAGGACCTTGTATCCTTTCTTTCTCAGCAGAGTCCGGAGCTCTTCGTCTTTGGCCGCTTGAGTCGTTTTGAGATGGACTCGGCCGTCAATGAAAACAAGAAGTGGTCGTGGCTCTGTGGGAAAGTAAAAATCAGCTATCGTAACTGGGATCTCTACCTGAGTCCGATACGCTATTCCATCGTGTTCTAGCTCGAAGGCTAGCTCCTGTTCCATGCGCGAGGGACTTGCTCGCAGTCGTTCTCTCCAGTCGCTCCGCTGACCCGACATCTGTCACTTTGAGCTATCTTTCCGATATTGCTTAGACACGAGAACGAAACTGCTGGGCGATTGTCTGGTTGAGAAGCTTTCCTGACTAATTGCTATCTACTTAATGTGGACGAGGGATTCACAGGTTCTGCTTGCTCTCTTGGATTAGACGGAACTCGAAGAAGATAGCAGCAGGCATTCTGGCGGTGATACTGGCGCTCTTCGGTTCCATCAGAGATGCCCTAGTATTCATTCTTGCTTTCTTTCCTGGCTTTGGATCACCGAATGTTGAAGTTCTTCAGGTTCTCCTTACGTTTACCGCACTGATAGTTGCATTTCTACTGGGAATGAGCTTTTGGAATTGGAGAAGGTCGTCAGCAAGAAAGACAAGTCCCGAAATCCCAACTCCATCGTCGAATGATCATCTGAATCCTCCACTCTCTTTCGAGGTTCGGAAGTCAAACTTTCGCAATCAGGTTTCCGAGGAAGTGAGACAGATTCTCGATCAATTAGATGGCCCAGTAACAGTCCCATCCAGGATAGGCTACCAGGTTTGGAGGAGCAAATCGGACGCAGAGAAGATAGAGCTCCTAGGGGATGATGACTACCGAAGCATCAAACCCTTCTACGATGCAATAGAAAAGTCAAATCAGATTACTCAAAGGACCGACCAGGAGGCAATGGAAAACGCGATGAATGGCACATCCTTCCAAGCAATTTTTGGAGAAGCCCAGAGAGTCGCCAGTGTAGTCAAGTGGCTCGATCTTCAGAAACCAGAGGTGCGCAAATAGTTCAGAGGTTGCGCGGGAGATCCAAGACTGGAACATACCCTATTCCTCGGCCTTGCTTAGAAGTTGTCTTAGAATCTCTCCGGCTCCGGGAGTCTTGCGTCCGACGAGCTCGGCGAATCTTTCGGTTGTCTCAATTCTCCATAGTATGTAGTAGGTATCCCATCCTTTGGCCTGGAGAAGGTCTAGGGTTGTTGCGGATTGTGCAAGGCGCCTTCTGACAGTTCTGTACGCTGCGCGAGTGATAATCGAGAACCCCACCCTACTCTTCAGCCAATTCGAGATTCGCTCGATCTCTTCTGACGGGGCGTGTCCCTCTTCGCGTTCGCACCTCTTGGCGGTCTCTAATGCGAACTCTGGTGCATCGTCGGTTACCCTAAACCGATAGCCGTTTATGAAAAAGAAGAAGGAAGTTGTCATCAGGCTGGTTCGCTTGTTTCCATCGGCGAACGGATGGAAGGTTATGTAGGCGTACATCATGGCCGCGGCCCTCTTCAATAGGCTTGGAAAGGGTACGAAGTTGTACACGTCGGTTCTGGCCCATTCGATGCATCCTTCCACCATACCTGGGGACACGAAACCTGTGGATCCCCGTTGTTTGATTACAAGTTGTGGTGCCATTACATTTCGGCTAGCCGGTCAAAAGCATCTTTGTTCTGGGAAATCACTGCTTCTGCAAATGTGCTGTCACTGAACCTCTCAACAAGCTGCCTCGCCAGGAATGGCATCGCCAGCAACGCAATGGTAGCCAGAACAGTCAGTACCCTAACAACTGGGGCATCGGAGGATATGGCCACACGAACTCCCATTACTGACTACCCGCAATAACAACGTCTCCAGGCGTATTAAAGTCTGCTAATACTCACCAGTTATGTCGATGGCCGAATGGATTGTCCAGCAATATTGTTTTGTAATGCTTGATACCGTTGCATCTTAGTTTCCTCCGATTCGGCTAACGGACTTGGCGCAGGTCTAGTAGCCACATTGCTTGTAGGCTTGTCAACTGTCTTAGGACGCATTCCTGCAATCGAGACTTTGCATGGAACAGGTACTAGGCTGCGATGTAGAAATACGAGAGAGGACCCGGAATATTCTGGTGAAACTGTTACTGAAATTGTTCGATTAGTTTGCCTGCGTTTTCAGTAGTGCTTTTCGTTCTGCTCTCTTGGACATATTCGACTAGCTCTTAGGACTATGCAGGTTAGAATGGGCGAGGATGAGGTTCGCGAGGAGACTGAGGTTAAGAACAGTATCAACGCTTGGCGTCAGTCTGAGCGGAAGGTCATGATCGAGACGGTTCAGGATCTCATCCAGACTTCTCACAAGTATGCAAAGTCTCAGTATACTCCTAATGCGCAGCGGGTCAGGTGGACGAAGCTGGCTGGTCAGTTGATCTGGTATAAGGATCAGATCTTGAAGAATTTCAGTCTTGAGGCTATGACGGTTCAGCTTGAGGCTCTGCAGAAGAGGATGGAGGAATCAGAGGAGGGGAGGCAGCGTCAGAGCGTGTCCAGGAGTTATCCGACAATTGTCTTTCGTAAGCCAGAGGAGAGGAAGGCGGAGGAGGCGCGGAACGCGGAGACCTCTGAGGCTTCCAAGGCTGACGACCCTGAGGGTGCCAAGGAAGTCGCCTAGAAAACGCCTGAGGGTCCAAGTTAATGATAAAATCTGCTCGACGGCAGAGAGACGCGAACGGGGTTGTTGATGGGATCCTGTTAAGATCCGGCTAGCAACAGAGCATCTAGAAAAATAAGGTATGATGACGAGTCTCGCGACACAGAACTGCCTAAAAAATCTGGTATTCCGGATCTGCGTCTGGTATCTTATCTGGTCGTTTTGCAGTTTGATACTAGTTCTTGTTCGTTTCAATGATGCATTCTTCGTTGAACAAGTCTACCACCTCACTGATCGACAGGCAAAGGCGCGCATTCGCCAATGCGGCCTCTTGACAACACCCAACGGCCGCTTTTCTTTCACATCATGGCTACCATTCTATCTTGACCAGGGAAGGACCTATTCGCTTACCGGAGTTCTCTATGATCGACCCTATCAAAACAGGCATCAGGTCACACTTGACAGGGCGACTCACGTCGAACGACAAGCGATCCAGCCACAAGCCAGCCAACCTAAAGGCGTGCGCCAACTACGTCCACGCCCTCCTCCTCAGTTCCAGCCCCGCCTGCTGGTCCCAAACAATCCGTTAGTGAAAACATCGGACCCTATGATCGCGTAATCTGATTGCTAGATCTCGTGGTCCATTCGTGAGGACTGGCGGGGAGGGTTTCGCGCAAGTCGCTCGCCTGACCCGACATCTGTGAGGTTGAGTTATCTATCGGATATTACTCAGACTGGAGAGCAAAACTGGTGGTCACTGAGCCTTGATTCTG
>WNGD01003390.1_pt1 | contig 16188 bp, 17 predicted proteins | sample 5400671 | NCBI WGS metagenome assembly WNGD01 (sample SAMN13153369, study PRJNA577476) | soil metagenome | isolation source: 40 cm soil or saprolite under grassland replicate 2 | place: USA:California | collected 2016-06-15 | reverse complement strand
AGAAGAACGCCACCAGCAGGAGCTCACCGAACGGAAGACTCAGCAGGGACGTGAGGCCACGTTGCACACCACCAAACTTGCCTTGCTGCAGCGTGAGGCATGGCTGCGCGAGCACCTGGCCCTCTCGCGGGCAGGGTATGACGCCAACGGCAATCCACCCATCTTCCTGGGCAGCTACCAGGGAAAGCAGACCATCACCACCTTGCCGCCAGGCAACTCCCCGCGGGGTCAGCTCAAGGGGTTGAAAGAGCCAGCACCTCTGCTCCTTGGCACAGGACAAGACAGCCAGGATCCACAAGAAGCGCCGATTGCGATTCCGACGGCACCCGCGTTCCGGGAGATGTGCCACCTCATCTCGCGGGACCGCCTGATCCTTTGCTATACGGCAAGCGGCCCGGCCTATGGGACGGTCGACGACCTCTTGAGCATGGCGGTGACCGGCAAGCCCGGCCGGGGCAAGACCACCGCGCTCATGTATTATGTGACCATCCTGCTCTCCATCGGCGCCGAGGTGATTATCTGGGATCCGCATGGCGCCATGGGCGAACTCGCCCTGCTCAACGGCAAACGGCTCTCGGGTCTTCCTGCCACCGCGCGCGTGATCTACCTGGATCGCAAAGAGGAGATCATCGACTCGATTGCTGCCCTGCAAGAGGATTTAGCCGAGCGGGACGCGCTCTATCGCCCGCCGCAGCGCACGGTGAAGCACCCGCGCCTGCTGCTGGCCGATGAACTGCCGGTGCTCGCCGACTATGACGACGAACTGGCGCGGGTCTACAAGAAGCGGGAAGAAGAAGCGCCCAGCCTGATCAAGGTCATTCGCCGCTACGTGCTCGAAGCGCGCAAGTGGCGCTGCTTCTTCATCGGCTCCGGCCAATCCATGGACGCGGAGATCCTGCCCACCCGCGTCACCGAAAGCCTCAATAGCCGCATCGTCTTCTTCAGCTCGGACCGCCGGGCGCGCATGGCCGGCCTGGAGAACGAGGCCGTGAAGAAGTACCTGCCGCTCATCCGTCGGGCGGGCAGCGGTATCATGATTTTCGACTGCGCCCGCTGGGACGAGCCGGTGCTCGGGGCCATTCCCCTGATCACCGTCGAGGAGATGCTGCGCTTTTTCGGGCTGGCTGCCCCACCCGTCCCACAACAGACTCTCCCGCAGATGACCGATCTTGCGCCCAATCCGTTTCGCCCGTCGGAGCCACTCCGAAACGGCGAAACACTGCCCGTTTCGGACGACGAAACGCCACAGGAAGTGGAGCCAGCCAATGTCATCCAGGGCCCGTTTCGCGTTTCGGAGCGGGGTGATGGTGCCAGCGCAAAGCGTGAGGGCGTACGCGACGAAACGAAACGCGCCATCCTGAAAATGCAGCGGGATGGGATTGCCCTGCGCGACATTGCGCGCTATGTACATCTCTCCGGAGAGAAGTACCCCATCTTTCAAGAGGTCTGCCGCGAGCTCGGCATTGTGAGCAGAAAAGTGGAAGGAGAGCACTGATGCGCACCCCCTTCAACCGGTTCACCGATCTCAACTGGCGACAGGTCAGCCTGCGCAAGGCCGTCTACGCCCTCGAAGATGCCGTGATCACCCTGAGCGGCCCGGCCCTAGCCGTCAGCGGCATTATCGCGGGGGTGGACCTCTTAACCGGGGGCACCATGCTCAAGGATGTGGGCTGGCTCTCGATGGCCTGGGCGATCTGCCTGCTCTTGACGCTGGACTTTCACGTCCTGGCGCTCGGGGCACGCGCGCACCGGATCTACCTCTCGGACAAAAGCCGGTGGCGCAAAGCGGGCGAGATCGCGCTCGCCTTTCTGATGGCGGCAGGGATCAGCGCTGTCTCCATCCAGATGCAATCGATCATCGCGATCATGAATAGCGAAACGCGAGCGAGCATTGCCAGTGCCGCTGCCCAGCTGGGCATTAACCTGATTGGCCTGACCTGGGAGCGCTCGGCGCTCGTGCTCGTGCTCATCTTCCTGAGCGGCTGGTTTCGCGAGAGCGAGCAGAAGCAGAAGGCGAGCACCGTGGAGAGGGCGAACGCCGCGAACGGGGCGAACACATACCCGAACACCGATACGACGAGAGAGGCGATCACTCAGCTGACCCAACAGGTGCAGCAGCTCGTGGTGAGCGTGACCCAGATCACGACGACTGTCACGGAAGTCAAGACCTCGGTGCGGCAGATCACCCAGGGACAGGGCGAGCAGCGGTCGCTCCCAGCGCGAACACGAGCCCGCGAGCATCCAAAGATCGTGGATGCCGGGGCGAGCACATTCGGTACAGGGGACGAGCAGGGCGCACAAAGCGAACGGGGCGAACAGCTGGTGCCGGGAGCGAACGCGCTGGGCGAGCAGGGTGAGCCGGATGCGAACACAGGTGATCGCATCCGAGCAGCGCTCGCGAGCAAACCAAGCCTCTCCGATCGCGAGGTCGCGGCCCTCGTTGGCTGTTCCCCCAGTACGGCGAACAAATGGAAGCGGCGTCTACAACACGCATCCGAAGGAGGCGAAACACATGAAGAGAACGAATAGCAGGATCACCAGGAACAGCGGGAACGCCGGTGCCAGGCGACGAATGGCCAGCAGGGAGTGCGCCAGAACGACAGCGTGTGCAACGCCGCCAGCACCACCGCCAGCGCCGCGCAAACCGCTCCGCGCGATGACACCTGAAGAGACCCGCGCATGGATACAGGGGACGCGCAGCGCCCTGGAACAGAAGCAAGCGCGTGAATGGGCATACCTGGACCACCGGGCTCACCGCGGCATACATATCCTAACCGATGACGCGTACGAGCAGGATCACCAGCTGGAGGATGACCTGCTCGCCATGCTTGGTGAACTGGAGGCACACCTATGACCACACCCCATGAGGACCCCTCTACACCACAAGCACAGAAAGTCGCCTTTGCCGCACTCTACCGGCTCTTGAAAGGATGGTTGTATCGCGACAGGACGATGGAATACCCAGGCACCGCTGCATGCGAGCGCGCCCTGGACGAGGTCCCAGAGGCGCTCGAGGCACTCATGCGGGCCATTCACGGGGAGCCAGAACGCTGGCAGTATGCACACCTCTGCGACGTGTGCTGCCTACGCTATGCCGAACACTTTGCCAGAGAAGCGGGCCAGGAGCTCTCCACATGGTGCTGCACGCCATGTTACCAGCACCTCGTGGCAGGAGACAGGCCGAAGGAGGAAGCCGATGCGTGATGAAAGCAGGGAGAGGCAGGCCTGCCTGTCCCACAGAACGACCACCAACGACGAAGCTAGCCCCTAAGCGTGTCGGCGACGGGCTAGCTTCACATGAGAAACCATGCACCACCCAGAGGTGAGTGTCAGTTTTCACAAACGATGGGTCTCTCACACCTATTGTAGCAGGGGAGGCTCATCGCTGGCAAGCATCGACCGGAAAGGAGTTTTTCCTATGATAATCTGGCAACCTGGAGACGACGTCAGAGAGACCGGGACCGTGGAAGGGAAGAGGGTGGATTCGCTGATCCCTTGCTCCCAAGATAGCGCCACCGAAACCCGCGACCTGGAGCAGATCTACCGGGAGTTCTTCCCGGCCTTGCGGGCCTACCTGACCCGGAAAGTCGGCAACCCGGAACAGGCGGAGGACCTGGTGCAAGAAACCTTTTACCGGGCGCTGGGGGCCTTCCAGGCGGGCACCGGCTGGCTGCCAAGCGCCCGAAAAGAATACCGCCCCTGGCTCTTTCGCATCGCCACCAACCTGGCCATTGACCAGCTGCGCAGGAGAACACGCCTCACCTGGTGCGACCTGGAGGCAGCGGCAACGGTGCCCACCAGCGGTCTGGAAGCGGACCCGGAGGAGGTGTACACCCACCTGGAAGAAGCGGAAGCCGTTCGAACGACACTGAGACGCCTGCCAGAGCACTACTGCACGGTGCTGGTGCTGTACTACCATCATGGGCTGACTGCCTCGCAGGTTGCCAGGCTCATTGGGCTGACACCGGGGGGGTGCAAGATGCTGCTGCTGCGGGCACGGCACGCCTTTGCCTGGCACTACCGCGAGCAGCAGGAGGTATCCGCATGACCACACCCACTTCGCTCACGCGAACCACTACCCTACGGGGCACCATCTACACCCTCGGCTCTGCACAATCAGATGCGGCTGGCCAGCTCGACCGCCTGATGCGCGACCCGCGAGCCTGCCTCCTCGATGTCCGCTCCCAACCCCGGTCGCGTCGGAATCCACAGTGGAACCGTGCCGCGCTCACGGCCTGCTACGGTCGCCGCTACGTGTGGGACCGCCGGCTGGGCAACATCCACGACCGGAACCCGGCGCGGGGTATACAGCTTGCGGAAGGGCACCAGGACGCCATCCGGGAGGCAGCGACACTCCTGTGTGAAGGCACCTCCCTGGTCCTTCTCTGCGCTTGTCCCAACGAACGGCACTGTCACCGCAACCTGGTCGCCAGGCTCATCCAGGATGCGCTGCCCGTCCCAAAGCATGGGGAGGTGCGAGCATGATGGCGAAAGGAGTACCGGATCCCTTGATGAAATCACCACAGAGAGAAAGTAGGTGACCGATGGCAAGTAAACGCTGCATACCGACACGGTTCTTCAAGGACCCCGACATCATGAACCTGGAAAGCAAGGACCACCAGCTGATCCTGGTGGGACTGGTGCTCATGGCCGACGATGAAGGAAGGGAACTGGCCCATGCGAAACTCTTAAGCCGGGAACTGGATTACCCTCAGGAGCAGATCGAGGCGGCCCTGGCTGACCTGGCGACCAATGACCTGGTCGTGCTCTACCAGGTGGGCCGACATCGGTACTATAGCCTGACGCGCTGGGGGCAGTGGCAGACGCTCAGCCTCGCCAAGATCACCCCCTCCAAGTACCCGGCACCACCTGCCAGAGAGGACGACCTGCCATTGGATGGGTCGCCGGAAACTGCCGAATCGTCTTCCCAGCATTTCCCGGCATTCCCCAGGGAAACGCCGGGAAAATCCGCGGTTTCCCAGCATTTCCCGTCCCAAGGTAATTCAAGTGAATCTAATTCAAGTGAAGGTGAAGGTGAAAGGCCCCCACACAACGTGGTCGCCTTTCCGAATGCCAAGAATACGCATACCACCACCACCGACAGCAGGCAAAAGCCTGATGAACCAGAATCTCAAGAGACCCCTGGTACCAGAGAATCGCAAGGAATACAGCAGGCGATGCGGCAAGTGGCTGAGATCCTGCGCCTGCCAGCGAGTGATGCGCTCCTGCGCATCGTCGGGGACTACCAGGATGACCCTCTGGTCCGCCTGCTGGGTGAGGCGGACGCAGCGCGGGAATACATCGATGATCCCCGGCGCAATCGCCGTGGGCAGCGCATGAGCCCGGCCTTCTTCCGCCGCTGGCTCCGGCGCGAGCACGAGGATGCAGAGCGTCGACAGTCCCAGCGGCACGCCACGGCAGCAACTGGCACTCTGGGAAGAGTGGGTGATACTTCGGCCCCACCTGCACCCGCGCCCGGAACTGCGAGACCGATCTTACCCAGGAGTCTGATGCACCTGGCGGACCAGGTCCAGCTGGCGCCCACTGCACGCGCGCCATCGGGGCCAGTAACGCCACATCCGCAAGGAGGGCAAGGCCAATGATGGAGAAGCTCTTACCGCTCAATATCGAGGCCGAAGAGAGCGTGCTGGGCAGCCTCATCATTGATCCGGAGGCCATTGCCCAGGTCGAGGACGTGCTGCGCCCCGCTGACTTTTACCGGGACGCCCACAAGACGCTCTACCAGAGCATCCTCACCCTCTCCACCCGGCACGAACCGGCCGACTTCGTGACGCTGTGTGACGAACTGGAGCGCACCGGCGGGCTCGCCGGCGCAGGTGGCGCCTCTGCCATCGCCTCGCTGATGAATGCGGTCCCCACCAGCGCCAACGCCGTGTACTACGCCCGCATCGTGGCCCAGAAAGCCCTCTATCGCCGCCTGATCCACGCCGCAGGCAAGATCGCCGCGCTAGCCTACGAAGAGGCTGATGCCGCCCTGGAAGAGGCGGAGCAGCTCATCTTTGCGCTCGGGCAGGCTCAGGGAGGGACCGGTGATCTCACCCCGGTGCAGGAGGTGCTCTCGGACTGCCTGACCACCCTGGACGGCCTCCACGAACGCCGGACCTCCATCATTGGGGTGCCAACGGGCTACCGCCACCTGGATGCGCCTCTCGGGGGACTGCAGCGCTCGGACCTGGTCATCCTGGCGGCCCGGCACGGGGAAATGCCTTACTGCCTATACCCTTATTGATATCCCGGGTACAGGTGAAAGAAAAACGCTTGAAGCCTGCATAAAACAGCGGGAGCCTCTTGTCTATGGACTTTCTGAGGACGGTGTGATCCGCCCGGCCCTTGTATCGCAATGGATTGATAGCGGTATCCAGCTCTGCTATCGAGTGCGAACGCGATTAGGAAGGGAAGTTGAGGTGACAGGCCATCATCCATTTCTCACCGTTCAGGGATGGAAACCTTTACATGCTGTACCTGTCGGGCATCATATCGCAGTACCGGCAAAAGTTGCGTATTTCGGTGAAGATGAACATTGGCCTTTGGAAAAGGTTCGCCTCTTAGCTTACCTTCTTGCGGAAGGAGGATTAACCCGCACGTATCCCATGTTTACCAACACTGACCCTGTGATGATCGAGGATGTGAAGCAGATTATCGCAACGCATTTTCCTCAGTGCGCAGTGAAACAGTACGGGATGAGTTACGCTATTGCACAGCCAAGAAACGCTACCACGATGCAAGGTGGAGCGATTCTTCCCAAAAATCCTGTCACCGTTTGGCTTCAGGAACTGGGCCTGATGGGGAAGTCGGCGAAAGAAAAGTCATTTCCGCCCTGCGTGTGGAAATGGAGTCGGAAGTTGCTGGCAGAATTTCTCAAAACGCTGATGAGTTGTGATGGCTCCATTTTTCCGAATAGTAAAGGACAGCCTACTCTTCAGTTGACGGTCGCCTCTGAGCAACTGGCAAAGGATGTCTCTCATGCGTTCCTCCGTTTTGGCATCGTTGGCAAATATTCCAGTACGTCTCGAGGTGCCTATCGCATTGATGTGACCGCGAATGAAGGGGTGCGAACCTATCAACAAGAGATTGGATGGATAGGCGAAAAACACTCTCGCTTTGTTGACTATGCCTATTGCTTCCATCATGGATACCGAGGACACGTCCCATGCGAGATATGGCCTTTCGTGTCAGCATCTGCTCAAAGTACATCTCTGACATTGGTCGGCCTGGCTCGTGAAGTAGGTGAGGGAACAAAGTCTAGAACAGCAGGATATAACCCGCAGAAGAAGAGACCTTTGCCTCGTTATCGTCTAGCTGCTTACGCCCAGGTACTTGATGACAACCATCTCCGACTTGCCTCTAGTCCTGATGTCTACTGGGATGAGATTGTTGCTATTGAACCAATTGGGGAGCAGCAGGTCTATGATGTAACGGTTCCTGATGGTGCAAACTTCATAGCAAATGATGTGTTCGTTCATAACGCCAGTTTCGCGCTGAACGTCGCCCGCAACGCCTGCCGGCAGGGTGAGCGGGTCGCGCTCTTCAGCCTGGAAATGAGCCGGCACCAGCTGGGCATGCGCCTCCTGTCGATGGAGACAGGGATCGACCAGCACCGCTTGCGGCTCGGCCGGGTCGAGGATCACGAGTGGGAGCAGGTGGTGGCCGCCCTGGGCATCCTCTCGGAAGGGCAGCTGTGGATCGACGATACCGCCGCCCTCTCGCTCGCCTCACTGCGCAGTCGTGCCCGGCGCCTGCAGGCCCGGCACGGCGTCGATCTCGTGATCGTGGATTACCTGCAGCTGATGCGGGCCAACCTGGATGGCAAGCGCTTGCAGAACCGAGAGCAGGAGATCGCCGAAATCAGCCGGGGACTCAAAACCATCGCCAAAGAGTTGGATGTGCCGGTGCTCGCTCTGGCGCAGCTCTCCCGCGCCGTTGAGGTCCGCGCCTCGAAAGTGCCCCAACTCTCGGACTTACGCGAAAGCGGTTCGATCGAGAACGAAGCGGACGTGGTGCTCTTCATCTACCGCGATGACCTCTACAACCCGGAGAGCGAAGCAGCCGGAACTGCCGACCTGATCATCGCCAAGCACCGCAACGGCCCGACCGGCACTATCCGTTTGGGCTTTGATCCGACCCAGACTCGCTTTTACACCCTTGAGGGAGCGAGGGGAGACTAAATGGGCGCGAACACTTCTTATAGTCATAAACCTCTGCAGGTGAACGTCACTGTCCGGATCAAGGATGCCGCTGGCAGGGGGGTGGGAGCTTTTCACCTCCTCCACAATACACGGGACGCTGAGCGATTGTGGCGCGTTTTGTGACGCATGCCTGCCCCAAGAGAGGCATAAAGCACCATGAGCCGGACGAAAGAGGAAAAAACGATGACCTCACCAGAGAACCCAGAAAAGAAACAGCAGCATCGCAAAAGGCGCGGCCATGGCGAAGGGTCTGTGTTTGAACGCAAGGGCGCCCGCGCCGGGAAGAAGAACTGGGTCGCGCAAATTACGCTCAAGAACGGCAAGAATAAGCAGTTTTACTTTGAGACGGAGAAGGAGGCGCAACGAGGATTGCGGCAGGCGCTGCATGATCTGGAACAGGGGAAACTGATCACCGAGAGGGACCAGACCATGAAGCAGTTTCTCGAATACTGGCTGGAGGGGCATCGGAAGTTTGTGCGCGTCAACACGTACAGAATTTACCGGCAGTACCTCGACCGCCACGTTATCCCGGTCCTTGGGCATGTTCGACTGCAAAAATTGTCGCCCCGGCACATTCAAGAGCTCTATGGTCGCGACCTGAACAAAGGGTATGCGCCTGAAACCATTCGCGGTGTGCATCGCATGCTACATAAGGCGCTGAGCGATGCGGTGCAATGGAACTGGGTCGCGGCGAATGCCTGCGACAAGGTGAAGCAACCTGGTCCAGTACGTTACGAGACCCATCCGCTTACCCCCGAACAGGCGAAAACGTTGATGGAGACGGCAAAGGGGAGCCGCCTGGAAGCGTTGCTCACCCTGGCGGTGACAACTGGGATGCGGCGCGGTGAAATTCTCGCACTCCGTTGGAGTGATATCGACTTTGAAGAGAGGAGTCTCCAGGTTCGTCATACGGTCAATCGTGCTGGGAAATATGGCATTTTGGAGAACGCTCCGAAGACAGAGAAGAGCAAACGGAGGATCATGCTGCCGCAGTTCGTGCTCGATGCGCTCAAAAAACACCGCGCTCAGCAGGATGAGATACGGCTGCAGGCTGGCCCAACCTGGCAGGAGCACAACCTCGTCTTTACCACTGATACGGGAGGCTTTGTAGAGGGGACTCACCTGAATCGGAGGTTTAAGCAGTTGCTCAAAGAGGCAGGACTTCCAGATATGCGCTTCCACGATCTGCGGCATAGTGCTGCGACCATTCTGCTCGGCAAAGGCGTTCACCCAAAACTGGTGCAAGAATTGCTGGGGCACAGCCAGATGAGTATCACCAGGGATAGGTACTCACATGTGCTTCCCTCGATGCAACGGGATATGATGAAAGGATTAGATGACCTTTACAAGGAGATATAATGTTGCTAACAACAATGCGAGCCATTTAGCAGTGATGCCACTGGTTTCATAAAAAGTGCCGAAGGGGGGACTCAACCTGCGTTGTTCGCTGGTGTTCGCCCTTGTCCTTCCTGTGCTTGAAACGGCTCTTTTCTGTCCGTAGTGTGTTATTGTTTTTCGCTGGTGTCCGCTGGCGTTGCTGTACGGGTTGCTGTACAAGCGTTTTCTTGTATAGCAGTGTTTGATGCTTGTAGGGAAAAAGCACTATCCGTGCTAGCCAATTCCTTGCTTCATTGATGGACCCTTGAGCCGGAAATGCCCATTTCACAGGCGATTTGTGCAATCTGTTTATCACAGGTCCGGGTGAGGAGCACTGCTTCTTCTCCAGCCGTTGCCTGTTGTCTGTGCCCTATTCCATTGCTCCATACGCCAGTGTCCAGAAGTCGGTGAAGACCTTCGGCGGTTCCGGCGAATCCATCATGCGCTGCGTGAAGAGGATGCCGATCATTCCCTCCGCAGGATCGGTATATGCCGTTGTGCCGAAGCCGCCGGTCCAACCAAATCGGCCTGGAGTGTGGAATATTTCATTGCGCCGAATGTCTACCGCCATTCCTAAGCCCCAACTGGAATGCGTCCCGAAAAAGATGTCCGAGCCAGCGCGTTGCTCAAGTGTGAGTTGATCTGAAGTCATCAGCTCCACTGTAGCGCGGGAAAGAATTTGTTCGCGGCCGTGCCAACCTTTGTTCAGCATCATGCGGCTGAAGGCAAAGTAGTCATCGATCGTCGAGACCAGCCCGCCTCCGCCCGATTCGAACGGCGGCTCAGACCGCCAGGCACTGTTCGCCACGTCATCAAAAAAATCCAGCTTATTCGTCTGACGGTTGAAGAAATAGAACGCAGGCAAGCGGCCGATCTTTTCGGGAGGCACGTGGAAAGCGGTATCTTTCATTCCGAGCGGATCGAAGATGCGCTCGCGCATGAACGTGCCGAGGGATTGTCCTGACACGCGCGCGATTAAAGCCCCAAGCACATCACCGCTCACCTGATACATCCACCGCTCGCCCGGTTGCGCCAGCAACGGCAGCGAGCCGAGCTTCTGCAACCACTTGTCCATGCCAGGCGCTTGCGTAGGTAGCATTGGACCGTCGCCGCCAATGCGATAGTCACGGATGAACTTCTGGATTGGATACGTGTCCGGTATGGCCATCACACTGCCGAAGCCCATGCGGTAGGTCAGTAGATCGCGGAGGGTGATCGCGCGCAACGCGGGCACCGTGTCATCCATCTCCTCGGATCTGGATTTGAGGACGCGACGATTTGCAAGTTCCGGCAGCCACGGCTCGATCGAATCGTCGAGCCGTAACTTACATTCCTCGACCAGAATCATTGCCGCGACTGCGGCGATGGGCTTCGTGATCGAAGCGATGCGAAAAATCGTGTCGCGCTTCATTGGAGCCGGATCGCCGAACGCCAGGGTGCCGAGCGCTTCCACGTGAACGTCGTCATGATGACTGACGAGGGCAATCAGCCCAGGCATCTCTTGACGTTCAACATATCCCAACAACACGTGATGCATTCGCTCGAGTCGCGACTTCGAAAGACCTGCGGTGTTCATATTCAGCTCCTTGCGCTCATCGACTGGCGATGGAGCGCCTGTTCAAGTTGATTGATCATTGTGGCACTGCGCCAAATTCAAGTTGAACTCGCACAACGCTCTAGTCATGGAGGTGTTCCCTGTCTTCGGCCAGGTCGAGCGCAAGCACGCATGCAAGGATGAGCGGATCATCTTGGCCAGGAGCAATATCGACGCCATAGGTCTCCGTCAGGCTGAACCAGCGCTTTGACACGACAGCGACGACCTGACCTGCACGGCTGATCGTATACTCATGCTCGAACAACGACCCAGTCATTTCCAGGTCATCCGGGCCGGGGATATCCACCGTAAAGCGATCGATGAATGGGCTGAAGAAGTGCTTGCGGAACGTGGCCAGTGTCTCTCCGCCACGCGTGATTTCATATGTCGGGCGTAGGGTCATAAGTCGCCGGTGGACATTGACCACTTCGTTGCCGGCTAGATCGCGGACGATCAGCCGGTCATGCAAGCTCAAGACCTTGCCATCAACCTCAAAGACGGGCTGGCCAGCTTCGTTCATGATGGTCGAGTCTTCACCGATATGGAAGAACTTCTCGCGGATCATGTAGCGCATCGTGTCATCTCCTTGTGTGGACCTACCTCTGAAATCTGTATGATTTCCCACTCCTTAGAAGGTACGAAACAGGTTGTATCCTCTACAAGCTACCTCTCCAGATGGTTCAAGTCAAGCTCAGCTTGACATGATGTAACTCTGGGCTAGAAACCAGGACAGGAGTTCCTGTATGGGTTGTAGCTACGTGGAGTTGAGGATCTGAATGAGAAGGTTGAGTATAATCTTTCTGCTCGACCAAAGTGGAAGGTTATAATGGTATGCTGTGATATAGTATAGCTAATCTTTTTTAAGGAATAGGTAGCCCAAGAGGCAAAATGCAAGCAGAAGACATAGAGCATTACCTGGCTGAACTAGGAGCAGAGCTAAAAAACCGGGGCCTCAAAAAACCCGTACGCATTCTCCTGATAGGAGGTGCATATATGCTCTTGCTTGCAAACGCGCCCCGTTCCACCAAAGACATTGACATTTTCTGGCTAGATGAAGATGGGCTTCAGCGAGCTTACACTCCACTACGCGAGAGTGTCCAGATTATCAAGCAAAGGCACAACCTCGATGCCGATTGGTTGAACTACCTGGCCCAGATGCTGATGTACGATGAAGTGATCGTGCCTGATGGCAAGCTCTGGAAGCGCTTCGGCCCGCTTCATGTCTATGCACCTCCCCGGGAATACATTCTTGCCCTCAAAATCGCTGCAGGACGAGACAAAGACCTTGCTGATTGTGCTATATTGCTCTCGAAAACACGAATTCGGACGCGCGAGCAAGCACAACAAGTAGTAGAGAGATAGTGCCTAAAAATCTAGCGTTGCTTAGCGCTGGGTTCATGGAACTACCGGCGGGCTTGCATAGCAAGCAGCAGTTCGTCAAGTCAACACACCCTGGGATGTGGTTCCAGTCCCAGGCTCTGTGGCTCTGGTTTAAGGGTACCCGAAAGGGGAAGGTGATTAGAGCATGACAAGCTTGATGAACGGTCGCGAGGAGCATTTCACTCCGCAAGGAGGGCTTACAGCCACCATGTTTGTGTATGTACGAAATCAGGATGGGTATCCCTTGATGCCTTGTACGCCTGCCAAAGCGCGCAAACTTTTGCAGGCGGGTAAGGCCAAGGTAGTGAGCCGCTGCCCCTTTACCATTCAACTGAGCTGGCAGTGTGAGGGGTACGTGCAAGAAGTGCGAGCAGGTCTTGACAAGGGCAGTTCCGTCACGGGGATGGCTTGTGTAGGGAGGGGGCAGGCGCTCTTTTCAGCCGAACTTCATCACCGCAAGGATGTGAAAGAAAAAATGACCGAGCGCCGAGATCACCGCAAGAGCCGCCGAGCACGGAAGTGGTACCGCCCAGCACGATTCGACAATCGTGCTTCGAGCAAGCGCTGTGGGCGACTGTCTCCCTCGATTAGAACCAATGTGGAGGAAGTTATCCGTGTCGTTAGGCAGATCCCTTTACCCATTTCCTTTCTTGTGATCGAGGATATTCAGGTCGATGTTGCCCGGCTAAATAACCCTGAATTGAAAGGCAGTGAGTACCAGGATCCGACGCGTTTGGACGAAAATCTGCGCATCGCCTGCCTGATGCGGGATGGCTATCAGTGCCAGCAATGTGGGAAACTGCACTGTCGCCTGGAAGTCCATCATATCACGTATCGGGAATATGGTGGAAAAGATACGCTGGCAAACTTGTTGACGTTGTGTGAGACATGTCATCACAAGCTCCATGAGGGGAAGATCACCTTGAAGGTAACTGGGGTCAGCGGACACCTGGATCAGATTGCGCAACGGACGATGCAAGGAAAGAGCTATCTGTATGCCACGCTGGGTGCTCAGCTGCCCTTTTGTACGCTCTTCGGCTATCAAACCGCCGCGTATCGCAAAGCGAGAGGCTTGTCGAAAACGCACATCATCGATGCGCTCTGTCTCGCTACCTATCACACGGGAGAACTGGTTCCAGAGCCAGAGAGCAACATCTATTCCATCCGGTTCCGTCCTAGACAGACCCGGAAGCAGTTTCACAGCTTGCCGCAAAAAGGGAAAGGACGCGTACGGTACCAGGTGTATGAAGAGTTGAAGGGCTTCAGAAAAGGAGATATTGTCCTGTTCAAAAAAACGTGGGTGAAACAGGTGAATGCCATCTATGCAGAGGGACGCTTAGCCTTTAGGCGCGTGAAAGGCGAGCCTGCGAATGCTAGGCCGGAGGATTGTCGCTTGTTGGAACGTGAGCAAACTATTCTCTGGGAAAAAGTGCTATGAAACGCATTCAAACGCTAGATTTCGCTATAGTTTTGACAACTAAATTCAATACCTGTTACCGGGCGGACGAGAAAAGTACGCCGAGAGCATTGAGCATGCTCTTCGCTGGCTCTTTGAAGGAAAACGAGGGTAAGCATGTCGTTTGAGATACTTCGCATGATGGCAGAAGATTATGCTGACCGGCACAAAGAACCACAATCGCTTCCTGCAACCATCGATACCATGGCCTACGCCTACCAACGTATCTGCCAGGGAGAAGACCCCTGGACTGCCCTTGGGGATTTTTCTAACGCCTGGTATGGCTACGCCAAGCACATCCGTCCCGACCTGATCAAAGATCCTCTGAATAGGCCGGAGCAGGAAACCGAACAGACCCGCCATTGGGGGGCTTTCTGCGCTGCTTCTGTCGAGTATCTTTGTGACCTCTTTCATCAACCCTGCCCGGAGTGGGCGCATGATCCCTACTACATCCTGGCAGTTCCTTGGTGGAATACGCTGCGACCACATGATCCAGACGCACAAGCATACCTCCGTACAATCACCCCACCAGCGTTTGCTCGCCGCAACATCTTTTGCAGTAACCGGCTCTATCAAAATAAATATGAAATGTACGAATGGATTGGGGAAGCCATCGTCAAGGGCATGACAGACGTGCATGAAATCCAGCGCTATGCCCGGCAGAAAGAAATCAGTCTGTACGGAGCGTAATGGAACTTCTGCCGGATGCAATCTGTTCACCAGGAGATGTCCCATATGGCACACTTCCAAATGGAAAACCCATCAATATGGATATGCTTGAAACCGCGATGGAAGACTCAGATCTGGCGAACAGGTATTTCCTGAATCTGGTCACAGGCGAAGTCGACTTCTTTTCAGATTATCTCGGCCTGTCCGAGGAGGACGAGCACCTGTTGGAAGAAATCGATGGGAGCGACGACTATGTTACCGTTGAGCGCATCCCCTCCCACGAGGTCTACCAGTGGATGGTCGATTTTGTGGACGAACTCGTCGCTCCAGCCGACGAACATGCCGCCGAGAAATTATCTCTTGCTCTAAACGGCAAAGGCGCGTTTCGCCGCTTTAAAGATACTCTATACCATGTCAAGGTCTCGCATGTGATGCGCCTTGGGACAGAGGCGGCTCTCAAGGTCGCGGGGCCGTGATTGTGCCTCTCTGGACGGTTGAACACCGCTTTTATTGAGCGGGTGAATCTGACCGTCCGCCATGGAGTGGCAGCTCTGGCACGCCGCACCTGAGCCACGGCGAAGCCCGCCCCACAACTCTTGGCCCATCTGGAGTGGTGGCGAGCTTACTATCATTTTGTGCGTCCCCATGCATCACTCCGGGTGGCGCTCGTGCAGCCTCGAGAACGAGGTGGCAAACATCTGGCGCAACGCTACCGGCAGTGTACTCCAGCGATGGCAGCGGGAAGAACCAACCGACGGTGGACAGTGCAGGAAGTGCTCTGTTATCCTTTGCCGCCGGTGCCATGCGGAAAAATTTGAGCGTGAATGAAGCGAGAAGACGCCCCGCGAAACGGCAGTGGGCGCATCAGTGAAGATGAAAGCAAAAGAGGAGCAGGAGCCTACAGGATGAAGTGGCCTGTTCGTGCAGTCGAATGAGGGTGAAACCAGACTAAAATGCGTTCGCAGGGGTTGGTTGAATTATCCACCATATCCAATGGCAGTACTTACACCTCATTTCATAAGTTGCGCAATGCTCACGAGTCGCATTATAGCAAATTCAGTGGAAAGAACAACGTTGAAATCATCGAGTACATTGTTGTCACGATTTTTCCATTCTGAGGCGAAATTCCCTCAGAAAAAGTGTGTTACAGTTGCGTTTTGTGTGCTAGAATAGGGTCGGTAAATGTCAATTTGCCGACCCTATTTCAAGCCAAATATGGAGAGCCGCAAGTAATGTATGACTCGAATCTGGCGTTTTCTCACACAGAGAGTCGAAGAGGAACCCCTACAAATACCAGAGCAAGTAATTCCGTGATCGAATCCGATGACCTTGACGATCATATGTCGAATGCTCGCCCACATACCTGGCAGAGCAAGTAATTTCGCACGCGATTCGCTCCCCTTTTGCCGCCAAATGTCCCTATTGCTTGCTCTAAAGCAAACTCCTTTTGCATAGTAGAGATCAGAAAAACATTCCACTCACAAAAGGAGTTTCTTGCCATGATA
>WNGD01006183.1_pt1 | contig 16191 bp, 14 predicted proteins | sample 5400671 | NCBI WGS metagenome assembly WNGD01 (sample SAMN13153369, study PRJNA577476) | soil metagenome | isolation source: 40 cm soil or saprolite under grassland replicate 2 | place: USA:California | collected 2016-06-15 | reverse complement strand
TGCACGGCTCGGTTACGGGACAGGTGAATGGCCTGGCCGTGCACGACTTCGGCGATTTCAGCTTCGGACGGCCGTCACGCATAACGGCGCGTACCTTCCTGGGCCAGCGCGGCGTCACCAGCATCGACCGCGAGTCCCAGCTGAGCGGCAAAATCCACGACAAAGGCGTTCTCATTCTCGGCGGCTACCTTGGCTGGAAATACGCGCAGGACAAACCACTTTCGGTTTCCGCCAGCATCTCGTTCGAACAGGGATACGACGCTGTCGAAGGGGACAGCGCATCTCTCGCTGAACTCTGCGCGATCCTATCCAGCCTGGCGGATGCGCCCATCCGGCAGGACCTGGCGATTACAGGGTCTGTGAGCCAAAAAGGCGACGTGCAGCCGATAGGAGGGCTGAACCAGAAGATCGAGGGCTTCCACGATGTCTGCAAAGCCACGGGGCTTAGTGGACGGCAGGGCGTGATCATGCCGGCGCGCAACCGTCACAACCTTATGCTGCGCAAAGACGTCCTTGAATCGGTCCGCTCAGGAGATTTCCACGTCTACGCGGTGGATAGCGTCGATCAGGCGATCGAGCTGCTGACCGGCGAGCACGCCGGCGAGCGCCGCTCGGACGGATCGTATCCCGACGGGAGCATCAATGCTCGCGTCGATAATCGCCTTAGGGAAATGGGCGAGGCAATGCGACACTTCGGCCGCCGGCCTCGTGAGGAGGCCGAGGCGGCAGAGAAGGAGCCGGCGACAGCCACCGCGACAGAGGCGAACGAGGCGGTCCCAAGCGAGGACAACGACTACTAGCCTCGCGATTGTACGAATAACCGATAATCAATGACGGACAAACTCGTCCTACTGAATCCGCACAACGGGCGTCGCGGCGTGCCAGAGGCCTTCCAGGTCGTAGTAGGCGCGCTCATCCGGCGCGAAGATGTGGACGATGACGTCGCCGTAATCGAGCAGGACCCAGCCGGATTCGGGTTCGCCTTCCTTTCCGAGCGGCTTCACCCCGTCCTTTGAGACGGCCTCTGAGACTGTGTCGATTATCGCCTGAAGCTGACGGACTGTCTGGCCGCTGGCGAGCACGAAATAATCGGCGAAGGACGCGACATTACGAATGTCCAGCAAGAGAATGTCTTCCGCCTGCCTCTCAGAGGCCGCGTCGATTATCTTGCGCGCCAGCTCGTCGGGTTCCAGACCCCTTCTTCCTCTTTCCGCTTCGTGTTCCCGCGTAGGATAACATTGTAGTCGGAATGTCTGGAAAGCGTGTTGTAGTCGCCATGTCCGGCGGCGTCGACTCTTCGGTAGCGGCCGGCCTGCTCACGCAGGCGGGCTATGAGGTGTTGGGCGTGACGATGCGGCTGTGGACGGCCGAGAACGGGGACGCCTCGAGGCACCACAAGCGTTGCTGCTCCGTCGAGGATACGGACGACGCACGAGGCGCGGCGGACGTTTTGGGCGTCCGCCACTACGTAATCAACCTCGAGAAGCAGTTCTCGGACGGCGTTGTTGACCATTTCGTGCGCGAGTACGCAATGGGCCGCACGCCGAATCCGTGCCTGTCCTGCAACGACCGAATCAAGTTCCGGCCGCTGCTCGAGCAAGCCCGGGCGCTGGGTGCTGACTATCTGGCAACGGGCCATTACGCTCGAATTCGCTCGAACGGCCACGGTTTTGAGCTGCACCGCGCGATCGACCCCTCGAAGGACCAGTCTTACGTTCTCTACACGCTCGGTCAGCGCGAGCTAAGCCAAACGCTGTTCCCGGTCGGCGAACTGACGAAGGCAGAGATCAGGAGGCTCGCGCGCGAATGGCGGCTGCCGAACGCCGAGAAGCCGGATTCCGCGGATATCTGTTTTATCCCCTCCGGCGATTACCGCGCCTTCGTCCGTGAGCGCGTTCCCGCCCGCGCGGGTGCGATCGTCAATACGACCGGAGAGAACATCGGCGAGCACGGCGGCATTCAGAACTTCACGGTCGGCCAGCGGCGGGGTCTTCCCGCGCGCGGCGGAGCCGAGCCGCTCTATGTCGTGAGTCTGGACGCCGAAACGAACACCGTAATAGCCGGTGAGAGCGGCGACCTTCTGGCTCACGGTTTGATCGCGGACGAGCTTTCGTTCGTGAGCGGCGAGGCGCCCGCCGGAGAGGTGCCGGTCGACGCGCGTATCCGCTACCGAAGCGAGCCGGTGCCCGCGAGCCTACGAATCGAGGAAGATCGCGCGGAAGTGCTATTCGAACGGCCGCTGCGAGCGGTGACCCCGGGGCAAGCAGTCGTATTCTACGCCGGCGGGCGCGTGGTCGGCGGCGGGACAACAGTCAGACGGTTGTAGACCGTTTGCTATAATGGCCGCCGTCTTCTAGAATCGCGCACTAGACCGTCGCCCTCAGAAGGAGATGCTAACGTGAGCCTGCAAGAATGGCGTGATGTGTTCGTCATCGCCTACAGCATCGCCGGCACAGTGGCCTTCGTCCTCATTATCTTCTTCACGTTCGCAATTGGGATATTGAGCTGGATGACGCTCAGCCGTGTGCGCGGGATGTTGAAGAACAATGTGCAGCCCACGCTAGAGAGCGTGCGTCAAACATCGGAGAGCGTGCGCGGAACGGTTGAATTCGTCTCGGATTACGCGGTCGCTCCGGTCGTGAAGACGTACGGTACCGTCGCCGGCCTGCGCCAGTTCGTGGTGGTCCTATCGAGGCTGGGGCGCTCGCGAAAGAGCGGGTAGCATTTGATGCGCCTGCTAATCGGGCTTGCAATCGGGTTCGGTATCGGTTTTGCTGGGGCGGTCCTGTTCGCGCCCGAGCGCTCTCGGCGGCGAGAGGTTGACTGGCCTGCGGGAAGCGTAGATTCCGGCCCGACGGCGATCGAGACCGACCACAACATCATGGCCGCGGTCAGACGCGCACTCCGCTCGGCCCAGGAGCAGCTCAACGAAGCGCTCGACGAGGCGAAGGAGGCGCAGGCCAAGGCGGAAAAGGAGCTTCGCGCCCGTTACGAGCGCAAAGTGCACCAGGCGGGCAAGTCCGAAGAGATCGAAGAGAAGAAGCGCAAGTAAGGACGACGACTACCCGCGCTGGCGCCAAGCGCCGTTGACGCCGCAGCCTTCAGCGTTCGTGTCTGGGATTGCGCTGCTGTCATGGCGGAGGGGGTGGGATTCGAACCCACGGTACCCAAAGGGTACACACGCTCTCCAGGCGTGCCCAATCGTCCACTCTGGCACCCCTCCGGAATGTGCGCCGGGAACCAGCAAACCTCCCAAACAAACTCTGCCAGACAAACTTGCCAAATGGCTGCCGCTCATCGGACAGAGTGCTGGCGGAGGGGGTGGGATTCGAACCCACGGTACCGCAAGGCGGTACAACGGTTTTCGAGACCGCCCCGATCAACCACTCCGGCACCCCTCCTTGGCTATTCTAGCAGCGAATCGCCGGGTTGCCCGAATATCAATCGCTGCTTCAGAGCCCCGCCAGCTGCCGTCTTGAAGTAGCGTTCACGCGCCCAAGCTTCCTTCTTGTCTCCGAACGACTCGGTGTCCACCAACCGAAGGGGCCTCCTATGACGAGTCGATGCCACTATCCCGGCGGCGTGGTCTCTTAGCCTTTGGGTCAAGTTCGCCGTCACCCCAGTGTATAACCGCCCGTCCTTATCGCTCCGAAGTACGTAAAGAGTGTGCTGGAGTCTCCCGGGAAGGTTGCCCATGAGCTAGTTCTGAACCTGATGATCGCCTGGACGCGCGGGCGCTGACGACACAAGTGTGCGCTGTGGAGGCAAGGCGGTGCAACGGTCTTCGCCCAGACGGGCGGGCGTCGGCCCGAGACCGCCCCGATCAACCACTCCGGCACCCCTCCTTGGCTATTCTAGCAGCGAATCGCCGGGTTGCCCGGATATCAATCGTTGCTTCAGAGCTCCGCCAGCTGCCGTCTTGAAGTAGCGTTCACGCGCCCAAGCTTCCTTCTTGTCTCCGAACGACTCGGTGTACAACAACCGAAGGGGCCTCCTATGACGAGTCGATGCCACTTTCCCGGCGTCGTGGCCCCTTAGCCTTTGTGTCAAATTCGCCGTCACCCCAGTGTATAACCACCGGTCCTTATCGATCCGAAGTACGTAAAGAGTGTGCTGGACGTAGCCTCCGGTAGAGACGCCTCGCTGATTTTCTTGGCACAACAGCATCGCGCGAAGCGAACCCCTGTATCGTACTGATGTGATAACGCTTGGTCTGAGGCGTCTCTACACGGAGCGTTGTGGCTTATAATCTCCAATCGATATGCCCGACCGCTCCGTCAACGTCACGATCGCTCTGCCCCTTGCCGACGAACTTCACGACACAATCCGAACGACTGACCGGCGCCTCAACGTCACCGCCCTGACTCGCGCCCAGCGCCGCGTCTACCGCGACGGCCGCCCTCTTTGGGCGGGCTATCCGGAGCCGCCGCGGGCCGAGGATGAGAGTGAAGAGGAGGCGCGCGAGCGCCTGCGACCGATCCTGCGAGAGACCGAAGTGCTGCTGACGAACCCAATCGTCCCAGACGATATCGTGGAGCGCGCGCCGGCGCTCAAGTGGCTCCAGCTGACCAGCGCCGGCGTCGACCGCCTGCTCGACGCGCCTGTCGTGCAGTCACACGTCACGGTGACGACGGCGAGCGGAATCCACGCCGTGCCTATAAGCGAATATGTGATCGGCGCTATGTTGGCTTTCGCAAAAGGCCTTCCCCGCGCTTTGCGGTCTCAGCAGGAGAGAATATGGCGGCCCTACTGGCCGGACGAGTTGGAAGAGAAAACGGTCGGCGTCCTCGGCATGGGGGCCATCGGCGCGAGGGTGGTCGAGCTCGCAAAGGCTCTCGGTATGCGCGTGCTCGCGATGCGGCGGTCTGTCGAACGGCGGACAACCGGCGCGCAGGCAGGATTCCCCGCTGCAGATGAGATGCTGCCTCCTTCGGAACTCAGGCATCTGTTGGAAGAGAGCGATTACGTCGTCGTTGCCCTGCCACTAACGAATGAGTCGCGTGGACTGATCGGCGAACCCCAGCTACGAGCGATGAAGCCCAGCGCTATCATCGTAAATATCGGCCGGGGGGCCATCATAGACGAACAGGCGCTCGTCCAGGCTCTGAAGGAAGGACGGATCGCCGGAGCGGCGCTGGACGTCTTCCAGCAAGAACCACTTTCCGGCGAGAGCGAATTGTGGGGACTGGAGAACGTGATCGTCACGCCACACATCAGCGGAGGCACGCCGCGCTACATGGAGCGTGCCGTGGCGCTGTTCTGCGACAACCTGCGGCGGTATTTGGCGGATGAGCCGCTTCGAAACGTGGTGGACCCAGCCCGCGGGTATTGACCGCAGAGTCGGCGGCTAGCTGCCTAGCGCAGCCAGCTTCGGCCGATCGTGCGCCTTCTCTGAGTGAAGAGCCGCGTTCAGCACCTCGTCTACGTGCTCGACGAGAAGGAACTCCAGCTCGCGGCGCACGTCTTCCGGCACCTCCGCTAGATCGTTCTCGTTGTCGCGGGGCATCACGACCCGCTTGCTCCCCGCGCGGTGAGCGGCGAGGACCTTGTCGCGGATCGAGCCCACGGGCAGAACCTTGCCCCGGAGGGTAATCTCGCCCGTCATCGCGACTTCCTTGCGGATCGCGCGGTCCGTGAGCGCGGAAACGAGAGCCGCCGCCATCGTTACCCCCGCCGACGGGCCGTCCTTCGGAATGGCGCCGGCAGGCACATGGATGTGTATGTCATTCTTATCGAATGCGGCCGCCGGGATGTTCAGCACCGAGGCACGCGACCTCGCATAGGTAAGCGCAGCCTGCGCCGACTCCTGCATCACTTCGCCGAGCTTGCCCGTCAGGATGAGGCGGCCTCGTCCGGGAACCGTGGTCGCTTCGACGAACAGCACGTCGCCGCCCGCCATTGTGGCCGCCAGGCCGGTCGCGACGCCAACTTCATCCGCCTCCGAGGCAAGCTCCCAGCGAAAGCGCGCCGGGCCCAGGAATTCCGCGAGATTCTCTTCGCGAATGGCGATCGATCCGTTCTGGCCGGCCGCCACTCTTCTGGCTACGGCCCGGCAGACGCTCCCAAGCTCTCGCTCAAGGTTCCGCACGCCGGCCTCGCGGGTGTGCGTGCGAATGATCTCGGTGATCGCGCTCTCGCTAACATGGAGGACGCCGTCGGGGATCCCGTTTTCCTGGAGTTGCCTGCCCAGTAGATAGCGCTTGCCGATCTCGAGCTTCTCGCGCTCTGTATAGCCAGGCAGCTCGATGATCTCCATGCGGTCGCGCAGGGGGCCTGGAATGTTGTCCACGATGTTCGCCGTTGCAACGAAGAACACACGGGACAGATCGAATGCCGTATCAAGATAGTGGTCCGTGAAGGTCGAGTTCTGCGCGGGATCCAGTACTTCCAGAAGCGCCGAGGCGGGGTCTCCGCGAAAATCGACGCCGAGCTTATCGACTTCGTCGAGCATGAAAAGAGGGTTGCGCGAGCCGCAGCGCCGTAGCTCCTGGATGATCCGGCCGGGCATTGAGCCGACATAAGTGCGCCGGTGTCCTCGTATTTCGGCCTCATCCCGCATACCACCGAGAGACATGCGGATGAACTTTCGCCCAAGGGCGCGTGCGATAGACTGGCCGAGCGACGTCTTCCCCGTTCCCGGCGGACCCGCGAAGCAGAGGATCGGGCCGCGGGTGTCGCCCTGTCGTAGCTTGATGACAGCGAGGAAGTCGAGGATGCGGCGTTTGACCTTATCGAGGCCGTAGTGGTCTTCGTTCAGCACCGCCTCGGCTCGGATGATATCCAGCAGGTCCTCTGTGCTCGTATTCCACGGGAGGTCGGCCAGCCATTCGAGATATGTCCGTGAAACCTGGTACTCGGGGGAGATGGATGGAATACTGGTGAGGCGCTGCAACTCGCGGTCAGCCTCGCGCTGGGCCGCTTCCGGAAGGACCGCTTCAGCCAAACGTAATTTCAGCTCCGATAGCTCCGGAGTGATGTCGCCTTCACCCAACTCCTTCTGGATCGCCTTCATCTGCTCGCGCAGAATGAACTCGCGTTGGCGCTTGTCGAGCTCGCCGCGAACGTCGGCCTGGATCTGCGATTGCACCTCCAGTACCTCGATCTCGTGCTCAATCAACTCCTTGACGATCGTGAGCCGCTTGTTGACGTTCAGCTCCTCGAGCACCGCGTAGCGCTGTTCCGTGCGGATCTGGAGGTTGGCGGCGATGAAGTCAGCGAGCGCCGACGGGTCTCCCAGATTGCCGACGGCTGCCGCGAGTTCCTGAGGAAGCGTCTCGGACAAGGTGACGATCCGGACAAAGCCCTCCCTGATCTCCCCAATGAGGGCGTCGAGACCGGCGCTGCGGTCGACTGTTTCACCCAGGCGCTCAATGCGGCCCACGATCCAGGGTTCGGCTTGCTCGAGGCCCAGCAGCTTGATGCGCCCGACACCCTGGAGAATCGCATGGACTGTGCCATCCGGCGCCGTCGCCATTCGAACAATTGTGGCAGCCGTACCGAGCTGGTAAAGGTCTCCTTCGTAGCGTTCATCATCCAGCACGTGCTGCGGAAAGACGCCAACCATCTTGGCCTCGGACGCCGCTGCCTCGCCAACAGCCTTAACGTCGATCTCGTCCGTAGCAAGCAGTGGCAGCAACTGCTGGGGGTACATGACCGTTCCGCCGCCCGGAATCAAGGGCAGCAGCTCAGGGATCCGGGGTCGAGCGCTCGCTGTCGCTCTCGTACGTGTTTGTCGACGTGTTTCCGCATGCTCCATTGGAGTTTGCCTCCGTTTGGACTGCTGCGGGAGAAAGCCCTTAGCGAACGAGAATCGTCAGCGTTCGGCTGCGAGCAGGTGATGCCTTGGGCAGCGCGATTTGCAGCATTCCGTCCTTATAGACGGTCTGAACCGCGTCTGGGTTAACTGCCGCGGGCAAGAATAGTTCGCGCTGAAAGGGGCCGTGGCTAATTTCCACCTGCCGATAATCGCGTTTTGCACCCTGCGATGCCGGCTTTCGCTCGCCGCGCAGTATGCACTTCGACCCTTCCACTTCTAGCTCCAGGTCCTGGTCACCAATGCCGGCGATCTCCGCCACTATCACCACCTGGTCTTCTGTTTCGTAAATATCGACGGCCGGCTCGATGAACGGAACGGAGAAGCTCGGCCTACCCGGCGCGCCGATGACGCGCTGGCGGGCCTGCTCCATGCGCTCGCGGATGTGTTCGAACTGCGACGACGGCTGGGAGGTGCGTTTTATCGTCCGACCCTTCACAGCGCCGCCTCGACGATCATCTCGACTTCGACCGCTATATTCATCGGCAGCTCCGCCATCCCAACCGAACTACGGGCGTGCCTCCCCTTTTCGCCGAATAGATCGAGCAACAGCGAGGAGGCCCCGTCCATGACAACATGCTGCTGATTGAAACCGGGCGCGCTGTTCACAAACCCGAGGAGCTTCACAACTCGGCTGATCTTGTCCAGGTCACCGATCTCTTCTTGAAGAGCGCTCAGGCAGTTAATGACACATAGCTTGGCAGCTTCCTGGGCAGCGGGGACATCTACCTCCGCGCCCACTTTGCCGGTGACGCTGCCGTTCGAGCCAATCGGCCCGGCACCCGAAACGAAGACGAGATTTCCCGCACGCGCGGCGCCGGCGTACTTGCCGAATGATCGTCTCGCGGGAAGCGATATTTCGAGCTCTCGAAGCCGCTCGGCGACACCTCCCATCGGATGCCTATTCGCTCTTCTTCGGCCGCGGAGTTCTCTTTCGCGGCTCTCCCGCGGAATCTCCTTGCTTGGGTTTGTCACCGTCTTCAGCCGCGGCGACTGTTGCGCCGGTCGGCAGGCCATCCGGCGTGTCGTACTCGCGCTGCATGTCAATCACGGCAACGGCAGCGACGCGGTCCCCCTCGACGTCCATGAGCGTGACGCCTTGCGTCGAACGAAGCTGTTTCGAGATGTGCTCGATCGGCGTGCGGAGCACTATGCCTTCTTCCGAGATAAGCATCAGTTCGTGGCCCGGGTCCACCATTCGCGCCGCCATCAGCTCGCCGGTTTTGGGCGTCGTCTTGAACGTCCGAACTCCCTGACCGCCGCGCCCGTGCCGCGGGTACTCCTCAACGTGCGTTCGCTTGCCAAAACCGAACTCACTTACGACAAGCAGCGCCTCGGCAGCGCTTGCGATTTCCATACCGACGACGCGGTCGCCGGACGCCAGCCGAATTCCGCGAACACCCCCCGAGAGGCGGGATGCCGAGCGAAGCAGCTTGACCGGGAAGCGGACAGACTGGCCACGCGCCGACACGAGAATCGCATCGTCGGCATCAACGGCCAGCTTGGCTGAAACCAGCTCGTCGGCGGGCTCCAGGTCCATCGCGTTCAGTCCATCGCGTCGGACGTTCGCGAAGTTCTTCAGCGGCGTCTTTTTGACTTCGCCCAGCTTCGTTGCGACAACCATATACTCGTGGTCCATGTCCGGGGGTATACGGACGACGGCCGTGATCCGCTCCCTCTGATCCAGCTGGAGCAGTTGCATCACGGACTCGCCGCGTGCCTGACGTGACTCGTCGGTGACTTCGTAGGTCTTCACCTGGAAGCAGCGGCCGCGATCAGTAAAGAAGATGAGCTTGTCATGCGTATCCGCGACGACCAAATGCCGGACGGCGTCGTCCTCGCGCGTCTTCATGCCGATCACCCCGACGCCGCCGCGACGCTGCGCGCGGTATGTGCTCAGCGGCAACCGCTTGATGAAGCCACGTTTCGAAATGGTGACCACGACTTCCTGGTGCGCCACCATGTCCTCTTCCGAGAACTCTTCGGGCTCCTGGTCCACGATGATCGTGCGGCGGTCGTCACCGTACGTCTTCTTGAGGTCTACCGCGTCGTCCTTGATCAGGAAGTCGATCTTGCGCGGGTTAGCGAGCAGGTCCTCGAGGTACGAGATCAGCTCGATCAGCTCCTTGTACTCGTCCTGGATCTTGTCCCGCTCCAGCTTGGCCAGGCGGCGCAGCTGCATGTCGAGGACGGCCTGCGCCTGCCGATCGCTTAGCTGAAACGGCGCGCGCATCAGACGTCCTTTCGCCTCCTCGGCGGAAGGAGACCCGCGGATCGCCTGAATAACCTGGTCCAGCATGTCAATCGCTTTGAGCAATCCTTCGAGAACGTGCGCCCGATCGCGCGCCTTCTCGAGGTCGAACTCCGACCGCCGGCGGATCACATCGCGCCGGTGGTCGATGTAGGACTCGAGCATCTTCTTGAGGCTCACCGTGCGCGGCTGCCGGTCCACGAGAGCGAGCATGTTGACCGCGAAAGCGGACTGCATGGCCGTGTGCTTGTACAGCGCGTTCAGCAGCTGGCGCGGCTGTGCCTCGCGCTTCAGCTCGATTACGATGCGCATGCCGTGCCGGTCCGACTCATCCCGCAGGTCAGCGATTCCGTCGATGCGCTTGGCCCGGGCGAGGTCAGCGATCTTCTCAACAAGCGTCGCCTTGTTCGTCTGGTATGGCAGTTCGGTAACGATGATCTGGTTCCGGTTGCCCTTCGCCATCTCCTCGATGTGCACCCGGGCGCGCGTGACGATGCGGCCGCGACCTTCAAACGCGCCGCGGATGGCGTCTCTGCGTTCGGACGTGGGCCCCTGGCCGTTGACAGCGGGCAAACGCACCGTTTCGTAGCGGAAGATGACCCCGCCGGTGGGGAAGTCCGGCCCCCTTACGATTTCGGCCAGCTCCTCCATCGTCGCTTCGGGATGGTCGATCAAATGGGCGATCGCTTCGCACAGCTCGCCGAGGTTGTGTGGCGGTATGTTCGTAGCCATTCCGACGGCAATACCCGACGCACCGTTTGCTAGCAGGTTCGGCACCCGCGCCGGGAGGACTACGGGCTCCTTCAGCTCATCGTCAAAGTTCGGGGACATGTCGACGGTGTTCTTGTCGATGTCCGCGAGCAGTTCGGTCGCGATCCGCGTAAGGCGAGCCTCGGTGTAGCGGTAGGCAGCCGGCGGGTCGCCGTCCATCGAGCCAAAGTTGCCCTGTCCATCGACCAGCGGATAGCGCAGCGAGAAGGTCTGGACCATACGCACGAGCGCGTCGTAGACGGGGGCGTCGCCGTGCGGGTGGTAGTTCTTGAGGACCTCACCGACGATACCGGCGCACTTTCGGTATTTCGTGCCCGGGTTCAGGCCCATCTGTTGCATCGCGTAGAGGATGCGGCGCTGGACCGGCTTCAGCCCGTCGCGGATGTCCGGCAGGGCGCGCTGTACGATCACCGACATCGCGTAGTCGAGATACGACGAGCGCATCTCCTCTTCGATCTTGATCGGACGCACGGGCTCGGTGAGCATCGGCGGACGGGTCATCCGCTCAGGGCAAGCACTCTTGAGACCGGCAAGCGGATCGTGGATGGAGGTCTTCTGGCCTGCGGGGTACGCCCTAAGGCCTCCATTCACGAGGACGCACAATGTCACACATAAATTATACCTGATAAGGCGTTCCTGTTCGAGGGTGGGTCGTTAAGTGACGGGCTGCGGCTGGGGCTTGACCAAGTCGCAGTTTGTTTGGCAGAATCAAGGCAGATCGTTCTGGTAATTCTAAACGATGAGTACTTGGCGCGATCGGGTGAGTCAGTCGCTGGGTGATGCGGCCAGCCGTTCCGGCGTGCTGTCGGAGACCGCGGGAAAGATCTTCGCCGTGTTGTACCTCAGCCCCGGTCCGCTGTCGCTCGACGAGATTTCCCACGAAGTGGGCACGAGCAAGGGGAACGCGAGCGTGCAGGTGAGGGAGCTGCTCGAACTGGGGATGGTGCGGAAGGTGTGGGTGCGGCGCAGCCGGCGAGACTACTACGAGGCGGTCACGGACCTCTGGTCCATCGCGGCGGAGGTGATCGGTCGCCGTCTCGAGCAAGAGGCGCGTTCGCTGCTCGCGGCCGTCAGCGAGACGGAGAGGGAGCTTCCAGACGCAACTGAGGACCTGGTGAAGGCGAGAGTGAGGTCGATGCGCTTGTTCCTCGAGCTGGTGGCCGCGGGGATCGAAGGCTTTCGGCGAGGGGAGGTGATGAGCCCGGAGGGGCTTCGCAAGCTCGCGAGCTAGTTCTCTTTTTTTTAAGGACACCGTTCTAAAGTTTTAGAAAGGAGGAAAGGAAACTACGATGCTTCTCGATGACTTCCTTCCCGAATTCGATTTCCACGAGCGCCACGAGACGTTGATCCCGGCACCGCCGGAGGCCGTGCGCCGGGCCGTCCAGGAATGGCGGCCGGCCGAATCATTCCTCTGGCGTTGGCTGGTCCGCCTCCGGGGACTGGGCTCGCCGAAGAGCACGTTGCGGGAATGGGGAGAGTCGAACGGCTTCCTCTGCCTGGCCGAAACGGAGCACGAGGTCGTGTACGGCCAAGCCGGGCGCTTCTGGTCACCGAATGAACGCGCCGCGCTCGTCTCGCCACGGACGATCGAGGAGTTCCACGGACTTACTGATCCGGGCGTCGCGGTCGCCGCCATGAACTTCGTCGTCGAGTCGCGTGCTTCCGGCCGTGGCACCCGCCTCTTCACGGAGACGCGCGTCCGCTGCCTCGGCGCGTCGTCGCGCCGCTGGTTCCGGCTGTACTGGCTGGTGATCCGCCCGTTCAGCGGACTGCTACGGCGCGCCATGCTCCGCGGGATCAAGGCCGCCGCTGTCAGAGACGCGCAGCACGCCCGGCTGACAGTCGAATACTGACCGGGCGGAGCGTCGGAGCCGAATCCAAGAGAGCGCCAAATCATCAGACATGTAACAAGAAGGAGGAAGGCGCCCAATGAACGAACCGTTTCTTGTAACAGGAGCGCTGGCCGCTTTCGGCGGACTCGCGCACGGGTTTCTCGGCGAGCGGATAATCTTGATCCCTCTCACCCGGCGAGCCGAGCTCCCTTCCACGCGCTTCGGAGGCTCGAGGCAAACTGCGATGATGCTGCGCTTCACCTGGCACTTCTTCAGCGTTGTGATGCTCAGCCTGGCGCTTGTGTTCCTCGCGCTGGGAGCCGGGGTCATTGGCGGCGGTGACTGGACGGTGGTGCGGGTACTCGCCGGGTACTTTGCCGTTTTCGGTGTGCTCGTTCTAGTGCTCTCGCGCGGGCGTCATTTCGCGTGGCTCCTCGGCCTTGCGGCCGCGGTCGCCGCGTGGCTCGGCACGCTCTAGGCAGGGGCGCTCGATCCGACTGACTATCCGACGAGACGGTGCGCCGGGGGCGGTATTGGATCAGTTAAGCGTATGGCAGATTAGCGCCAAGGCCACCGGAGGCCGATCCGTGTCCTGACCTCTGCCTCATCGAGGGCGCGGCGCTCTTCCTCGTGCCATAGCTCTTCGCGTACCCCAATGGTGCTCTTCTTCTTCGGGAGTGCGGGGCCATCCGATGATCCGGTGCAACGTTCTAAGTATCCAGCTTGCCATTACGATGCCTCCCCGCCGTCAGTTGCCGCGCAGTAGCGCGCGTTCGTCCACGGTGAATCGAGCGCTCGCGGCTTCATAGCGCGCCTTCGGCGTTAAACAGAGCCTCCTACATCGGGAGCTCGGCGCACACCAGGGCGCCTAGAGACTAGGCACTTCGTACAGACGCACTGGTTGAGCGAAGCCCTTGAGCTGTGCGTCGCCGTGATCGCTGAACTGGATGCCTTTGCCCGCTGCCAGCTGCCGAACGACGTCCGACACCATTATCTGGCCTGGCTGCGCATGATCGCAGATGCGACGGGCCATCTGCACTGCAGTCCCGAAGATGTCGCCTTCTTCCGCAACTGGTTCTCCCGCGTTCAGGCCAATACGGATGCCGAGCACGGCGTCCGAGCTCTCCTGATTGCGCAGGCCTACGGCCTGCTGGATCGCGGCGGCGCAGCTGATGGCACGCGAAGCCGAGGGAAAGGATGCCATGATTCCATCACCGGTGTGCTTGACCTCAGCGCCACCGTAGTTGCGCAAGGCTGTGCGCACGATCTCGTTGTGAGTACGAACGATCTCTTGTGCTGCTTCATCGCCCAAACGCTGGGTTAGCTCTGTCGAGCTCCCTATGTCTGTGAACACTATAGTTTGCAGTCCCTCGCGCACCACGGCAGTGCTAAGCGGCAACTCGCCCCCGGCTAGAAACTCCCTGATGGCCTTGATCAAAGGTTCCACATCACCCAACGCTAAAACGTGTATGTCACCCTCGAGCGGCACGAAGCGGGCTCCCGGAATGCGAGCCGCAATTTCACGACCTTGCTGGAACGGACAGGTTTTGTCGCCGCGACGATGGAGGACGAGGGTGGGTGTCGTGACTTGCGGCAGGAGGTCCGTGGCGACGAACTCGAAAAAGCTTGTCAGGGTCGCGATCGCACCGTCCGCGGTCGCCGCTTGCCTCTGGAACTCTGCGAAACCCTGACGGGCCTCTGGCGGCAAGCCTGGAATGAACATCTCCATCATCGCCGTGGCACCGTAGCCACCCCAATCGGCCTTGATCAGCGCGACGAATCCTTCTATCAGGTCGCGGAAATAGGCTGTAGTGCCATCGTGGTAACAGCCGTACAGCAGTAAATGCGAAACGTTCTCTGGGTTCTGAACTGCGTAGGCGATGGCGATGGGCCCGCCCTGCGAATAGCCCAGCAGGGCGGGGCGACGCAGTCCCAGCGCCTGGATGATCACTTCCAAATCGCGCAGGTTCGCCTCGGGAGAGTAGTCTGAAACGTCTCGGTCCGAGAGGCCCGTGCCGCGCTTGTCGTACCGCACGAGTAAGTGGCTTTCCGCCAGCCGCTGGAAGAAGTCCCGACTAGCGGGAAACCCCCACTCGAGTTCGAGGTGACTGATCCAGCCGGGAATGATAACAAGCGGCGGGCCGGAGCCAACCGTGGCGACGGCCAGATTTATCCCATCCGGCGATTTCACGAACCGTATCTGCTGTTGCATAGGTTTGCTCGCGCTGACGGGCGCGCTTCAAGATTCTACTCCAATTCACGCGGCTGAGATGTGCCCGCGAAGCCAGCTGCTAGCGGGCGCCCTCGGCCCTGAGCAGAGTTTCCTTCATTCGCAGGCCGCCTCCGTAGCCCGTCAGAGACCCGTTGCTGCCAACGACTCGATGACAGGGGACGACGAGCGGCAGCGGGTTTGTCGCCATCACCCGGCCGACGGCGCGGGCTGCCCGCGGGCGTCCGACGCGCTCGGCGAGCCAGCCGTACGTCCGCGTCTGGCCGCTCGGGATGCGCTGCGTTTCTTCGAGCACGGCGCGGCGGAAAGAGGGCTCCAAATTCCAATCGACGTGCACTGCCAGGTTGTCGTAGCGGCCCGACGCAAGGGCGCAGATTCGCTCCGGCAGGTCCGCCAGGTCCGCATCACGAGCAGGTACGGTCGCGCCCAGCTCCATGACCTCCAGCAGCGCCTCATCTCGGGTTTCGCGCGGCAGTGTCGTCGCCCGAAGGCCGTGCGACGAGAGGACCAGGCCCACCCAGCCTAGATCGGTCTCGCACAAGTGGAAAGTCAGACTATCAACCATCGCGGCCTCCTCACGGGAGTGCAGGCATCCGGGATGGGCACGATTATAGCACCCGCTTCGGCGGGAAGCCGCGTCTCGAGCGGATCTCCTCTCCGTCGGCTCTCGGTCTGTTACCATGAAAATCGGTGCGTCCCGCTCTCCTTACCCTTTGGCTGCTCATTGTCTTGGCCGCTGTCGTTGCCTGCGGCGGCAGCGACGCAGCTGCGCCTTCACTTACGATGATCCCGGCAACGGCGACCTACAGTCCGGAGCCGACTCCAACCGCTAGCACATCGCCCACTCCAGAGCCAACCCCGGAGCCGACCCCGGCTCCCGCGCCCGCGATCGAGTTAACAGCTAGCCAACCCCGTCAGGGAGGATTTCTGTTCGTGAGGCTTCTCTATCCGCCGGCCGGATTGAGAGAAGCCACAGTCGAGTTCAACGGCGCTTCGTACCCGATGCTTTCTTCGAGCGATCGCTGGTTCGCTGTGATCGGGCTCGATATTTACGTTGGCGTTGGTGACTATCCGATCACAGCAAAATCGGGAGACTCAGTCTTGGCCGCGGGCACACTTACAGTCAGTGACGGCGGTTTCCAGTACGAGTCCATCGAGCTGCCCCCATCAAGTATCGACTTGCTATCGGACCAGAATGCTGTCGCCAACGAGCGCGCCACGCTAGCCCAGGTGTATTCCAGGTTCACGCCTGAGCGGCACTGGTCCGGCGCGTGGATACTGCCGGCGCCCGGAC